>LQAG01000183.1_pt1 | contig 25324 bp, 35 predicted proteins | sample 1535801 | NCBI WGS metagenome assembly LQAG01 (sample SAMN04331584, study PRJNA305678) | bioreactor metagenome | isolation source: bioreactor_3 inoculated with Wadden Sea sediment 1st replicate of a... | place: Germany:Bremen | reverse complement strand
GGCAGTCGCAGCCGGAACATGGTAGAGCTCTTCATGCATCTTGTGTTCGCGGATATCATCAACCCGAACCGGCAGAAAAGTTCCCAATCCGACATGAAGAGTCAAACCGCAAAGTTCAACCCCCTTGGCCTGCAACGCCTGCAGAATTTCATCCGTAAAGTGCAGACCGGCCGTTGGTGCGGCAACGGCACCTTTTTCCCTGGCGAAAACGGTCTGGTAGCGCTCCTTGTCTTCTAAACTGTCATCGCGCTTTATGTAAGGCGGCAACGGCAGGTGACCGAGCGACTCAACCAGCTCCATAAAATCGCCATTACAGAAAACCGAACCAGACGGTACGGCGACTCGACAACCCCAAGGAATTCCGCCTCAAGATTCGGGTCGAACCGCACCCTTGTTCCTGGCTTCAAAGAGCGTGAACTTTTCGTCAGGCAAAGCCAGTCTTCACAGTCCGGCTGCTCCCCATGCGGACGGACCAGAAAGATCTCAACCTTCCCGCCGCTCGGCTTATGCCCCAGCAAGCGCGCCGGGATCACCCTGGTATCGTTATAAGCCAGAACATCTCCGGCCTGAAAACAGTCGAGAATATCGGTAAACATCCCCGCTTCGACGGTGCCGGCACCGCGGTTGAGACGGAGCAGGCGCGATGCGTCTCGCTGCGCTGTCGGCGTCTGTGCAATCAACTCCTCGGGAGTGAAAATCGTAATCATTCAGCAGCATTTAATCGGTCCAAACTATCCTTAAACAGCGCTCTAGAGAATCATAGAAAGGTGCCAAAGTCAAATTCTTTTCAGCGGTAAAGGCGACCCCGGCAGCGGCAAATATCAGCGGCCAACAACCAGTGAATGCCGGGCGGCTGAAGAAAGAAAAAAATTGACACGTTGAGCGCAAAAACATGTCGACAGCTGACGACATTGCCTTATCGCCACACAGGCGTCTGCCCCGTCCGGCGGTAGAGCGGTTTATTAAAGCAGTCCCGTTGCTCACTGAAATACTGAACGCCCTCCGGCATATAACGATGATGATCAGGAAACAAGCGGGCAAATTCAATTCGACAGGGAGCGCGAAAATCCTCAAGCGTCAGTCCGGGCCAATGAGCAAGACAGAGAGAGGCAAGGCGATCAAAAAAATGATGCCCCATGAATTTGTCGTAAGCGATACTGTGAAAAAGGCCATTTTCCATCCGGTTATAGGTATTCAACCTTTCCTCGGACAAGCCCAACTCACGACGCCGGCGCATATCGATACCAACGCTGAGATCGCGATGAACCACCCTGCGGACAATGTCGTCATCATCAATTTCAAAAGGACATTCTGAGCATGCGGCTCCAGCAGATAGCCAAAAGTCAGAAAACACCCGATCCACTGTCTGATAATCGGCAACATGATATTCTCGAGGACGTACCTCAGAGGATCAGCCCCTCCGATCAGCTGCACCAGTAGAGGTCGGGCATTCCGCAACAGGTCATGGCCAAACAGGGCAAATCCCGGGACCAGCCGCACATGTCCATCCAGCGACGGCCATGGTTGCATATCGCGAACCAGAAAGCCCCAGTTTTCGCTCCGGCTGAGCTCCGGGTTCAGATCACGCAGACTCATACCGATGACTTCTCGTAAAAAGGCGAAACGGCCACCAAGCTGTGCCGCTTCCTGCTCCATTTCCCGCGACACGTTGATCGCCTGCTCAATCACTTCATCCCGCATTTTACGGCCGTAGCGCGATACCTGAAAAGGAAAATGAACCTTAAGTGCATGTTCAGGGAGCAGATCCAAAACTGACAGCGTCCGGGTTGACGCTGTGGGGGAAACGTTGCGTTTCGCTCTGGCGACGGCGGATTTCTGGAGAGTATCAAGATAGGGGTCGACTAAATCAACATCAAAGAGCTGTGGGTGAACACAGAATTCGACATGATCATCCTTCAGATAATGCTGTGTCAGTGACTCAGACGGATTAGCCAGGTAGAGGTTGATATCTTTGCGTGGTATCAGAAAGGTCGGTAGAGCGAATGAGGGAGCTTCTGACTCCGGCCGATAGGACGACAGAGCCTCAGTGTAAGCAGCATGCGGGCTGTAATCTTTTGTCCCGCCGTTGCAGTAACGCTCAAGATAAGATAATTCTGCAATGTCAATCATTGAGGTACACTTTCAAACAGCGCGGCTTATTTTGCCGGCCCCATAACCCCCGAAAGGAGGTTTCTGCTTAATCCTGAAAAAACATTGACGAAGCCACAACATCTCTAAATCCTCCAGAAGAGGACCAATCTTTAAATCAGCTGCTCTGGCACTCCCCGTACTTTGGCGGCAAGCGACATCGGTTTTGGTGATCGATCAGTATTTTGCTGATTTTATCAGTGACCTGCCACCAGATTCCATTTAAAATAGGTGCAACGGATTCACAGTTCAGCTCAATCACACTCTTCCAGGATAAAAGATCTGTCAAGTTGAAAACCGCACCCCACCAAACGATCCACCCGGAAATGCTCCTGCTCGACATGCTCAGCCTCTACCCCGACACTGAGCCGATCATAAAATCGTATGATGCCCGGGTTGGAGAATGCATCTGTTGTGAAATGCTGTTCAATGAGATAAGGGATATCTGCGCCCGCTATCATCTGGATCTGGATGCCCTGCTCATCAAGTTGAATAACGTCGCGGGGAACGGCGCTTAAGATTACTGTCGGCCTTCGTACAGAATGCGCCACTCACTGTCTTCTTTCACCATGTAAAGACGTTTACGCATCTGACCGTTAAAATTGTTTGAGCGGTAATCCTGGGCAAAGTTCGCCACAACCATCGGCTGACGACCGCTATCGGCAGGATAGGCAAACAAAGAAATGTCACTTAAGTCTACTTTCTGATAGGTCTTGCCGCGGAAGACCTGTTTTTTGTAAGCTCCCCAACTCCCATTGTCGTACCCCTGGGTCCAGAAATCATTTGAGTACATCTGCAAGTAGGCCTGCAGGTCAGCCTGCTCCCAGTTTATACGCCAGGCTTCCAGAACGGACTGAAGTTCGACAGTGCGATCGAGCCACTCACGCGTTGAAATCCACTGAACCTGTTCGCTGATAATAACCGGCGTCCGGCCGATCTCGACATAATCTTCGATCAGGGAAAACTCATCGTTGGTCAACACGACACAACCTTCACTGTCAAGTGGTGGGCGACTGTAAAGCTCCCTGTCTGTCCCATGGAGCCAGATGCCGCTGCCTGTTTTTTTAAGCCGTCGGTCGAGCTCGTTAGGGTAATTGACAGGGAAAGCCCCTCTACCATAGAGGGGGCAACTTTTCATCAGGCAGGTACGAGGTGATGAAATAGACCCCGTTCGGAGTTTTCAGATCCCCTTCGTATTCCTTGTCACCGGTTTTTTTACCAAGCACGATATAAAAATCCTCGACCGCTTTTGGTGGCTGCCCGGGCCCGGTGTTTTAAATACATAAAGACGATTCTTTCCCTTGTCGACAACCAGTGCATAGTCAGTCCGGTGCCCAGGGACATCAATGCCGCCGGGACCCTGCGCTCGTCTGCCAGAGACAGATAACCCAACAGTCGAGCTCTGGCTTCATTCTGGAGTTGCACAACCCGATCCCTCTCAGCTCGCTGCCCACCTTCAATCGCCGATGAACCGATGGCATCAAGCGGCGCAAAGCGGGCAGTCAGAAGATCACCGAGGACCAGATGAGCCAGTTGGAATTTAGGTGCGCGCGAAGTCAGTTCACGCAACTCGGAAATCGCATCGTTCAACGCCCCGGACTGGAACAGCAGCAACCCTTTGAGCAGACTGGCTTCAAAATCATTGACGTTTCTCTGCAGACGTCTATTCAGGCGTTCCATCAAAGCCGGACTTTGCTCCGACAGTTGCGGTTGCCACTCGACCTGGCTCCGCTGGACCGGGGCAACTTTCATATTTCCTTGAGCAGGGGGCTCTGATTCAACCTGCCACAAGGCCCCGACCCGAGCTCCCGTTACACCGAACAGGATCACGATAACAACGCTTATCACAAGCCGTATCATCAGCGGACACTCCCTAAGGACCGTTCACGCTGAATATACCAACGACCATCGACCTGGGTCAGATCAAACAGTTTGCGCGTCCGGTCGGAGAAACGGTCGCTTTTATAATCCTGAACAGCTTCGACGCGGACGAGGGCTCTGCCCTCAGTGTCCATACTGAGTCTCAAACTGAGGTCACTCAGGCGGACATCAATATTCCGGGGACTTGTGATTCGCCTGGCACGTTGACTTTCCCACTCACTGCGTGGCTTTCCTCCCGGAGGAAGAAATGAACTTGAGTAAAAACCCAAGTAGGAGTCAACATCCTGGGAAGACCAGGCTTCAGCCCAGCGTTGTATGAATTTCTGCGGGGTTTCTTCTCCGGCTGCAAGCACCGCCTCCATCTCTGCCTGTGGCGCAGCGGCAGAGGATTCCTCAACCACGGGAACATCGTTCTTTGCAACAACAGCCATTTCAACCGACCTCTGTTCCCCAGACGGCTCAGCTCGCACGACCTCCCCATCCCCCGGACCAGCGTCCGCCTCCCTGTCTCCGTCACTGTCGGCGTCAACCATGGTCCCTATCCCGGCTTCCATATTCTCCGGCCGCAGTCATGGCATCTGCTGGAGCAGGGCTGTCTTCCTGGGAAACAGTCTGCGACAGGGTTGGATTCACAGTAGCCCCCGGCTTGACAGAGCTGTCAGCTGTATCGCACCAGCGGAGGAGTCAAACTGCAATGCCTTGCCGTAAGTATCGCGTGCCATTTCTGCATAAACAGTCGCCAGATTATTATAGACGGTTGCATAGGCGCTGTCGGTCTTAAGCGCACCCTCCAGATAGTCCCGCGCGCGCTCGTAATCGCCACCAGCTGCAGAAATTGCAGCCAGATTATTCAGCGCCCGCGGATCATCAGGGTGAGCCAGGGCAAGGGCTTCTAAAGTTTCAATCGCATCCTCAACCTGTCCTTCCTGCCACATCAACAACGCCCTGTCGAGCTCATCCCCGGCCATCCGGCCACGATCAACGGCAGCACCGACATCAACAACTGTGCGGGCGGGAGGAGAGCTCAGAAAAAGAAAATAAACCCGGACCCGAGCAGAATACCCACAACCAGAATCAACAGATAACGCCAGCCTCTATTTTTTTTCAGGTCTGTATATATGCTCCAAAGCTTCCGTTGCGGCGGCAGGGTCAGCAGGTGGATTCTCTTCGAGCGTGGCTGGCACAACAAAACTGCGCTCTTTGAGCCTCGCTTCAATGCGGGCGGTGAAATCCAACTGTTCTTCCCGCTTGGGTGATTCGACAACATTACCGTCAACAGCTGAGCCTGAAGCCCCGGACACATGTTCATCAACTTCGACAGCGGCCGCAACGACCGCTAACCGGTCAATGTCATCTCCAGCCAGCAACGCATCGATCTCGGTCAGAACACCTTCTATGCTCGGGCGCTCATCGATACTGCTCAGCGTCATCAACTCCAGAAGGTCTCGACAACAATGATCTTCAGATAACACCGGGAAAGCATCCTGCATATGCTGCACAGCAACAGCGAAGGCATCTTCACCGCTGAAGGGGGCTTTGCCCTGTAACAGCGAATAGAGGACACAACCTAAATTGTAAATGTCGGAAGCGATGCCTGGGAATTCCCCCCGAACCTGTTCCGGGCTGGTATAAGCCGGGTCCAATCCAGAACTGAAATCAAGTTTGATCAATTGAGCAAAGTTGAACTCACCAAGGAAAGGATGATCGTTATCAAAAAAGATTGTCGCGGGGGACAAGTTACCATGGGCCAGGCCGATCTCGTGTGGAGCGACCAGAAGACGCGCCACAGCACCAAGCCGTTCCAGCGCTTGCCGAGCGGACATTTTACCATGGCTGCAGATATCGGCCAGAGACTCGCCCGGTTCCAGCGGGTAGAGACAGGCCAGACCCGAGTCGATTATTTCGACCTGTTCAGGCAATCCAAGTGCGGGGAAACGATAATCCGCCAGACTTTCCACTTTGGAAATAAAGCGTTGCCTCTGCGCCTCTTGCTCGGGAAGATCATGACAGATCAACAACTTGGACTGGCTCTGCCCATCACAACGCATAAGATAACGCTGAAAGAGCTTATCCTCTGACAACAGGCTTATAATTTCGCAACCAAAAACGCGGCAACCGGGTTCCAACATAGACTCCCCTGAACAGTTCAGCACCAACAGTCGAGATTAACACTTAACAATAAAGACAAGAGTCTAAAAATGCTAGGGAAAAATTGGGACGATCTTTAATCCTTGGTTCTCCGCGAAGCCGCAGGCGACGTTCATATTCTGTACCGCCTGACCGGCTGCCCCCTTAACCAGATTGTCAATAGCTGAAACGACAATGACTCGTCCGGTTTTCTGATCGCTGACCAATCCTACATCGCAAAAATTTGTACCACGCACGAAAGCAACATTCGGCAGATCGTTTCCCGGCATCACCCTGACGAAGACCTCGTCAGCATAAAAATCGTAATACAACTCAAGCAGTTCAGCGGTCGTTTTTTTCTGCATCAGGCCGGCATAACAGGTTGACAGGATTCCGCGATTAATCGGCAATAGATGGGGGGTGAAACTCAGGGAAATGTCCTCCTCAGTCAAATTCGCCAGCTCCTGTTCGATTTCCGGTGTATGCCTGTGACTGGCAATGCCATAAGCCTTGAATCCCTCATTGACTTCGCAATAGAGAGTCCCCTGCTTCACGCCGCGCCCAGCTCCGCTGGTACCTGACTTACTGTCGACAATCAAACTGCCGGGATCGATCAAACCAGCCTTGAGCAGTGGCGCAAGGGCAAGAATGATACTGGTCGGATAACAACCCGGATTGGCGATAAGACGAGCGTCCGTCAGCTGGTCGCGGTACAGCTCAGGCAGGCCGTAAACAGCCTCAGCAAAAAGTTCCGGGCTGCTGTGTGCCTGATACCAATGCTCATAAACAGCCTGATCTTTAAGCCGATAGTCTGCCGACAGATCAATAACCTTGCAGCCGGCCGCCAGAAATCCCGGCACAACCTCCATCGCTGACTTATGTGGTAAAGCGGTAAAAACGACATCGACCCTGGCAGCGATGGAAGCAACGTCCAGAACTTCACAGACAAGATCACAAAAACCATGCAGAGAAGGAAACACCTCAGATATCGGCAGACCTTCATGTTGACGGGAGGTCACACAACAGATCTCGACCTCAGGGTGATTGACGAGAATACGCAACAACTCAACGCCAGTGTAGCCACTGGCACCTACAACCGCGACTTTAATCATAGTCCTCAACTCCACAAAAATTTTCTATCGAACAGTGACCCTGTATCATAAAAAAAGGGAAACCCGGTAGGGTTTCCCTTAATTGTTGTCCAGCTACGAATTGCTGTAAAGCAATTAACGCTTGGAGAACTGGAAGCTCCTACGTGCAGCAGCGCGGCCGTACTTCTTACGTTCTTTAACGCGGCTGTCGCGGGTAATGAAACCAGCTTTTTTCAGAACCGCACGCAGCTCCGGATCGACTTCGAGGAGGGCTTTGGTGATTCCGTGCTTGATAGCACCAGCCTGACCTGAGATTCCACCACCACAAACATTGATGGCGATATCAAATTTACCCATATTGTCGGTCAGCTCAAGAGGTTGACGAACAACCATCTTGGAAGTTTCACGACCAAAGAAAACATCCAGAGGACGTTTATTGACTGTGATTTCACCAGTGCCGGGCTTCATCCAGACACGAGCGATTGAGCTTTTTCTCTTGCCAGTTGCATAAAACTTCTGCTCAGCCATCTAGCTATCTCCCGTATTATAACTTAAGTTCTTGAGGTTGCTGGGCGGCATGTGGATGTTCGCCACCGGCATAAACCTTTAGTTTAGTAAACATTTTGCGGCCCAGTTTGTTCTTGGGAAGCATACCTTTGACTGCGGCCTGAACCAGCATCTCAGGCTTTTTGGCAAGCAGTTTTTCTGCGTTGATCTCTTTAATACCGCCCGGATAGCCTGTGTGGTGGTAGTACATTTTGTCCGCCATTTTGTTACCGGTCAGCTTGATCTTGTCCGCATTCAGGACAATAACAAAATCGCCGGTGTCTACACTGGGAGTGTAAATCGGCTTGTGCTTTCCGCGCAAAACGCGAGCTATCTCAGTGGCAGCACGACCGAGGACAACATCCTCCAGATCGACGACAAACCAATCTCTCTTAATATCCTGCTCTTTAGCGATTTCTGTGCTCATCGCATTCCTCTCCAGAAACTTTTCTTTTATAAAGGGTTGTGGGGCTCACAAAGCGCTGAATCTTATCCAACAAATCCCCATCTGTCAAGCTAAATATAATAGCGGATTTTCTTTCTGCATTTACTTATCCCGCCCGACCATCAAGGTGGTCGGGATAAAAAACCTCCACCAGACACAGCCCAAGCGCCGGAGCGGTCAAGGCAGGGGCAACAGAGCCAGGGGTCTCGAGCAAGGCGGCAACGTCGCCGGCAGGTCTTTGTCCCCGCCCTATCTGAACCAGGGTGCCGACCATCATCCGGATCATATTTTTCAAAAAACCACTACCGCAGACATCGATGTGCAGCATTGATCCCTGCATCGACATATCGACAGAATAGATCTCCCGGACAGTTGTTTCAGCTGCGCACCCCGTGGTCCTGAACGCCGCGAAATCGTGCTGCCCGACAAAAGCGGCTGCAGCAATCTGCATCTGCTCCAGATCCAGCTCCTGCTTCACCTGCCAGCAGACTAATCGATCGAGGGGAGAGCGAACCTTGTCGCACAGGATCGTGTAGCGATAGTGCTTGCCGACGGCAGAGTATCGGGCATGGAACCGCTCATCGACGAACTCAGCCCGGCGGACGGCAATGGTATCGGGTAAAAACGGTTGACCCCTTCGCACCAAGCCTTCAGGGGCAGCTCCCTTTCGCTATCGAGGTGGCAGACCATTCCGTGGGCATGGACTCCGGCGTCGGTTCGTCCCGATGAATAAACCCTGTGGATGCACCCCGTCAATTCCGCTATCGCCTGCTCCAATCGCTGTTGAACCGAAATACCGTTCGGTTGTACTGCCAGCCGACATAATCACTGCCGTCGTAAGAAAGCGTCAATTTGATCCGTTTCATCTCTATACCTGCCAAAGCCCGCCAAGGATCGCGACACCGACAATCAGGGCCGTTAAAGCATTAACGCCCATTTTTTCAAGACCGTTTCGTCAGCGGAATCGACCTGTTGCCTGCCGCTGGCGATATCAAGGGCCAGCTGATCGGCGCGATCAAACAGGCGGATCAATATCGGCTCAAGCCGTAAAGCCCAGAGTCTAAGTGCAGACAGGCCTTTCATCGAAGTTCCGTTCAAAGCAACCTTTTCCTCGGCAACCACTCCTTTTATCAAGGGAATGAAGTGCAGCACGAGCAATAACAAGGCGGTCACTTCCCGCACCGGAACCCTGACCAATTTTAGCGGAGCAAGCAGCGATTCCAGGCCACGAGTCAGCGCCTCCGGTGGTGTTGTCCAGGACATCAGCAGTGAAAAGGCAACCGCCATGAGAAGCTGAATATCGATCAGCAAACCACGCATCAAACCATCGTAGGATAGCCAGACCAGACCGAACAGAGTTTTCCCGGAGTAAAAACAGGTGCAGGATCAGCGTAAATAACAACAACCAGCGCAGCATGCGACCGATTTCCACAAATCCGCAAGACCCCTCCCGGCTGAAGCGGCAAGCAGAAGCCAGACAGCGCAAATCAAAAGAGGCCGAAGCAGAGTGTCGGCAGAAAAAAGGCAGACGATCAGTGCGACCAGAAGCACCAGTTTTATCCGCGGATCGAGCCGGTAGAGAAAACCGTTACCCGGTCGAAAAACACCATCGGTCATCGTCTTCGGCCTGACCAAAACAGGGGGCCCATAGGCCCCCTGAGAGTTAACAACAAACAGTCCTGCAAGACAAAATCAGCTCATGTTCGCGATGATGGCAGCACCGATCTCAGCCGTTCCGACCTTCTTCTCGCCTTCACGACCATGGAAGATATCCGCGGTTCTGTAACCATCGTCAAGAACCTTTTCAACGCAGCATCAATGGAATCGGCAGCGTCTACCATGCCGAAGGAATAACGCAGCATCATCGATGTCGACAGAATCTGAGCAATCGGGTTGGCAATGCCCTGACCGGCGATATCCGGAGCACTGCCGCCGGAGGCTCATACATGCCGAAAGCCCCTTCCGCCAGGGACGCTGAAGGCAGCATTCCCAGAGAACCGGTCAGCATAGCTGCTTCATCGGAGATGATATCGCCGAACATATTGCTGCACAGCATGACATCAAACTGCTTAGGCCAGCGCACCAGTTGCATCGCAGCATTATCAACATACATGTTTGTCAATTCAACATCCGGATATTGTTTGGCCACGCGCTCGACAACTTCACGCCAGACAACGGAAGTCGACAGGACATTCGCTTTGTCGATGGAGCAGACCTTTTTGCCCCTTTTTTGCGCCGCTTCAAAGGCAACGTGAGCAATGCGCTCAACTTCGGCCTCTGAATATTTCATCGTATCAAACCGGTCCGCGCACTCCCTTCGCCTTCAATCCCTTTAGGAGAAGCGAAGTAGATCCCCCCGGTCAACTCACGCACAACGAGAATGTCAAAGCCACCCTCAATAACGCTTTCCTTGAGGCTCGATGACCCGGTCAGTGCAGGAAAGACGATCGCAGGGCGAAAATTGCAGAAAAGCCCGAAAATCTTGCGCAACGGCAGCAGGGCTGCACGCTCGGGCTGCTCTTCCGGAGGCAGGGTTTCCCACTTGGGACCACCAACGCTACCAAAGAGGATCGCTTCCGAATTCTTGCAGATGTCAATGGTGGTATCAGGCAGGGCCTTACCTTCCTTGTCAATGCCGATACCTCCGACATTGGCAAAGGTACGTTCAAATTTAACATCATATTTTTGCTCAACTGCGTCCAGAACCTTGAGCGCCGCATCCATGATTTCCGGACCGATACCATCACCCGGCAGGACAGCAATCTTGTGACTTTTCGACATTGTCTCTCTCCAATCCACCATAAGTTAACCGCCATCAAAAAACCGCTTGGCGAAACGAAAAAACCTTTTAAATCAGGGGCATTTAAACGGCTAAGACTATAGAAAAAGGCCTTCGCATTGTCAAACCATTTCTCTTTAAAACAGAACTGCTGTCAGAGTCGTACCCGTAGTGACAATATTTATGTTATTCTGTCGTTCCTTATCAATCCAGACGACTTATCAGGAGAATGATCATGCGCCCTACGACGCGACTGTTTTTTGTATTGTTTCTGTTCCTGCTGCCGCTTCCTTTAACTGCGGCACAAGCCAGTGAAACCATGACGATGGAACGTGCTACCGAGCTTTGAACGGGATCCAGGGAGAAGTTGTCTCCGTAAAGGCTGCGGAAATCCCAGGATTCATTCAAGTCGGGATGAAAATGCAGGGCCAGACCGTTCCTCTTTACATCGATCAATCGGGAACCTACTTGTTCAGCGGCAACGTCATTGATCTGCAACAGAGGAAAAACCTGACCGAAGAGCACTTCCGGGCGCTCAACCCGATTGATCTCAGCCAGATTCCGCTGGACGATGCACTGACTCTCGGTCAGGCAGACGCAGCTCAACAAATCATTGTTTTCACCGATCCCGATTGCCCTTACTGCAGTAAAATGCACAAGGTCCTGCTTGATGCCGTCAAGGCCGATACCAGCCTGGTTTTTCAAATCAAAGTGACACCGTTGAAAGAAAGCTCGTACCAGACAGCAAAAACCATCATCTGCAACAGCTCAATGGAACAACTGGAGCAGGCCTTTGCCGGCAAAGCCTCAGCGTAACCGAGTGCGATTCAAAAGCCTTGGACGACAACCTCGCCCTTGCCAGAACCCTGGGTATTCGTGGAACCCAACGCTGATTTTACCCAACGGACAGATGTTCCCGGATACTATCCACTGGAGAACTGCTGAAATTGATCAACGACAACAAGGCGCAACCGTCATCCTGATCGAAACAGGAATAAGAAGCCGGAGTATGAACTCCGGCTTTCTTAGCCTCTTACCTGTCTGCCTCTCAGTTCAATCAATATCGTGCGTCAGCAAATTCAACCCAGCCGCCGGCTTCCACCAGAGCTTTGTCAAAGGGGCTGATATCGAAGCCAAACTGCTTTTTTCCTCGGCGGTTTCAGCCTGAACCTGCTGTTTCTCCAAATCAACTAAGATGTTGACATCACCCTGCACCTGCAGCTGCATCAGCTCATCAATCGCACTTTTGGGCAGCTCAATCGCCAGCATGCCGCAATTGAACATGTTTTGGCGAAAAATGCGGGCATAGCTTTCAGCGATAATGGTGTGAACGTCATTCACCTCAAAAACCCATGGAGCATGCTCGCGCGACGAGCCGCAGCCAAAGTTTTCACGAGTGACGACAACTGTTGCATTTTTCAGTGCCTCCCCTTTTGAGTCGAAGCCATCCAGTTGCAGGTCTTCGAGAATATAGGGGCGTAATGCTTCCTTGGTGACTTCCGTCAGGTATTTAGCCGGAATAATTTCGTCGGTATTAATATCGGACCGATCAAGAAAAATCGCCGATCCTCCAAATTTTTTCTGCATTATTCTTCTCCTGATCGTTAAAGGGTTCTGGCGTCGGTCAGCACACCGGTCAGAGCCGTTGCCGCTGCCGTGGCCGGACTGACCAGATGAACCATGCCACCCTTGCCCATACGACCGTTGAAGTTGCGGTTACTGGTTGCAGCGGCAACCTCCCCTTCGGCCAACACGCCATTACTCATCCCCAGGCACGCGCCACAGGTCGGATTGGTCACGCAAAACCCGGCATCCATAAAGATCTGGATGATGCCCTCTTCCAGAGCATCGCTGAACACCTTCGGCGTTGCCGGGGAGACAATTCCGCGGACCGATGCTGCAATCTGCTTCCCTTTTAGGATCTGGGCCGCTTCACGCAGATCCTCAATGCGACCGTTGGTACAGGTTCCGATATAGACCTGATCAACCCTGATCCGCTCATTTCCTTCACCGACTTAACACAATCAGGCTTGTAATCAAAGGTCACCTGAGGCTCAAGACTGGTGACATCGATGTCGAGCGTCGAAGCGTAGACGGCGTCATCATCGGAAACCCATTGCCGGTAATCCTGCAGAGCGGCTTCCTTGCTGTCAAATTCGTCCTGAATGAACGGCCACAGATATTCGACGGTGATCATATCGGGCATACAGACACCAGAAGTGCCGCCGGCCTCAATGGCCATATTGCACAGGGTCATGCGTGATTCCATGCTCATACCGTCAACGACGGGGCCGCGGAACTCAACAACCCGGTCGGTCGCACCATTGACCCCCAGTTGAGCGATAACCTTCAGAATAACGTCCTTGGCAAAGACCCCCTCAGCCAGTCTTCCGGTCAAGTTAACACGGATCGTTTCCGGCTCACGGAAAGCACAGACCCCTTTGAGAATGCCGACCTCCAGATCAGTGGTTCCGACACCGGCGGCGAAAGCCCCGAAGGCACCATGGGTGCAGGTATGACTGTCGCCCATAATAACCGTGAAACCAGGTCTGATATAACCCTTTTCAGGGAAGATGGCATGGCAGACACCGTTACGACCGACATCGAAAAAATCCGGGATGTCGTGGCGCCGGGCCCAGTCCCTGAGGATTTTCGCCTGAGTGGCCGTTTTGGAATCCTTGGACGGGGTGACATGATCAATGACAACCTTGAGTTTTTCCCGATCAAAAACCCGATCTTTGCCGCGCCACACCAGGTCAGCGATAGCAACCGGCGTAGTAATTTCATGACACAGGACCCGGTCAATATTCAGGACCTTGGCCCCCGGGAAGGGCTCATCCCGCAAGTGGCTGGCAAAGATTTTTTCAGCTAATGTTTTACCCATTCATATCTCCTGTTGGACCTTAAAAAACTGCCCTGCAGCAAACCGCAGGGCGTTCACAGAATAGTCACCCGCCGCATGCAGCGGGGTAATAACTCAACGCTCTTTTATCAGAACAGATGGCTGATATCCCAGTGTCAAGCCGATATCAGATCAAACCGCCTTATATAGCGGCCTTGGTACGGTTCACAATGCCAATGATCTTATTCAACGAATTAATATAGCTTTGGCGCTGGCGACGATGATATCGGGGTGAGCGCCCTGGCCGAGGACTTCACGCCCCTCTTCGGTCTGCAAGCGAACAGAGCACTCTCCCTGAGCATCGCTACCTCCGGTAATCGCACCGACGGAAAAGTTGAGCATATGGTAGTTTGTTTCGGTTAACTTCTTAATCGCCTTGAAGGTTGCATCGACAGGTCCGTCTCCCATCACAGCGGTTTTCCTGACTTCTCCGTTCACTTCCATCTCGACCGTTGCGGTTGGTGATGCAAAGGAGCCGGAGCTGACGTTCATCTGCAACAGCTTGTAAGTTTCTGTCACTCGCAACACTTCATCCGCGACAATGGCATCGAGATCCTCGTCGAAGATCTCTTTTTTCATATCGGCCAACGATTTAAAGCGAACAAAGGCTTTCTGAATTTCATCCTTATTGAGATCGTAACCGAGTTCCTTCAAGCGATCGACAAAGGCATGACGTCCGGAGTGCTTGCCGAGAACCAGCTTGGTGGCATTCAAGCCAACCGATTCCGGTGTCATGATTTCGTAGGTCTCTTTATTCATCAACATCCCATGCTGATGAATACCGGCTTCATGGGCAAAAGCATTGGCACCGACAATCGCCTTATTCTGCTGCACCTGGATACCGGTGATCGTAGTCAACAACTTGCTGGCCGGAGTGATATGCTCGGTATTCACAATCGTGCTGTAAGGGAGGATGTCGTGACGGGTTTCAGGCCCATAACGACCTCTTCGAGGGAACAGTTACCCGCCCGTTCACCAATACCGTTGATTGTACACTCCACCTGGCGCGCCCCAGCCTGGATCGCAGCCAGTGAGTTAGCAACGGCAAGGCCCAGGTCATTATGGCAGTGAACAGAGATGATCGCCTTATCGATGTTACTTACGTTCTCTTTAAGATAGGTGATTATGTTGTGATATTCAGACGGGATCGTATAGCCGACCGTATCGGGGATATTAACCGTCGTCGCACCGGCTTCAATAACGGCTTCAATCACCTGAGCAAGGTATGGCAGACGGGTTCGGGATGCATCTTCCGCCGAAAACTCGACATTGGGAGTATAACCGACAGCCCGTTCAACAGCAGCCACGGCAGCATCAAGCACCTGCTGCTCACTCATTTTCAATTTGTGCTGCAAATGAATTTCGCTGGTCGCGATGAAGGTATGGATGCGGCCGCGCTCACCGGCATATTTCAAAGCCTCCCAGGCACGATCAATGTCCATGTTGTTGGCCCTTGAAAGCCCGGCAATCTGTACATTCTTGATCGTCTGGGCAATCCTCTTTACCGCTTCAAAATCGCCGTCTGAAGCGATCGGGAAACCGGCCTCCATGACATCGACGTTGAGACGTTCAAGCTGATGGGCAATGCGCAATTTTTCTTCAATATTCATGCTTGCGCCCGGTGATTGCTCTCCATCGCGCAAGGTTGTATCAAAAATAACAATATTCTCGCTCATGATTGACTCCTCGTTTTCAGCGCCCTTACACTCGCGCAGGGCAGTTCGTTTTTTGCAGCTCACTTTGGTTTTTTTCAGTGTCAGGTCACTCAGGTCAGATTCCACTACAGAACCACCCCCTTTCATCAATCAACTCTTTTTCGGGTTCGGATATCTGTCACGGAGAGGGGAGTACATATCGGAGCTGAAAAACAGCACGAAAAGCACAGGCCGACACCCTCTCGCGAAAGGAATCCGGAAATAAAAAGCTCCCGCCCCTTGTTACAGGGGCGAGAGCTTAAAGCTTCGCGGTACCACCCTGGTTCATCTGCACTGTTCTGCAGACCTTCATTGACCCTTAACGCAGGCTCACGACAAAAGCTTGGCGGTGTTCCGCTTCACTTTTGCAGCTCCAAGGCGAGTTCAGCATTTTCCGTACCGGTTCGCACCAACCACCGGCTCTCTCAAACGGAAGGGACGCCTACTACTCCTCTTCAACGCCTTTTCTGTTTCATCAAGATAAACGATTCAAACCGAAAAACGGGGTTAAGTCAAGCTATTTTAACCACCGTTCTAAAAGTCCGGTTATTATTTAAGTCTGGCAAAACTTTTGTTTCGAACACAAAAAGTCACTCATCCTCCAGTGGCGGCATCTTGTCCGCGATCTTTTCCCGGGGCAAAAAATGCACGACAGGCCCGAAATCATATACGCCATACCGATCAGAAACAACATAATCTCCGGCTTTGCCACGATCACAATAAGCAGAATAATGGCGACAACCAGAATCATGAAAGGTTGACGTTTAAACAATTCGGGATCTTTCAGCGACAGATATTTAATATTACTGACCATCAGAAATGCAAGCAGGAAAACCAGTATCACCATGGAAATCATCTTGACCGTTCCGGTTCCACCCAATTCATAAAAAAGCAGCACGCAGGTTGCGACAATACAGGCGGCAGCCGGTATCGGCATACCGATAAACCGTTTTGACTCGACCGTAGAAACCTGAACATTGAATCGGGCAAGTCGCAAAGCGCCACAGATGACATAGAGAAAAGCGGCCAACCAGCCCAGCTTGCCAAAAGGTCTCAGAGCCCAGCTGTAAAGCAGAACGCCGGGCGCGACACCGAATGAAATCACATCGGCCAGTGAATCGAGTTCGACCCCGAACTTACTTGCAGTGTTGGTCAGGCGGGCAACTTTGCCGTCCAGGCCGTCGAAGATAGCAGCCACAAGAATAAACCAGGCGGCGGTTCGATAATTGCCGTCACTGGAGGCAATGATGACGTAAAATCCGGCAAAAATTCCAGCCGCAGTGATCAGGTTCGGAAGCAGATAAACCCCTTTGCGCAGGTTTTCCCTTTTTTCTTTTCTCAAGCAGTCATCTGTCAAGACAATGTCCCCAATACAGTTTCACCAGCAACAGTGGTTTCCCCCAGCGTCACAATAACTTCAGCATTTCTGGGAAAATAAATATCGACACGAGAACCGAAGCGGATCAGACCATAGCGAGCTCCACGCTGCAGCAGGTCACCGATAACAGGATAGGTTACGATCCTGCGGGCAATCAACCCTGCAATCTGGACAAACAGAATCCGATCTCCCGCTTCAGTTTCCAGCAGGATGCCGCTCTGCTCATTCGCTTCACTCGCCTTATCATACGATGCATTCACGAATTCGCCCTTGTTGTAATACATTTCAACCACCTTGCCGCTGCAAGGAACTCGGTTGACATGAACGTTGAAAACCGACATGAAAATACTGACTTTGGTCACCCGCTCTTTGAAGTAGCGCTCTTCATCCACGTCGCCGACAAAGATAACCTTGCCATCAGCAGGAGCGACCACCAGGTTATCCCCTTTGGGAACGACTCTTTCAGGGTTACGAAAAAAGTAAACGCTGAACAGGGTCAAGGCAAGAAGAACAACTGTCAAGAAGGTCCAGCCCAGCAGGGCAAAAACCAAAGTGACAAAGCCGAACAGAGCAATAAATGGATAGCCTTCACGGGCTATCGGTTGATTTTGATTCTGCATATTATTCCTTTTCCTAGGCGTTTGAAGGCTCAGGCAGTCCAGTTACGTTTGCCGCCACGACCGATAACAACCGGACCGGACCGGACGACCTCCTTCAGGCCCATCGGCCTGAGAAGCTCCAGGATTCCGTCAATTTTAGCTGGAGCTCCGGTAATTTCAATCGTATAGCTGCGTGGTGTTACATCGATGACCTTGGCCCGGAAAATATCGACAATACGCAGGGCTTCGGCCCGCGTGTCCGCCTCCGTGGCAACCTTGATCAATGCAAGTTCGCGTTCGATAAAATCCTCATCGGTAAAATCAACGACTTTAATAGTCGAAATCAATTTATTCAACTGCTTGGTTATCTGCTCCAGAATGCGATTATCGCCACGGGTTACCAGCGTCATTCTGGACACATCGGCATCCTGGGTTGGAGCAACAGAAAGGCTTTCTATATTGAATCCCCTGCCGGAAAACAACCCTGAAATTCGGGACAAAACCCCGAATTCATTCTCCACGAGAACCGAAATTGTATGCTTCATCGACTCATTCCTCCTGACCGGGATACGGCCATCAATACAATATCAATCAATTAGGACGCCAGAACCATCTCATGAATCGCCTTACCGGCTGGAACCATCGGTAACACGTTTTCTTCCCGGACACTTTGAAATTCATCAGAACCGGCCCGGGTTCCAGAGCTTTTTGATGGTTGTCTCAACATCCTCAACTTTGTTCGCCTGCAAACCTGTCGCGCCATAAGCTTCCGCCAGCTTGACAAAGTCGATCGGCAGCTCCATCGGCGTGCAGCTGTAGCGTTTTTCAAAAAACATCTGCTGCCACTGACGGACCATCCCCAGATAATTATTATTCAGAATGGCAATTTTAACCGGTAGCTTATACTGAACCAGGGTCGCGAGTTCCTGCGAGTTCATCTGAAACGAACCATCACCGGAGATATCGATAACCTGGCGGTCAGGGTAAGCGACCTGAGCACCAAGCGCAGCCGGAAGCCCGAACCCCATCGTTCCAAGACCGCCGGAGGTCAGGAACGTCCGCGGCTGAGTAAAGTCAAAGAACTGGGCCGTCCACATCTGATGCTGGCCGACCTCGGTTGTGATGATAGCGTCGTCATTGGTCAACTCGCGTAATTTTTCAATAACAAACTGCGGCTTGATGATCGACTTGGCAGAGCGGTAGGTCATCGGTTGGCGCTCTTTCCATTCGCTGATCAGCTCGCGCCAGGCAGCGGTTTCTTCAACCAGATCTTCAAGCAGTTCCTGCTTTTGAATCAGACTGCCCGACAACTTGCCTAAAACATCTTTCAAATCGCCGACGATCGGCAAGTCGACTGCCACGTTTTATGAATACTGGTTGGATCGATATCAACATGGATAATCTTGGCTTTTTCGGCAAAGCTGTCGATTCGTCCTGTCACTCGATCATCGAAACGGGCCCCAACAGCAATAAGCAGATCACATTCCGTGACCGCCATGTTGGCATAGAAAGTCCCATGCATCCCCAACATCCCCAAGGGACAGCGGATGGCGCTGAGGAAATGCCGACATCGCCATCAGGGTTGTGGTAACCGGGATCTGGGCCAGTTCAGCCAGCTTAAGCAGTTCATCGTTTGCAGCCGACAGGTTAATCCCGCCACCGATGTACAAGACCGGCTTTTTAGCCGCCAGAATCATTTTCGCCGCTTTTTCGATCTGGCGTGGGTTCCCGCTGTACGTCGGCTTATAGCCACGCAAACTGACCTGTTCCGGATAAGTGAATTTATAAGTGCTGATCTGCACATCTTGGGCAGATCGATCAGAACCGGCCCTGGGCGACCGGTTCTGGCAATGTAGAAGGCTTCTTTGATTGTCCGCGCCAGATCGCGGATATCCTTGACCAGAAATTATGCTTGGTACAGGGCGGGTGATCCCGCAGATATCGGCTTCCTGAAAAGCATCATTGCCGATCAGCGGCGTCGGCACCTGACCGGTGACGATAACCATCGGAATCGAATCCATATAGGCCGTTGCGATTCCGGTTACGGTGTTGGTTGCCCCCGGACCGCTGGTTGCAATCGCGACTCCAACCTTACCGGTGCAGCGGGCATAGCCATCCGCAGCATGGACCGCCGCCTGCTCATGGCGGGTCAGCACATGGTTAAGCGACGAATCATAAAGATCGTCATAAATGTTGATGACTGCCCCTCCGGGATAGCCAAAAACAGTGTCAACCCCTTCAAGCTTCAACGATTCAAGTAAAATCTGTGAGCCGGTCAATTCCATCGGTGCCTCCTCTTTACATCTGTCGCAGCATGAAATTTTCTATATCATCGATATTGCAATAAAATGTCAATCAGTCAATTGAACAGACTGCGCCGCGGGCCGCATTAGTGACCACCTTGGCGTAACGGGCCAGCCACCCGGTTCTGATCTTAGGCGCAGGAGCCTGCCAGCGCTGACGTCTCTGCGTCAGTTCCTGTTCCGAAACCTTTACGCTCAAACGACGATTGGGTATATCAAGGGTGATTTCATCGCCGTCTTCCACCAGCGCAATCGGTCCCCCCTGGGCGGCTTCTGGAGAGATATGGCCGACACAGGGGCCACGAGTTCCACCTGAGAAGCGGCCATCGGTGATCAGCGCGACGCTGTCGCCCAGTCCCAACCCCATTAAAGTTGCTGTTGGTGCCAGCATTTCACGCATACCGGGACCGCCTTTGGGGCCTTCATAGCGAATAACGACAACATCTCCGGCAACGATGCGACCATCCATCAATGCCTCCATTGCGCCTTCTTCAGAATCAAAGCAGCGGGCGGTTCCGGTGAAGGTCATCATCTGTTCAGAGACACCCGATTGCTTGACAATCGCACCTTCAGGTGCAAGATTGCCTTTGAGCACAGCCAATCCACCTTCAGGACGAACAGGTGCAGCCATGGTATGAACAACGTCTTCATCGACAGAAGCAACCGAGGCGACCAACTCCTTCACTCCCGGACCGAGCAGAGTCGGGTTGTCCTTAATCAGATCTCCAAGCTGGTAAAGAACGGCCAGAACACCGCCGGCGGCATCCAGGTCTTCCATGAAGTTGACGCCACCAGGATTCATGGAAGCCAGCTGCGGTGTATCTTTGCCAAGCACATCAAAGGCTTCCAACGGCAGTTCGACCCCGGCTTCGTGAGCAATGGCCAACAAGTGCAGAACCGTATTACTTGACCCGCCCAGAGCAAGATCGACTCTAATGGCATTTTCAAAGGCTTCTTTGGTCATAATTTTGCGCGGTGTGATATTATCCCGGACCAGGCCAACGATACGCTCTCCCGAAGCAAAGGCAATCCGTTTTTTCAGGGAGGAAACAGCTGTTGCGGTACCGCAACGCGGCAGACTCATCCCCAGAGTTTCGGTCAGAACCGCCATCGTGTTCGCGGTAAACATTCCCTGGCAGGACCCTGCCGTTGGACAGGCACTCTCTTCACACTGGAAGAGCTGTTTTTCATCGATGACACCGGCTTTGTACTGCCCCATCGCCTCAAAAGTATCGGTCACGAAGGAAAAGCGTTTTCCCTGACGCCCGACACCGGTCAGCGACGGACCTGCCGTAACAACAATGCAGGGGATGTCGAGACGTGCGGCAGCCATGAGCATACCGGGAGTGATCTTGTCGCAGTTCGTCAGCAGGACCAGACCGTCAAGGCGGTGAGCCTCGGCGATCGACTCAACCATGTCGGCGATCAATTCGCGGGTTGGAAGGGAGTAGTGCATCCCTTTATGTCCCATGGCGATACCGTCACAAACGCCGGGGATACCGAAGATAAACGAATAGCCACCTCCTGTATGCACACCTTTCGATAACCGCTCAAGGTCGCGCATGCCTGTGTGACCCGGGATCAGATCGGTAAAGGATGAAGCAATACCGATAAAAGGCTTATCCATTTGCTCGTTAGGGACACCGGTACTTTTCAGCAAGGCCCTGTGGGGGTTCTTTCAAAACCTTTTGTCACTGCATCACTTCTTTTTCCTGTCATGGCTTTAGTCTTCCTGTTCGTAATTCTCACCTGCTGGCAGACAGCTGATACTGTAAAAAATTTATAGCTAAAATGCAGCAAAGGGTTTAAGCATTCGCTTAAACCCTTGCTGTATCAAAACATCCCGCTGTTAGTAAGCGGGTTCAGGCGGTAACGGACTGCAGTATTTTTTCCATCTCGTCCTTGCCGACCAGTTTCATTTTTTTAATTTTTATTTTTTTCCAGCTCTTCCTGATCTGAAAGAAACCCCTTCTTTTCCAATTCGGATAATTGTTTTTCAAACAAGGCGTGTTCTTCGTAGAGCATACGGAAACGGGAATTGCTTTCGATTAATTCTTGCAAAAGGGTTTGATCAATGTCCATTGGCACCTCCGTGCATGAGATGTTGGTTAAAACTTGAAAACCGTTGCAACAAAAATAAACCAAATCCAACATCAATTGTCAACAAATTTACAGAAGCTCAACAGCTTTGTCTCGCCCTCAGATTCAATTCTGCATCTGAAGGCCTGATATAAGTCGGCAACATGTCGGCAGCATTGATCGTCTGCCCTTCAACAGCCATGTTAAAAGCCAACCAGGCCACCTGAGAAGCACGTATCGGATGCATGGCTGCTGATGCAAACAGAGCCTTTTCGGCAAGAACGTCCTGAATCACGTCGCGGTAGACCGCCACGCCGCTGCCAACGAAAACCGTTTCACCGGAAATCTCTTCAAGCAGTCTTCCGGGAGGAATCACGCGGCCCTTGTCCAAAACCTCGGGAACCCCACCATCGCACCTGAAAAGCTGTGTATACACTTCTTTTTTTCGCGCATCCAACAGGACACAAACAGGTGCCGGGGAAAAGCCGACGTTCGCCGCAACGGCTTGCAGTGAAGACACGGCAACAACGGGTTTCCCTAAAATTTGCCCGAGCCCCTTAATCACGGCAATCCCGATCCTCAACCCCGTAAATGAACCGGGTCCGGTCACCGCAGCCAACAGGTCGAGCTCAGCCAGCTGCCAACCGGCCTCATCCAGCAGAGTATCAACCTGAGACAGAAGGGTCTCACTGTGGGTTCGTTGGATATTCAAGTAAGATTCTGCGACCAGTGTCGCCCCTGACACAGGGCGACGCCACCACTGGTGGAAGAACTGTCGAGGGCGAGGATCTTCATTTCGCGCACGCCTGTCATTATCCCCACAACCTTATAATATCATTATAAAAAGCAAGAACCATCAGCATCAGAAGCATGGCCATACCGATCTGTTGAGAAATCTCCCGGGCACGAAATGACAACGGCCGTCGAATAATCAGCTCAATGCTGTAGAAAAGGATATGGCCACCATCCAGAATCGGAATCGGCAACAGGTTCAAAATTCCCAGCTGAATTGAGATAAAGGCCAGAACGGAAAGGATGGCGGAAGATCGGTCTGGGCCGCCTGTCCGGCAACCTGAACAACGGTAATCGGACCGCCGATATTCTTGGCCGAGACACTGCCGGTAAAAGTTTTGTACAAAGATGACCGTCAGTTCGATCAACTCCCAGGTTCTCTTGGCCCCCTGGCGGAAAGATTCCAGCAGACCATAGGTCACCTCTGTACTCTCCTGCTGAGGAGCAATCCCGATCAAATAAGCTCCCCCCTCTTCTCGTTGTTGGGGGGTTAATTCTACCGTCAGAGAATCACCAGAACGATCAATCAAAACCGGTACGGTCTGATCTTTTACAATTTGAATGACTTTGCGCAAATCATACCAGGATGAAATTTCATGATCGGCAATCCTGAGAATTTTATCACCGGCGACAATTCCTGCTTTGGCGGCAGGCATATCGTCAGCCAATCCCCCGATCACCGCCTCCTGACGCGGTAACAATCCCAGCGCCTGCATCCCTTCGAGACTATCGTTGTCTGACGGGATCGACAGCTGTTGTTTTGTACCATCACGCATCACGTCAAAAATGAGGGCATTCCCTGCCTGACCAACAAACGCTTTATTGGCAGAGTTCCAGCTTTCGATTTTTTCAAGGTTGACGCCGACGACACAATCGTCCGCTTCAAAACCGGCTTCAGCAGCGTTGGAACCCTCAACCACATAGCCGATACAGGCAGGCTGATCAAGATAGGTCGGCATTTCCACGCCGGCCATAAATGATATCGGCAGAATCAAAAACGGCAAAATCAGATTCATCAGAGGACCGGCGGAAACAATGGCCAGCCTCTGAGCAACCGATTTGTTGGCAAAAGAGCGTTCCCTTTCCTCTTCAGTCAGTTCCGACGCTTCACCTTCTTCTCCCCCCCCCTTCGCCGAGCATCTGTACATATCCCCCCAATGGGATCGCACAGATCTGATAGGTCGTTTCTCCCCTCTGCCGAGCAACCAGCTTGGGACCGAACCCGAGAGAGAACTTCAGAACCTTGACACCACACATTTTGGCGACAAGAAAAATGCCCAAGCTCATGAATAAAAACCAGAGCTCCGAGCATCAGAATTCCTGCTATGATTGTTGTCATTTTATTCCTCCAGCGATCAGTTCCTGTGCCTGCTTCCTGCTCCACAGGTCAGCATGCAGTACCTGATCGATTGTTGTCACATCAAAGGATTGATGTAGGGACACTACTTCTTCAATCAGCCTGGGAATCCCCAGGAAGCTGATTTTACGATTCAAGAACGCTTCAACAGCGATCTCGTTGGCTGCATTCATTACAGCGGGGACAGATCCACCTGCGGCAAAAGCTTCATAAGCGATGCGCAGACAGGGAAAACGATTTTCATCAGGTTCGGAAAATGTCAACCCGCCCAGCTGACACAGATCCAGCGGCACCTGTTTCAGGGCGATCCTCTCAGGCCACGAAAGTGCGTAGGCGATCGGTGTTTTCATATCGGGAATCCCCAACTGGGCGATCACAGCGCCATCCTGATATTCAACCAGCGAGTGAACAATACTCTCAGGGTGGACATGTACCGAAATCATATCAGCAGGGACGTTGAAGAGCCAACAGGCTTCGATAATTTCCAGCCCCTTATTCATCATTGTCGCTGAATCAATCGATATTTTACGTCCCATTTCCCAGTTGGGGTGAGCCAGCGCATTCTCAGGAGTGATCGTCTCGAAGCGGGACAACGGATATTGGCGAAAAGGGCCGCCCGATGCCGTCAGGATCAGGCGTCTGACATCGCTTTCACGATGCCCCTGCAGAGATTGAAAAATAGCGGAATGCTCACTGTCGACCGGGATAATACGCACCTGTCGACGGGCGGCTTCTTCCATAATCAGCCCGCCGGCCATAACCAGGGTTTCCCTTGTTGGCCAGGGCGATATCTTTTCCCGCCTTAATAGCTGCCATGGTTGGGATCATCCCCGCAGCACCGACGACGGCAGCGACCACCATATCGCACTGCGCAACAGTGGCACAACGAATCAGCCCCTCAACACCCATAACAGATTTCGACTGCGTCTTCTTGCAGAGACTGTTTCAGCCTCTCTGCGTCTTCCTCCGTCTGTACAGAGACGATCCGGGGGTGAAAGGTTCAATCTGCTTGAGCAATAGATCGATATTACGCCCGGCACTCAATCCGACAATCTGAAAATCTTCTGGGAAATCAGCAACGATCTCAAGCGTACTGACACCGATCGATCCGGTCGATCCCAGCACCGTCAGTTTTTTCATGAATGACTTACCCTCCATACCCGTATCTGGCAATATAAAAAACCAGTGGGAAGGCAAACAGCA
>LQAG01000182.1_pt1 | contig 25374 bp, 39 predicted proteins | sample 1535801 | NCBI WGS metagenome assembly LQAG01 (sample SAMN04331584, study PRJNA305678) | bioreactor metagenome | isolation source: bioreactor_3 inoculated with Wadden Sea sediment 1st replicate of a... | place: Germany:Bremen | reverse complement strand
ATGTGGACCGGATTCGCTCCATGGTCCAGCATGACGATTCCGTAACCATTCATACGTCCCGGGGTGCTTTTTCTGCCAGATATCTGATGGGAGCGGGACGGGGCCGAACATCACGGATCCGTGCTCTGCTGAATCACAAGACCCTTCAGACCCGGCCATACTGCATTCATAAAATTTTCGGGCTTGAGGCGGATGTCCGGGTGAGCCGGCCGGAACAAGTGTCCATGACATTGGCTTTTTTTCAGAACCAGCCTGGATATTACTGGATTTTTCCCAAAAAAACGCATGTCAATGTCGGTATTTTCAGCCGTGCCCGAACCCCGATGGTCTCGGAAAAAATCTGGCCGCTTTTGCCGGGCGGTATCTGGGAACGGAACACCTGTCACATGTCACCGGATATCCCATCGGAACCGGAGGAGGATGGCTGTGCGGTTCGCCAGGGGCGGGTCGGGTTCTTCTGGCCGGAGACGCGGCCGGGTTGCTGAATCAGTTTCGGAGAGGCATCTGTTTGCCGTGACATCTGGCCGGCTGCAGCACAGCTGTCATGGGCGCGTTGACGGGAAAACGGCTGTCTCCGTTATGCCGGTCTTTGTCCAGGATGCGCCTGGATCTGACCCTGTCCCGGTATGCGGCTGCCGTGTTGTACCGGTGGCCCGGACTCTGTCTGAATATAGCCGCCATTCCGGCGGTCCATCAACACTTTGCAAAGGGATATGCCGCCGGCCGGCCCCTGTCCCGGATGTTTCTGCCATGAAAATACTGCACTCCCCCGACTGGCACCTGGGCCGCACCTTCTGAGGCCGTAAACGGTATGACGAATTTGGCGCACTTCTGGACTGGCTTGCGGACTTCATCGAGACTCAGCAGATTGATGTGCTGGTGGTGGCCGGGGATACGTTTGACACCACCACCCCGGGGAACCCGGCCCAGAAAAACACCCCTGCGATACCAATGAGAATACCGAATTGCCCCTGCATGGACAGGTCATCCAAAAAACAGGCAGCCCGTGATCACCGGAATCAGGGTGATCCAGTCCGATCGACGGGAGATTTCAGGTGCTTCCTTTCCTCATTTACCTAGCGGGCAAGCATTGTTATTTGCTGCAATTTTCTGTTATCAATACAGTCTATACCAACACCTCAATACAAGGAACAATTTATTCATGACAGTAAAAAAACGTTTTCAGCGGTGATCCTGGCAGTGGCATTTTTGGCGATGCCGTTTTCTGTGTGGGCAAATGACGGCAGTGCGGAGCCGGAATTACATGTAGATGACCGGATCAGCTATGCCATTGGATATGATATCACCAACCGGTTAAAAAAACAGCTTTGACATTAATCCGGACCTGTTTGTGAAAGGAATGAAAGACAGTCTGGCAGAGACTCCGGCCATGACCCAGGAAAAGATGCAGAAAACTCTGATGGAGTTCCAGGCCATGGTCCAGCAGAAGCAGATGGAGGCGCAGGGAAAAAATGGCGGAAAACAAAGCAGCCGGTGAAGCATTTTGGCGGAGAACAAAACCCAAAAAGGGGTGACAACCCTGGATTCCGGACTTCAATATAAAGTGATTACCCCTGGTAATGGGGATTCTCCGGATCTTAACGATAAAGTGAAATGCCATTACCGTGGATCTTTGATCAACGGTCGGGAATTCGATTCTTCCTATAAGCGCAACGAACCGGCGGTCTTTCCGGTCAACGGCGTGATTAAGGGCTGGACCGAAGCTCTTCAGCTGATGAAGGTAGGCGCCAAATGGATGCTGTATGTGCCGTCGGATCTGGCGTATGGGGACCAGGGTGCCGGAAATGTCATCGAGCCGGGATCCACCCTGATTTTTGAGGTGGAACTGCTGGAAATCCAGAAGATCTGATCCGGGAGAATCATTAAAGACTTCCATGACCATTGAAAATTTAGACCGGGTGTTTGAACCCGGCACCGTGGCTGTGATCGGTGCCAGTGACAGACCGGGCAGTGTCGGGGCCACAGTGATGCATAACCTGACTTCTCGGGGATTTGGGGAACCGTCGTCCCGGTGAATCCGAAACGCGACAGTGTGATGGGCCTGGATGTCTGCAGGGATGTCCGGGAGCTGCCCCGGGCGTGGACTTGGCCGTAGTGGCGGTGCCCATTGATCAGGTTCCGGACATTCTTGACACCTGTGCCGCGAAAAACGTCGGCGGCGCATTGGTGCTTTCTGCCGGCGACGCGTGGCCGAATCCGCTCTACCGCCGGATCAAAGCCCTGGCCGGAAAAACGGGCCTGCGAATTGTGGGGCCGGATTCCGTGGGCATCATCCACACCGGTTTTGGATTGAACGCCGGTTTTATGCACCAGACCCCGTTGAGCGGGCGCATGGCGTTTCTGTCCAGAGCGGGGCGGTGTGCACCTCGGTGCTGGATCTGGCGGTCCGGAAAATGTGGATTCAGCCATTTTGTGAGCTTGGGGTCCAAGCTGGATGTGGATTTTTCCGATATGCTCGATTATCTGGGGACCCTGCCGGATGTGGATTCCATCATCATGTATGTGGAATCTCTGACACGCATGCGCCGATTCATGAGTGCCGCCCGGGCCGTGTCTCGGATTAAGCCTATCATTGCACTGAAATCCCGGAAATCCGGGAAAATCGGTGATCCGGCCGGACTGGATGAAGACCAGATCTATGAGGCGGCATTTAAGCGGGCCGGAATCCTTCGGGTTAACGAATTCGAGGCTTTGTTTGACTGTGCCGAATTCCTGGCCAAGCAGCAGCGGCCAAAAGGATCCCGGCTGGCCATTGTCTCCAATGCCAGAGGAATCGGAGAGATGGCCAGGGATTCCCTGATCCGCCACGGACTTTCACCGGCCAAACTGGATGGCGCCACCATTCAAAATCTGGATGCCCTTCTGTCGGACGGCTGGAGCCGGACCAATCCCATTGCCCTGCTCCGGGCCGCCACCCCGCAGCAGTATGTCGAAGTGGTGAAATGCTGTATTCAGGCCCCGGAAATCGACGGCCTGCTGCTTCTCAGCTCTCCGGTAGGCATTTATGACTGTACCGCCATTGCCAGATCGCTGGTGACCCTTTTGGAGACCGCCCCGTTTCCGGTGTTCACGGCCTGGCTGGGGGGTATGACCATCGATGCGTCCAGAGAGATTTTCAACCGGCACGGCATTGTGACCTATGACATGCCGGAACGGGCGATCCGAGCGTTTGTCAATCTGTATCAGTACGGCCGGAATATGGAAGCTCTCCAGCAGATTCCTTATACCACTGACAAGCGCCTCAAGATTGACCGGATTAATGCCTCCCGGATTATTGATGATGCGCTGGCACAGCGAAAAACGGTACTGCCGCCGGAAAAAGCCGAAAAACTGGCAGCGGCGTATGGCATTCACAAAACCCCGCTTTCCGCCGGTGTCCAGCCGGAATATGCCTTAGACTTGTCCGCGGAACACACGGATCTGTTCGGGCCGGTGATCCGGTTCGGGATCGGGGGGATCATGACCGAAGTACTGGCTGACATGGCAGTGGCCCTGCCGCCCCTTAATCGCCTTCTGGCCCGGCGGACCATCAGAAGTACAAGGATTTCACGGCTGCTGCAAGGCCGGGGCAACACGGCCGGGGTGGGATATCGGTGTGCTGGAGGAGATCATGATTCTGGTGGGCCGGATGGTCACGGACTATCCGGCGATACAGACCCTGGCTCTTAACCCCATCCAGGTGGTGCATGGAACCATTCATGTGTCCAAAATTGCGGTCACACTGACCGACCAGTTCGTTTGTGCACCTGCTCATCTGATTATCAGCCGTATCCCTGGTGGCAGGAATCGGAATTTGTCACCCGGGACGGGGAGCGGATTTTCATGCGGCCGGTGCGGCCCGGCGATGCCCAGCAGATGATCGACCTGTTTTCCGACCTGTCCCCGGAAACGATTTTTATGCGTTTTTTCGCCGTTGAAACGAATTTCCAAATCCATGCTGGTCCGCCTCAGTCAGATTGACTATGACCGGGAGATCGCGCTGTGCGCGTTTGCCGGAGAAGGCGAGGTTCGCAAACTGATCGGCGTGGCCCGGATTATCTTCATGCCGGACGGAAAAACCGGAGAATTTGCCGTGGTGATGGCGGATAACTGGCACGGCAAAAGCATCGGCAGCGTACTGTTGAAACAGGCCATGATCAGTGCCAAAAATACGGCCTGTCTGTGGTGACCGGGCTGGTGCTGACCAACAATGCCGCTATGCTGGCCATGGGGCAGAAAATGGGATTTTCGGTTGCCCGGGATCCGGAATCATCAGAATACCGCCTGACCATCCCACTCAGGGATCTGGCATAAGGCCCTGTCATGACACAGATCTGGCTGATCGGTGCAATCCTGCTGGCCCTGTTTTTGGGAGCTTTGGATGCGCTGGTCATGTCTGCGGCCATGCCTACCATTATTGCTGAGCTTTCCGGTCTGCACCTGTATGCCTGGGTGTATTCCGCATATTTTCTGGCCCGGGCTGTGGCATTGCCCATTTTCGGTAAGTTGTCGGACCTGTTTGCCGTCAGACGACTGCTGCTAATCAGTGTGGCCGTTTCATTGCCGGGTCCATGGCAGCCGGTGCAGCGCCATCCATGGATTTTTTGGTGGGGGCCCGGGTATTTCAGGGGATCGGGTCCGGCGGTATTTTTGCTTTGGTGTATGTGGTGCTCTCGGAAGTGGCGCCCAAGGGGGAACGGGCCAAAACCCTTTCTCTGGCATCGTTTATCTGGGGGGTGGCATCGGTGATCGGACCCACCATGGCGGGGTGATGGTCAGTTTTTTTCCTGGCGGTGGATTTTTTTCATCAATCTGCCCCTGGGGCTGCTGTCATTGGCCGGTATTGCTCTATTTTTAAAAGAATTCCGGGAAAAAAAGAAAAACGCATCTCTGGACTGGTCCGGATTGGTGTCGCTGACCGGGTTTCTGATTTCGGTGCTGACCCTGGTGATGACCGGAGGACGGGAGATCGCCTGGATGTCCTTGCCGTCGATTCTGCTGGTTTTCACCTCTCTTCTGTTCGGGATTTGGTTTGTCAAAGCGGAACTGGGGGCAACAGATCCCATCCTGGATCTGCGGTTTTCAGGCGCAGGGGATTTGCTGTGGGCAACCTGGCCGGGTTCTGCGCCAGTTTTTCCATGTTCTCCCTGTTCGGATATGCCCCGTTGTTTCTTCAGGGTGCTTTAGGGCATACGCCGCTGCAAGTGGGAATGGCCATGCTTTCTTTGAGCCTGGGCTGGTCTGTGGGGTCTTTGATTCTGGGGCGGATCATGCATCTGACCACCCAGAAAACCGCGGCCTTGGCAGGCGGTATTCTTTTGGCGGCCGGCACTGGGTTGACCCTGGGGTTTACGACTTCGACCACCATGGCCCACAGCTTTCTGGTGTTTCAGGTGGTGGGATTCGGCATGGGATTCGTGGTCCTATCCACGCTGCTGAAGGTCCAGAACAGCCTGGAATCCTCAGACCTGGGGGTGGCCACCTCCTTCCACCCAGTTTGTCCGGACTGGGCGGGACCTTGGGGGTGGGAATCAGCGGAGGCTTGGTCACCTCTGATCTGATGAACAGCATGGAGAGGGTGGAGGTTTCATTGCCGAAAGACCTGATGGTACAATTGGAGAACAGCCTTGAAAATTTGTTTCGCCCGGAATTTCAGGCTCTGATGCCGGACGCAGCCCGAACCGTTCTGAAAACAGCGGTGGCCCAGGGGTGTGGAGCACTTTTCTGCTGGTGTTCGTGGTGGCGCTGATCTGTCTGGGCCTGGTGGCGTGTCTGCCGGATCAGGACGGAGGGTAGATCATTTTCCGGTCATGGACAGGTCATACCCGCCGAATTTTCAGCGGTCTGCTGAATCACTTTTCCCTTGAGCAGAGAAAGGAACAGCTGGATGCCTTGTTCAAAAATTTGTCCTTGGCGATGAGCAGGTCAAAGCGTTCCCAGCACACCGGAATGAAATCCAGGCCCAGAATATTGGCCACCGGCCGGATGGCCGGCCCGGCATCCGCTTTTCCGCTGAGAATTTCCAGTCCCACATCCATGTGCCGGGACAGGGCCTCTTCATATCCCGGGAGGTATCTCCCTTGATCTCATGTTCCAGCAGCACCTTGTCAAACAGTTTGCGGGTTCCGGTCCCCAGCTGCCGATTCACGATGCGGATGTCCGGTTTGCTCAGGTCCTTGATGGAACCGATGTTTTCGGATTGCCCTTCTGAAGCACGATTCCCTGTTCCCGCTGGCATAAATTCACCACCGCCGGTGTCTGGTGCTGGTCATCCTTGAGAAAGGGAAAGTTGTATTCATCGTTGTCCCCGATCAGATGGCTGGAAGCGATGTGGCACAGGTTCTGTTTCAAAGCGTTCAGGCCGCCCAGGGACCCGGCCATGCCGAACATGGCCATATGGTGCTCGTGTTTGATGTTGAACGTAGCGATGAGCTTGTCTAGCAACAGGTCGTTGCTGCCGGCAATGAGCACAGCCGTGGTAAGGGGCAGCTGGGCCGACTGGGGGTAGTTTCCGTGCCCGCCTCCACCCACTGGCGGACCAGATTAATGGGAAACAGCCATTTCCCCGTGACCTTGGTGGCGGGCAACCCTTTCTCCGAGATCAGGGAATACACCATTTTTTTCGTTGATGTTCAGATACTTGGCAATTTCCTTGGTCGTATACAGTTCTCCCATTTCCAGGCCCCTTTTGTTTCAATTAACATGGATACGCTCATCCTAAATATATGTCATAGAGCGTGCCCGCCGGGGCAATGCCCGGCACCAAACCGACTGACAACTCTAATGAGTGACTTAGAAGGAATATATAAGGGGAACTTTTTTTGTAAAGGTCCAAAAAAACCGGCCGATTTGGCCGAGATGTGAATAAAGGAGTACCGCCAGATCTGCCAGGGTCCGGGGCAGATCTGGCGGCTGGATAATGCTTGCCAAGGAGATGGGGATTGTTTTAAGGAAACAATAGATTATCCTATAACATTATCCAATAACATGATTTCGGGACCGCAATTTTCCCGATGTGGTTTTTAATATATTATCTTAGTTATTATTTGTCAATATAATTTTTTATATTTGTCTATAATTAAAAATTTTAACTAAAAATTACCAAAAATAACCATTAGCATTTGCGTGCTGAATGCTCGATTGCCTGCGCCGGCAAAAAAGCCGTTTCTGATCCGCAATATCGATGGATTCGGTCGGGATGTCATAGAGATGAGAGATATGCCGGGATGTCATGATGTCCCGGACGGGTCCCTGAAACAGAATTCGTCCGTTTTTCAGCATGATGATTTCGTCGGCGAACAGGGATGCCAGATTGGGATCGTGTATGGAGGCCACAACGCTCAAGCGGCTGGAGCGGCAAAGCTTTTTGATAGCCCCCAGCAGATGGTACTGGTTGTTGAAATCCAGGTGATTGGTGGGCTCATCCAGCAGCATGATTCGAGTGTTCTGGGCGATGGCCCGGGCCAGCAGCACGGTCTGCCGTTCTCCGCCGGAGATCCGGTTAAAATTTTTTTCCGCCAGATGAATGGCGTGCAACTGTTTCAGGGCATCTTCCGCAAGCCTGTAATCGACTGGTTTCGGAGCGGCAGCAGGTCCCAGAAACGGCGCTCTGGCCATCACCACCACCTCAATGACCCGGAACGGAAAGATTTCCATGTGTTCCTGGGGTACCAGGCTGATGGCCCGGGCAATCTCATTTCGGCCCAGGGACGTCATGTTTTTGCCGTCGATGAAGACCTGTCCGGTGATGGGGTGTAGAATTCGGTTCAGGCAGTGGATCAGGGTGGTTTTACCGGACCCGTTTCTGCCCAGCACCACGCAGAAACACCCTTTTCCCACAGTAAAAGAAATATCCTGCAGCACCGGCACCTTTCCATATCTGAACCCGAGTTGGCGGCAGGAAAGCATCAGATCCAACCGGTGTTTCGGTTTTGTACAAAAATAGCCGAAAATTGGGGCACCGGCAAGGGCCGTGATAATGCCCACGGGAATTTCGGCCGAAGAGATGCTTCTGGCTGCGGAATCAGCCAGAAGAAGAAAGATGGCGCCCAATATTGCTGTGACCGGCATCATTTTCTGGTGTTCCGGTCCGGCCAGAGACCGGGCCATATGGGGAATCACCAGGCCGATCCAGGCGATCTGCCCGCAGGTGGCCACGGACACCGCCACCATGAAGGAACTGGCCGTGATCAGGATCAGGCGGAACAGTCCGGGATTCATGCCCAGGGATTTGGCCTGGATATCGCCTAAAGACAGAATGTTGAGACGGAATCCCAGTACCATGAACAGGATCAGCCCAATCAGTGTGAACGGAGCCATGGTCGTGACATGTTCCCAGGAGACCCGGCTCAGACTGCCCATGATCCAGAAAATAATGCCGGGCAGCTCGTCATAGGGATCGGAAAAGTATTTGACCAACATGAGCAGGGCATTGAAAATGACATCACCACAATACCGGCTAAAACCAGCACGATAGAAGGCTTGATGGAAATTATCCTGGCCAGGCCCAGGCTCAGGCATACGGCAGTGATGCCGAAAAAAGGAAAGCATCTGGACCAGGCCAGAGAGATCCGAGGCCAGGATCAGGCCCAGGGCCGCCCCGAATATACACCCGGAAGAGACCCCCAGAATATCCGGAGAGACCAGGGGATTTCGGAACAGGGCTTGGTACACGGCCCCGGACATGGCCAGGGCGGATCCCACCAGCAGGGCCATGAGGCATCTGGGCAGGCGGATCCATAAAAACACCAGCTCCTTGTGAACCAGATCTGCTGGCAAGTCCTGCCCTTTCAACAGACGAACGACAAAGGTCACCATCTCGTGCCAGTGGATCTGAATCCGGCCGGAAAAAAGGGATATCACCAGGGCCACCGCCAAAATCCCCCCCAGCAGGCCCAGCAGTCGGCCGGATGAACCGGAAGCGTTCATTCAGTCAATTACGTCTTCAAGGGTTCCGCCCATCTGGGTCATGGACTGTCCGAACAAGTTCCAGTGAAACACATCTGCCTGGGCAGGAACATCTATGTCGGCGAATCGTTCCGGGTAGGCTTTTTGGGCCACCCATAGCGTGGCGAGCACTGCCAGGGGGGAAGGGAAATCCCATGGGGCCAGGCTGGAAGGGCAGCGAAAGACCCGGTTTTGGGAGATGGCGGTAATACCCTGTAAGGGCGCCAGGTCCAGTAGCCGGACCTGATTTTTTTTCATGTGCTGGGACAACACCATGATGTCCGGATTCCATTCCACCAGCTGTTCCGGGGAGATATCCTGAAAATAACCGGTCAAATGGGATGACACATTTCGGATCCTGGCCCGGGAAAAATTTCATCCTGAAGCATGTTCCCGGTGGCAGTTCTGAGCAGTCCCAGGGTGGAAGCAAAGTATCCGGTTTTTTCCCGGGACACGGGCAGGTCTGCCAGCCGGTTGTCCACCAGCGACAGCACCGCTTCCATCTGGTCCCGGACGAAAGAGATTCGTTGGGATCCCCCCCATGGCATGGGCAATGAGTGCCATGGCCTCCAGGATGCTGTCAAAAGATTCCGGTAGAATCACGATGCAGGGAATTCCCATGGCAGTGAGTTTTTCCGTGGCGGACAGGCCGTCATTCTGCGAATAGAAAATCACCAGATCCGGTTCCAGGGACACCAGGGTTTCCAGGTTGATGCCCATGGATTTAGTGCCGACCCCTGCCAGGTGTTGGATATCCGGCCAGACCGCCTGCTGCAGCGGGTCTTTGCGGGAGGAGTTGTCCACACCCACCAGGGTATGGGCAAACCCCAGGGACAGCACGCATAGGCTGGCCGGCTTAAAGGTGCTGACCACCCGCTTAACCGGACCGGTGATGACCACCCTGCGGCCTGTCATGTCCGTGATGAAACGTTTTCCGGTTTCCTGGGCCGGCAGCAGAATGGGGGTGACACAAAGACTGATGGCAATCAAGAATCCAAAAAATGTCCGCCGCATGGGAAATCGGTCCTAAGTCAATGGGTTTTGGGACAGTCAGCCATCAGTCATGGGGCTTACGCCAGTTCAAAGAGAATGTGGATCTGAAACGTGACCGGGGTCTTGAACAGGGATACCGGCGGTTTTGGAAACGGGGCCGCCTTTTTGACGGCATTGACGGCCGCTTCATCCAGGTTCCTGTGCCGGGAGCTTTTCACTACCTGAACCTCTTTGAGAGAACCGTCCGCCAGCAGCACGAATTTGACTTTGACCCGCCCCTGAATGTGCCGGGACCGGGCGGATTCCGGATATTCCTTGACGTTGTGAATCTTTAAATTCAGCATTTCAAAATAATCTCTGGCGGTGGTGAATTGTGTCTGAACCTCCGTGGTATCCACCACTGATTCCGGCTGAGGGCTGAATCCGGTGACCGGAACCGTCGATGCGCTCACGGTGTCCGGCATCGGGGGTAAAAGAATCTGATTCCTTGTCACGGTGGGTGTCCGGGTCACCACGGGGTCCAGTTTCATTTTAGGCACCTGAAACGGCTTGGGATCGATGGGTGTGACCTGAGTTTTCTGGACCTGCTGTTTCAGAATCCGGGGGGAAGGAATGTCCCGGGTGGACCGTTTGGACACCTGTTGCAGGGTCAGTTCGATATATGAAATGGTCCGGTTTTCATAGATTCCGGCCATATGAAGAAAATCAGCCCATGAATTCCAAAGGAGACCAGAATGAATCCATGGAGCAGCCAGTTGACAGACATATGGGAGTGCTGTGCCATGCCGCTGATTCAGAGCCCCTTTTCCGTTGCCAGGCTCAACCGGGCCGCCCCCGCTGCCTTGGCAATGTCCATGACTTTGACCGCTTTGTTTAAAATTACGGTTTTATCCGCCTTGATGATCACCAGCCGGTCCGGATCATTGCCGATTTTCTCTTTCAGCCGGGTATACAACTGGTCCATGGGGATTTTTTGATCCGCCATGTAGGCGATACCCTCCCTGTCCACAAACACGGTGATCTCCTGTTTGATCTGGGGGGCGGAAGCCGTGGTCTGGGGCAGTTTGATCTTGATGCCTTCTTCCACGATAAAATTGGTGGTGAGCAGAAAATAGATCAGCAGCAGAAACACGATATCGATCAGGGAGGTCAGCGGGGCCTGAATCTGATAGCGGTTGGTGTGTTTTTGAATTTGAGCATGCTATCGGTCCTTTGCGGCGACCGCTTTTAAGAACAGAACTGAGCCGTTCTGCAGCCGGGCCTCATATTTGTCCACTTTGGACAGCAGATAGGAGTGGGCCACCATGGTGGGCAGGGCCACGGCCAGCCCCAGCGCTGTGGTGAGCATGGCTTCCCAGATGCCTCCGGCCAGAACTGCGGCGTTCACTTTTCCGCCCATGTCCTGAATCACCATGAACGCCTTGATCATGCCGATGATAGTGCCCAAAAGTCCCAGTAGCGGTGCGATATTGCCGATGGTGGCCAGGGCCTGAAGATAGGAGGACAGGCCCCGGACCTCGTTTTCCGTCGCATTCACAATCACCGACTCCAGGGTGTCCTTATCCAGATCCCGGGCCAGAATGGCTTTTTCAAGAATCCGGCCCATGGGGGAGTTGCTTTGTTTGGACAGGTCCAGGGCATCTTGTTCCAGGCCTTTGGCCATCAGATCGGCGATTTGGAGTTCAATTTCCTTTCCACGCCGCCGGTTGACAGCATAGCGGATCATGCGTTCAAAAAAAATGGCCAGAACCAGAACGGAGCAGAACAATATGGGGATGACAAGGATCCCCCCTTTGGATAAAAATGCCAGCATCAGAGTTGCTTTTTTCCTTTCAGCTGATCAGGAGTCGGTTTCAGCTTGTTCAATCATTTCAACAAAATCCGGAATCCCGTCAAAATCCAGATCCCGTTCGCGTTGACCATCGCCTGGGTTTCGTCATAGGTTTCCCACAGGTCCGGCCTGCCGTCCAGGGTGGTGTCTTCCTTGACCGTGACCAGTCTTCCCTTTTCATACAGATACCAGATCTCCACTTCACCATCCTGGTTTTTGTCTTCCTCCCCCCGAACCAGAACCTCGTCCGGTTCATAATACCAGGTCAGCCAGGGGTTACCCTGTTTCCGTTCCTCCAGGGTTTCTATATGTCCGTTCTCATCATAGGTCTCCACCAGATCCGTGATGCCGTCCAGATTTTGATCCACTTCCTTGCGCCGCAGCACATCATTTCTAAAGAAAGAACAAAGATCCGCCCTGCCGCTTTGACTCAAATCCTGGGACACGATCAGGGTCCATTCCGGGTCATCATACCTTTGGGTGGTGTCGAAATACCCATCAAACCGGGTGTCCTGGACCAGATGTGTTTTACGGCCGTTTTGGTAAAACACCTTGAGATCCACGTTGCCGTCCTGATTGTCATCTTTTTCCACTCGGATCAGGATATCGTCGGTATAATACTGCCAGATGTCAGGTTTCCCATTGAAATCGGTGTCACTGATCAGCAGTTCCCGGTACTGGTTTTCATTGAAAACCACCTCCACATCCGGAATGCCGTCCCGGTTCTTGTCGGTCAGGTTTTTCACAATCCGGTTGTTTTCCATCAAAGAAACGGTTTCAAAAAATTCATCACCGTCATGGTCATGTGCCACTTTGTAAAGGGTGCCTGACCGATAATGCCTGATCCGGTCGATCTGCCCGTTTCCATTGGTGTCTTCGCGGGTTTCCAATACGTTTCCCGCGTCATCGAAGTCAGCGAAAAAAATCTGAGGAGCCGTCAAAATTCAGGTCTTTTTCCTGGAACTTGACCATTCCTTTTGCAAATCGGGTGATGATGTCGAACCGGCCGTCAAAATTGGTATCCTGTTTCTGTTCCATGGGCTGTTCGTTTTCATACCAGGTGATGTCATCCGGCTTGCCGTTTTGTTCGAATTCCATTTTTCGGGTTTGTTAACTGTCCGTTTGAAAAATCAGTGTGGTTTGGTATCGGTTTTTTTGATAGGGGTCTTTCAGGATTTTTTCGATCTGTCCCTGGATATCGAAAAAAACAACTCGGTCCAGAGTGCCATTTTCATTTTCATCAATTTCCTGGCGGACCGGGACCTGATTGCGATAAAAGGTGGTGGTATTGGCCGCGCCGTTGCCATCGGTATCTTTGGTGCTTGAGAACAGCTGTCCGGCTTTAAAATGGAAAAAGGTGTCAAACCGGTGGTCCCCGGTGGTATCTTTCTGAATTTTTGTGAGCTGCCCCTCGTTGTCAAACAGCGACACCTGGGTCAGGTGACCCTTTGTGTCGTGCCTTTCCTGGCGGACTCTTTTTCCATGTTCAAAAAAATCTGTGCAGTCCATTTGACGGTCACCGTTTGTGTCCCGCTCAATTCTGGAAATCGAACCGCCGGTGTAGTACTGGCGTTTTCAAAAAACCGTCCTGGTCCGGGTCCATGTCCGCCTGCACAATGGTGCCGGATTCATCGTAAATCAACACCTGGTCGATGATGCTGTCTTCGTTCAAATCCTTTTCCACCCGATTTTTGGCCGTTGCCGTCATCAAAGGGCACAGCCAGAGGATAAGCAGAACAAGGCACATGTGCTTCAGGATTGTCGGTTTCATAATGCCAAGATATATATCGATTGCGGTTATTTTTGTCAATAAAACTGAAATGGTTTTATTTAAATAACCAAAGAAAACGATAAACAACTTTTGGGTTGACCTGTGCAACAAATAGCTATATTGTGGCCAAAAATCAAGATCTGTCGGAATCAAAAAATAAAAGGAAAAGAAAAAATGAAACTAAAAAAAAGGGTGTTTTATCGGCAGTGTTTTGTGGCTGTGGGTCGGCGTGTCTCTGGTGATGGCGGCAGAAGATACAAAAGAGCCGTCAACAACGGTTTATTCTCTGGGTGAAGTGGTTGTTTCGGCAAACAGTCTAAAATCGCTTCCTGTCAGGACGGTGGAAATCATGGCAGAGGATATCGAAAACGGCATGCCCTGACCCTGGCAAAGGCCCTTGAACTGCTGCCCGGGGTGGATATCCGCCGGGGCGGTGAAGGGGTCCCACGGGTAAATATCCGTGGATTCAGAAGTCGGCACACCATTTTGCTGCTCAACGGGATTCCCTTGAATTCCACCTATGACAGCCAGTTGATCCCACATGATTTCCACGGAAACATCGCCAAGATCAAGGTGTCTTATGGCGGCCATTCCGTACTCTACGGCCAGGGCGGGCTTGCCGGAGTCATCAATATCATCACCAAGCAGGGTACGACAGGGCTTGGCGGAGATGTGTCGGCAGAGATGGATGAACACGGCAACCATTACACCAAATTCAATGTGGGAGGCGGCAGCGACACTGTCCGCTTTTTCGGTGCCGTCAACAATTATGATTCCGACGGGTTTCATGTGTCAGATAATTTCGATCCCACCTCCCAGGAAGATGGAAACGAACGGAACAACAGCGACAGCGAACGGTTGAGCCTGTTCGGAATCTGGTGTACCAGATGACCGACGAAATTGAACTGGGCCTGACCCTGGAACGGACCACCGGAGAATACGGCACACCCCCAATGACCGTGGATGACAAGAAAGATCCGTTTTATAAAAAACCAAATACGATCGCACGGAAGATTTGGAAACCCTGTCCACTCAGGTGTCCATGAGTTACACTCCCAAAGGGATATTCAGCTTCAGAGGATGGTGTTTGCCAACCGGAATGAGCAGGAAAATGCCCGGTATGATGATGATACCTACAGCACCATGACAAAGAAAAATACCTATCGCAGCAATGATGAAACCGAAATAAAAGGGCGGCATTGCAGACCCGTGCGGACTTTGGATCTGCCGGTAACGCGGTGCTAGGACTTTCCACCGAGGCCAGTGACTACACGTCTGATTTCAGAAATGTGGACAAGGACAATACTCCGCCCACCGCCTATTATTACGATCATGGACTGGACATGTATTCAGCGGCACTGGAATACAATGTGCGGCTGTTTTCCAAACTCGGGGTCACGGCCGGTTACAGTCACCACTGGCAGACCAAGGATGCGGGCAGTGATGTGGACAAGGGAAGCCATATGGCCGGTCTGAGTTATGATCTGACCGACAGCACCACAGTGCGGGCCTCTTATGCCAGAAAGGTCCGTTTTCCGGATATCAAGCAGCTGTATGATCCCAGTTCCGGAAATGCCGATCTGGTGCCCGAAGAATCCAAGAATTATGAAGCCGGCATCACCCAGCGGCTGTTCCAAGACATGACCCTGGATCTGGCGGTATTCAAGAACGAAGTGTCCCAGTACATTGAAAAAAATGATGCCACGGATCTGTATAAAAACTGGGAAGCCTACGATTTCAAAGGATTTGAAATCTACCTGTTCAAACCGTTTCTCGCCACCGGGACCATCGGCCTGGGCTATTCCTATCTGGATACCAAGGATAAATCTCCGGGCGCCAGAAGAGATGAACTCCAGTACCGCCCTGCCCATAAGTACACTCTGGATGTGGGGTATACATGGGACTTCGGGCTGAAGGTCCATGCGGACATCCTGCACACGGCCGACCAGTATTACTATTCCGATAATTTTGACAAGGGCAAGCTCAAGGACTATACCCTGGTGAACGTGAAACTGGAGCAAAGAATTTATAAGGAATCGGTATTTCTGTATCTGGGGCTGGATAACCTGACGGATGAAAATTATGAAGAATCCTACGGACTGCCCCAGGCCGGACGGACCGGGTATGCCGGTGTCCGGATGACCTTTTAACGGAGAGGGTCTGATGAACTATATGGTGTGCATCGATGACACGGACATGCCCGGCACCCGGGGGACCGGCTGGCTGGTGGAAGATCTCTGCCGTATCCTGGCGGCTGAAAACTGGCTGAACCACGGCCATCAGCCGCCATCAGCTGTATGTGCACAGGGATATCCCCTATACCTCCCACAACTCTGCCATGGGGTTTGAAATGACCCTGGAGCCCCGGGAGTATGATGCAGTCATGTCCCTGTTCCGGACATTTCTGGAAACCCGCACGGAAAAAGGGTCAGATCCCGGCCTGTGCGTGGCGCAACTGTCGGATTCCCTGGATGGCGAAAGCCTGATGGATTTTGGAAAAGCCGCCAAAAACCGGGTCTTGACCAAACCGGACGCCTATGCCCTGGCGGCAAAAACCGGGGTTCACCTGTCGGAACACGGCGGCACCGGGCAGGGCGTGGTGGGGGCGTTAGCCGGCATCGGGCTGCGGCTTTCGGGAAATGACGGCCGGTACCGGGGATGGTATCATCTGGGCCGGCCGGGGATATCGTCAGTGTCGGGTCTTTGTGTAAATACCCCTTTGTCGACGCCTTGGTCACCTGTGATGGCTGCGACCTGCCCCTGAATACACGGGTTATGATGGGGTCAGAAAAACCAAAACCGTGCGCATGGGCCACAGGCAGGTGATTGTGGTGGCCCCTGCAATGAGTCGGCATTCCCGGACATCGCGTATCGCACCATCACCAAAAAGGAAGCAAAACAGTATTGAGCCACTTCCGGCAGCACCGCACGTTATGGTATGTGCTGATTGCCGGGTTCCCCTTGGTGCTGGGAGTCTGTTCCGTTTTCATGGGCCGGTATCCGGTATCGGTCAGGGATGTCGGAACAATCGCAGCGGCGGTGTTGACCGGCCAGGAGGTGGATCCCACCCATTTCAGCGTGATCGTGCATGTCCGGATGCCCCGGATCATTCTGGGTGCCTTGGTGGGAGGGAGTCTGGCAGTGAGCGGGGCCGCGTTTCAGGGCTTGTTCCGCAATCCCCTGGTCAGTTCCGGCATGCTCGGGGTCAGCTCCGGGGCCGGGTTCGGTGCGGCCCTGGCTTTGATCGTGTGTGAGCAGTATGGGTATGTCTATCCGTTTGCTTTTGGATTCGGTCTGCTGGCGATGCTGCTGTGCTTTTTCATCGGCCGGCTAACCGCCTCCGCCCAGGCCGTCACCCTTGTTCTGGGCGGGGTGATCGTGGGATCGATTTTTTCCGCCCTGATTTCTTTGCTCAAGTATCTGGCGGACCCGTATGATGAACTGCCGGCCATTGTGTTCTGGCTGATGGGCAGCCTGTCCCGGGCCGAATACGGCCATATCCTTACGGCCGGGATTCCCATGGTGGCCGGATCCCTGGGGCTGGTGATCATCCGCTGGCGCCTGAACGTGCTGGCCATGGGAGACCGGGAAGCCCATTCTCTGGGTCTTAATGTCAACCTCAACCGGATATTCATCATTGTTTGCGCCACCCTGGCCACTGCCGGAGCCGTATGTGTGAGCGGCGTCATCGGATGGGTGGGGTTGGTGGTTCCTCACATGGGCCGGATGATCATCGGCAACGACAACAAAGCCCTGATACCCGTGGCGTTTTTCATGGGGCCGCGTTCCTGATCCTGGTGGATGACGTCAGCCGCCTGATCAGTACCAGTGAGATCCCCTTAGGGATTTTGACGTCTCTTTTGGGCGGTCCGTTTTTCATTTACCTGCTCAGGCAGACCCGGGGCCGGGGAATGGTAATGTGATGGCTGCCAATCAAAACCAGACATTGATTGAAATGAAAAACGGGGCGGTTTTCCTTTGGCCGGGTACCGGTTTTCCGCCGGGTGAATCTGAAAATTGCCAGGGGCGAGGTGTTCTGCCTGCTGGGGCCCAACGGATGCGGAAAAACTACGCTGATCGACTGTATGCTGGGTATTCACACATTAGACAGAGGCTGCCTGAGTTTAATGGGGCATTCCCGGACCCGGCACTCTCCTAAAGAAACCGCCCGGGTCATGGCTTACGTGCCGCAGAAGCATGACCGCCATTTCTCTTTTTCCGTGCTGGATTTGCTCCTGCTGGGAAGAGCCCCCTACACCGCTTTTTATGCTTCACCCGGAAAGTCTGATATTGAAAAGGCAAATGAAATTCTGGAGATGTTCGACCTGTCACATCTGATGCATCGGGACTATACCCGGTTGAGCGGGGGGGAGACCCAGCTGGTGATGATTATGCGGGCCCTGATCCAGGAAACCCGGTGATCGTCATGGACGAACCCACCTCCCACCTGGATTTCCGGCATGAACTCATGGTGCTGGAAACCCTGACCCGTCTGATCCGGGATCGTCAGATCACCCTGGTGATGGCCACCCATTTCCCCAACCATGCCTTTTATTTCGAAAATGCCGGTATTCCGGTCACCGTGGCGTTCATGGGGCACCAGACTGTGGTGCCGTCGGGAAGGCCTGCCCGGGCGTTGACAGAGGAAAATCTGGCCCGGTTTTACCACATCGACACTGTGGTGATGACCCATACCCTGTCTGAAAAAGGGCAGATCAAACAGATCATTCCCATTAGAACTCTGAACAGTGAAATGGAGGGATCGCCATGAAACATCGGCAGTATCTGATATGGATGCTAAGTTTTCTGCTGCTGCCGGTTACGTCGTCCCATGCCGGCCGGGCAGCTATCACAGGCCCTGTCACGGGTTTAGTCGCCGGACAGGGGCCAGTGACGGCCACGGATTATTTCGGCCGGACTCTGACGCTGGAACGTCCGGCCGATCGTTTCGCCTGCCTGTATGCGTTCACAGGCCATGTGATCACCCTTCTGGGGCGGGGCCATGATATGGTGGCGGTGGTGGACGGATTAAAAAAGACAGGCTGATCCGGCAGCGGGTGCCCGGCATCGATACGTTGCCCATCCCTGCCAAAGGGGTGTCATTCACATTGAAACCCTGTTGAAGGCAGATCCGGATATAGTGTTTCTCAAATTGGAAACTGGGGCGGCTGAAGCGGAGATCCGGAAACTGGAGCGGTTTGGGCTGCCTTATTTTGTAGTAGGATACCGCAATATGGAAGAACAGCGGACCATCATTGAAAAGATGGGGAAAATAAGCGGGCGGTATGAAACGGCCCGGGCCTATACCGGCTATTACCGGGACATGGTTCATATGGTAAAACAGCGCACCGGTCGGATACCCGATGATCAAAGGGTTCGGCTGTATCATTCGGTCAATGAGGCCCTTAGAACCGATGCGGCCGGTACCATTGAAGCGGATTGGACCCGGGCGGCCGGGGTTGTCAACGTGTCTGTGGGAGACCGGCTGCATGCCAGGGGAGATAAATTCTTCGCCGGTATGGAACAGGTGCTGATCTGGAACCCGGAGGTGATCATCGTGAATGAGGCCGGGGTGGATCAGCTGATTCTGCAGGATAAAAATGGGCGGCCATCAAAGCAGTCCGGGAGAAAAAAGTGTTTCCCATCCCTGTGGGCATTTCCCGGTGGGGACATCCCGGCAGCCTGGAAACACCCCTTGCCATTCTGTGGACCGCCAAAACCGTGTATCCGGATCTGTTTTCCGACATGGATCTTGAATTGGAAATCAAGCGGTTTTATCATCGGTTTTTCGATCTGTCCCTGACAGATGAGATGGTGCAAAGAGTTTTGAACAACCAGGGGATGCGCCAAGCATTGGACACCCGGTAAAGGAAGATCCATGAAGCGAATTTAAAAAAAAAATCTCAGAATCTGGTTATCGCAGCATGTTTTCTGGTGCTGGTTTTCACAGGCCCGGGCCTCACGGGAATTCCGGTGGCGGCAGATCTCCTTCCGGAACGGATCGTTTTGAATCTTACTCAGACCCCCCATCTGTCCCAGGCCGGTCACATGGCGGTCCCGAAAAAAGGAAAACGCCGGCCGCCCGGATCGTTCCGGCATCTCTTCTGCTGGAGTCGGAATCCCATGCGGTTACAGTCATGGCCGTCAGTACCCGGGTCAAACCGGGAAAAAAAGTGGTGCGTTTCATCATTCCGTGGTGTTTGAATCGCTTCGTCCGGACACGGAATATGCTTACCGGGTCGGGGATGACCCGCACTGGAGCGAGTGGAGCCGTTTCCGCACCGCATCCGGCCGAAAAAACCGTTTCGGTTTATCTTTTTTGGCGATATTCAGGAACAGGTGGCTGCCCTGGGATCCCAGCTGTTTCGAAACGCGGTTCTGGCGTTGCCGGATGCGGCTTTCTGGCTGTTTGCCGGAGACATGATGGACAATGGACCGGATGACTGGGAATGGGCCGAATTTTTTAAGGCAGTATCCTGGATGCCGAGAACCTTTCCCCTGGTGCCGGTACCGGGAAACCATGAATACCCGGACCCCCGGATCATTCCGAAAGATGAACGGCGGATCACCCCGTTGTGGCGGCCCCATTTTACGCTGCCGGAAAACGGACCGCCGGGCCTTGAAGAAACCGTGTATTCTTTTTCTTACCAGGGGGTTTGCCTGATCGTACTCAATGGCAATGAGCCGATGGATGCCCAGACCGAATGGCTGGAAACCGTCCTCTCCCAAAACACGGCTGCCTGGATCATTGTTGCCATTCATCAGACGGTCTACCCTCTTTCCGCGCGCCGGCATGTCACCCGGTTTCAGGAGACTCTTGTGCCGATTTTTGACCGGTATGCCGTGGATCTGGTGCTCCAGGGTCATGATCATGGATACGCCCGCAGCAGGGCCCTGAAAATCATCAGCCCGTGTCCGGCTCGGAAAAAGGCACGGTGTATATCATTTCCAACAGTGGCCCCAAGTTTTATCCGGTCAGTAACCGGTATGACCATCTCATGGCCAGAATCGGAACCGGGGAAATGCTGTTTCATACCATTGAGGTGGATCAGGACACCATTTGTTTCACCGCATTTGATCTGATGCGGCAGCCCGTGGATAAGATAGTGATTCACAAAACCATGCCGTAAAAGGACATATCCGGTCTCTTTCGATATCAAACCAGACCCCTAAGGTCTGATTTTGTCTGTCCGGCTCAGCCGGATCATTTTTGTCCGTTTAAATGGAGTGTGAAAGCCGTCAGCTTTCAGTACTCAGTTTTCAGCTTGCAGCAGAACAGTACAAATGTATCCCTGCGGAAGACTTAATGCGGAGAGCTGTTGACTCTCATGATGTGTTGTGTCCGGCAGGGCATGGCTGCTATTTCAATTTCAAGGTTTGATTCTTCCGGCATGGTTTGTGCTGAATATGGCATCCCTTAACCCATTCATGCAAGGATTGACACACAGATGGCACAGACTGATACCGCAGACTGGTGCCGGCGCATCCGAAAGGAATATGCCGATGCCTATGACACCATGACCTGGCTGACCCCGGAAAAGGCGGTCCAGGCAACCCGGGCCAGAGATGCACTGATACATGATATTTTCAAATATGCCGGCAGCGGACCCCAATGGCGGTTTTCCGAAACCAAACTGACCATCCACGGCATTTCCCCCGGCTGCCGTTTCTGCGGCCAAGGGGAATGGTCCTGCCTGTTTATCAACGGCATCTGCAATGCTCGCTGTTTTTACTGCCCCTCCGCCCAAAACCAAAAAGGTCATCCCATGACCAGTACCCTGGAATTCCGGACCCCGGAGGATTATGTGGATTATGTGGAGAGGTTTGACATTCAGGCGGTGAGTTTCAGCGGCGGTGAACCGCTCATGACCTTTGACCGGGTGGTACAGTACCTGAAATCGCTGCGGGCGAGAATTTCGCGTCCCCTGTATATCTGGATGTACACCAACGGTCTTCTGGCGACCCAGGACAAATTGAAAACGCTGGCGGATAACGGGCTGGACGAAATCCGCTTTGATATCAGCGCCGACCGTTATTGCCTGGACGTCCTGAAAGAAGCGGTGGACGTCATCCCCCATGTCACGGTGGAAATTCCGGCCATCCCTGAAGATGTGGAAAAAACCCGGCAGGTGATCCGGCTTCTGCATGATCAAGGGGTAAATTTTCTGAATCTTCATCAGATCCGATGTACGCCGTTCAATCTGCCAGACTGATCCGGCGGGGATATACGTTTTTGCACGGCCCTAAAGTAACGGTCCTCGATACCGAACTGACCGCCCTGGAACTGATCCGGTACACGCTGGATCAGCAGATCGACTTGCCTGTTAATTACTGTTCATTCACCTTCCGGCACCAGTTTCAGCGGGCCGGTGCCCTCAAAAGAAATGCCAGGCTGATCAAAGCCTCTCACCAGGGGGTCACTGCCACCGGCCATATCCGGACCCTGAGCATTACCGGAGAACCGGCAGCCGTTCAGCGGGTTCATCAGCATCTTTTGGCCGAAGAACCGGACACAGAGTTATGGGTGGTTTCCGGAAAAGGAGATCGGTTGGCGTTCCATGAATCTTTGTGGCCTAAAATCGATTTTACAGGCATGATACTGGAGGTGAGCTATACGGCTTCTTCCCTGAAATCCCATGTGTCGTTGCGGCATGCTTTCAGAGAAATTCCACTGAATCCCAGAAAAAAAGTGGTCATTGAAAATATCCGGCCCATTCCGTGATCCGGTTGAAAGAGGATCGGATTGTTGAATTCGGCCGCCGGTATGTTTTGCCCGATGCCGATGATCCTGCAGACAATGAGGCCCTGTCGGTCAGCCGGGGGGATAATGAGGTTGAGACATTTGAACGATTTGATCCTGGTTTGTCCCGGTATTATTGATTTTTCGACACGGGGTGCGGATTAATGGTTGAATTCCTGGCAAAAACCGCATAATTTATAATATTATGGGACAAGCAAAAACCTGTTAATGGAGGAGATGGGGATATGGCGGGAAAAATTTTTACAGGGAACGCAGGACTGTGCAGGATGGCGAGAAAAACCCCGATTCCGTGTGGTGGCGGTTCTGGACTGCAACCTGAAAGTCTATTCGGATCACCTGCGGCTCAGCGAACTGACCCACCTTGCCGAGGAAGCCGGTGCGGAACTGATTCATCTGAAGAAAGGGCCCAAACAGGACACCCCTGACAAACGGTAAAATTCCATGAAAGGCGGATGATTATGGCACTGGTAAGGGACAAGGACGGCAAGCGGCTTCATGTCAAAAGCCGGCTCATGGGCGAAAGTCTGGTCAGCAAAACATTCTGGAGCAATTGGAAGTGGCACCGCAGCAGCGTCTGTATCCGGATGTGGCCATCCTGAAAATCGGGGGACAGTCCATCTGTGACCGGGGGTGAAAGCTTTGCCGGCCATACTCAAGGAAATTGTGGCCAACCGGACTTCCCACAAAATGCTGATCACCACCGGCGGGGGCACCCGGAGCCGGCACATTTACACCATCGGACTGGAGATGGGCATGCCCACAGGGGTGATCGCGCGTTTCGGCAGCATGATATCGGATCAGAATGCCTGATGATCGCTACCCTGCTGTCTCCCTGGGGAGGGATCAAGATCTCCCACAGTGATATCGTCAAACTGCCCACCTATTTTGCGGAAGGGATCATTCCGGTGATGCACGGCATGCCGCCCTATGATTATTTTGCCATCAAGCCGGAAAAAGGACGGATTCCCATCCACCGCACCGATGTGGGCTGGTGATCCTGGGGGACCTGATCGGGGCCAGACGAATTCTGTTTGTCAAGGATGAGGACGGGCTGTATACCGAAGACCCGAAAAAGAATCCGGATGCCCGATTCATTCCCGACATCACGGTGTCGGAACTGATGGAAAAAGACCAGGATGATCTGGTCATTGAGCGCCCCTGTCTGGAAATTATCAAAAACAGTGAAGTGATCGAACAGGTTCAGGTGATCAACGGGATGAAGGAAGGAAATATCACTAAAGCCCTGGCCGGCGAACATGTGGGGACTATCATCCGGAAATAGGACGGCAAACGGGACGGTTTTTGTCTTGCAGTTAAAACGTATGGACCGATTCCGGGCGGCATCCGACAGATACCGGTTTGCCGATGTCCAGGCAGAACTCTTTGATGACCGTTTTTGGCCAGATCGCTTCAAAGGACGTTCCCTGTATATCCAGATGAACCCGGGCGAACACACCGTAAGAAGAGATGTCCGTGATGGTCCCGGAAAAATGGTTTTTGAAGACCGGTGAGGTCGGGGGGGCCAGCAGAATATTTTCCGGACGGATTCCCAGATGCTGATGGTCCCGGGCAGGCTGGGTTTCGGGAACAATATCCAGGCGGGTGCCCGCAATTCGCAGGGTGCCCCCATGGGGTTCAAATGAAACGACATTTTTCATTCCCACAAACCGGGCCGTAAACCTGGAATCAGGCTTCTCAAAAGGTTGGAATGTCTCCCTGCTGCAGGATCTTGCCGTCTTTGATGATGGCTCCCCGGTTGGCCAGATAAAGCACCTCCTCAAAATTGTGGGACACCATAATAATGGTCATGTTCAGGTCTTTGTGAACCGTTTTGAGCAGATTTCTGGCTTCGTCGTGAAATACCGGATCCAGCGCGGACAGGGGTTCATCCAGCAGCAGCACTTTGGGATTCAGGATCAATGATCTTGCCAGGGCCACCCGCTGCTTTTCCCCGCCGCTCAGATTATAAGGATATCGATGGATGATTTTTTCAAGGCCCAGAGCGGAAGTCAGGTATCCAAACCGCTGCCGGGCCTCCTTTTTTGAAATGTGGTGAAAACCGGTGCCGTAAAGAATGTTCCGGGTGACATCCAGGTGTGGGAACAGGGCAAAATCTTGGTAGACCAGGGCCAGGTTCCGTTTTTCCACCGGAACCCGGGTGATATCCGCGCCATCGGATATCAGGGAACCGGAAGTGAAGGGCATGATTCCCATGATGCCTTCGAGCAGAAGCGATTTGCCGGACCCGGTCGGGCCGATCAGGGCAAAGAAGTCATGGGCATGCACCTGAAGATCGATGTCTGTGAGGGAAAATTCCGGCAGGTCCAGACAGATGTGTTTCAGCACAATCATGGATTACCGGCGGTCCGGATGAAGGGATGTTGACATCATCCGCAAAAACACAAACAGGATAAAGGAAATCAAAATCAGCCAGACCGCGATGGGCTGGGAGTACTTCAGACCGAAAGCCGTGAACCGTTCATAGATCATCACGGGTGCGGTCATGGGGTGATAGGCCACAATCACGATGGCACCGAATTCGGAAATGGCCCGGGCTGTGCACATGATGATGCCCAAAACCATGTAGCGCCAGGTCAAAGGAAAGGTGATACGGATAAAGGTTGTCAGGGCACTTGCACCCAGGGTGCGGGATGCATTTCCAGGCGCACCGGCACGCTGTCGAACCCGGATTTCACCGTGTTGATATAAAACGGCAGTCCCACGAACAGCAGCACACACACGATTCCGGTCCTGGTTCCCATGATCTGGATCCCGGCTTCGGACAGGAAACCGCCGATGGGATGGTTTCTGCCAGCCAGGCTGAGGATGGCGATCCCGATGACCGGATGAGGGATCATGATGGGCAGATCAATGATCCCTTCCAGCAGTTTTTTGCCTTTCAGGTTTTTTCTGGCCAGCAGATAGGCCAAGGGGGTGCCCATGATAAAGGCCAGTCCGGCCGCAGCCAGGGACAAAAGGATGGAACGGGCAATGGCAGCCGTCACATCCTTGTCCAGGATGGTCTGTTTCATCATGGACAAGGACGGTTGTATGGTCATATTGATCAAAGGC
>LQAG01000181.1_pt1 | contig 25579 bp, 27 predicted proteins | sample 1535801 | NCBI WGS metagenome assembly LQAG01 (sample SAMN04331584, study PRJNA305678) | bioreactor metagenome | isolation source: bioreactor_3 inoculated with Wadden Sea sediment 1st replicate of a... | place: Germany:Bremen | reverse complement strand
TTTTCAACATCCTGACCAAAGGGGGGGGCATGACCGAGCTAACAAAGGCACAACACCTGATATTGAAATCAACACCGGTACTGGCAAAGAAAGCGTCCCGGTCCTTGATGCATTGAACGGGTGTTGATCCAGGATATCACCGCCATGGAAGTGTTACCCGCAGCGGACATATCTGCCCTGGACGGATATGCCGTCCGATACGCCGATCTCATCGAGGGTGTTTCGCGCAGCATTTACCCCATGAGGATAGCGGGAGAATCCCGAGCTGGCAGTCCGTATGACAGGATAGTCAATGAAAACGAGGCAATCCGCATCACGACCGGAGCCCTGATTCCGGACGGAACGGACACGATCATCAAACAGGAAGATGCCATTGAAGAAGAGGGTTCCATCATCTGTATCCACCGGCCCGGCTATGGCGAAGGCATCCGATTCCGCGGGGAATCGATGCAGAAAGGGGATGTGATCCTTCATGCCGGCACCGTTATCAATCCTCTTGAAATCGGTGTTCTGGCAAGCCTGAGGCGGGCTTATGTCTCGGTTCATAGAAACCGGTGGTAGCGATTGTCTCCACAGGTGATGAACTGTCGGATTTCCATGAACCCTATACCTCCTTCAAGGCCATGAGTTCCAACCTCTACGCCCTGGCCGCTCAGGTAATGGAAACAGGGGGAACTCCCTTGTGCATAGGGATTGTCAAAGACGATGTGAGGGCTTTACAGGCCGTATTGGATGATGCCTGTCACGCCGATGTCGTCATGACGTCCGGGGGGTCGTCCAAAGGAAAATATGATTTGATCCGTCAAACATTTCAGGCCATGGATGTCAAGCTCCGGTTTTCCAACCGTTCCAGAAAGCCCGGTAAACCCACTCTTTTCGGAACCCGAGGCAATACCCTGTTTTTCAGCCTGCCGGGAAATCCCTATGCATCCATGCTTTCGTTTGATCAGCTGATCAAGCCGGCTCTATACAAAATGATGGGACACCCGGATGTGTTCAAAGTATATTGTCGGTTGAACGGACATTTTTCAAGCATTGACACGTTTTCCGAACGAAAACCCAACCCCGGTGACCGGCAGAATCGAGCCCCCATGTCCTTCTTGGAAAATCATCCGGAAAACCTTTTTCAAATTTATTTTACCGATGAAACCGCCTCATTCCGCCTGAATCACTTCGACCCAAGAAGACTATGAAAAACGGTGTTTACAGGTATGAATATATCGTTTTGTTCATAAGACAGCGAAAAAAGCTTAGATATTGACAACAAACAACCGCTTAATTATAAGGAACACTTGTGGTTGGAGAATCTCATCCATAAACCTAAACTGAAGAGGAAAAACAATATGGAACCGTTTAAAAAAAGAGGGATAGGCATTTTTATCAGTTGTGTGCTGGTGCTGGCAGCAATGGGGGAATCAGCTGGGCTTCGGACTGCAAGGCGACTTATGGCGATAGTGAGGTCACCTTCAAACTGGCCACCGGCAGCCCGGGGAACTGGGGATGCTGGAGAAACTGGCAGATGCCTTCAATGCACAGTTTGACACAGCCATGTGCTGGGTCAAAGCAGGGTCGGGCAAATCCCTGAGTCTGCTCAAAGAGCAGCAGGTGGATGTGGTCATGGTGCATGCTCCGGCGGCGGAAAGCAGGCCGTGGCAGATGGGTGGGCTGTCAAGCGTACGCTGATCGGGTCCAATGAGTTCTATATTGTGGGACCCAAAAACGATCCTGCCGGCATTGCCGGTGCCACCAACGCCGCAGAGGCATATGCCAGAATCGCAAAGGCAAATTCACCGTTCCTGTCCCGGGGGGACAATTCCGGGACCCACAAAAAAGAGCTGGCCATCTGGCAGCAGGCCGGAATCGAGCCGGGTTCGGACTGTTATGTGATCACCAGGGATTTCATGATGGCCACGTTGAAAAAGGCCGATGAGATCAACGGGTATTTTATGACCGATTCCTCCACCTGGGTGGCCGGCAAAAAAGACCTTTCCAATCTCGCAGTACTGTTCAAAGGAGACCCGTTCCTGATCAACACCTACCATGCCCTGTGCCAGCCCGAAGGCCGGGGAAAATACCCGGCCATTACATCCCGGTTCATCGATTTTGTCGCATCGGAACAGGGGCAGCGCATTATCCGGGATTATGGCAAAGACCTTTACGGTGAAGCCATGTACAATGACGCGGAATACGCCCGGCAGTTTGCCCATTAAACCCGATTTCAGCCGGAATAAAAGCGCCCCTGCGTTTTGATTTCAAAAGTTGATTTCAAAACAAGGGCGCTCAAAATTGATTGGTCGGTTCTGTGTGTTCCAGGTCTGCCCGACACACGGAATAGTCACGGCGCTGAATGTTTCAGGGTCACAATCCGGTCGGCATACCGGTCCAGAAAATGGTATCCGGAGCCGCCAGAGACACGATCTCCAGCAGTTTGTCCGGGTGGGTCACTTCCACGCCCCCACCACCCGGCGCCCCGACTGAACAGCGGGTCCGGCAGTCCGCCCGCAGTGGGCCCCATCACCGCGATATCCGCATCCGGCCTGGCTGCCGAAAGAATCCCGTCCAAAGTGTGGTTGATCAATGTCACGCCGGTGATGACCAGGATATCGGCCTGTCCGATAATGTCAGGCGACTGATCCGCCGGAACATAATGGGGCATCTCTTCGGGCATCAGGGTTTCCGGGTTCTTTTCAATCACCCACCAGGTGCCGCCCCGGGCTTTCAATGCCTGGAGGGTGGGGACAAACGCCCCCACCACGGCCACGGATTTTTCCTCTGGCATGGGCACCGCATCCTGGGCATCGGTCCGTGTCAGAATCTGATACTTCCCTGCCAAACCTTTCTGCCGGCAGAAGGTGCTCAAGGCGTTCAATACCGCGATAGACAGGGCAGTTTTGATGGGTTCGTTCGAACACAGCCCGGTCAGAGCCTCGGCCACGGGCATGCCGTTCAAATGCTCGGGATTGAATATCCGGCCGGCTGAACTGGGGCAGCAGACCGCAGCCGGAATCTCCTTAGCAGGGGTATAGCAGATGCCGCCCACCCCGCAGGACAGTTTAACCGCCGTGAAAAACAGGCCGATCACCGCTCTTTCGACGACCAATGCATCATAGTCCCTGCCGACTTTCTCCTGTACCTGTTCCCTGGTTTCTTCAAGGATTGTCATATCTACTCCGTTAAATGACGTTATTATATAATCACACCAATAAATGACATTTTTTAACAGAACCGGCCAATGAAAAACAGCCGTTTTTTACCTGACAAGGATATTTGTCAAAACTTTGATTTTTCGGGTTGATTATAGAACTCTCTAATTTATAAATATTTTCAATGGATATTAGCCTGTTGATTGACTTCGAACAAAGAAAACATAGCCAAGTCATCTCCCAAAATTTTAAAAAAACACTCAAAAACCACCTCGTTCGAGGAAATCCTTTTCAAAAACCTGTGTTGTAATCTATTTATTCAAATGATCCATTTTGAAGGGATGAATGAAGATAGAGACCATAAAAACGTTGAGGCCACAATAAAGAATACCAGGAAGTTGCTGGAAAATGACCCCGGTGTCTCGCCCGCTTTGAAAAGCACAATAGAGCGGTCGCTCATGCTGGTCACCATTTTGATTAATCAACTGGATCTTAACAGCCGAAATAGCAGCAAAACCCCTTCATCTGACCCCAACCGGAAAGAAATAAAAAGAAAGTGACAAGCCTCAAAGCCGGAGGATGAAAAGGGCATCAATCTCAATGGGAAACGGGTATAGTTCCATTGTATATCCAATGGTCTGTGGAGTTCTTATCATTCCCACGAAAAAGGAGGAGGCCTGAAAGCGATGGAAGATATGGGAATATCGTGATCTTGAATTTCTCAAACTGAAATTTTTAGGCCGTCACAACCCAAAATACTTTCCTTTTGTGTGAATACGGTTCGGAATGAATGACCGATGATCCTCCAGTTTTTTTCTATGAGCCGGTCCATGAACTGACCGTCTTGGAACCAAAAAGGCCACCTGGATGAGGCAGCCTTTTCGGGATTTCAAAAAACTTTCCATTCAGCTCCGTTATACCGGAGCTGAATGGAGACTGGTATTACGCCATTTATGAAGCCTCGTCTTCGTTCACAGCATCTTGGTCCTTTATCTTGAACATGGCTATGCCTGTGATTCCATAGATGAGGGATATAAAGGGAACGGTATAGTTCATCACGACGAACGGTGCATATTCCAATGTCGGCACGCCCAGGGTCGCGGAAAAAAAGCTTGCCCCTATGGTCCAGGGAATCAGGCAGTCGGTCAGAGTCGCCGAATCTTCCAGGGTTCGGGATTGAACCTTGGGTTGAAGCCCCATATCCTTATAGACCCTCTGAAACATTTTTGCCGGGGATGATGATGCCCATGTACTGCGTTCCCATGAGCATGTTTCCTAAAAGAGACATGAAAATGTTGGCTGTGATGAGCGACCGGATCGACTGGAGATATCTGATCATCTTGTCGATGATTATATCCATGACCTTCAACTTTTGCAGGGTTCCACCGAAAGAGAGGGCCACCAGAATAAGTGATATGGACCACATCATACTATTGAGCCCGCCTTTAGATAAGAGTTTGTCTATGATTTGAACTCCGGTATCGGATTTGTAACCATAATGCATGGCCGCAAGGACATCTTTAACTGTGACGCCGTCTTGGAAAATCATGGCCAGGATTCCGGCAAAAATGGCGCCCATCATTAAGGTCGGGATGGCCGGCTGTTTCTTGACAGCCATCCCGATAACAAATATAGCCGGTAGGAGCAGGAGTATATTAATGTTGAACTGGCTGCTGAGACCGTTAAGAATCAGGTTGATATTTTCACTATCTATATCGTTTCCTGTATGTTTGAACCCCAGAATCAGGAAAACGATTAGGGCGATGGTAAATCCCGGGATCGTAGTCCAGAACATGCTTTTGATGTGATCCCAGATGTCCGAACCGGCAATGGCCGAAGCTAGAATCGTTGTATCTGACATGGGCGACATCTTGTCGCCAAAATAGGCACCGGTTAAAACCGAACCCGCGACCCAGGGTGCGGGAATGCCGAGCCCCTGGCCAATGCCCATAAAGGCGACGCCCACGGTTCCTGCTGTGCCCCAGGCTGAACCGGTCATAGTCGAAACAATGGCACAGACGATGGTCGTGGCAAAAAGGAATATTTGGGGAGACATCAGCTTGAGACCGTAAAAAATCAATGTTGGAACGGTTCCCGATAAAATCCATGTGCCGATGATAAGTCCGACCAAAGCCAGAATGATAACGGGTTCAATGGCTTCCTTGATCCCCATGGAAATGCCGTCGAAGATATCCTTCCATTTATATCCCCTACTCAGGCCGAACAAAGCAGCCAGAATAATACTGAACATCAATGGAATATGCGCATCTAGACCCCAAAAAATGATACTGACGCACATGATCACCGCGGTACCCAATATGATCAACAATGCCAGCCCCAAAGTAAGTTCATTCTTTTTCTCAGTCATTTAAAACCCTCCTCCTTTCGGTTCGGTTGCCTTTCAACTCACAAGAACAATGCTTCACAGCGAGAGTGTCTCAAACCGGTCGTGGGTATACCAATTAGACAGGGAAGAGTTCTCCCGAAGAATAACGGTATTTTGAACGAGCTGTATTGAAATATATACTCTGCTATAAATACATCGTTGCTATCTCAAGGCACAATTATTGTTCGGACTTTTCTAAATAGTGTCTGTTTCTTTATGAACACGGACCAAATATGTTTGCCATTTTAATATCCGACCACGTTATAGTAATTCACCTATGGCTTCTTCCACGGATTCGAGAATGGCTCCGGTATGAACCAACTCGATAGCCGGACCGGATTGATTTGGCATATATGAATCCTGATAGGCGGCTTTTACATCTTGCCTTATTCTGTTGAAAGCGGCCTGTGTTCCTTTCCCAGATTAATTGCCCGAGTTGGTCTTTGGTCAGGGAGATGGCTTCAGCGGCTATCATGTATTCGATACCGATGACTTTATATGTATTGTCGATAATTGATTTTGCCTTTCTACAGGCCCAGGGTGCCATGCTGACATGATCTTCCTGGTTGCTTTTGGTCGGAACGTTATCAACGCTGGCCGGAAAGCAGAGCGTTTTATTTTCAGAAACAAGGGCGGAGGCCGAGCAGGCGATTATCCCGTAGCCATAGTTCAGCCCGGCAGGCACTCCGGCCAGGTTGGGAGGGAGTCCATAGCTGAGTGTGGGATCGAGCATGAAAAAGGTTCGACGTTCGGAGATATTGCCCAACTCGGCCATGGACATGCTGAGTATGTCCATGGCAAAGGCAATAGGTTCGCCGTGGAAATTCCCGCCGCTTAGGAACTCCAGCTTTTCCTCATCGTTCCAAAACACTAGCGGATTATCTGTTGCTGCATTTATCTCCCTTTCCAGAACCGTCTTTACATAGCCCATGTTGTCCCGAATAGCCCCTTGTACCTGAGGAAGGCAACGTATCGAATACACATCCTGAACGCGGGGTTTATATTCGGTGTGCAACACATCGTCTTTAAGAAGAACCATGCGCGCCTCTTCAGTCGCTCGCCCGCTTCCCTCGAGGAGGCGAACAATATTATGGGCACAGTCGATTTGCCCCTTTTGTTTTCGGACTTGGTGAATTCGAGAATCAAAGGCGGCTGTTTCCCCCGCACCGCTTCAATACTTAAAGCAGCTGAAATCTCGGCTTCCCTGACCAGCCTGGCCGCATCGAAATAGTTCAGAGCGGCCATACCGGCAAACATGGTCGTGCCGTTGATCAAGGCCAGGCAGTCTTTGGCTTTGAGTTGGTACTCCACCGGGGTGATGCCTGCTTTTTCCAAGGCTTCCGGGGCCGACATCCTTTCCCCCTTATAAAAGGCTTCGGCATCGGGAAATCCGATCAGCACGGAAACCATATGCGCCAGAGGGGCCAGATCTCCGCTGGCCCCAACAGAGCCCTGAATGGGAATGACCGGATGCACACCTTTGTTCAGCATATCTGTCAAGCGGTCAATGACATCAATCCTCAGGCCGGAAACGCCCTGGCAAAACGCATTCAGCCTCACGGCCATGGTAGCCCGGACCACCTCTTCACTGGCAGGCTCCCCTATGCCGCCACAGTGGGAAAGTACGAGATTGTGTTGGAAAACATCGTTTTGCTCCATATCGATATTCAAGTACTTGAGCTTGCCCACGCCGGTATTGAATCCATAGGTTGGAGGAGATGACGGCGTCATCCAGTTTTCTTCGATATAATCACGAACCCGGATGATCTCATCTCTGCTTTCTCTGGCAATTTCAACGGGTACAAAGTTGCGGGCAATCCTGACCACATCATTAATGGTCAACGAATTACCGTTAAGTATTACTCTGTCCATAACACGACCCCTTAACATTTTTGGTTAATTATTGGCTGGCTTGTCATTGAAGTCAGCCAGCATTCCCGAATTTCGCTAAAACGTCGCTCTTGATAACGACGTGTTTTTAATCATCCCGTCATTATGCCTCTGTGGTGGAGTTGTTTTTTTGAATAACCGAACATCAGTGATTTCCTGCTAAAGTCATTTGACCCTCTAAATGGCATATGAATTCTTCGGTCAAACTAGCAACGGCTCCGAATGCCTTTTTCCTAGCTTTCAAAGAAAGCCCGGTTTCCCTGATCAATCCCGATTTTCGATTGGTTTCAGATACAGCGGTTTCAATTATTTCCTTTATCGATCCTCCCCGGCCGGCGGCATATTCTTCGATCTGACCCTGCGTTTCGATCAATTCTGTGGGTTCGGGCGAAACAGCCCCGATAACAATTCGCACTCGGCCCGACTGGTTGCTGTTTGAAGAAGGGTGGTAAAGCATAGCTCCATTAAGAATAGGAAAATCGAGTGAGGCACGAACACTGTGCTTGACACATTTGAGCCAGGTACCATCCGATAGGTGGGGAATGACAAATCCGGTGATAAAGGGATTTTTTCCCTCTGGAGAGCCGTTGGCCAGGACATGCTGGTGAATGATTTTTGCAATGAATCATATTTATATCCGCAATCCGTAAAATACTCGACCCGGGCGTCCATCACCATGAGCAAAGGGGCCAGGTCCGAATAGTAAATGGCGCGGCATGACGAAGACCCGGGTGCCTGATGGCAGACCCGGCCACCGGTCTTGAAGCACGGCTCCAGTCCGGCCCGCCAGAATTCAGTCTGATTAAAATACATGCACCTTCTGTCCTGAAGGATATTACCGCCGATTACACCCACGTTTCTGATCTGGGGAGAGGCTACCAAACGGGCGGTTTCACTGAGGACGGGGCAGTGTTCACGGATCAGCGGATGGGCCTCCAGCGTTGACAGGGTATTCATCGACCCTATGAATAAGCCTTCCGACCGCACTTCTATTTTTTTCAGGTCCTCAATTTTGATCCAGGGCCAGCAAATAACCGGGATTTTTCAGTCCGTATTTCATCAAAGGCACAAGGTCTGTTCCTCCGGCCAGAATGGTTGCATTCTCCCGGGTTTGGAGATATTCATACACCTGCTTGATGGATGAGGGTCTCAGGTACAGGAAGCTGTTTCGAATTTTCATTTTTTGCCTCCGTTCTTCACTGTGGAATGCCATCCGGTCAAACGAACGGCCCCGGGGATAATGACTTTGGATACAGGAAGGCTGTTGATATCCTGTTTGCAAGCGTTTGAAACGGCATTCACGATTGCCGGGGCTACGGGCACGACTGAAAGCTCGCCCACACTTTTAGCCCCCAATGGGCCGGTCGGTTCGTACCCTGAGGCGATATAGACATGAGTTTGAGGCATATCCATGGACAATGGCAGTTTGTAGTGCAACATGTCCGAGGATATTGGCTTTTGAGAACGAAGATCAATTTGGATCTCTTCCATCATGCGTACCCAAAGCCCATTGACAGCCCGCCTTGCACCTGGCCGATCACGATTTCCGGATTTACTGCGGTGCCTACATCAACGGCTTCGATGAGATGTTTGACCACAACGGTGTTTGTCCGTCGGTCAAAAGCCACCTTGGCCCAACAAACAGCGAATGGCGGCGGGCTGTCCTGAGCCTTAAAACTGGAATTGCCGATTAAAACCGTTCCCCTCGTCCCAAAGGCCACTTCACCGACGCTCTCCTTAAAAGTCATTGTTTTGATGCCGCTTTCCGTAATTACAACAAATTTCCCGTTTTGATGGGTGATTTGATCGGATTCAAGATTGTACTTCCGGCACAAGGCCCTTATCAGATTGTCCAACAGATTTTGTGCTGCCTGGTACACGGCATTGCCGCTAACGTACATCTGACTGCTGGCAAATGTCCCGGTATCGTATGGAGTGGTCAGGGTATCGGCCGCATGGATGGTAATATCGGAAAGATCTATTCCCAATTTTTCCGCTGCCACCTGGCTAAGCGATGTCTCGCTGCCCTGTCCGATATCCGCCGATCCGGTCATCAACTGGACTGTGCCGTCATCATTGACCAGAAGCACACAGGAACTCATTCCTTCCTTGGATGAAGGACCGGAGGTATGACAGCCGAAAGCAACACCCCAGGCTTCGGTTCGATCGGTTGAACCGGGTTGGGGAGAAGTGTCCTTGGCCTTGTTTTCGATATCGGTTTTAATTTTTTCAGCCCCGCTGACACAGTCTTCTATAGCGCAGCTATGAAGTGGCCGATCTGCGGCCGGGAAATGGTCTCCGACCTCGACATGGTTTAAAAGCCGGAAACGAACCGGGTCCATATTCAATTTCCTGGCGATCCGATTGAACAAAACCTCCCGGGCAAAGGTAATTTGCGGATTGCCATACCCGCGCATGGCCCCGGCCACAGGACCGTTGGTATATACGCAATATCCTTCGTACAAATAATGGGGACGCGGTACTGAGTTTCCTTGCGGCAGCAGCCAGAACAACTGGACCATGGGTGGCGTAGGGACCGGTATTTAAAAGACCCTGGCGTGAAAGGCCTGGATCAATCCATCTTGAGCCACCCCGACTTTCAGTTTGATTATCGATTCGTGCCGAACAACAGAGGCGTATAACTCCTCTTCCCGCGTATTGACAATTTTGACCGGCCGACGAATCAATTTGGACAATAGCGCTCCGACATGTTGATTATGCAGTTGCTGCCGCCCACCAAAGCCACCGCCCATTATGGGTTTTATGATACGGATATCAGATTGGGCCAAATCAAGGAGTTCAGACAGTATCCGCCTTTCCTGGAAAGGCGTTTGGGAAGTGCTCCATACCGTCAGTTTCCTTCCGCTGTGAAATGGCAAATGCATCCGGCCGGCTCCAGAACCACATGTTGTACCACAGGAGTATGGAATTCCTCATCAAACACATACGCCGAATTTCGAAAGCCTTCTTCAATATCACCCTGGCTAACGGTCATTCGCTTGGCAATATTGTCGTTGCCTAAATCCGGGTGAATATTAGGGGCTGCCTCCGAAAGCGCCTCCTTTTATTTTAAATACCGGTGGTAAAATTTCATACCCGACCTTCAACTTGCCCAAGGCTTCCAGGGCCGCTTCCTCCGTTTCCGCAACTACAGCAGCGATCCTATCGCCGGCGAACAAGGGATGGTCGGTCAGAAGAGATTCATCTTTAATCAAAAGTGGTGAAGGCGGATTCCCTGAACAATTAAACCGTCTCTGCGGAACGTCTTCCGGAAGAAGGATACCCAGCACTCCTTTAACTTTTTCTGCCTCGCCCTTATCAATACTCAATACCCGGGCACAGGCATGGGAACTGCGTAAAATAACCCCGAAAGCCATATCCGGGAAAACGATATCTCCGGTATAAACGGCCTTTCCCGTGACTTTTTTACGGACTCCACTCGGGGATGGGACTGTCCGACAACTTTAAAATCCATTCGGTTTCCTGTTGATCGAATCATTTAGCTATCGTAAAAGCCATTGTCATATGAAACGCGCGAAGTTTCCTCCGAACGTGTTCAAAACATTTTTTAAGTCTGCGATTTCCTATCATCGTTCGTATACATACCGGCGGCTCGCCTCACCGCCTGAATAATCTTGGTATACCCGGTGCAACGGCAGGCATTACCGGAGAGGGCCTCTTGAATCTTTTCATCCGTGCATTCAGTTTTTTATCCAAAAAGGCCTTGGATGACAGGATCATGCCTGACGTACAATAACCGCACTGGACAGCGTGTTCCTCAATAAAAGCCTTTTGAATCGGATGTAATCCGTCGGCAGGCGCCAGGCCCTCTATCGTTGTTACCCGCTTTTGATCGGCCTGAACAGCAGCATAAGACAGGCATTTACCGGCTGGCCCTCCAGCAATAACGTGCAGGCGCCGCATTGCCCGCAGCCGCAGCCCTCTTTGGCACCTTTTAATCCCAATTTTTCCCGAATCACATCCAGAAGGGTTTCATGCACACCAACAAGCTCTTTGTAGACCCGGCCATTGACCTCGATCTCAATCCATATCGATCTTTCGCCCATAAAATACAGGCCTCCTTTAAATCGGTTTTATTCCGGGATTATGCAAGTCGTGTGCCCTGTCCAATATTCGCCGAGTCAGGGCGCCTTGCCCGGTGACATGTTTCAAGTTTTTTCCATGCTATTGGCCAATCCCTCAGACTTGATCGGTCAGGCAGAAAACTCCTCGAGAAAATGGGGGCATCTGGCGACTGCCGGGCGGGAAATGTGTGGGGAGGGGACTAAAAGATATATTGCTTTTTAATATTCAGTTTTTTTCATTCTTGCCTGAAGGTTCTGCCTGTGAATACCGAGCATCCGGGCGCTTTGGGCGATATTGCCGCCACTGGTCTGTATACTGTTTAAAATAATCTGAGCTTCGATCGTTTTTAGTTGCTCGGGCAGGGAAAGATGATCGGAGGGTCCCAATGGAACATTAACCGTATGGTTAAGTTTTTCGGCAACGGATTCCACACACGGTTGGCATTGAAAAAAATCGGGGATATGGGCAGGCCGGATAAATTTTTCGCTTTCAATCAGATTAAAGGCCCCCTCGAGGATATGCCTCAATTCCCTCACATTTCCAGGCCAGGCATGATTAAGAAAAATGTTTTCCAGGCTCCAAGACAGACCTTCGACCATTTTTTCGTAAATTTTGTTTGAATTGTTTGATAAAATGGTGGCTTAGCAAGAGGATGTCCTCTTTCCTGTTTCTTAGAGGCGGTATCTGTAATGTAACCACGGCAATCCGATAAAAAAAGTCTTCCCTCAATTTTTTCTTGCGGATTAATTCCTGAGGATCCGTGTTAATGGCGCTGATCACCCGGCAAAACACGGGGATCTCTTGGCCCCCACCCAATTTTCGGACTCGTTTTTCCTGTAACACCCGAAGCAATTTGGCCTGACAATCGATACTCATCGAATTGATTTCGTCCAGGAACAGCGTTCCTTTTCCTGCCTGTTCCAGAAGACCTTTATTGTTTTCCGCACCGGTAAACACCCCTTTTACAGTGCCGAATAGCAGGCTTTCCATTAATGTTTCAGGGATGGCCGCACAGTTGACAGCCACAAACATTTCCTCACGATTAACGGATTGGTTATGGATACTTTGAGCGAAAATCTCCTTGCCAGTGCCGGTTTCCCCATAAAGAAGGATGGGAACACTGGTTGATGATGCTTCCGGGCCTTGGCCACAATGGCTTTAAGATCTTTATTTTCGCTTTTTAAATCGTCAAATGCATACCGGGTACCGTTGTCCCGCATCAGTGCGCTGTGTTTTTTCCCTTCGGTTTGATTTTGCAAATCAACGGCTTTGGAAATAACTTTTCGCATGCGGTTGATATAGTTGTTAACCAATATGGCCCCAATGATTTTTTCCCCCTTTTTGACCGGTATAGCGGTGGAAAGCATGTGGATGGGGCGTTGGTCTCTGGTGAGATATCTACGGTATTTACCCACAATAGGCCGGCCGGTTTTGAATACGGTCATGAGTTCGTCGATCATCTGTTGTCGATGGCCGGGAGTGAAGCGTTCTATGTTTTATGAAATATTTCATCCTTCGGATCAACCACATATAACGCATCCTGGACGTAGTCCAACATTTTCTCCAGGATATAGTCCATTTTTTCCCTAAATATCCAATCAGTTACATCATGAATGGTAATAATGGTCCATCGATCTCGCCCTATGGATATTTTATTTCGCTGTATCCGCAGCGTTTTCCCGCCTCGTTCGATTTTTTCATACTCCGGCCCGTCAATAAGTGCGGTCGATTCGAGCTGCGGCTGGCTTGGCGCTGACATATCTCTGGAAAGATTTAGTAGTTTCTCCGCATTCTGGTCATACCATAAAATTTCCAGCTCATTTTGGGCCACAATCAATCCATAGTCAATTTTTGTCATTCAGTCACGTCTCCTTTGAGGCACATGAAGCATCAATATATTACCATAGCAATAATATAATGCGCAATAATTAAATGCATTCTGTTCAAGGGCGAACTCGCATGAAGCCCCGGTTGCTGAAGCAAAATTTTCACTTACGCGATTGAAGGCAATGAAATGTAATCAAATAAAAGCTGAACCATGATAGAGAGATAAGGTATCCATCCACGGGGCGCTCCGGATGGAACCATTCAAACTCACCGACTTTTAGACAAAAGCGAAACAAATACAGCAGGTTCGAATGATCTTACAAATTTTAAGTATAACATGAATTCATCAGGCCAAACGATATCGGAAGAGAATTCAAGGAGCGCATGGAACAAGTATTCTTAAATGACAACATCAAGGAACGACCAGAGTGATTCGAGCTGTTGGATAAGGAACGAAGCCATGGTGCCGACCGCATCCATATCTTTTGATGCTTGAGAATCAGTCCCAGGAATCGTTCGTAAAACACCGCTATTTCTTGATGGTATGGCGGTGTTTTTGCCCAATGGCACTGAAATCGTTGAGATGATGATTCTTTTGTTTTGCCTCACAAGGGTGATGAATGTGGATCATAGGTCATCGATCTTCTAGTGCCTAAAAGGGCACATTATCCGGAATTGCGGCAAAGACCTGTACGATGATGCAGAGGACACCCTGCGGCTTGTCCATTATAAACGGATTTTCCACCGGAACTGGATGGGGGACACCTCTTCGGGCAGCCCCCGACCTTTGTCTTCCCCTATGCGGGTTCGTCCACGGGATCATCTTCCATGAATGGATAGGCAATCTCTTCTGGCGGTACAAATTCTCCTTGATGGTGCGCACCGAGTCCAGCGCAGCAGGTTGAGCATGCTGCCGGCTTGTCATTGGTTCCGCTGGCCCGGGCACCGCCGAAAGGCTGCTGTCCCACCACCGCACCGGTGGGCTTGTCATTGATGTAAAAATTGCCGGCACTGTGAACCAGGCTTTTGTCAGGTCCTGAATGGCCTGGCGGTCCTGAGCAAATACGGCTCCGGTCAGGGCATAGGGGGAAGTGTTGTCCACCAGGGCCACCGCATCGTCAATAGCGGTATCTTTATACTCATACAGTGTCAAAATCGGACCGAAAATTTCCTCGGTCATGGATTCATAACTCGGATCGGTGGTCACGATCACCGTGGGTTCGATAAAATAACCAGTTGATTTGTCCGCATGCCCCCCCGCCAGGATGTCGGCGGAATCCGATGTCCTGGCCCGGTCGATGTATCCGACGGCATTGTCGAACGCAGCCTCGTCGATCAAGGCGTTCATGAAATGCCGGAACCCCGTCACGCTGCCCACCGTGATCTGTTCCACGGCGGCCTTGATCCCGGTGGTGATCTCATCCCACAGCGACTCCGGTATATACATTCGGGAACAGGCGCTGCATTTCTGGCCCTGGTACTCGAACGCGCCCCGGACCGCCGCGGCGACCACCGGCGCCACCCTGGCGGACGGATGCACGAAAATATAGTCTTTGCCCCCGGTTTCCCCCACCATTCTGGGATAGGATCTATACATGTCAATATTGCTGCCCATGGTTTTCCACAGGGTCTTGAACACGCTTGTGGAACCGGTGAAATGGATCCCGGCCAGATCCGGGTGGTGAAACACGGATGCCCCCACCACAGAGCCCTTTCCCGGAACAAAGTTGATGACTCCGTCCGGTAGCCCGGCCTCTGCAAGAATCTGCATGATGTAGTAACCGGACAGTACTGCCGTGGATGCCGGCTTCCACACCACGGTATTGCCCATGATCGCCGGTGCCCCGCACAGGTTGCCCGCAATGGCCGTGAAATTAAACGGAGTGAGGGCGAACACGAATCCTTCCAGAGCCCGGTATTCCAGGTGGTTCCAGACCCCTTTTTCCGAGGCGGGCTGACCGGCGTAAATCTCGGCCATGTACCTGGCATTGAACCGGAAAAAATCCGCCAGTTCGCAAGTGGCATCGATTTCCGCCTGAAACGGGGTTTTAGACTGGCCCAGCATGGTGGCGGCATTGAGCCGGTACGTATATTTTGGGAAATCAGGTCTGCTGCCTTGAGAAAAATGGCTGCCCGTTCCTGCCACGGGGTGTTTTCCCACTGTTTCTTTGCATCCAAGGCCGCTTCAATGGCCAGGTCCACTTCCTTTTTTCCAGCATTGGAGAAAACCGCCAGCGGTTTTGCATGATCGTGGGGGCAGATCACTTTTTTCCGATCATTTGTCCGGATCTCTTTGCCTCCGATGATCAGGGGAATGTCCTGCACGGTTTCCAGCTGGCGGGCCAGTTCCGCTTTGAGCCGTTTGCGTTCCGGGCTGCCTGGGGCATACTGTTTGACCGGTTCGTTATTGATTTCCGGCAACTGAAAGATATTGTTGCTCATGATGATTCTCCTTTTGCATCAAAGACGATTCCCTGGGCCAGGGGCAGGTCATTGCCCCAGTTGATAGTATTGGTCTGTCGGCGCATGTAGGCGCGCCAGGCGTCACTGCCGGATTCCCGGCCTCCGCCGGTTTCCTTTTCACCGCCGAACGCCCCGCCGATCTCCGCCCCGCTGGTGCCGATGTTGACATTGGCAATGCCGCAGTCTGATCCTTTGTGGGACAAAAACTGCTCCTGATACTTGATGGAGCGGGTAAACACGGCACTGGACAGTCCCTGGGGAACGTCATTGTGAAATGCCAGGGCCTGGTCAAAGGTGTCATAGCCGATAATATACAGAATCGGGGCAAAGGTCTCTTCCTGCACGATGGGGTAATGGTTTTGGGCCTCCACAATGGCCGGGGTGACAAAACTGCCGTTTTCAAATCCTTCCACCGTCAAAGGTGTGCCGCCGTAAACCACGGTTCCGCCCTGATTCCTGGCCGCCGCAATGGCCTGCATCATGACCTGTTTTGCCGTATCGTCGATCAACGGCCCCATCAACGTTTTCGGGTCCATGGGGTCCCCGATCTTGATCTGCTCGTAGAGATGGACCAGTTTCTGAACGAATGCCTTTTTGATAGTGTTGTGAATGATAATACGGCGGGTGGAGGTGCACCGTTGTCCGGCCGTGCCTACGGCTCCGAAAAGGATGGCCCGCAGCGCCATGCCCAGATCACAGTCTTCAGTGACAATAATGGCATTATTGCCCCCCAGTTCCAGCAGGGACCGGCCCAGACGGGAAGCCACGGTAGTGGCTACCTTTTTTCCCATGGCCGTGCTGCCGGTAGCGCTGATCAAAGGAATCCGGCTGTCCTGGAGCATGGCATCCCCCACTTCGGCCCGGTTTCCGATCACCAGATTGAACACGCCGTCAATTTCATATTTGTCCACCACCGGAGCAATGATGTTCTGGATAGCAATGGCAGTGAGCGGGGTCTTAGAACTGGGCTTAAACAGAACGGTATCCCCGCAAACAGCCGCCAGCAGGGCATTCCAGGACCAGACCGCGGCCGGAAATTGAATGCCGTGATAATGCCCACGATCCCTAACGGATGCCACTGTTCATACATCCGGTGGGACGGCCTTTCACTGTGCATGGTCAATCCATACAGCTGGCGGCTCAGTCCCACGGCAAAATCCGCGATATCGATCATTTCCTGGACTTCACCTTCGCCTTCGGCACGGATCTTTCCGGTCTCCAGACTGATCAGGGCACCCAGGCTCTGCTTTTTTCCCTCAGAGCATCGCCGATCTCACGGACAATCTCTCCCCGGCGGGGGGCCGGCATCATCCGGAATTTTTCAAACGCAGCCCGGGCCCGGCTGACCACGGCTTCATAATCATGGGCCTGGGCCTGGATCACACTGGCGATGGGCCGGCCGGTGGCCGGCGAACAAGAGACCAGCTCCTTGCCAAGCGTATGAATCCTCCCCCGGGTCGAGCCAGTGGTGGCGCCGCAATTGACCGGCTCAATAGCCAGATCTGTAAAATGCTGTCAATGGTGTATGGTGTGTCCATGGATCATCCTCATCATCAAAAAATTTCGGTTACATTTTTTCGCTTCATATAATTGTATAATAATAACGATCGTGATAATAGTAAAATTCATAATATTTATATTTAACATGAATTAAATAGATAACAAGGGACCGGTATGGACCTGTATCATCTCAAAACTTTTTTCACCCTGGGAAGGATCCGGAATTTCACCCGAACCGCAGACCATCTGCACATCACCCAGAGCGCGGTGAGTCATGCCATCAAAAAACTGGAAACTTCCATTGATGCGGCGCTGATCGACCGAAAGAGCAGAAACCTGGTCCTGACTGATGCCGGAAAAATTCTGTACCGGTCCTGTGAAAAAATTTTCTATGAATTGGAAAAAACCGACCAGGACCTGGCCGGGCTGAAAAACAAACACCTCTCATCATCCGCGTGGGGGCCACCGTGGAGTTCGGCACCACCATTCTGATCAACCATATCAATGCGTTTCTGGACCGGTTCCCGGAACTTCACATCGATTTTATGTTCTCCCATCACCTGCTGAAACCTCTGCTTCAGGACACCGTGGACCTGATCATCGACTGTGAACCGCATATGGGTGAAAACTTAGAAAAAATTCATCTGTTCCGGGAACAATACGTCACCATTGCCTCTCCGGCATTCATTCAAAACAAACAGATCATCTGTCTGGATGATCTGGCACGGGTGCGGATTCTTTCCATGGACAAGGATCTGGCGTGGTGGCGGAATTTTATCAGCGCCATTCCTTCAGAAAAACAAGGATGCCTTAAACAAGTGATGCAGATCAACCACATCCGGGGTATCATCAACGGTGCCATCTCCGGCCTGGGCATCGGATTTGTTCCCAGATACACCGTGATGAGGGAACTGGAAAACAACCTGCTAATGGATCCTTTTCCCCCATATCACCCCTGCGGCGGACGATTTCCACATTTTTATCAAAAAAGAACGGCGAGAATTTGAAAAAAATCAGCAGTTGATCACCTACCTTACCCGGCTCGCTCTACTTAAAAAATTTAACCAGTAACGACCCATCTTTTCTGATTGGAAAACCGCATGGCGTGGCTTATTCGTTATGCCTATATTGACACAACGAATCACCTGTGGTAAAGCGTTATTTTGATTTAAAAATTTGAAAAAAATAACCCAAAAAAACGTGACCAAACCAAAGAGGACTCACCATGGACCAGAACCGCATCACCATCAACGGCCACGCCTATGAATTCAAACCCGGCCAGACCATCCTGGAAGTGGCGCAGCAAAACCACATTGACATTCCCAATCTCTGCCACCTGAAAGGCACCCGTCCCACCGGGGCCTGCCGCGTGTGCATTGTGGAACTGGAGGAACCCTGGGGAAGAAAGATCGTATCTTCCTGCAGCGCACCGGCAAAAAACGGCATGATCGTTCATACGGAAACTCCGAAGATTGTGGGATATCGGAAGTTTTACATCGGGTTGATGCTGGATTCCGGCAACCACAATTGTGACATCGGCTCCCGGGCAGATGAGGCCTGGACCGATTTTCAGATCGCGGCCATGGAAAACGACCGGAAAGAAGATCTGTGCCCGGTATGGGGGGATTGCGAACTCCAAACCCTGGCCTACCGGTATCAGGTCAAAGGCCGGGTCAGCGGCCGTCACCGGGAAGCGGTCAAACTGCCGGTGGAAGAGGACAACCCGTTCATCATTCGGGATATGTCCCGGTGCATTCTGTGCGGCCGGTGCGTGGCCGCCTGCAACGAGATCCAGGTGAACCAGGCCATTGATTTCGGTTTCCGTGGCACCAAAGAACAGATTATTGCCGGCACCGGCACCACCCTGATGAACTCCGCCTGCATATTCTGCGGAGAATGTGTGCAGGTGTGCCCGGGTGGGGGCACTGGTGGAAAAAAAAGCCTCAGGCAGATGGCGGCCCTGGGAGGTGACAAAAATCCGCACCACCTGCCCCTACTGCGGTGTGGGATGCCAGCAGATACTCCATGTCAAGGATGACACCATCGTCAAGGTCACCGGGGCCGATAATGCGGCTCCCAACCAGGGAAGGTTATGTGTCAAGGGCCGGTTCGGATATGATTTCATCTATTCGGACAAACGCCTGAAACCCGTTGATCCGGGAAAAAGCGGGTTACGCCAGGCGTCTTGGGATGAGGCCTGGCGCTGGTGGCGGACACATTCACCCGAATCATCAATGAGAGCGGGCCGGATGCTTTGGCCGGGGTCAGCTGCGCCAGAAGCATCAACGAAGATTCCTATCAGATGCAGAAACTGTTCCGGGCCGTGTTCAAGACCAACAACATCGATCATTGTGCGCGAACCTGACATGCCCCCACCGTCGCCGGTCTGGCGACTTCTTTTGGTTCCGGGGCCATGACCAACTCCTTTAACGAGTTTGAAAAAGCCAAAATGTTTCTGGTGATCGGGTCCAACATGACCGAGGCCCACCCCGTGGCCGCCACTTTTTTGAAAAATGCCGTACAAAAAGGGGCGACCCTGATTGTAGCGGATCCCCGAAAACACAAACTAGTGGATTTTGCCCACACCCACCTGCCCCTCAAGGTGGGCAGCGATATCGCCCTGCTCAACGGACTCATGCATGTATTGATCAAAGAAGACCTGTATGACCACGGGTTCGTGAAGACCTGCTGCGAAGGATTTGATGCCCTGAAAAAAACCGTTGAAGCCTACCCGCCTGAAAAAGCCGGAGAAATCAGCGGCATTGAACCGGAACTGATCCGCAAAACCGCCCGGCTTCTGGCCACGGTCAAACCGGTGATGGTCTGCTATACTTTAGGCATCACCGAACACACCTGCGGCAAAAACAATGTCATGTCCATTGCCAATCTCCAGATGCTTTTAGGCAACATGGGCGTTCCCTGCGGCGGGGTGAACCCGTTGCGGGGCCAGAACAATGTTCAGGGCGCCTGCGACATGGGGGCCCTGCCCAACGTGTTTCCCGGATACCAGCCGGTGGGAGATCTGTCAGCCAGGCGGAAATTCGAAACCGCCTGGAGTGTGGACAGCCTGCCGGAAAAAACCGGATTGATGATTCCCCAGATGATGGAGGGCCTGGTGGACAAGACGGTCCGGGGCTTCTACATTTTCGGGGAGAACCTGGCCAACACGGAACCGGATATCCGCAAAGTGGAGCATGAACTGGCATCTGCTGAATTCCTGGTGGTTCAGGACATTTTTGAAAACGAAACCACCCGGTTCGCTCACGTGGTGCTGCCGGCTGCGGCCTGGAGTGAAAATGACGGTACGTTCACCAACAGTGAACGCCGCGTCAGCCGGGTGCGCACCGCCAGCCCTGCCCCGGGGGATGCCAAGCCCAACTGGTGGATTTTCAGGGAGATCGCCCGCCGCATGGGACACACCTGGGAATCCGACAGCGCCAAAAATCTGTGGGACGATGAAATTTCGGCACTTGCCCCAACCTGACAGGCATCAAATATCACCGGATTGAAGAGGACGGCCTCCAGTGGCCCTGCCCGACGGAATCCCATCCCGGGACCCCGATTCTGCACCTGGAAGGCCGGTTCACCAAAGGAAAGGGCAGTTTCATGCCCGTGGAATGGACCCCTGCCGCTGAGGTCCCGGATGATGATTATCCGTTCATCCTGAGTACGGGACGGCGGTTGTATCATTACCATACACGGACGCAGACCGGCAACTGTGAAGGGCTCAACGAGATGCTGGGGGAAGAAACCGCGGACATCTCTTTTGCCGATGCCGAAAAACTCAATATTGACCAGGATGAAATGATCCGGGTCAAATCCAGGAGAGGAGAGGTAACGGTCAAGGCCCGGATCACCCACGAAATGCCGGAAGGCATGGTCTGGATGGCCTTTCATTTCAGAGACGGCAATGCCAACTGGCTCACCAACCCAGCCTATGATCCTGATACCTTGACGGCTGAATACAAAGCCTGTGCCGTGGCCCTTGAAAAATCGCCTGATTTTCCGGGTGGGGGTTTTTCCGGGTTCTGTGGCCGGTTTAAACGGTTAACCATCTTTTTTTCAAAAGGAGAGACGTATGATCAAAAAAAATCTTTTCATCAACGGTGTCCCCAGAACCCTGATTGTCAATGAAGAGGACCGGTTGTCAACCGTGCTCCGGGAAAGCCTGTTTCTCACGGGGCGTCAAGGTGGGATGCGGGGAAGGCCAATGCGGTGCCTGCAATGTGATTCTGAACGACAAACTGGTGCGCTCCTGTGTCACTAAAATGAAACGGGTGCCGGACGATGCAAAAGTAACGACCATCGAAGGGATCGGTACCCCGGACGACCTGCACCCCCTCCAGGCTTCCTGGATGGTTCACGGCGGGGCCCAATGCGGATTCTGTTCCCCGGGATTCATCGTTTCCAGCAAAGCGCTGCTGGATGAAACCCCGGATCCCTCTCGTGATGAGGTGAGAGACTGGTTCCAGAAACACAGAAACGCCTGCCGGTGCACCGGGTATAAGCCCCTTGTGGATGCGGTCATGGATGCGGCAAAGGTGATGAACAAACAGATGACCCCGGAAGAGCTCTCATTCAAACTGCCTGACGACGGAAGAATTTGGGGATCCAAATATCCCCGTCCCACAGCCCTGGCAAAGGTCACCGGCACCTGTGATTACGGTGCGGACCTGGGGATAAAAATGCCAAAAAACACTCTTCAGCTGGCATTGGTCCAGGCCCAAGTGTCCCATGCCAATATCAAAGGCATCGATACCTCGGAAGCGGAAAAAATGCCCGGTGTATACAAAGTGGTCACCCACAAGGATATCCAGGGCAAAACCGGATCACCGGTCTGATCACCTTTCCCTCCAACAAGGGAGACGGCTGGGACCGCCCGATTCTATGCGATGAAAAGGTTTTCCAGTTCGGGGATGCCATTGCCATCGTTTGTGCCGATACCGTTGAAAATGCCCGGGCCGCTGCGAAAAAAGTGGCGGTGGACCTGGAGCCCCTGCCGGAATACATGAGTGCTCCGGCAGCCATGGCTGACGATGCCATGGAGATTCATCCGGGCACCCCAATGTTTATTATATCCAGAAGATCCAGAAAGGGGAGGATACCGGTCCCTGTTTCGACGTCGCAGATGTGGTGGTGGAAGATGATTTTTATGTGGGACGGCAGCCCCATATGCCCATCGAACCGGACGTGGGATTTGCCTATCCGGGCGAGGACGGCCGCCTGACCATCCATTCCAAATCCATCGGCCTGTTTCTTCACCATGCTATGATCGCCCCGGGTTTAGGCATTACGCCGGAAAAACTCACCCTGGTCCAGAACCCTGCCGGCGGCACATTCGGGTACAAGTTTTCCCCCACCATGGAAGCATTGCTAGGAGCAGCGGCCCTGGCCACCGGAAAATCGGTGTTTCTGAACTATACCTGGTACCAGCAGCAGATCTATACCGGCAAACGTTCTCCTTTTTCATCAACCTTCGTCTCGCGGCGGACAAGAACGGCATCCTTCAGGGCATGGAAAGTGACTGGACCGTTGATCACGGTCCCTATTCCGAATTCGGGGACCTGCTCACCCTGCGCGGGGCCCAGTTCATCGGGGCCGGATACCATATCCCCCGAATCCGGGGGGAAGGGAGGACCGTCTGCACCAACCATTCCTGGGGATCGGCCTTCCGGGCCTATGGATCTCCCCAGAGCGAATTTGCCTCGGAAGTGCTCATGGACATGCTGGCTGAAAACTGGGCATGGACCCTTTGACCTGCGCCTGAAAACGTGTACCGGAAAGGTTCCACCACTCCCACCGGTGCGGTGCCGGACAGCCTGAGCCTGCCGGAAATGTTTGAAAAACTGCGGCCTAAATATGCGCGGCAAAGGCAGAGGCCCAACAGTCCAGCAATGATGAGTTCAAATACGGGGTGGGGCTGTCGGTGGGCGTTTACGGGTGCGGCCTGGACGGGCCGGACAGTTCCCAAGTAAAGGTCTGCCTGAACCCGGACAACAGCGTGACCCTGTTCAATTCCTGGGAAGACCACGGCCAGGGTGCGGACAGCGGATCTCTGGGGACCGCCCATGAAGCGCTGCGGCCTCTGGGCATTTCCCCTGAAAACATTCATCTGGTTATGAATGACACCTCCCTGGTACCGGACAGCGGTCCTGCCGGCGGCAGCCGGTCCCAGGTGGTCACGGGCCAGGCCATCAGAGCAGCCTGTGAAATGCTGGTGGGTGCCATGCGGAAAAGCGACGGCAATTTCCGTTCCTATGACGAGATGAAACAGGAGAATATCCCCTTGAATACACCGGCTCCTGGACCGCCCCGGCCGCCAACTGTGATGAAAACGGCCAGGGCAATCCGTTTGCCGTCTATATGTATGGTGTGTTCCTGGCCGAAGTCTGTGTGGAGACCGCCACCGGTAAAACCCGGGTTGACAAGATGACGGCGGTAGCGGATGTAGGTAAAATCAACAACCGGCTCACCGTGGACGGCCAGATGTACGGCGGGCTGGCCCAGGGCATCGGCCTCGCCCTGTCTGAGGATTTCGAAGACATCCAAAAGCATTCCTCCATGATGGGGGCCGGATTTCCCTACAGCAAGGCCATTCCCGACGACATCGAGCTGATGTATGTGGAATCTCCCCGGGAACACGGCCCCTTCGGGGCTGCAGGTGTAGGTGAACTGCCGCTGACATCCCCCCATGCCGCGATCATCAACGCCATATACAATGCCTGCAAAGTCCGGATCAAACGACTGCCGGCAACGCCGGACAAGGTGCTGGCAGAATTAAAAAAAATGTAACCTGCAACCGGCCCGGGGACGGGGAAACCGCACTTCCGGTTCCCCCGTCCCCGGGCACCATCCCTGTGTGGCCTTCCATGGAAAAAGCCCTTCTCACCGAATTTGAAAAAAAATGCATCCAGGAGGAACCCGCATTCTGCTCCGCAGCCTGCCCGTTTCACATGAATGTCAGGGCGTTTCTGGGATATATGCGTAAAAAAGACATGGACCGGGCATTCAAGGTAATTGAAAATGCCCTGCCACTGCCGGACACTCTTGCCCGGATCTGTGACCATCCATGTGAAGCCTCTTGTATCCGCAATCACCTGGATGCGCCGGTAGCCATTGGTGACCTGGAGCGGATCTGTGCCGCCGGCCGGACCCGGCGCAAAAACGCTTCCTCCCGTCAGCCAAAGGCAGGACCGTAGGCATCTGGGGCAGCGGATTAAGCAGTCTCACCACTGCCTGGGATCTAAGCCTCAAAGGTTATACTGTGGTGGCGTTTGACAGGACCGATCGTTTGGGTGGGAACCTGCGCCGGATGTCCGGTGCAGTCCTGCCCCCGGAGATACTGGCACAGGAAATCCAGGCCCTGAAAGGCTTTGGAGTTGAATTCAAGACCGCGGATTCCCCGGATACCGCATTCCCTCTACAGGCAGGCCGATCTTTCGATGCCCTTTATATCGGAGAGGATTCCCCGGGGATCCCTTTACAGGTTTTAATCGGGATAATACCGGCCGGCCTCTGGTGGATGGGTTTTCCGGCGGCACCTCACACCCCCGGATCTTTGCCGGCGGATTTTTAGAAACCGACCCTTTTTGGCAACCAGGTTCCATCCGGTGGCGTTTGCGGCCCAGGGCCGGAAAGCAGCCACTTCCATAGACCGATTTCTATCAAAGGTCTCCCCGACGGCCGGCCGGGAAAGGGAAGGATCGATCTCAACAAGCCTGTCGACCGATATCAGCGGGGTACCCCCCCGCCCCCGGCTGGATCTTGTCGCCGATCCCGGCACCGGTGCCATGACCTGCGACCGTGACCTGTCGGCCCGGGAGGCTGATCGCTGCATCCAGTGCGACTGTTCCCGGTGCCTGCATGTATGCACCTACCTGTCCGAGTTCAAGGGATATCCCCGCCGATATGCCCGAGAGATTTACAACAATGCCGCCATTGTCAAGGGTGAAAAAAAGCCAACCTGCTGATCAATTCATGCAGCCTGTGCCGGTTGTGCGAAACCGTGTGCCCCAATAATTTTTCCATGGCGGACCTGTGTCTTGACGCACGGCAGGAAATGGTTCAGGCGGACCGGATGCCGGTTTCAGCCCATGATTTGCGCTTCAGGAAATGGCCCATGCCACAGGAGACACCTGTTTTTTTGTCCGCCATGCCCCGGGGACCGACCGGTCGGATCAGATCTTTTTCCCCGGATGCCAGCTTTTGGGATCGGCCCCGGGTCAGGTGAGCCAGGTGTATGAATTTATACTGGCAAACCTGCCCGGCACCACCGGGTTTGCCA
>LQAG01000180.1_pt1 | contig 25595 bp, 31 predicted proteins | sample 1535801 | NCBI WGS metagenome assembly LQAG01 (sample SAMN04331584, study PRJNA305678) | bioreactor metagenome | isolation source: bioreactor_3 inoculated with Wadden Sea sediment 1st replicate of a... | place: Germany:Bremen | reverse complement strand
TTTTCGTTGTAAGGGATGGTGAGCTAGGTGTCAAGATAAACTGCCTGTTTATTAGTCGATTAAACAGCTCAGTGCATTATCCTTTTTGACCAATTTTTCCCCGCGACAAGCAGCAACATGAACCGATTGACATTACCCATATTGGGTACTATAGTTCCCAATATGGGTAACTCGAAGAATACATCAATCAGTGATGCTCTTTTCACAAAAGCACAGAAACAACTTCTGCGCCTGCTTTTCGGTCAGCCACATAAAAGCTTCTATACCAAAGAACTTGTCGAACGCGCAGAAATGGGGACAGGATCGGTACAGAGAGAACTGGAAAAACTCTCCGAGGCAGGCCTGTTGACGATAAAGAAAATCGGCAACCAAAAGCACTATCAGGCGAATCCAGAGTCTCCAATTTTTGAAGAACTCAAAGCTATCGTTCGTAAAACCTTCGGCATATCTGAGCAGATAATGACCCTGCTTATGCCGCATCAGAAGCGGATCAGGCTTGCCTTCATCTATGGATCGGTCGCCAAAGGCAGCGAAAACGCAGCCAGCGACATAGATCTGATGCTGATTTCCGATGAGATAACCTACCCGGATCTGCTGGTCAATCTCGCGGAACTGGAGAATCAACTCGGGAGAAAAATCAACCCGACGATATACACTAGTGACGAATTCAAGACAAAACTGGCCTCTGAAAATAGCTTTATTACGAGAATCACTGAGCAAGCTAAAATTTTTTCTGATCGGATCAGAGAGTGACGTTACAACAATTTGAAAACACCGAGAAAGACGGATGCTGATTATGGGCCAATTTTTTGAGAGTGAAAATCGGCTTATAAGATAGATATGGCCCACTTCTAAGGTTGTTTTATTTGTGATTTCAATAGGTTGGTTTGGTCCGACCCCAGAACGGAGACCCCAGAACGTAGAACGCCTGGACAAACACCAGACAGCAGGATTTAGGGCAATTGCGAAAGATATGTGTATAGTTCAGATAGCATGCTCATAAAATATGTAAACTGTGCCCAGAATTCCGATTCAACTCTAGGAGCGGCTTGCTAAAACGGATTAAAGCGATTTGAATGGAATGATAATGTTTGACCGTTGGGGGACAACTGGTTATCATGAAATGTTAAATTATTTCTTGTAATTACCGGTGTTGGGATGGAAATGGCGGCGGGTGGAAAAGTGAAAAGCATAGTGGCGTTTGACTTCTTCTGTGGATGCGGTGGGACCAGCAGCGGTTTCCAGAAAGCCGGTATTGATGTCGCTTTCGCATTGGATATTGACAAGGATGCTGAAAACACCTTTAGAAAGAACTTCCCCGACACTGTTTTTTGCCCAAAAGCATTACCGACCTCACCATTGAAGACCTGAAACCGACGCTAGACCAACATCAAGACAGTTATAAGCTTTTCTGCGGCTGTGCTCCGTGCCAACCATTTACTAAGCAGCACACCGAAAGCCCCAAAAATGATGACCGTAAAAGCCTGTTGACACACTTTGGGAGGGTCATAGAGGCCTGTGAGCCTGATTTTGTCTTTGTTGAAAACGTTCCGGGTTTACAAAAAGTTTCAAAGCAAAAAAAGGGGCCTCTTCCTGCTTTTATAGAACTTTTAAAGGGGCTGAAATATGAAATAACTTCTGGAGTCGTTGCCGCTCAAGATTATGGTGCTCCACAATTACGCCGTAGATTTGTTCTGCTGGCCAGCAAGCACGAACCAATAGACCTTCCCCATCCGACTCATGGGAAGCAAGGGGAACTGCCATACAAAACTGTACGAAAAGCAATAGAGGGGCTACCAGAAATAGCTGCCGGAGAGGCATACGCAGGAAAAGATGTGCTGAATCACCGTGCTGCAAAGCTCTCGGCTCTAAACATGGAAAGAATTCAAACCTCCGAACATGATGGAGGAGGGCGAAATAATTGGCCCAAGAGGCTTTGGCCAAAATGCTACCTTCGTGTAGATGAGAATGGGAATGCACATTCCGGCCACACTGACTGCTATGGCCGGCTATGGTGGGATAAGCCCGCAACAGGCTTAACAACTCGCTGCATCAGCTATTCTAATGGAAGGTTTGGGCATCCGGTTCAAGATCGCGCGATTAGCGTGAGGGAAGCCGCCAGACTACAAGGCTTTGATGATGATTTTGAATTCACCGGCAACCTAAATTCTATGGCTAAACAAATTGGTAATGCCGTACCGGTTGACCTTGCCAATGCAATGGGATCTCATTTCATCAAACATAGTGAGGGGATTGATGGCTAAGTTTAAACTCGGGCTCGGGCGGTTGATATGCTCGGACGGCAACAGATTGCAGATGTGTCTACAGCCATAAGTGAGCTTTTCAAGAATGCCCATGATGCCTATGCCGATCACGTAGAGGTTGACTACTTCAGATCAGACAACCTGCTGGTCATTCGCGATGACGGAATCGGAATGACCAAAGATGAGTTCGAAAATCGTTGGTTAGTTCTGGGCACGGAAAGTAAGCTCGACTCAGAGTCACACAATAAATCATTTAAGCCACCAAATAAGCCCAAACGGGCAATTATGGGCGAAAAAGGGATCGGTCGTTTGGCAATTGCCCTGCTTGGTTCACAGGTTCTTGTTCTTACCAGGGCAAAAAGAGGAGATAACTTAAGCGATTTATCCATGTGTTTTATTTCATTGGGGGCTTTTTGAAGTGCCTTCCCTGAATTTTAGACGATCTCGATTTCCCAGTGATAAAGGTTACCGGTGGGACCCTGCCAAGTGCTGAAGATGTTGATGATCTGCTTCAAAAGAACTGCCGCCTCGTTGAATCTCTACAAAAAAATATCCGAAAATGTAACTTTAAGACTGTTTTGGAAGAAATGCAGGACTTCCAAGTTGATCCCGAAGATTTAGATGAATTTCTGGGTGGCTTATCTTTAACTGAAGATGGGGTAGGAACACATTTTTTGATAGCACCTGCGAACGAAGAGATTCGCGATGAAATTGAACAGGAACGCAGATCAAAAACAAAAGAATTCTCAAAATGTTTATTGGGTTTTTGCAATTCTACCTTTTCTACAAAATCCCCTCCTCCCATCGAAACCGCATTTCGATATTGGCCTTCAGATGAGCGCCATGAAGATTTGATAAGTTCTCGTGAATTTTTTTACTAAACAAGACCTCGAATGTGCAGACCATTTTATTTCTGGTGAGATAAATGAGTTTGGTCAGTTCACAGGATCAATTCGCGTATATGAGCAGAAATACGAAAACCACGTAATTTCATGGAATAAAGGAAGTGGAAAAACTACCGCCTGTGGGCCTTTCAATATTGAATTTGGCTATTTGCAAGGGGCTCAAAGGGAAAGTAAGGCGGATCCAGATGATTTCAATCGGCTGAAGACAAAGCTTGATCAAATTTCAGGTCTTTATGTTTATCGAGACGGAATGCGCATACTCCCATATGGGAATTCCGATATTGATTGGCTTGACGTTGAACTGAGAAGGACAAAAGGAGCGGGATACTACTTTTTTTCGTATAGGAATATCTACGGAGCAGTAAGCCTAACTCGTGAAAAGAATGGAAGTTTAAAGGAAAAGGCAGGCAGAGAGGGCTTCCAAAAAGACAAAGCATATCGACAACTAAAAGATATTCTTGAAAATTTATTGATTCAATTGGCAGCAGACTTTTTCCGCAAAGATGCTGATTTCGGAGATTATTTTGCGGAAAGGAGGTCTGAACTTGACCGGTTGGATAAAGCTCGAAGAAAAAGGGACAAACAAGTCGGCACAAAAAGAAAAAAACTGGCTGAAGCGCTTGAGTTATTTTTCTAAACACTTCGCAACAACTCCCAGAGGCAGAATTAGAAACTTTGCGATCACAGATCCATGCCCGAATGGAGGCTGCCGCACAGATGGAAAATCCCGATGAAGCTGCCGAAGAACTTCTCGAAGCGGAAAATGAAGCAAACCGTCGGCTAGCTGAACTCAGGGTCAGTTATCAGATTGCAAAACCCCGTGGCGTTGGACTTACAAAGCAACTGGAGCGGGATTGGGCAGCCTATCAACGAGAGCAAAATAGATTAGAGTCTGAACTTTTTTCCCCCTTTTCTAAAAGCACTGCGGAAAATCTAGGGCACATGGCAGAAGAAGCCAGAATCTATATTGATCAGCGCCGTCGTCTTAAGAATCTTATTCAGCAGGTTGCCGACAATCGTGAGTCGGAGGTTAAGTCAGAAGCTAGCATGTTAGAAAAAACTGCTGCTGATACCCGCCGAATAGCGATTGATACGGCTAGAAAAGCTATCCAAGAGTTCAGAAATATAGTCAAAAAAGTAGAAACAGACTTTGCAGAGCAGGACTTTGCAGACATATCACCTCAGCATGCTGAAGAAATCCGCGAGATGTACGAACTCCGGATTGAAGAAGTCGGCCAAAAAACACAGAATCGCTTGGCCGAGTTCGGGAAATGCTGACAAGTATTTCTGAAAATTTGGAAAAAACTGCCGATATTGAACATCTCGACGTTGTTGAGGCCATGGACAAGGAGCTACAGAATCTTAGAGAACAAGCGGATACCGATGCAGAGCTTGTGCAACTTGGTTTAGCCGTTGCAGTTATTAACCACGAATTTGAAGCTGCTATAAAGGGAATCCGACATAAGCTCCGCGAGCTGGGATCTTGGGCACGCGCCAATGATGATTTAGTGCCTCTTTATCAAGATATTCGCACTAATTTTGATCATCTGGACGCTCACCTCAACCTGTTTACTCCTTTACAGCGCAGATTGCAGCGAAAAAAACAGGAATCAAGGGTAGTGAAATAAACCACTACGTCAGAACGCTATTTAGCGTTCGATTTAAAAGACATGATATCCAACTAGAGGTCACTCAGGATTTTCTTGACTCTGAGGTCCCCGGATTCCCATCAACAATATATCCCGTTTTCGTAAATATCATTGACAACGCGGTTTTTGGCTCAAAGGCATCCAAGACAAACGAATCATATCTTTGGACTTTGAGAGCGATGCATATTGGATCAGTAACAATGGGCCAACAATTCACAACAGGGATAAAGAAGCAATCTTTGAGCAAGGTTTTTCGCGTAAACCAGGAGGTCGCGGGCTTGGTTTGTTCATCTCCCAAAAAGCCTTGCGTAAAGAGGGAATGGAATTGAGCATCGCTCCTCTTAAAAGTGATGCGAGCTGGACAACATTTGAAATTTCATGTTCTGGGGGAACTGATGAGCAAAGTAACAACGATTGATGATTTTTCAAAAAAAGCGGTAGAAGACTTTGTGCAAACCGTGGTGCTTGTTGACGATAAAATTTATGCCCCATCTCCAAAGGGGACCATTATAGAGGCAAAAAAGTATCTGCCCCAAAAGGAAGAAAGCCCGCTACCAAAAGTGCACAGAAAAAACATCGGAAGCGTCAAACGCGACTCCAGAAATCGCGGACGAGACGGTTTCTTTCTCCCCGCACGATATCCAAGCCAGCTTTGCTAAAAAACGGATTGTCTGTTCTTTGCACCAACCTCTAAAAACAAGATCCATGGGGGTAGAGTCAGAGACTTACAAGCTGTGTGCATCGGCTGATATTGTAATCGTTGATTGGGATCTTTACGGTGACGCTGGAAAAAAAGCCAAAACCTTATAGAAAATTTGGTGATTCAAAGCCTGGAAGAAGACCCTCACCAATTACGCTTGGTCTTAATCTACACAGACGACCCAAATCTTTTTGACATTGCCGACAAGGCATCCGAAGGCTTAGCAGCAAAGGTCTCCGATAAAATTGAATATAAAAAAGCCGATGAAGGGCTTGCTTTCCACACCTCGAATGCTCGCGTAGTTGTTCTGGGGAAACCAGCAAAACGTCTGGATAAGTTTAAAAACGTTTTGAAGTGAGTGAAGCAGACTTGCCCAACAGGGCGATTTCCGAATTTTGTAAGCTAGCCGATGGTATGCTGCAAGGCAGTATCCTGATGGGGCTCGCGACTATCCGGAAACAAAGTAGAAAAATCCTAACAAAATTTCATTCAAATCTAGATGCAGCTTTTCTGTCGCATAGAGCACTTGGGTTGCCACACGAAGAGGCTTTTGATCATATCATTCCTCTTCTGGTGGCAGAAATTGAGGCGGCGTTAGAAGATAGCCTACCTAAACCATTAATTGACAATTCAATTATCGAGGACTGGTGCAAAGAAAAATGGGCAGGTAATGATAAGGCTAACAAATTCGTTCCAAAGGGTGTTGATGCGAACGAATTCGCACAGTGTCTTTGTGTTAGCGGGATGGAAATCAGCGATAAGTACACGACAGACACCCAATCAGGTTTGAAAAAAACGCTTAAAAGACTAAAGGACTCCAAGTGGCCATCACCAAGCACGGAAGAGTTCAAACAATTATCCACTTATCTCTGTGGGAACGACAATGGATTGGACCATAGAGAGCTATCCGCTTTGATGAGCCAGCGAACTTACTACGGAAACCACCGCTATTTGTCACTGGGAACCATTCTTCGTGAAGTCGACGGAGATCAGCGTTACCTGCTTTGCCTTCAACCGACTTGTGACAGTGTGCGACTTGACAAAGTATCTACCTTTATTTTTTGTCAGCTAAAAATGGCAACGGGCTCAAAGGCTACACATGTAGTGGGTAAGGGAAAAGACTTCACAGATTTGGTATATAAACCTGAGGTTGAAAGCTGTCTCACCTTGAAATTTAAGCCCTCAAAAGGGGCCGTTGTTGCCCACGACCTTGAGTTTAAAGATCACCCCGACAATCAAAGGTATCAATGGGTAGCCCAATTGAAAACTAAACATGCCCAGAGGGCTGCCGAAGAATTTGCTAGGGTGTTGAGTCGAGTTGGCCTTACTGAATCTGAGTGGCTTAGACTGAAGGCAAAGTAATGCCCCGAAATTGGACAGAGCATGAACTGCTAATAGCAATGAACCTTTATTGCCGACTGCCTTTTGGCCAGTTTGACCAGTCAAACAAGCATATTCGTGAAGTTGCCGAGAAAATGGATCGAACACCAGGGTCGCTGGCAATGAAACTTAGTAACCTTGCCTCTCTCGACACCTACCATCAAAGTCGAGGCGTTGTCGGCCTCAGGGGGCCAGCAATCTGGACAAAAAGTCTGGGCATCATTCCAAAAGGATTGGTCGAGCATGGCTGGAAAAAGCGAAGCAGCCTTTGAATCATTGATGGGTGAGACAACAACTCCTGGAACAGAAGAGAAAGTCCTTACGCCTGAAGGCCCGTCTGAAGTCGAAAGAACTATTCAGGCCCGGCGACTTCAGAGATTCTTCCGAAATTCAATCTTAGCAAACTATGAAAATTGCTGCGCCTTAACAGGAATAGCCGTTCCTCAATTATTAGTTGCCAGCCACATTATTCCATGGAGCAAAGACGAGAGGCGCCGTGCAGATCCAACCAACGGCATTTGCCTGAATTCTCTCCATGACAAGGCATTTGATCGCCACCTGATTACTTTTGATGAAGATTATAGATTGGTAGTTTCCAGCACCTTAAAAAAGAAAGATTCTCCTGAGATCCAAGCATCAAACTTTTCCAGTCTGGAAGGCAAAAGGCTCATGCTCCCCCACCGTTTTGCACCGGATATCCATGCACTGGAAGAACATCGCAAGTCTTTCATCTCCTAGCATAAAAATAGTCATAGACTTGCTGCTTTCATAGAGTGTAGCCCCCTTAGAATCAGACCAAGCTAACTTGTTGAAAATCAAGCAAATCAGACTAATAGAAGGCTTTTTATGAGCCTGATAGGCCTATTTTACACATCGAAATCAAACCTATAATTGGCCTCAGGCTATCAAGTGTGAATTGATCAATCAACCAATGAACATCCATGCAACTAACCTATTTACTCTTAGCATCCCTCCATTTTCAGAAGCAATGTTAGAGCCAAATCTCAGCTTTTCATGCCATATGATTAATAAACTATTAATCAACAATCCAATCGTAATATATTCAACTCAATAGACTATCCGAAGGAGGGGCATCCAATGAAGTCTTACAGAAGAAAAAGACCTGAAAAACTCACTGAAGAGGAAAACGTATCCACCATTGCCAAAATCATCCTTAACCCTGCATTCATCCTCGCCTCTGCAACAGCAGTCCTCTACTTCCATGGTCAGGCATACTATTCAGGACGGCTATCTTACTGGGGCTTATCAGGTCAGATTTTCCCTTTAACCTTTGAAGACACATTGAGCACGGGGCGATAGGATATTTCTTATTGGGAATTGAACACTGGGAATTCTTAGTCTACTTTCTCCTCGCCCTTATTGCCCCGTATGTCATAGTTTACCTACTCCTATGTGACAAGCCACGCAACTTTATACTTAAACGATTAAATAATATGCGAAGCAATGCTGGCCAGAAGATGCTAATGGAAGAGGGTATCGATAGATTTCTACAAGCTATTACAACGACAGGCATCATCCTACTACTGCTGTTAACGGTACCTATAATATTTAACAAGGGTAAAGCAACCGCTCACTATTTTCATGAGAAACTACGCACATCTGCTAATGAGTCAGAAGGTTCAAAGACAGTCACAATCAATTACATCGATCAAGAAAACAATCCCATCACAATTTCCGGTATTATAATAGAAGCATCAACAAGCATGCTCGCCGTCCTTAAAGAGAATGATCAAATGGTAATGATTCCCCAGGCAAAGCTAATCTCTACCCAACAGGATCGGCCTCTGGTGAAATCAGGAAAAGACAAATAGCTCCGTTTCATTGGAGCAAAAAGTAGCGAGGGAGCAAATTCCCACTGCTTGAGGCAGGAAAAATGCAATTATTGCCTAAATGCCCCACTCCGATGAAAATCCAAATACCTCCGATGCTCCGGCCACACCTGAAACGCCATCCCCTCTTCAATCCCCAACACCTCAGGCCTTTCCAACTGGCTAGAAATCATCACCCGCCCATTATCTGCAAACGAGATAAATCCCAGATCAAAAGCCTTATCCAGATTCGCCAGCAGTAACAGGCCATTAAACTTATCCAGCCGCTCCCGGTTATTGGACTTACTCCACGGCTTGATGTGTGAAGCGACAAGCAAACGCTTCTCAGAATAACCGGTCACAGCGCAACCATCCCACATACGAACCAACTGCTCCCGAAACCGGCCCTGACCCATGCGGGCGTTGGTCATGATCGTCTTTTCGGTATCGGTCAGGGATTTATCTTCCAAGATCTGTTGAACATCGGACTTGAGATCAACCTGGGAGAGGTCGGAGAGAAACGCACGTAGGAATTAACCGCTGCGCTGTACATCCCTTTGCCCCTACTGTCGCACATACGGAACTCATCAAGCTGTTTGACCTTTTCGGTCAGTTCGTAGACCTTGCGATAGGATCGCAGCTCCGTCAGCGGTTCACTGACCAGCCCGGCACCAGCCAACCATTGAGAAACAGATCCTTGAACCGCCTGCAAGTAGTTCTTGGCGGTTTTATCCGACTTACCAATATTGTGAAGCCACTGGGTGAACAGTTCCGGCAGGTTGGTGAGGTTTTCGGTGAGGGCGATCTTGAGATCGTTGGAGACGATGGAACTCTTCATGTAGTCGAAAAGTTCCTGATCGATGGTGGCGTGGGAAACGGCCTTTTTAGAATACCCCTTTACGCTATCGCTTGAATATCCGGCCTGATAGGCCAGCCACCAAAAGCCCTCACTCTTCAGATGATAGAAGGGCAACTCCGGCTTGTCACTATCGTTCCCCTGGCGAAATTGCTCAAAATAATGCGTGAAACGTTCCTTTAGAACCTTATCCAGCTCAATCCGGTTCGTGTGAATCTTTCCGGCTTGAATCAGATCCATCACTGCCAGCAACATGCAGACCTTATGTGGGCTCTTGTGCCCCTTCTGGCTGTTCATGTTCAGATTGCTGAAACTATCAATGTAATCATCAAGCGCCATTAGATCCCCGCATCAATATTTCACCAAAATTGCATTCAACCAGTACTCCCCAGCCCGATCCGGCCGGCGATCTTCCGTTTTCCAGGTCTCATCGAAAAAGAGCTTTGCGTTGTCATCGTAGTAGCTGCCCACAGTTAAAAGCCCGCTGTTACAGGATTTTCAAGCTGTCGTGATGAGTACTTGGTTTTGCAGATCATGATTTCCCCCAATTTCATGTCATTTAAAACATTCTGTGAAAATATACCTCACAAGCTATAAGTTCAAGTGTTTGCATTGATCTGTTTGAGTTCAGACCAAACCAGCTGGTCAAGCAATGGATCCAGCCGCTCGGCGGCAAGGCAAAGCTTCTGTCGATTAATGTCCCTAACTTTGACATTCCCCCCAAAAAAAACATCTGGTGTCGCGTCTCAACTTTTAGCAGAAAAGGCCAACAGCCCCAAGCGCGATTGCCCTTGTGTTACCCCTTACCGGTTTATCAATTTGCCAGGAAGTATTCGATACCATTCATCAGCCAGATGCCATCAATATTGCTTCTGGGGTCAGGATCGAGGGTCAGAATGAATTTTGGATGGTGGTCTTTGATCGCCTGCAAGGAGCGAAGCTCACGCTCCAGCGTTTCCTTCGGGCGAACAGTGGCTGCAACTTGAAAATAAAGCGTCTCATCTGCGGATCGCGCAACAAAATCGACCTCATAAGCTCCAATTTTACCGATGTTGATTTCGTAGCCCCGCCGCAACAGCTCCAGATAGACGATATTCTCCAGGATGTGACCGACATCTGTATGCTGTCGCCCGAGAATGAGACTTCTCAGACCGAGGTCTGCAACATAGTACTTTTCCTGGGTTTTTAAGTGCTGCTTCCCTTTAAGATCATATCGTTTAACCTGATACAGGATATAGCTGTCAACAAGCCCCTGAATGTAAGATTCAACGGTCCCTGTGGAGATCTTGCGCCCCATGGAGGTCATTGTATCGCTGATTTTCTTGATCGATATGGTCGAGCCGATGGCATCAAAAAGAAAGCGTATGACGCTGTCGAGCATCATGACATCGGAAACTTTTTTTCTGGCTACGACATCTTTAAGAATCACTGTGTTAAAAACACCCTCAAGGTAGCCCCGTATCAGCTCAGTGTTCCCATCCAGTTCCAGGACATAGGGAAAAGAACTCTCTTGCAGATATCTGGCATAAAGTTTCTGCCAGTCATCGGCAATACCCGTCCCTGCGGCAAACTCCTGCAAGCTGAAAGGCAACATCGCAATCTCGATATATCGGCCTGACAGCATTGTTGCCAGCTCACCTGAGAGCATATTGGCATTGGAGCCGGTGACATACAGATCGACATTTTTACGCAGATGGAGGCTGTCGATAACTTTTTCAAACTCACCGACCAGCTGAACCTCATCAAGAAAGACATAGGTCATCTCTTTTGATAAGCGCTCTGTTATGTATTGATGTAATAGTTCGGGCTCCAACAGATGGGAGTAGTCCATATCCTCGAAGTTGACCGAAATCAACCGATCAGCGGCGACTCCTTGTTCAAGCAATTCATTGCGGAACATCTCCAGGAGAGTGGACTTGCCACAACGCCGAATGCCGGTGACAACTTTTATCAGCTGCTTATCTTTGTACCCTCTGAGCTTTTTCAGATACACTTCTCGCTTTACCATATAGCCTCCAGTTTTTCAATTGTATTTGAAAAACTCTCAAATATCAATAATTATAGAGCTGTACTTGGCTTAAAGACGAGGCGATATTGACAAGCGACAGGAAATCCTGAACGAACGTTACCCTCGGGGTCAGACCAAGCCGCATGTCCACATCAGCATTTCACCCCAATTGCCAACTTGCATATAAACCCTACCGCTATTACACTTCCATCTCAACCATCCCAAACACCGAGGTCTATCCGAATCATGCCGTTGCATTCATTGACCACCTTCAGCAGACCAAACCAGCGCCTGATCCTGCTACTGATCGCCGGCCACCTGCTGTGGAGTGGTGCCATCTACGGACTCTGGGCGGTCGGACGACTGATCGAAACAGCGACGCCCTGGTTGGCTGTCGGCTTTCTGGCCCTGCAGTTATGCGCAGCCGCGCAACTGCTGCTGCCGGTCCTGCTGCTCCAGCCCGAAGAGCGCAACCGTGGTTTTTATCTCTTCTGGGGGCTCATCCTGGTGTCAAGTATCTGGCTGATCAACCAGATCCCTCCAGACGGCTCCTGGCAGTCACTGCTGGCAGTGGTTAAGTCGGGGTTGCTGCTGTTGGTCGCAACCCTCATCGGTGCCGCTCTGGCCCGCTATGTCAAGCGGCTGTGGGAAGTCATACCGATCGGCATTGCCATGGCCATGGCCGATTTTGCCAGCTGGCTTTTTGGTCCGACCGCGACGTTCAGCCAACAGATCGAACAGTATTACCTCGATCCTGTGGGGCCAGCACCGCTCATCGACATGGTGCTGGTCAAGCTGGTGTTTCCCGGTGTCAGCGGCTTGGCCCCGGTGTTCGGTATTTCCGACTGGATTATCGTGGTCTTCTTTGCCGTTGTCGCCCAGCGCCACGGCGTCAACGACAACCTGCTTGGAACGGCCGGCGAAGCATTGGCGCGCCAGGGGAAGATCGGGCGCTACCTGCCGGTCTCAGTGGCAGCGCTGTTTGTCGCTACGCTGCTGGCCCAATTCTCCGGCCTGTTTATCCCGGCGCTACCGCTGATTGCCCTGATCATGCTGCTCTGGTACCTGGCCCGGTATTTATTTTCAGGAGGATAACCCAAAAGAAGGTTCCCACTAAAAGCGCAGAAAACCAGGCTACCAACCACCGAGACTCCAAGATCTCCAAGAGGAACACGTGCTTTTCTGGTTTTTTGATATTCTTTTGTGCCTTGGTGGCTACGTACCTTTGTTTTGGTTTTAGATCCGTTTATTTTTGCGAAGTCGAAACTGATTGCTGACCGGTACCGCCAGTGAAGCTGTTGCTCTTTTATTGGCCATACTGACGCACTTCTACGATACTGACAAAAAGAGCCGACCCATCTCCGGGTCGGCTCCATCAAACAGCACACCGCCAAGCGGCCGCTGGTCATTTCAACGATCTACCAGTCAAACTTGAACACCACATGGGGAAATCCGACAACGGCACCTGAATAGACATAGCGGTCACGGTGATAGTAACGCCGGTCATGCCTGCGGTCGTGACGCTTTTCGCGTCTTAATTCCCGCTTGGCCTGACGCAGATCGCGTCTGGTCTCGCGCAGCTCGCGCTTGAGGGACTTCTTCTGATTGTGTTGGCGCTTGGCCGCTTTTTTCCAGTTTTTGTGTTGATGATGATGGTCCTTCTCGACATAGACCTTGTAACTGCCATGGCGGTCACGATCATGGTCACCATGGGCCGAAGCCATAACCGGAACCATCACAAAAATCAGACCTGCTACCAGAATCGTCAATGTTGTTTTCATGTCATCCTCCTGTATTGAGTTGAATACCAGCTGGCTTCCCGCTGTGACTCAACGCTATCCCATCCACAGGGGAATTGCATTCGACATCGGCTCCAATTTGACCGGATGTCGGGTCATATTTATCTGTTTTCAAATAGTTACAGATAGGAAAATCGACTTCATAAGACAGCGAATTAAAGCTGAAATTCGTCCTGACGAGTTCCATTTACGCAAATCATAGCGATCAGATGCACCTGCCGGCAGGCGCAATACCGGCCACATGGGAAGCACAGGAATGACCGGAGAACAAGCCGTTCGAACCGAATAGAGCAATGGTTCAGGGCTGAAAGACAGAAAGAAACTGTCCACTTACTCACACAGAGCAGAGAGAAAATCAGCTGAGGCAGACTGTCCTCTGTATTTTCTGAGCTCCACGGCGTTAAGGCTGATAAAAAGCCACGGCATTGTCGTAAAACACCTTTGCCGCCAGCTCTTCCCCCAGGGCATCGATCACCAACGCAAAGTCACTGTCCGAATACGGGCGGGAGGCTCGGGTACAGGGCAGGTCGCTGCCGAAGACAAGACAGTCAGGATTAGCGCCGGCCAGATCCTTAAGTGCCTGGCGGACATCGAAATCGACGCGGTAGAAGCCGGTTGCCTTGACCAGAACTCCCTTTTCCATCAGCTTCAACAGCGCAGAAAAGCCGTCCTTGGACAATCCCAGATGGGCAATCGACAGCATCGGCAGGGAGATGAGAAGGGGGCTCAGATCGTCAAGATCGCGTGAATCGACATAGAGCTCGACATGCCATCCGGCCAGATCGTAGAGTCGACGGGCAAAGGATTCCAGCTTTTCGACCCCTTCTGAGCCACCACGCTTAAGGTTAAAGCGCACCCCTCTGACGCCAGCGGCATTCAGCATCAGGATCTCTTCATCACTGACATTGGCAGGGAGCTGGGTGACACCGACATAGCCCGGTCCCAGTTCTTTCAGCGCGGCCAGCAAGTAGTTCTGATCGAAGGCCTGAAAAGAACCTGAAACAACCGCGCCGCCGCCGAGACAATACTCTTCGAGCCGTTTGCGGTATTGGCGGCAACTGAAGGGATCCGGCAGAAAGCCGTTGTTCCTCTCCAGGGGGAAGCGAGGGTCTATGATATGAAAGTGGCTGTCAAACAGTTTATATTTTTTCGTTATCATCTGTTCCTGTAACCTGTCCTCAAGGCAGTTCCTAACGAATGACGATGTGATACCTGAAGCTGTCGCCGCGACCGTAACTGCGGCGCCATTCCACCGGAATGTCTTCATAGGTATGGGCCACCCGCTCGACACACATGACAGGGGCTCCTTCGTTAATTCCCAACTCTTTGGCCGTCATCTCATCAGCGACATCCGGTTGGAGATATTCATCTGCCCAGATAATGGGTGTTGAAAAATTTTTGCTGTAAATCGGGTACAGCAGCTTATTTTCCAGCGCAAGTTGTTCAATCCCCTTGAAGCGCTCGAAGGGGAGATAGATTTCCTCTACGGAAAATGCAATCTGCTGCAATGTTCTGACTCTTTTTATACAGAAGACCTCATCCTGGGCAGTCAGATGAAGGACTTCTGCCACCTTGGCGCCTGCCTTGACAATATCGATACCGAAAATAACACTCCCAGGAATATCTCCGCTCAGATCACCGCTTTGACCATAACGGAAAAAGCGGGTGAAACTCTTGGAAAAATCGGGCGTTGCGACAAAGGTTCCCTTCCCCTGACGGCGGAACAGAACCCCTTCCTGAACCAGCAGACTCAGGGACTTTTTAACCGTACCGACAGAGATCCCGAACTCACGCGACAGTTCGTTTTCCGACGGGATCATCATGCCGATCTTCCAGGTATTACTGGAGATCCGTTGCTTGATCGCCTCAACCAACTGTAGATAGAGCGGCTTTTCGTTTTTAAAATCGATATCGATCCGGTTCATAACATCCCCACCTTGATTTGAGTTTTCAGCATCTGCGCATATATCCTGTGTTCGAACAGGGTCTCCTGTCCGGGCGGCAGAATAGCACAACAATCCGGCTTTTCGTCCCTGTTTATTCCTCGACCGATTCAGCCAGGGCATTCTTGCCCGAGCGCACCATTCTGTTCAAAATAACCGGCAGCACCAGCACCCCCACCGTCGCCAGCAGAATAACCAGGGCGATGGGGCGCATGAAGCTGTCGATCCCGCCGATCTCAACCGCCCAGAAGTAGTTGCGTTCAGCTAAAGGTCCCAACAACAGGGCCAGCAGAAAAGCGGGAATCGAATAGCCGTAACGGGTCAGCAAAGCGCCAAGAACACCAAAAATCACCACCAGATACATGTCGAACAGCATCTGCCGCCAGGCAAAGGCACCAACCAGGCAGAAGAGGGCGATGACCGGAACCAGATACTTGTTCGGCACGGCGGTCACATTGGAAGCCAGCCGGGCCACGACGATGCCGATCGGCAGCAACAGCAGGTTGGCGGCAACCAGGGAAAAGAGGATGGCGTAGGCTTCAACGGCATATTCGCCGAAAAAGCTCGGCCCCGGAGTGACGCCATTGATCATCAGCGCCGCCATAATCACCAGGGTGGTCCCGGAACCGGGGATCCCCAGGGTCACGGTCGGAATCAGGGCTCCTCCCGGTACGCCGTTGTTACAGGCGTCGGCGGCGATCAGGCCTTCTTCATGCCCTGTACCGAATTTTTCCGGCGTTTTGCTCCACTGCTTGGCCTGACCGTAACTGACCCAGGTGGCAATGGCAGCCCCGGTACCCGGGATCAGGCCGACCAGAATCCCGATCAGACCGGAGCGGATCATGTTGAGCTTGTACTTGAAAGACGCTTTAACCCCGCCCCAGATCGGCCCGAATCCACTGATCTTTTCCGTACCTTCGGCGACCAGGCTCTTTTCCCCGACCAGGCTGAACAGCTCGCTGAAGCCGAACACCCCCAGCAGGACCGGAATCAGGGGAAAGCCTTCGAACAGTTCATAGAAACCGAAACTGGCGCGAGTATAACCCTCCTGAAATTCGGTGCCGACACAGGCGACCAACAATCCCAGCGCCGATGAGAACAGTCCCTTAAGCAACGATTTACCGGTCAGGGAACCGACCGCGGTCATGCCGAACAGGGCCATCATGAACAGCTCAGCCGGGCCGAAGTTAAGGGCATAGATACCAACGACCGGAGTGATCACCAGGCAACTGCCGCTGACAACAGACCGCCGATGGTCGAGGCTCCGACCGACAGGCCCAGAGCGTATCCGGCTCGCCCCTGACGGGTCATTTTAAACCCTTCAAGGCAGGTTGGCGCATTAGAGGGGGTGCCGGGAATATTCAACAGAATCGCCGGGATCGACCCCGCCGCCTGAGAAGCACAGAAGCAGGCCATCATGAAGACCACGGCGTTCATCGGACCGAGGTAGACCGTAAAGGGGAGAACCATGGCCAGAAAGTTGGTGTCGTTAAATCCGGGAATAGCACCGATCAACAGACCTGCCAGCATTCCGAGCGGCAACCACATCAGGTGTTGCGGTTGCAGCAGCAATCCAAGGCCATTGAAGATGACATCCATACTTGCGATTTCCATAACCGTCTCCACCTACAAGAGAAATGAGCCGACTTCCAGACGTGGCAGCGCCATCTGCATCAGCAGAACCATCGTCAGGTAAAGAAATGCGGTGATCGTGAACGCCACCAGAAGGTTCAGCCCCCAGGACAGCCCACCCAGACAGCGAAACATAAGGGCCAGAAACACCAGACTGCTTAAAGCAAAACCGAGATAGGGCATGCTGACAATGTAGATGAGTGGGGCCACCAGAATGATCAAAGGCTTGAGTCTGCCAGCTGACGCCCCGACTGTTGACGGCTTCAGCGCAGTGCGGACAAATAGATAACGCCCGACCACTCCCAACCATAGAAGCGCAGTCAAGGCGGCCAGTGCATAGGCCACTTGATCGCCACCCAGGGTGCATCAGTGGTCTGGAGAAAGTAGGCAATGCCGAAGAGCAGGGCGATGCCGGGAACAATCGTCTCCTGTGGGTTAAAGCGTTTCTTTGTCTCGCTCATATGTGCCTCGTCTTTCGTTTCAACACACAAATCCAAAGCTATGGATCCAAAATTCAGAACTTCAATGACCACCTCCCCCAGCGGATCCGGAGGCTATAAAGAGAGAGGCTGACCGTTCGGGCGGTGAGGGAAACGACGACAGATCTCCCTCACCCGACGCTACGTTTACATCAGGTGCTTGTACTGCTCCCACACCTTTTGGAACTCCTGTACATAGGCGTCACATTCTTCAGGTGTCCAATAATCGATAAAGGGAGCCATACCCTGCTTTTCTGCCAATTCGAGGGTTTTAGCGGAATCGACTGCCTGCCTGAAGGTCGCCACCAGTTTTTTATAGTTGTCAGGTGCCTTGCTGGCGACATCACGTTTGATCATGAATGCAAAAGGCTCGACCAGATTGGGAAATGTCTTTCCGGTTGCCTGGGTCAGGGTCGGGACATCCCAAAGTCCGGAGTAAACTTTCTTGTCGGTGAATGACGCCAGCGCCTTGATAAATTCTTTTTTCGACGATGCAGAAAAGTAGGGGCCGATACAGGCGTCAACCTGCTTTCCCGCCAGGGCGTTACGGGCTTTTGACCCGCCATTAAAGGGAACAACCTTGGCGTTAATTCCCGTCAGTTCGATCAAAATCTTTGCCGCCAGGGTCGACACCGCTTTCGGATGAGAGGTCGAGATGGTCAGCGGCTTTTCAGCTGTTCTACCAGCCTCAATAAATTCGTCGATCGTTTTGTAGGGGAATCGTTATGCACCAGCAGAACATTCGGGTCGGTGATCAGGTTGCCGACAAAACCAACTTTGTCCCACCCGGCCTTGGCTGCCCCGGTATTGACGTTCATGGCATACATGGCGATGGTTGTCATAATCGTTGTGTAGCCGTCGGATGGCCTGGCCATCAATTTACCAAAACCGATGGCTCCTGAAGCCCCGGTGAATAGTCGAATGTGACTGGTTTTCCCAGAATATCTTCCCACCCCATAGCCAGAACGCGAGAAGAGCGGTCAAAACCGCCGCCGGCTTTTGCCGGAACGATGTGGGTAATCGGTTTGGTTGGAAAGTTCCCTGCAACAGAAAGACTGGAACACAGGAATACGAGAGCGATAACCAGGCTGAACCTTTTCATGTCTGACCTCCTCATTGGTCGGTTTGCTTCTTGGTGTCCCACAAATCATGGTCAACTGTATTTGCGAGCTCAAACGGACAGGCACTTATCTAACTCATATATATAAGTTACATAAGATCTTTTAGCTGTCAAGATTTTTTTCTTTAGCCCCAATCCTGACGAGCAAAAAACGCTGCCAGCCATATCGACCACAATAGCAATGGGCGAAGCTTTTCCACCGGGTCACGTCTGCCGCAATCGGGGTAAGACAAAAGAATATCGAATTCTTTGTTTATTCGTCATGAACAAGCACCTATAATCAATCAAGCACTTAAGCTATTTAAAAGGTTCATAACGTGCCTATCTACCAACTCATCGACCGTTTACTACCCCGTCGGTTGCAGATCAAGCTGAGTCTTCTGGTCACAGCTCTCCTGCTTCTGCTGGTCAGTCTCATCGGTGCACTGTTTTCCGATTCATCGGAAAACCTGCTGCGTGAACAGATGGGCCAAAAAGCGCTCGTCGTAGCCCATTCTGTCGCTCTCAACCAACAGATTCAAGCCGCCCTGATCAACCGAAAGGCAGAGATCATTCAACCTGTGGCCGAAATGATCCGAAAAGCGACCGGAGCGGAATACGTTGTTGTCGGTGACAACAGGGGCATCCGCTTTTCTCATCCGAACCCAGACAAGATAAGCCGTCATTTTGTCGGCGGAGATCTTGATGGGGCATTGAAAGAAGGGCGATCATACATCTCCGAAGCGATCGGAACCCTCGGCCCCTCACTCCGAGGAATCGTACCGATCCGTATAAATCGAGAGCAGATAATCGGCTTTGTCGCCGTTGGCTACCTGATCAGCGACATCGAACTGATGATTCACGACAAACAACTTGAGATCTTTGGTTATGTCTGTCTTGTCCTGCTGTTCGGTATCGTCGGTGCCACGGCAATCGCCCACGGCCTGAAGGCCGCCATCATGGGACTTGAAATTCATGAGATTGCCGCTCTCTTCCATGAAAGAAATGCTATCATCGGTGCCATTCGCGAAGGAATTATCGCGGTTGACGGCCGGGGTTATTTAAGCTTCGTGAATGCTGCCGCACGAACATACCTGGGGGATGAATTCGACAAGGATATGCGCGACCAGCCACTGGCAGAGGTCTGCCAATCTTCAGATCTTGTTCAAGCCTTAAAAGCAGGAGAGCGGGTTCTTGATCATGAAATGATCCTGCGCAATCGCACGATGATCGTCAATGTTCTGCCGTTGGAGAATGCAGAAGGTGGTTTGGTTGCCAGTTTTCGCCCCAAAGATGAACTGGATCGACTGACCCGTGAACTGTCGCACGCCCAGGAGTACTCGGAGTTGCTACGCGCTCAAACACATGAATATTCCAATAAAATGCATACCATCGCCGGTCTGCTGCAACTGGAAGCACATCAGGAAGCTCTTGACCTTGTGATCAATGAAGCGAGCGGTTACCAACAACTGATCCATTGCCTGGCCGAAGCCGTTCCCGATCCGGTCATCGCCGGAGTCATTCTGGGCAAATACAATCAGGCCTGTGAATTAAAGATCGTTCTCGAATTCGATACCCAGAATTCATTTTCCGACATCCCTCCACAGTTGAAGCGTGAACCATTTGTCACAATTCTGGGCAATCTTCTGGATAACGCTTTCGACGCTGTTCGCGAGACAGCTGGACAATCCCTGGTTCGCCTTTATTTAACCGATCTGGGACCAGACCTGATTATTGAGGTCGAAGACTCCGGATCGGGAATCGATCCATCCGTAGCAGACAGCCTGTTTGAAAGAGGGGTCACGACAAAATCCGGCCGGGGTCGGGGAACAGGCCTTGCGCTGGTCAAAAAGGAAGTCGACAGCCTCCATGGTCAGATGACCTACAGCGAGGGAGAACTGGGCGGAGCCCTGTTTGCCGTTATTGTTCCCAAATATGCCGAAGGATATTCACATGACGACACATAAGAAGGCCCGGGTACTGATCGTAGAGGATGACATGCGCATTTCCGAACTCCACCAGCGCTTTGTTGAAAAACTCCCGATTTTGAAGTGTCGGTATCGCCAACAGCATTGCAGATGCGACCGATATGGTTGAAGTTCTCCAGCCGGATCTGGTTCTTCTCGATCTCTTTTTCCCTGTCGGTAACGGCATGGATCTGCTCAAGCAGCTTCGCAACAGCGAACAACCCTGTGATGTGATCCTGATCACTGCGGCCAGAGAGATGTCTTCACTGCAGGAGGCTCTCCACCGGGGTGTTTTTGATTATATAATCAAGCCGGTTTTTTCCGCGCTTCCAGGAAGCTCTGCAGAAATTCTTTCTCTACTTCCTGCAATTGCAGGAAGGTGGTCCCCTGGAGCAGAAAGATGTCGACCGCCTGCTTCATACCCAGCGAACATCCAAGATCGAAAGTGGTGCCATCCCGAAGGGAATTGACTCTCTGACCCTGACCAAGGTCCGCCAGGTCTTTGAGGATTCAAACCTGATCGACATGAATGCTGAAGAGGTGGGGAAAAAGGTGGGAATCAGCCGATCGACAGCACGCCGCTACCTTGAATTTCTTGTCACTGAGGGTTTTCTGAAAGCCGACCTGATCTATGGGGTCGTTGGCCGGCCGGAACGCCGCTATATGAAGATTGGCTCATAGCAACTCCTCTGCGCTGTCCGCACAGACTGCTGAAGCCTGATCAACAACTGAAATTCAAGTGAAGAGACGCCATCGTCCCTGTCGGATAGACCTCCACTTCTTCAGTTCAAACACAACCCGTTATTCAACTCTCTTCTCCAAACAGCTCCGTGAGCACAATCACCACAATCACCACAAAAGAACATATCCATTTTAAGTTCCTTTTATATACAGCGGCTTTGCAATGCCGTTAAAGTCGCTCCCTGTAGGCACATGCATTCCCCCAAACACCCAGATGAAGGAGAACGACATGCTGTATATTCAATTCCTGTTCCTATTACTCATGCTTTATCTCGGCAGCCGTTACGGCGGTATCGGCCTCGGGGTTGTTTCCGGTATCGGCCTGGCTATCGAAGTTTTTATTTTCAAAATGCCGCCGACCAGCCCTCCCATCACTGTCATGCTGATCATCCTGGCCGTGGTGACCTGTGCGGCGATTCTGGAAGCGGCGGGGGGACTGAAATATATGCTTCAGGTGGCCGAACGAATCCTGCGCTCAAAACCAACCATGGTGACGATCCTCGGCCCGCTTGTCACCTATACGATGACATTCATGCTCGGTACTGGTCATGCGGTCTATTCGATCATGCCGATCATCGGCGATGTCGCCTTGAAGAATGGTATCCGCCCCGAACGTGCCATGGCGGCGTCCTCGGTCGCATCGCAGATGGGAATTACAGCCAGCCCGATATCGGCAGCCGTTGTTTACTACCTGTCCCAACTGTCCGGCCTTTCCAGCAGTATTACCCTGCTTTCGATCCTCTCCGTCACTATTCCGGCAACCCTGATCGGTGTCATTGCCATGTCTCTCTACAGTATGCGCCGTGGCCTGGAACTGGAAGAAGATCCGGAATACCAGAAGAGGCTGCAGGACCCGACCTGGAAAAAAGGATTGAAGAGACCACGGCAACGAGCCTGGATGAAAACTGCCCCGTCTGCCCGCAATGCCGTCCTACTGTTCCTGTTGGCGCTGATCACAATTGTCATCATTGCGATGTTTCCGAGTATCAGAACGATCGCAGAAGGGACCAAACCGATCAAAATGTCGATTATCATTCAGATGATGATGCTGGCATTCGGTGGAATTATTTTACTGGCAACAAAAACGAAAACAGCAAAGGTTCCCGAAGGTGTGGTGTTTAAATCGGGGATGGTTGCAGCTATTGCGATTTTCGGAATCGCCTGGATGAGTGACACCTACTTCAAATTTGCCCTGCCCAGCTTTAAAGGCGGAATCACAGAAATGGTCACGGCCTACCCCTGGACCTTTGCCCTGGCCATGTTTATTGTTTCTGTCGTTGTCAACAGTCAGGCAGCAACCTGTCGGATGATGCTGCCGGTGGGGTTGGGGCTGGGATTACCCCCGCCCTGCTGATCGGAATCATGCCATCCTGCTATGGCTACTTCTTCATTCCCAACTATCCATCCGATATTGCCACGGTCAACTTCGATACCTCCGGGACAACCAAAATCGGCAAGTGGTACTTCAACCACAGCTTCATGGTACCCGGACTCATTGGTGTCTCGGTTGCCTGCCTGGTAGGTTATACCCTCGGAATACTGCTGCTTGGCTGAAATAAGTCCGGGGCATCTGAAAACAGATGCCCCCGGAGCGTCCAAACCGAAGTCACGACACGTCTGTCTCAGCCCACATAGACGTGATCCTTGCCGCTTCTTTTAACCTTGTATAAACCTTCGTCGGCAATCGAAACCAGGTCATTGAACGACGGCAGGTTGCCATCCACATAGGTCGCCACACCAACGCTGATTGTCACCTGCTTTCCTGACAGCTGCTCAAATCTGTGACTCCGAATGATCGAGTGAATCCGGCAGGCGAGATCAAATGCACCCTGCTTGTCCGTATTGGGCAGCACAATCACAAATTCTTCCCCCCCGTAACGCGCGGGGATGTCACTTTCGCGAGCCACCGACTTAAGGACCTGGCCAATCTTTTTCAAGACCATGTCACCGCAGGTATGACCGTAGACGTCATTGATCCGCTTGAAATCATCCAGGTCAAAAAAACCAGCGACAACGGCATATTGTAACGACTGGCCCGGCTGAACTCCTCTTCCAGGCGATCGTAGAAATGGCGATGATTATACAATCCGGTTAAACCGTCACGGATCGCCATATCCTCAAAGTACTCCTGGGCGGCCTGGACCGACTCGAACAGGATGGCATTCTCCAGAGCGTTGGCGGATATATTGGCAATCAATTGACACAGCTTGTAAATCCGGTCCGTGATTCCATCCTTCAGGGGACTGGCCGTTCTGAGGAAAAAGATCCGATCACACTCTCTTTCTTAACCACAGGGATAACGACGATCGAATTGAACTCAATTTTCGGGTCAATTCCCTGACCGGGGACATCAGTGGGTCATTGCCGATATCGTTGACGATGACCGCCTGCCTTGACTCAAGTGATTTTTCAGCTCCGGATATTTGTCAATATCGAGTTTCAGTTCCTCATGCACCTTCAAATCACTGCTGGCTTTCACGATCGCTTCCCCTTTGTCATTAATACTGACAATGGAGCAACGCGCCATATTGACCACCTCGGCCATTTTTTCAACAATAAGTCGCAGGATCGTCATCGGATTGCGAACAGCAGAGATATTTTCCGTGATTTCCAGCAGAAACCTCAAGTCTTCATGCTTGAGGTCGGAATAGAAATCGACGGTGCGCAGATGCGCATCGACCCGGGCCAGCAGTTCCGGCGCGTAGATCGGTTTGGTAATGTAGTCATCGGCGCCAGCTTGAGGCCGAGGACCATATCCTTCTTTCTGGTTCGTGAAGTAAACAGGATAACGGGGATTTTTCGGGTCGCGGGGTCTGCTTTGAGAATTTTGCACGCCTCAATACCATCACAGACCGGCATTTCAATATCGAGGATAATCAGATCAGGCAGCTTCTCCCGGCAGAGGGAGACAGCTTCATGTCCATTGGCCCCTTCAATAATATCAAAATTTCCCTGCAGATTTTTTTTCAGCATTGCTCTGAAAAAGAGCTCATCATCAACAATCAATATCTTTTTTTCATGAGCCAAAGACGTCCCACGGAATGAGGAATAATTAATATGATTTATATGCCAATTCATGTCAATAATAATTTGCTTTTCAGCTATTTAGGGCCTTTCACACGCCAAAAAACGCTTTTCCGGAGACCGATTTAATCCGTGCTTAATCCTTGGCAAGCCAGTATTTGTCGATTATGATAAAGTGTCCATCGATTCTACAGACAACCCTTCTATCGATATGGAGTGAGGGATGGCAAATAAAAGATGTCCGAAATGTGAAGAACCCCTAAAAGGTGAATACTGGTGCCACGCCTGCAAAACAGTCATCAAATGCCCGATTCCCGGATGTGAAGCGACGATCAAACCGGGGGCAAAAGAATGCCCACGCTGTGGACTTTTTTTTGAAGATTACCTGAGCAACCGCAAAATGTATCGCCGCTGTCCCAAATGCAAAAAGAAACAGGGTCTCTCCGAACAGCAGTGTCGTAACTGCAAGCACTGGTTCAACTGTCCGACATGCGGTGACAAGGTTTCTACCAATACGGTTCTGACCTGCCCGCGCTGCGGGACATCTTTGCGTTGAGCCCGACTGCAACCGCAGAACGAGAAAAGAGAGTCCGTCCATCTGGACTTGCAGCCGATACCTGCTAACCTATTGAAAACGCGACAGTCTTTCTCATAGCAGGAGAACTATGCTGACGTTATTGCTGACAACCCTGTGGATCTTCTCTTTTTGTCGGCCGGACACGCGCTGTTGAGTAAGCGCGATCCCCGAGCCGGATTGGGCTGGATTGTCACCTGTCTGGCAATCCCCGGAATCGGCGCCCTGCTGTACTGGCTGCTTGGTGTCAATCTCATCCGCAGCAAAGCGAGAGAACTACAGAAACAGGGGCAGGGGATGCACTGGTTGCATCTGGCCCAGGGACCGTCTCAAAAACTCTGGAGCATTTCTCTGACAAACCGACCAGTCAGGCCCTGATCCGCCTGTCGAATGCAGTCAGCCGTCGTCCATTAACCGTTGGCAACAAGGTCACAATTCTACATAACGGCGAGCAGGCATATCCCGCCATGCTCAAGGCCATCCGCTCTGCGCGCGAATCGATCTTTCTGGCCAGTTATATCCTCAAACCTGATCGTATCGGCCGACAATTTGCCGTCGAGCTCTGCGCTGCGGCAGACAGGGGCGTTGATGTCAGGGTGTTGATTGACGGTTTCGGAGAGCTCTACTCTCTGGCCAAGATTCGTCATCATTTCCGCCGCACCAAAGTTCAATATGCCACCTTCATCCCCCTGACCGATTTACGCAGTTTGTATTCAATTTTGCGCAACCACAGAAAACTATTAATT
>LQAG01000179.1_pt1 | contig 25822 bp, 40 predicted proteins | sample 1535801 | NCBI WGS metagenome assembly LQAG01 (sample SAMN04331584, study PRJNA305678) | bioreactor metagenome | isolation source: bioreactor_3 inoculated with Wadden Sea sediment 1st replicate of a... | place: Germany:Bremen | reverse complement strand
TTTAGACAAAAATTAGAATAATCTTTTCTGTCTAGTGCGATATTCTCTGATTTGTCTTGTTTAATAACTTGTTGAACACAAACAGATTACGAGGGGACGAAAATGATCAATGAGCCTCCTCAATAACACGTTCGTTAAGTCTACTCTTTGATCAATGAATCGCAAGGTAATAACGATAAATGACGTGGCATCAGCCAAGCCCGGTTGTCCCGTTGTGATCGAAATTTAAAAGTAGAGCAGAAAAACAGCCCCCACATGGACCGATAACACCTTTAACACTTCCCAACCGGTGCCATGTACACTGTAAATTCATCTTTGCCATCCACTTTGACCAGCTCGTCCATCAATTCCTGGTGGTAAGCCGCTACGGCACAGGTGCCACAGCCGATCGCTTCTACCGCCAGGTAGAGGTTCTGGCACACATGACCGGCATCCATTAAAATGACCCGGTGGGCCGAGGTGGTGTAGCGCCATTCCGCCCGGTAGGGCAGGGCTGTCCAGACAAATGTCACCGGAGCCGAGGCGATAAAGGCCTGACCCAGGGTTGCGGGAGTTATCTTTTCAACCAGATCGGCATCGGCATATTCCATGACCAGAGCGTGCTCTTGCGGCAGGTAGCGATAGACTCCAATATCCAGACCTTCCACCCTGGTCACCAGCAGGTAGGTTTCAAAGGCGTGACGGCATCCGGCCGAAGGAACAGTACGCAGGGCCGTTCCCGGTGCAAGTTCTCTTTTAATACCCTGAGTCGACCAGAGCAGAAAGGACAGCTTGATCAGCGACAGGTGGTCTGATTTGAAGCGTCGGCGGCTTTGACGTCTGGCAATCGCGTCAAATAGATCGGTGCCGCGGATCTCTGCACAGGTGTCCAATGCAGGCAGCTCAATCAGCTCTGACCGTCTTCGATCGGTTTTGGACCGGTGGAGCGGGGACGCCCTGATGCTGATCGGTGAACGGAAGTTGATCGTCTGACGCAGAGAGTCCTTGAGAACTCGCGATGCTCTTCGATTGTATGCCAATCCATTGGATATCCTTTCATCTGGAGTCAATATTTGCCACGGGGATAATCAAAAAATCCCCTTCAACGGTCCCTTGCACAAGGGAGCCTGTTGTCATTTTATCCTGCCAAAAGGTTTAAACTCTTATCGGGAGCAATCTGTGTGCACCTGTGGTCAACGGATCTTCAGCTTTGTCTTGCCCTTCTGAACAGACCGATAAAATCTTCCAGAATCAGATAGCTGGCCGGGACCAGCAAGAGGCTTAAAAATGTCCCGAACAGGATACCAAATCCCAGGGAGACCGCCATGGGGATCAGGAACTGAGCTTGAGTACTGGTCTCCGTCATTAGGGGCAATAATCCAAAAAAAGTTGTCAGCGATGTCAACAGGATCGGTCTGAAGCGGGCCGCTCCAGCTCGTAATACGGCGTCGTGCAGGTTGAGCCCTTCACGCCGGCGGCGATTGATGAAATCGACCAGCACCAGGCTGTCGTTAACCACCACACCGCACAGGGCAAGGATGCCGAGCAAACTCATGAAGCTCAGGTCCATCCCCATAATCATATGTCCGATAATCGCACCACCAATGCTGTAAGGGATGACCAGGAGCACCATAAACGGTTGCAGGTACGAGCGAAAGGGGATCGCCAGCAGGGCATAGATGGCAAAGAGGACGAAGATGATGCCGTAGGCCAGACTGCCGAGCGATTCGCTCTGTTCGCGCAGTTCTCCTTCAAAGCTGTAACGAATTCCCGGATAGTCGATCAGAAGATCTTCCATGTAAAGGCGTAGGTCCGCGGCAATGGCGTTAACGTCGATTTCACCCTTTTCAGCGTCGGCTGTTACATTGACGGCGCGTTGTCGGTCAACCCGGCGGATGGTCGAATAACCGGAGACCATATCCGCTACGGCAACCTGGCTGAAAGGGACTTCGACGCCATCCGGGGTGCGGATTTTCATTGCTTCGAGGCTGGCAAGGGATTTGCGCTGTTCCCTGGGGTAGCGGACCATGACCCGGACATCATCCCGCCCGCGTTGAATGCGCTGTGCTTCTGCACCAAAAAGGCCGCCCGGACCTGTTGGCCCAGATCTCTGGTGGTTAATCCCAGGAGTTCAGCTTCAGGGCGCAGACGCAGCTGGATTTCCTGTTCTCCCCGGTCAAAGCTGTCCTGAATGTCGTAGAGGCCGGGGTATTCGCGGTAACGCTGTTTAAGGATTTCAGCGACTTCACTGAGCTGGTCAAAATCATGTCCGGTCAGTTGGATTGCAACCGGATCTCCGGCGCGGCCGATTTCCGCCCGGAATGATAGTTCTTTGGCGCCTGCAATAAGGCCGATCATCTGACGCCATTCGCTGATGATCTCTCTGGTTTTAACGGGGGACAGGCGTTCTTCCGGGGAATCAGTTCCATAGTCACCCGGCCGAGTTCGGGGTTGCCTCTGATCCCGGGGCGCCCCATGCCGTTCCAGCCAATACTGACCAGAATGTTTTTAACGACTGAACCTGTTCCATCCGGCTCCTGATACTTGGCCTGCAGCTGGTAGGCTTTGTCGGCCATTCTTTCGATCTGACTGCGGGTCTGTTCGATACTCGTTCCGGCCGGCATGACCAGGGTTGCTCGGGCGGTTTCACTCTGAATGCGAGGGAAAAAATTATAGCGGTAATGACCGGCCAGGACAAAGCTGACAATGATAATGACAGCAGCGGTAAACAGGGCAAAAGTCAGGTGTCGGCGGTTGATGGCCATCTTCAACAGAGGCTGGTAGATTTTTGGATCAGGGTCTCCAGGCCGTCGGCAACTTTGCGCTGCAGCTTGAGCAGCAATAACAATGGGCCGCGCGGGGGCTTGAGCAGGTGGACATGGCGCAGGTGCGCAGGAAGGATCAATTTCGACTCAATCCATGAAAACAGCAGCACCGGAATAACGATCAGGGGAATCTGCGCGAAGATCGGCCCCCTGACCCCTTCCATGAACAGAAGCGGCAGAAACGCTGCCACGGTTGTCAACAGCCCGAAGGTGACGGGCACTGCAACTTCCTGGCTCCCTTAATGACGGCATCGACATTTTCGCCATTTTTTTCAGGTGGGAATAAACGTTTTCACCTGTGATGATGGCATCGTCGACAACGATACCGAGGACCAGGATAAAGGCAAACAGGCTGAGGATATTAATCGTGACCCCAAGCACGGGCATCAATGAAAGAGCGCCCAGAAAGCTGATGGGAATGCCGATGCAGACCCAGATGGCAATGGCAAAGCGCAGAAAAAGAGACAGAATCAGAAAGATCAGCAGGCCCCCTGAATGGCACTGTTGATCAAGGTGTTGAGGCGGAGCTTGACAACCCGTGAGCGATCCCGCCAGAAGTCGAGCTCAATACCGGCGGGAAGATCCTGCCGCTTGTTTTCGATATAGTCTTTGACGGCTTGGCCAACGGCGAGGGCACTCTGGTCTCCGGTTCGATAGACTTCGATCAACACCGCCGGTTTGCCGTTGAACAGCGCATAGAGAGGCTCTTCGTCGAAATCATCATGGATCGTCGCCAGATCGCCAAGCTTCAGACGGCTGCCATCATGATTGCTGCGCAATGGGATACGGGCAAAATCACCGGCGGTGTAGGCCTGCCCCCTGGTGCGAAGCAAAATTTCCCCGCCGCTGGTCCTGATTGCTCCCGCAGGCAGGTCGGTGGATGATTTGCGGATCGCCTCAACGATGTCAAGCAGCCCCAGTCCATATTTTTCAAGCGTCTGCTGATTGACTTCTATCGACATTTCATAGGGGCGGACAGCGACCAGGTCCGCCTGACTGATTTCGGACCGGGCGGTCAGATCATCACGCACAAGCTCTCCCAGCTTGCGTAGCTCTTTTTCCGGCAGGGAGGCGGCAAGGGCAACGGAGATCACTTCGCGGCGGAATTCAAGAACCTGGTATTTAGGGGTCTCAACATCAACGGGGAAAGTGCTGATGGCATCGACCCGGTTTTTATGTCATCAAGCAGATCGCGCGGTTCGTAGCCGTCCAGAATCTCGGCTCTGACCTGACCGCTTCCTTCTCGGGCGGTGGAGGTTATCTCGTCAATTCCCTGAAGGTCGGCGATCGCTTCCTCGATACGGATGAGAACAGCTTCTTCAACCTCGGCCGGTGTGGCGCCGCGATAGCTGACATCAATAACGACCGTATCGCGTTCGAAGGCCGGGAATACTTCCAGGGGGATCAGTTCGGACGGCGGACCAGATTCCGGTGAAGACAATGATGGCCATCAGTAAATTGGCGGCAACCGGGTTGTTGGCAAACCAGGCGATCATCCCTTTCATCAGTTTTTACCGCCCTGTTTTTTATCTGCATTCTGCCGTTTCGGTTTTTGTTCCGCCACCTGAACTTCTATGCCGTCGGCAGCAAAGGACAGGCGGGTCAGAGAAATGCGTTCGCCCGGTTGCAATGGGCCGGAGACGATAACATCCGTTTCGTCCTGCCACAGGACTTCAAGTTTCCGGCGTGACAGGCGATTGTCTTTTTCGATGATGTGGACTGTTTGCTTGTCATGTAGCGCCGAGCGTGGAATGACATAAACGTCTGTGAGTTCTGCCCCTTGAATTCGAGCGTTGACAAACTGACCGATCTTTAACTGGGGGCGACCCGGTTTGCGCAGGTAGGGGTTTTTTATCTGAGCGACAACAAAGAGTTGGCGGCTGGAGACATCGACCGCGCCTTCAGTCCTGATCAGATGACCCTGCCAGTCAAAGGTCTGGTTTCCCCGTTTAAGGCTGAAACTCACCGGAGTTTGATCCTGATGGGGTGATTTTTCATGCCGAAATTCTTCCGGTAACTTCAGATAGCGGAGCTGCTCATCGGTCAGAGGTAACCTGACCTCTACAGCGTCGCTGGCATAGATTCGGGCCAGTTCCTTGCCGGGGGGCAGGTATTGCCCCCGGTCGACATTTTTGTGCAGAACCCGTCCGGCGTAAGGGGCGGTGACACGGGTTCGCTCAAGGTTCAGTTCGGCCTGTCGCAGCCGTGCCGCCGCCGCATCCAGCGCTGCTTCGGCATGTTTAAGCTGAGGGGTCCGCAGCAACAATGGATCGGGGTCGCCGGTGAAGGGCATTTTTTCCAGTCGGTCAGGGCCTGACGGCTGCGAGCCTGCTCTTCAGCCAGTTCCACCTGTCTGAGAGCCAGCTCAGACTGGGCGATGGTGACCGCATTCTGATAGTCCCGCGGTCGATCTGTAATAACAGCTCCCCGGCTTCGAAGAATCCCCAGGGAGAAGGTGTCGGCGACCTTAACGACGCGGCCGGAGACTCACTGGTCAGAGTGGTCTCTATTGGGGGAGATCGTTCCTGACTGGAAATTATCGTTCGGTATTTTGCGGTCGGACAGTGAATATTTCGACAACAGGTTTAGCTTCGCGAGGGCGTTGCCGCTCTGTTTCGGGGCTGTTGGCAATCAGGCCGGCAGCAAAAGCGATACTGCCAAGCAGGATGAGCGGTGGTAGAAAAAAGCGAAAAATGCGACGCATGAAGATCCCCATAAAAAAATAAAAGCAGTAGCTGCGCGGTGGTTTTGTCCAACACTTAAATCAGCACAGCCAATCATACCGCCTTGTGATAATAATTTCAGCTATCTAAAGTGGGGTGTGATCGTTTTATCTTTTTTCTGTGAGAGATGATTGAAATGGGATGGGCGCTTCTTCCCTTTCAGGCATGTTCTGCTATAAGTGAAAGAAGAAGTTTCCGTTATAGACAAAGGAGCACGTTTATGATTCCGATCATTCCTGCCTACCAGGCCCCTGATTTTAACGGTGCTGAACTGGCCGATGCCCCGGCCGCAAAATTTGTCGAAGTGACCATGGATGGTGTTGTTCCCGACAACTATCATGGAACGACCAACCATCCCGAGTATGTTCACCTCGGTGGCGGGGAGTGGTTGCTTGCTCCTGAAAGTCGCATGGATGGAGTGCTGGTGTTGAAAAATGGAACTCTGGATGTCGTTGAACCGCGGCGGGTGAAGAAGGGGGATCGGGTCGCCGTTGGCCGGACCGAAAACGGTGAAGAAGGCTTGTATGTCCACACCACCGGCTTTGATCCGCCGACGGAAAATGCTGTGGACAAGTTTGCTTTCAGGACTCGTGGAACACGGGAAACCCCTTTTTCTCGTTCTTACGATGATCTTTATAATGTGCTCAGGCATGATCGGGAGCACGGCTACATTACCTGGGTGCTGGGACCGGCTGTTGCCTTCGACAGGGATAGCCGCGATGCCATGCAGGGGTTGATTGAACATGGCTATTGTGATGCGCTTCTGGCCGGTAACGCTCTGGCGACCCATGATCTGGAAGCGGCCTGGTTGGGAACCGGACTCGGACAGGATATCTATACCCAGCACCTCAAGCCGATGGGGCATTACAACCATCTGGATATTATCAATGAGGTCAGGAAGCGCGGTTCAATTGCCAGGGCGATCGCAGAGCTGAAGTTGAGTGATGGTATTATCTACGCCTGTGAAAAAGAAAAATCCCCTATACTCTGGCCGGTTCGATTCGGGACGATGGACCTCTCCCTGAAGTGATCGCGGACGCCTATGAGGCGCAAACCGCGATGCGGCAACACGCCCGTAAGGCAACAACGGTGATTGCTCTGGCCACTCAACTGCATTCGATTGCCTTTGGCAATATGGTGCCGAGCTACCGGGTTATGGACGATGGAACCGTGCGACCGGTCTTTTTCTATATTGTCGATATGACCGAATTCAGTGCCGACAAACTGGCAAATCGCGGTTCGGCACAGGCCGTGGCGATTTTAACCAATGCTCAGGATTTTATGACCAACCTGTGGAATAATCTGAAGGAATAAAGAGGGAAACCACACCGCCACTGAGATGAGAAAGCGCTTGGGAAACCGTAGCATAATTAGACTTAACAGCCCACCGCCGGCTGTCTGTGAATCACATTATTATCAACGAGTGGTCGCCGATTAGAAAGCAGGATAGAGAGATGAACAATAGAAAAATCCACATCATCGGGATCCCGATCGATCTCGGCCAAAGTCAACGGGGCGTCGATATGGGCCCCAGTGCGATTCGCTACGCTGGATTGTCGGCTCGACTTAAGGCTTTGGGTTATCAGGTTTATGACGAAGGCAATCTTCATGTCCCGGTGCGAGATTCGCTGTCCTGTGAAGAGTGCGATGAGCTCACGGAAGCGATTCAGCGTGTCTGCCAAGCTGCTTATGATGCCGCTGAAAAGTGTGTGAGGATGGGGGAAACCCCTCTTTTTCTGGGCGGGGATCACTCTCTGTCGATCGGCACTATTGGCGGTGTGACCGCTCAGGATTCTGTCGGTGTGCTCTGGATTGATGCCCACGGCGATGCCAACTCGCCGGAAAGTTCCCCCTCCGGCAATATTCATGGTATGCCGGTAGCAACACTTTTAGGAGTCGGTTATCCTGAGTTGGTCGATATCGGCCGGCCCGGAGCCAAGCTGGAAGGCAGAGACGTTGTTATGATTGCCATCCGCGAACTGGATGTTGTCGAGCGTGAGTGGCTTAAAGAAAGTGGTGTCAAGATTTATACCATGCGGGACCTTGATGAACGGGGTATCGGCACTGTGACCCGTGAAGCCTGAAGCATCTTCAGGATCACAGTCGCTTGCATGTCAGTCTGGATATGGATAGCCTGGATCCTACCGTGGCTCCTGGGGTCGGAACTCCCTCTCCAGGAGGGCTCAACTATCGGGAAGCACAGTTACTGATGGAAATCATTGCCGACACGGGAAAGCTGGTTTCTGTCGATGTGGTTGAGCTCAATCCTATTCTGGATCATGGGAACCATAGTGGCAAAGTGGCTGTTGAGCTGATGGAGTCTTTGTTTGGCAAGAGTATTTTGTAAGCAGGGAACGATCTTGCTGTGATTGATTCGTGCGGCCGCAGGCTTCCGCCCTGGAGATTTTATAGTCCTGTTATTCCTGCCTGTTGTGTTAGAATCCCCCGCCAAATTTATCAAGCCCGAATGAGGTTCGGGTGTAACTTTTTTACGGAGTAGGTATGAAACGCGATTTAGCAATGGCATTTTCACGTGTCACTGAAGGGGCCGCTCTGGCCGGATACAAATGGCTCGGCCGGGGCGATAAAAATGCCGCTGATGGGGCTGCAGTCGAAGCAATGCGGTTTTTGCTCAACAAGACTGAAATTGAGGGTGAAATTGTTATCGGCGAAGGTGAAATCGATGAAGCCCCCATGCTTTACATCGGTGAAAAGGTCGGTATCGGTGGTGATGCCGTCGATATTGCCGTTGACCCGATTGAAGGAACCCGCATGACCGCCATGGGGCAGTCGAATGCTCTCGCCGTTCTGGCCGCTGGCGAAAAGGGCAGTTTTTAAAGGCTCCCGACATGTACATGGAAAAGCTGGTTGTCGGGCCGGGAGCCAGGGGCTGTATCGACCTCAATCTGCCCCTGATGACAAATCTGGAGAAAATTGCCGCGGCTCTGGGGAAGACGCTCAACAACCTGACGGTCATCACGCTGGCCAAACCGCGGCATGAACAGATGATTGCCGACATGCAGCAACAGGGGGTTCGTGTTTTTGCCGTTCCTGACGGCGATGTCGCCGCGTCGATTTTGTCCTGCATGCCCGACAGTGAAGTTGATGTCATGTACTGTATCGGCGGTGCCCCGGAAGGTGTTGTCTCCGCTGCCGTTATTCGCGCCCTGAACGGTGACATGCAGGGACGGTTGTTGCCGCGCCACCAGGTCAAGGGAGATAACGAAGCGAATCGTATTCACGGAGAAAAAGAACTTGAAAGGTGCACTGAAATGGGGGTGGATGCCGGCAAAGTTCTCGCTCTCGAGGATATGGTGCGCAGTGATAACGTGGTTTTGCCGCCACGGGCATTACCAAAGGGGACCTGCTTGAAGGGATAACCCGCGAGGGCAATATCGCGACGACCGAGACCCTTGTCATCCGTGGCCGTTCACGCACCATCCGCCGGATTAAGTCGATCCATTATCTGGAACGCAAAGATCCCCAGGTGCGTGATCTCATCGTATAGAAAACGGCTTCTGCATTTATCCCGACCGTTTACTCCATCGGGATAAATGCGTAGCCCTTGTTCTGATATCCCATCAGCGAGATATAGCCATTTGTGACGACCCGAATCTGGGGAATGAAGTCCTCGTTGTCTATCCCAGCCAGTGAGGCCGCAATGGCACACTGTTCCAAGGGGATGCCACGATTGCTGAACATTTCCAGCAGGGCGTGGATTTCTTTTTGAACCTTGCGATCAGCGATGTCGATATATTTCATCCCCGCCGTCAGAAAGAAACTCGCTTTGCCCCGAAACGCAAGGATGAAATGGGGGATACGCCTGCTTTTTTTAACTGCTGGTAAGTCATTTCGATGAGTTCGAGTCTTAGCTTGAGGATGTCAGGGTTGCCCTGATTGATATCGAAGACCGCTTTCATCTCGGCCAGGCCTTCAAGGGCGTCGCGGTTGTTGATTTCCGCCATGGACAGTGGAGCGAAGGAGATCAGTAACAAAATGGGGAGGAGAAGATGTTTTTCATAACATACTCCTTTCACATTGATGTAGCCCTGTTTTTCTCTATGACTGCTTATTGTGCGTAAGCCGCTGGAATGAAGCGACGGCAGACCGGATGAGTCGGTCTGCCGTCGCTTTTAATGCCTGCCGTCTTGTTATAGTTTGTTTTCGAAATGCATATGGAATGTGCGTTTTTTACCGTCTTCCAATTGTGTCCCGATCTTGAAGTGATACGTCCCCGCCTGATCAAGGGTGATGTCGGCACCAAAGCCTTCTCCCATTCCCATCATCATAATCGGTTTGCTCACTTCTCCGTTCGGTGACTCCACTTTTACCGCAACTTTGCCGTTGCCCAAGGCTTTTCCTTGCATGTCTTTGAAACCGATCATGAGATGATGTGTGGTTTTCATCCCATTCTGTGCCATCTTTTCTTTGACATCCATCATATGGGCCGATCCCATGACACCATCGATCGTTTCTTCCTGCAGCATCATCATGTCACCACCCATCGCCATGCCACCGTCCATCGCCATGCCATTGCTATGGTCCATTTTCCCTTTGTCCATGCTGCCATGATTCATCTGGCTGTTCTCCATTTTTTACCGTTACCGCCATCCTGCATGGCCATCGTCGCGGTTGGAATCATCAATGCCAGTGAAAGTACCAGTATAAGTTGCTTCATTTTTTTCTCCCTGTGTATTTAGGTGGCCCAAGCCACGTTATGTAGGGACCTGAGTCTTTGATCAGGTTTCGTTTATTTCCTCACTGGATGTCGGTTGCAGACTTTTATCCAGTTTGCGGCCTCTCCAGAGGTAAAATATGACCGGATAGACCATTAATTCCATAATCCCGGAGGTGACGACGCCACCGACCATCGGTGCCGCGATCCGTTTCATCACGTCAGCCCCGGCCCCGTGGCTCCACATGATTGGCAACAGACCGGCGATGATGACGGCGATCGTCATCACCTTGGGACGGATTCTCTTTACCGCACCGTGGTGAATCGCCTGTTTCAGATCGGCGCGGGTGTTCATTCTGCCGTTGTCTCCCCAGAGCTTGTGGGCCAGATCAAGGTAGAGCAGCATGACAACACCAGTCTCGGCGTCAAGCCCGGCGAGGGCTATGACCCCGACCCAGACAGCAACCGACATGTTGTAGTCGAGCAGCCACAAAACCAGAAGGCACCGACCAGGGAGAAGGGAACAGCAAGAAAGACAATCGATGTTTTAATCACCGACTTGGTGCTGATATAAATGATAACAAAATAATCAGGATTGTGAGAGGGATGATCACCATGAAACGCTTGCGCGCGGATTCCATGTATTCAAACTGACCACTCCAGACGATACTGTATCCTGGGGGGAGTTTGATCTGTGAGCCAACCTTTTCCTGGGCATTCTTGACGTAGGTACCGACATCGATTCCGCGCAGGTCGACATAAACCCAGGCCGTCCGGCGGGCATTTTCACTTTTTATCCCAGGAGGTCCTTTTTTGATCTCAATTTTTGCCAATTGGGAAATCGGTACGTGTTTACCGTTTTTCAGAGGTACAAGCACCTGTTTCAGGGATTCAAGGTCGTTGCGGTAATCGCGCTGATAGCGGATGTTGACCGGATAGCGTTCCAGTCCTTCAACCGTCTGGGTCACGTTCATTCCGCCGATTGCGGCCTGAATGGTTTCCTGGATATCAGCGACAGTCAGTCCGTAGCGAGCCGCTTCCGCCCTGTCGATGGTGAAGTCGAGATAATTTCCACCGACCACCCGTTCGGAAAAGGCGGTCAGGGTCCCGGGCAGATTGCGGACCAGAGCCTCAATCTGTTCACCAAGATCATTTAATGTCTGCAGATCCGGACCCATGATTTTGATTCCGACCGGGGTTTTTATCCCGGTTGAAAGCATGTCGATCCGGGTTTTGATCGGCATGGTCCAGGCGTTGGTCAGGCCTGGGAATTGAATCGCTTTATCCAGCTCTGCCGTCAAGGCTTCCACCGAGATCGGTTTTTCTTCAGGCCAGATCCATCTTAACGGTTTCTTCACGACTTCAAATTGCTCATCCCAATCGCTATAGAAGCGGGGCACGGTTACTGTGCGCCACTCTGACTCCGGTTTCAGCATGATCGTGGTTTCAATCATCGACAGCGGTGCCGGATCGGTTGCGGTTTCCGCTCGGCCTATTTTCCCAAAGGTGCGCTCCACTTCCGGGAAGCGGGCAATAATGCGGTCGGTCTGTTGCAGTAATTCTTTTGCCTTCGTGATCGAAATTCCCGGCATGGTCGTCGGCATATAGAGTAGGTCACCCTCATACAGCGGGGGCATAAACTCGCTTCCCATTTTTGACAGCGGGTACCAGATTGAACAGACCAGCAGCAGGGCAATCACCAGAGTCAGCTTACGCCACTTGAGGACGAAGTCGACGAGCGGGTGATAGATGCGGACCAACAGGCGATTGATGGGATTGGCATGCTCAGGCTTGATTTTACCGCGGATAAACCAACCCATCAGGACCGGAACGAGTGTGACCGACAGAAAAGCTGCGGCTCCCATCGAATAGGTCTTGGTGAAGGCGAGCGGTTTGAATAAACGCCCCGATTGTTCCTGCAGGGCAAAAACAGGAGCAAAGGAAACGGTGATGACCAAAAGCGAGAAAAACAGGGTTGGACCGACCTCTTTGGCCGAATCGGAAATGATCTGCCAGTGAGGTTTTTGCCCTGGTCCCGTTTCGATATGTTTGTGGGCGTTTTCAATCATGATGATGGCTGCATCAATCATTGCACCGATGGCAATGGCGATCCCCCCAGGCTCATGATATTGGCATTGATCCTTGGGCGTACATGACCAAAAAGCGATCAGTATGGCGACCGGGAGAGTAAAATCGCTACTAGGGCGCTCGGCAGATGGAACAGGAAGAGTGCCGTTACAATAGCGACGACAATGCTTTCTTCAAGCAGCTTCACCTTCAGGGTGTCGACGGCCCGTTCAATCAGTCCGCTGCGATCGTAGACGGGAACGATTTTGACTCCTTCCGGGAGTCCGGCTTGAAGCTGTTCCAACTTCTTTTTGACGTTTTCGATAGTCTGCAGGGCGTTTTCACCGAACCTCATGATTACAGCGCCGCCAACGGCTTCTCCAACGCCATCAACCTCTGCTATTCCACGACGTAGCTCTGGACCGATACTGACCCGAGCCAGGTCGCGCAATAGAATCGGGGTGCCGCGCTTGTCGGTTCCGACCACCACCTGTTCAAGATCCTGTGGTGAGGTGATATAGCCCAGGCCGCGAACCATGAATTCCGTTTCAGCCATCTCGACCAGGCGGCCTCCAACGTCATTTGTTGCTGCGCTGAACCGCTTTACGGATCTGGGGAATAGTGAGGTGATAGGCAAGCAAGCGCTGCGGGTCCACCTCAATCTGATATTGCTTTACATAGCCGCCAATGCTGGCAACTTCCGATACGCCATCCACGGAGGTCAGTTCATAGCGTAAAACCAATCTTGAATGGAACGCAGTTGCTGCAGATCGTGACGGTCACTTTCCAGGACATATTCATAAATCCAGCCGACACCGGTTGCGTCAGGTCCAAGGCTCGGCGTTACTCCTTTTGGCAGTCGGCCGGCGGCGTAATTCAGGTATTCCAGAACCCTGGAGCGGGCCCAGTAAAGGTCGGTTCCGTCTTCGAAGATAATGTAGACAAATGAGAGTCCGAAGAATGAAAACCCCCGGACTGTCTTGGCTTCCGGAACAGCCAGCATCTGGGTCGTGAGAGGGTAGGTTACCTGATCTTCAACCACCTGGGGAGCCTGACCGGGATATTCGGTAAAAACGATAACCTGCACATCCGACAGATCCGGGATGGCATCCAGAGATGTATTTTTAAGGCGTAGAGGCCGCCGATCAAAAGAAATGCCGTCAGCAATACGACCATGAATTTGTTGCGGATCGACCATTCGATAATTTTTTCCAGCATGGCTTTAACCAATCCTTAGCGGGCAGTCTCCTGGCAAAGTTGTACAAGTCAACCTTGCCGGGAGAAGTCAACGAAGCAGGGAGTATAGTCCCACTTCAAATGTAATACAGAATCATTAAAATATTTTTTCGAGCTTGTCCCTGGGTTCTACCTCGGCAGCACCAAACAGGTCATCCAGATCGTTTTCAGCTTTTTCCTCCATAGGCTCAGGGTTGGTCGGAGTCAGCATTTTCTGAATGGCCTCGCGCAGTTTGCTCTCTGAATCAAGCATGAATTGAGCACTGGTCACAACCTGTTCTCCTTCAAAGAGTCCCTGTAGGATTTCGATATTTCCGTCCTCGCCCTGAAGGCCGGTTTTAATCAGTCTCGGTTCAACCGCGCTGGTAGGGCAATGAACACAGTCTGCTTCTCACCGGAGTGAAGCACGGCTTCCTGGGGAATAATCAGTGCGTCGATCTGTTTTTCACCCTTCAGGTAGACGGTCACAAACATGTCGGGGCGCAGTTCAAAGTCGGTATTTTCAAATTCGATCCGGGCTTTGATCGTACGCGTCTGTGGATCGACAAAGGGGTAGATATAGCTGATACTTCCAGTCAGGTCGGGGCCTTTGACGTAGGGGCGTTCGACCCTGACCTGCTGGCCAAGCTTGACCCATGGGAGCTGGTATTCGTAAATATCGGCCATGACCCATACCTTGGAAAGGTCTGATATATTGAGCAGAGCCATGCCTGGTTTGACGTACATACCTTCATTGACCATCTTTGTCGTAACAACCCCGTCGTAAGGGGCAAACAGTGTGATGGTTTTGCGTGTTTTGCCTGTTTTTTCAAGTTGTCTGATCTGCCGCTCGCTGACATCCAGAGTTGAAGCCGTTTGCGGGACGATTCGAGCAAGCGCAGGGCGCTGTCAGCGATTTGGGGAAACTGCTGTCTTTTAGAGAGTTGTAATTATCGCGTGCAAGGAGCAGTTCCTGTTGTGCTGTGACCAGCTCCGGGCTGTAGATTTCGAGCAGCTTCTGGCCCTTTTTCACCTGTTGTCCTGTTTCAGCGACATGGAGTTTTTCAACCCATCCGGCAATCTTGGCGTTGACGATATACTGCTTCGGTTCTTCATAACCGACCAGTCCGACCGTGCGGATTGTGCGGGATAGATCACCCCGAATTACGGGGGCTGTACGAATGCCCATATTCTGGATTGTGGTCGGATCGATACTGATCAGAGAGCCGCCAGTGGCCTGATCTTCGTAAACCGGAATCAAGTCCATGCCCATCGGGGATTTTCCCGGCGTGTCGCTGATGTAGGTCGGATCCATAGGGGCCTGCCAGTATTTAATTTTGCGCTCACCTGTCAGTTTCGTTCCGCCACTGGTTTCTTCCTTCATCGGTGTCAGTTCCATGTGGCAGATCGGGCAGAGACCGGGTTCGTCGACAATGATCATCGGGTGCATGCCGCAGGTGTACTTTGTTCCCTCCTGATGAACATGGCCTTCCGCTTCCTCGACGTGCTTTGTTCCATTATTCGATGAGCGGTTGAAACCCAGGTCTGTAAAGAAAAAAATACCGGCACCCAACAGGATAAGCGGGCAAAGAATCAGTATTGTTTTGGTTGTCGGACGCATTTTTTTTATCCTTCTCTCTTGGTCAATTGATCGATTTCAAGAGCGGCTGCAGCTTCAATTTTGACCAGGTTTCGATGTTGGTCGCTTAAGGCCTTGATGTGGTCGATCTGGTAACGGTAAAGGGTCATGAGTGAATCGAGCAGGTCGAGAAAGTCGACTTGTCAACCTGATACGCGCCAGTGTCGCCTGAAATGTCTGGTCCGCCTGAGGATGATCCCATTCTGATAGAGGGCTGCCAGTTCACTTGCCTGTTGGTAGTTGGTCAGGGCTCTGTGAATTGTCAGATTGACCTGATTATTAAAGTCATTGCGCTTCTGACGAGCAAGCCGCAGGGATGAATCTGCCTCAGCGACAGCCGCCGCACGTTTTTCTCTGCGGACGGGCAGGTTAAAGCTGATCCCTGCGCTGATGAAGTCGGTGCCATCGTCAGGCAGGTTGTCGTCGCGCCAGCGATAGCTGGTCCAGAGGGTGAAGTCGGGGCGGTAGTCGAGCTTGGCCAGTTGGCGTTGCGCTTTGTACTGCTCAATCAGGGCATTGTAGGCAGCAAACATGGGGCGACTTTCTCGTGCCGTTTGTCTTAGTTGTTCCAAGTCAAGTTTTCTGTTGAGACCAGTCAGGTAGATGTTATCCGTTTTCAGCGGATGATCTGTCTCTCGACCGCTCAGACTGTTTATCTCCGCTATCGTGGCCTCTTCCTGTTGCTGCAGGTTGATCAACTTGTCCAGTTGCTTCGAACGTTCAAGGTGTGCTTTCAAAACATTTTGCTGTAGCCCTCTGCCGACTTCATAGCGGGTTTCCGTCAGCTTGATGAAGTCGTCAAGAAGCGTCAGGTTGCGTTTTGTCAATTCGATGGCCTGGCGCTGAAACAGCAGCCGGTACCAGGCGTCTTTAACTTGTGTGCGGATCTGCAATCGCGCGTCCTGATAGACCGCTTCAAACCACTGGCTCTTTTCTGCGGCGATTTTCCCTTGTTGATCAAGCTTGCCGGGAAAAGGAAATTTCTGCGACAGGCGAATTTCGTTGCCGGTCATGGGAGTGCGCGAGCTTTTAAGGCTGTCAACGGGATAGTTAGAGAGTGAAACCGCCAGAATTGGATCTTGCAATGATGAAACTTGATCTATTCTGGCAAAGGCAACGCTGATCTGTTCCTTTGCCGCAAGCAGGGCTGGATTGTTCTGGTCTGCTTCACTGAGAAGCATGGCCAGGGTTGTCGTTTCCGCTGTAACAGATGAAACTGCTGTGCCCATAAAGATGAGCAGTATGAAAAACGTTTTCAGGATACGCATGTCGATATATCTCTCCTCCAGTAGGTGTATTCATTCTTTTTTTCATGATGCGTGCCAATCTGTTTATCCCTATAAGATCAAGTAGTTATGTTTTTTTCTCGCGACTGAAATATCCAGGAATGTAGAATAGTCTTTATTTATTTGATGAATATCCTGCGCCGGAGGGGACAATCGTTGGACTTGACTTATTTAACGAAAATGTGAGTTTCTATTCTGAGACAGATTGTTTACACTTTAAATAAACTTAAGCTTTCGGCATACCCTTCGGGGAGTCGATAGTCATCCGCAACCTTTGAAGGACATTAGAATATGCCGGATAGTCTCCATATCCCGAACGCTGAAGATTCTCACCAACGCTTTAGCGCCAAGATATTTGTTATTGTTATCTTGATCCTGATCGTTACATTTTTACACTATTTTACCGGAACTGAGCATTCTCAGTATCACGGAATATACCGGCGGATCTATTATTTGCCCATCATTCTGGCCGGGTTCTGGTTTGGAATTCGGGGTGGATTATTAAGCAGTCTCACCGTTTCAGTTATTTATCTTCCCCACATTTTAATTCAGTGGGGAAGTGACTCTCCCATTCGAATGGAACAGACACTGGAGATACTTCTCTATAATGTCGTCGGTCTTCTGACCGGTTTTCTGGCTTCACAGATTAATTTTCAACGCCATCGCGCCGAACGGAACATGCTGAAATTGCTGGAAAGCTATGCCAAGTTAAGAGAACAGGCCGATATGATTGTGGCGATTGAGGATCAGATGCGTCAGGCGGATAGACTGTCGGCTTTAGGGGAGATGTCAGCCGGACTGGCTCATGAAATTCGCAACCCTCTCGGGTCAATTCGTGGGACGGCCGAAATTCTTAAGGATCTCCCTCCCGGCGACAAGCGTCACGACGAGTTCAGCTCGATTCTGATCACTGAAGTTTGTCGTCTCAATCAGGTGGTTGAGGGGTTTCTCGAGTTGGCCAGACCGGGGAAAGGAAAGAAATCGGACTTTGATCTGTGCGAACTGCTGGATGAGGTCTCCCGGCTGACACGGTTACAGGCCAATAAAGGAACGTCAGAATTCACCTGGAAGTTGAAGATATTCCACCGGTGGTGGGTAATGCCACTCAATTCAAACAGGTCCTGTTAAACCTGTTTTTAAATGCCATGCAGGCGATGGAGCAGGGAGGAGATCTTTGGATTCGTGGCCAGGTCGATGACGATGATATGCTCAAGCTGTCGTTCCGGGACAGTGGTCCAGGCATCGCAGAGGCCGATTGCGAACGGATCTTCGATCCCTTTTTTACGACTAAGTCGGACGGGACGGGGCTCGGACTTGCTATTACCTGCCGGATCATTAAGAGTTTTGGCGGGAGTATCCAGGCCGGAAACTGTGAAAATGGAGGTGCTGAATTTATTTTGAGGTTAAAAACCGCTCACACCATCGAGGGGGATATTGGTCCTCTTCAGAACCGTCTTCAGAGCAAATGATGATTGAACTCTCAGAACTCCCGTCAGACTGGTCAAGCGATTGTGCAGCATCATATAGTCTTCGTTGTCACGGACGATCACCCGTAATAGATAATCACTTTCTCCCGCCATCAGGAAGCATTCCATCACTTCTTTGACTTGAGTAATCTCATTTTCAAAGTTCCGGAGTTTGTCCTGTTGTTGCCCTTCCAGTGTGACGCGGACAAACACGTTGCCGGGTTTACCGATGGCCGTCTGATCGATCAGCATAACGTATTTGTGGATCACTCCATTTTTTTCCAGCAGGCGCACGCGTCGTAGGCAGGCAGATTCGGACAGGCCGACTCTTCAGCCAGCTGAACGTTGGACAGTCGTCCGTCCTTCTGCAGGAGGGTCAGTATGCGCTGATCGATAGAATCGATGCTGATTTTTGGCTGAATCTTCGACATGATTGAAGTTTAACAGCAGAATCTTGCAATGGACAGGTCTATTTTTTTTGTTTTGCAGAAACATTCGAATTCTTTGCTGGTAAAATTAACAGGTAATAAAGAATTTAACCCACCAACCCCTTCAACTTCAGAAGAAGGAGCTTGCCATGATCGTCGGTATTCTCAAAGAAATCAAGGTTGAGGAAAATCGTGTTTGCATGACTCCTGCAGGTGTCGAAGTGATGACCGGTTGCGGACATTCTGTCCTGGTGGAAACCACTGCCGGGGTCGGCAGTGGTTTCAGTGATGAAGACTATATCCAGGCGGGAGCGGAAATATCTTCATCGGCGGCGGATGTTTATGCTCGCTCCGAGATGGTGATGCATGTCAAGGAGCCGCAGCCGAGTGAATATGAGATGATTCGCGCAGGGCAGATCGTGTTCACTTATTTCATTTGCCGCCAGTGAAGAGCTGACACGGGCGATGATTGAACGAAGGGCGGTGTGTGTGGCTTACGAGACCATTACCGGTCCGGGTGGATCACTGCCGCTGCTGACGCCCATGAGTGAGGTCGCCGGTCGCATGGCTGCCCTGGAAGGGGCCAAATACCTTGAGCGGGCGCTGGGCGGACGGGGGATATTGATGGGGGGAGTTCCCGGCGTTTCTCCGGCCACAGTTGTCGTGATTGGTGGCGGAGTGGTTGGAACCCATGCGGCCCAGATGGCGTGCGGTTTAGGAGCAAGGTCTACCTGCTGGATATGGATCTCGAACGCTTGAGACACCTGTCGGAGATCATGCCGAAAAACTGCTTTCCGATGATGTCGTCACCGGTGACGATTCGCGCTTTAGTGAAAGAGGCTGATGTGGTGATCGGTGCTGTCCTTTTACATGGGGCAAAAGCACCCAAACTGATCACTCGAGAGATGCTGAAAGAGATGAAAAAGGGAGCGGTGCTGGTCGATGTCGCTATTGATCAGGGAGGCTGTTTTGAGACTTCGAAAGCGACAACCCACACCGATCCCATCTACGAGATTGACGGTATCGTTCACTATTGTGTGGCCAATATGCCCGGTGCTGTACCTCTGACATCAACCATGGCTTTGACCAATGCAACTTTACCTTATGCCGTCAAACTGGCAAATCAGGGTTGGCGGCAGGCAGCACGTCATGATGAGGGAATAAGTGCTGGTCTGAATATCGTGAACGGGCAGGTCTGTTGCAGGGGGGTGGCAGAGGCTTTTGGACTGGACTATGTCGAGGCCGGGAAACTGCTTCATCGCTAAGTCGCTGCAAACGTCCCGGGCCATGAAACGAATGGTGTCCAAGTGTTAAAAAGGGCTGGTGACCGCCCCCATGTTTATCCTGCTGAGCGCCTTGGATCACTTCCGTGGCGCGAAAGACGTTTCAAATGGGGGCGGTGGAGTTTTACAGTCTCTGTGGCGATAATGGCCCGGTCTCCAGTACGGGAGCCGCGCCGATATGGCGCGCTTCCATGAGGTCTACAAGCTTTTCAAGGGCCATGGTTATGGACACCTGTTCAATTTCCGGCAGCTCAACCAACGCCTCCGCGAGGGTGTCCTGCAGCAGGGAGGGTGCTTCTGAAATCAGTTGCTCCCCTTGAGGGGTAATTGAAATCAACACCTGGCGTCGGTCGGTACTGCTGCGAGTTCGATTAACCAGTTTTTTTTCTTCCAGTCGGTCGACAATACCGACCACCGTGCTGGGACTCAAATAGACCTTTTTGGCCAAGGCCCCGCTGTTTAAAGACCCTTCTTCTTTTATCGCCATCAAACAGGCCAATTGCGGCCCTGTGATTTTGTATTGGCTTGACAACTTATGGGAATGCATGTCGACGGCACGGATAATGCGGCGCAGAGCTTGTAAAATTCGCAGATCGTAGCTCTGTGCGGGGATTTGTGGTTCGTTATACGTTTTATCTTTATTGCAACTATTCATATCAATGCCTCAATTAATAGCTTGAAGAGTTTTCATCATAGCATGGCAGGTTCAGTTTCTGTTTGTTTGAACTCTATGATTGTTTAATAGCGCACTGGGGAGTTCGTGAATCAACCAAAACGATAGAGATTGGTTCCATTTTTGTAAAATTCCACGGGACCATCTTCGGATACTTTTACAACGCAACCAAAATGCGATGCGGCTGTTGCCGCGGTCGTCCTTCCTCCACCGGTGACAAGGTCGGTTACATGCGAGGTATCGACAATAACGCCGGTATCGATCAGTTCTCCTTTGCGATTGATGATCGTCAATCCGTCTGAAGAAAGGATTCTGTTCAACTCACCAGAGCGTTTAAGTGTCCCTATCTTTGCTCCTTTCATGTGACGGACCAGGGCCCGGATCAAGGGGTCTCGCCCGCCGACGGCTCCTTTCCTCAGAATTTCTAAATCCGCATTGTCATCGGCGATCAGCACTACCGTCCCGTGGCGGGCCTTAGACAGAGCGTAAATCGTCCAGGCGAGGTAGTCGATTGATCGTTTTTCAAGCTTTCCCGACAGGAATTCCCGCATAATATCGGGATCGTACAGTTGCCACAATCCTTTTCGCCATAACAGGATTTTGTCCACATCAAGGACAATTTCAACTTCTGATGAATTATTGACGTAAACGGCAAATGCTCCGGTGCCGGCTTTAGCCAGTAATGTCAGCGTTTCGCGATGAGCAAGCTGCTCAATCTGATCCCGGGGGCCTGGAGCGTTGGTCCCAATAGTCCCTTTGATATTCATACGAATATCGCCGACAAACAGTGACCTGTGGCCGTCGACAAGTCGATAGGACAGCGGGTTGCGGAAAAGTCTCCCGTGATTCTGCGTCTGGCGTTATCCAGATCGAGCCAGTCGTAACGTGTCTTTTCAGTGAGGCCAAAAAGTCATCGAGTTGCGTTCTGTAGATCAGAAAACCGGTCGTTGCCGGAGCCCCTTCGTAACGTTGATAGGAAAGGTTCTTGAGGAGTTGGATTAAACTCTGGGCCGGCCAGAAAACACCTGTCCGGTCGCCACGTATATATCGGGCAACAGCAATATCTGCAAGAGATGTCAATAATGCGGTGCGAAAATGGGCAGCGTAGCCTTGGGCCGAAAAGCCGGCGAACAATCCGGAAAATGCGGTCAATAACTCAATAATAAAATCTTTTTCCGTCAAAGTGAACGCAAGTTCTTTTGCGTTTTGCGCAAAACTGATAGTTCGTTTGGTCTATTTTCAGAGGGTAGAAGAACTCCCCCTCGACTTCTTCCTGTCTCAGATCTTCAGGTTCCGTCTCCAGAAACGAGACCTCTGCATCGCCGAGAAAAACACGAATGCTGTTCGCTATGGCACTAAAGGCTGATTTTGGCATGAGACTGTATAAACCCTGACTCTGAATAACGTTAAAGCAAAAATATCCGGTTTGGGCGCATTACTCTTTGTCGAAACTGTCGACCACGATGGCGCCCATTGATGCCGGCATCGCTACTAAGATGACTCTTCTCAGCGCAGTCACAGGATCGGTCATAAGCGGAAGCTTATCAAGGGCCAACAGTACAATCGCAACGACGAAGATGGTGAGAGAATATGCGAATAAAAATTCGAAAAAACAAAAATAAATCGACGTGTTCGCACTGAAGCCTGAAACAGGCTTTGGTGAGCATATAAAATCAGAAAGCAGATCGACAAAGAAAACACGAGAATCAGATTGGGAACGGGTAATTTGACTGCAGCAATCCACGCTTCCTCAGAAAAGGAAACGGGGAATGGCTAAAGTAGATGCTCCAATGACGATCTGCGCAACATCTTCACCATTCAGACTCAACTTCGAACCAATTTCCCTGATCATGAAGTCTCCATGAATGTTTTTATCCGATGACGGATGGATTGATTGAAAATGCCAGAATATCCGGTTATCCAGCCTGATGAACAGAGTCTCGCACAGACAAATAGAAGTCAATATATAAAATTTGCTTAGAAATAGTTCGACTACAAATTATTTGACCTGAATGTAAATGTCGTGTAAGATTTGCTGCACGGATGACATCCTGTTCGGATGTCTTCCTTATCCCACAGGAAGACCGTATGGGTGTGTGCTCAACGATCTTTTTGGTCTGGTCGGCACTGAATCCTGTTGTTTCAACAGGTCTGGTGCCCTGTCAGTTTGATCTTTTTTTGTTTGTCATGGCTCATGGAATATCAGCAGATCTGATCTGGATCGTGCCTGCCTTGAGGTGTGTTCAGGGCGCTCATGGTTTAAGTGTTTCAGGGGCCCCTTATTCTTTGTTTTTAAGGAGATAATGTGAGTGAAAACACCATAATTCAAGTGAAGAACCTCTATAAAATATTTGGTGGCCAGTCAAAAAAAGTGATGAATTTATTACAAAAGGTCTGACAAAAGAGGAAATTTTTGAGCAGACCGAAGCGACTGTTGGTGTCCAGGATGCGAGTTTCGATATTCAAGCCGGTGAAATTTTCGTCATCATGGGACTCTCCGGTTCCGGGAAGTCAACGATGGTCCGGATGCTTAATCGGCTGATCGATCCGACCTCGGGACAGGTTCTGATCGACGGTGAAGATATCACCGCCATGAGCGCTGAGCAGTTGGTTAAGCTGCGGCGGAACAAAATGAGTATGGTTTTTCAGTCCTTCGCACTGATGCCGCATATGAATGTTCTTCAGAATGCCGCTTTCGGTTTGGAAATGGATGGTGTCGATCGGGTAACCAGAGAAAAACGGGCCTTACAGGCTCTGGAGCAGGTCGGCCTGGAGGCCTGGGCTGAAAGTATGCCGGATGAACTTTCCGGCGGAATGCAGCAGCGGGTTGGTTTGGCGCGAGGTTTGGCTGTTGATCCCGATATCCTGTTAATGGATGAGGCCTTTTCTGCGCTTGATCCTCTGATTCGTGCCGAAATGCAGGATGAACTCCTCAAATTACAGGAGAAAGCCAAGCGAACAATCGTCTTTATCTCCCACGACCTAGATGAGGCGATGCGTATCGGTGATCGCATTGCGATCATGGAAGGGGGGCGCGTCGTCCAGGTCGGAACCCCGGAGGAAATCCTTCAGAGCCCGGCGGATGACTATGTCCGCGCCTTTTCCGCGGCGTCGATCCGACCAATATTCTGAGTGCCGGAGATATCGCTACAGATACTCATGTGACCATTCCGATGACCGATGGCAAAAACCCCCGATCTGGTCTTCAGCGCTTGATAAAAAATGACCGTGAGTATGCTTACGTTATTGACAACAATAAAATTTTCAAGGGCATTGTCTCAACCGATTCCCTCAGAGAAATGCTGGATGATGAAGCTGTTCCTCACCTTATTCCAAATGCTTATATGAAAGGTGTTGTTGTTGCTCATAGGGATGATTCCCTGCAGGACATCCTGCCGAAAGTTGCAGGTTGCTCATGGCCATTGCCGATTTTAAATGATGAAGGGCAATATCTGGGAGCCGTATCCAAAAATCTGTTTTTGAGGACGTTGCATCGCAGTCAGCCTGAAGAGCAGACAGAACAAAACCACGGAGTAGAATAGTCCATGTCCTTTTTAAATTTTGATGAACAATTAATCCCCCTCGACGTGTGGATCCAGTCTTTTGTTGATTGGCTTGTCCTGAATTACCGAGATCTGTTTCAAATTCTCAAGGTTCCCATCGAATTGACCCTGGAATGGTTGGAATGGTTTTTTGCGGTTTTGCCCCCCTGGCTGGTTATCCTGCTGTTCGCACTGGCCGCATGGCGCTATGCGGGAAAGCGGGTGACTGTTTTACCTTGCTGACATTTCTGCTGGTGGGCTACCTGGGGTTGTGGGAAGACACCATGACAACCCTGGCGATGGTTGTGAGCTCGGTTTTCTTTTGTGGCATAACCGGAATCCCCCTGGGAATCCTGTCCGGCCGCAGTGACCGCTTTGAAATGCTGCTGCGACCCTGTCTTGACGCCATGCAGACCACACCGGCTTTTGTCTACCTGGTCCCGGTGGTGATGCTGTTCAGTATCGGTACGGTGTCCGGTATCCTGGCAACCATTGTTTTTGCCCTGCCTCCGATTATCCGTCTGACCAGTCTTGGTATTCGTCAGGTTCACCCGGAATTGATTGAAGCAGCGCTCTCTTTTGGGGCGACGAAGTGGCAAGTTTTAAGCAGGGTACAGTTTCCCCTGGCTCTTCCCTCAATTATGGCCGGACTGAATCAGACTTTGATGATGGCTTTGTCGATGGTTGTTATTGCGGCTCTCATTGGTGCCGGCGGTTTGGGCAACCCTGTCGTTCAAGGCTTGAACACTCTGGAAATTGGATTGGCAAGCATCGGTGGATTGGCGATTGTTTTATTGGCGATGGTCCTGGATCGGATTACCCAAGGTGTTGCACAGAAATAGCTTTTGTTGAGTTTTAATCTCATTAACTGACAACAAGGAGAAAACGATGAAACGTTTATTGATTGTTTTACTGTCGTTGATTTTTGCCCTTCCAGCTTATGCCTCGTATGAAAAACCGGGTAAAGGTGTGACCGTCAATCCGGCACGGGCAACCTGGAATACCGGATATTTTCAAGCTGCCCTGGTCGAACAGGGACTGAAAGAGCTTGGTTACAAAGTCAAAAAAAAGCAAGGAATTGCAAAATCCTTTATTTTATCAGACTGTTGCCCTTGGTGACATCGACTATTGGCCCAACGGCTGGTTTCCCAATCATGTTGGACAGATGCCAAAGGGCTGGGAAGACAAACTTGAAATTGTCGGTTATGTCGCCAAGGCAGGCGGATTGCAAGGTTATCTGGTGTCTAAGGAGCATGTTGACAAATACAATATTAATACTCTCGACGATTTCAAGCGTCCGGAAGTTAAAAAAGCCTTCGACGCAAATGGTGACGGCAAGGCTGATCTGACCGCCTGCTCCGGGATGGGGTTGTGAAAAGGTTATTACTCATCATTTTGATGTCTATGATCTCGATGACCACATTAACCCGATCAAGGCTGGCTATTCTGCCAGCATGGCGGATACGTTGGCGCGCTTCAATTCGGGCGACCCCGTTTTTTTCTATACCTGGGCACCCAACTGGACCATTGGGAAATTAAAGCCCGGAAGAGACGTCATGTGGATCAATGTTCCGGAAATCAAACCGCGAGAAAGTCAAATGGCCGGGAAAGAGCGCATGACTGTTCATGATATCGAAGGGGCCGTGAGTAACCCTCTCAAGGCCGGGTTCGTGGTCAGCGATATTCAGATTGTCGCCAATAAAAAGTTTCTCAACGAGAATCCGGCGGCAAGAAAGTTCTTCGAACTCTTCAATCTTCCCCTGGCCGATATTAATGAGCAGAACACCAGGATGCAGGACGGAGAGAAGACGGGCAGGGATATCAAGCGTCACGTTATGGAGTGGATCTCCAAAAATCAGGACAAATGGAATCTTTGGCTCAAAGCTGCACGTGACGCAGCTTGACAGGTCATCGTTTGCTCACTGTTGCCGTAATCGTCAGGTTGCCATTGCCGCTTTTTTTGTGAGATCGGCAATCTATACGATAAGGTGAAGAGTAGGGTTACGAACCCCTCTTCGATT
>LQAG01000178.1_pt1 | contig 25943 bp, 39 predicted proteins | sample 1535801 | NCBI WGS metagenome assembly LQAG01 (sample SAMN04331584, study PRJNA305678) | bioreactor metagenome | isolation source: bioreactor_3 inoculated with Wadden Sea sediment 1st replicate of a... | place: Germany:Bremen | reverse complement strand
AAGGGTGGTCTACCAAATTGGTGGACCACCCCTTTTAATGTGTATTGTATTTTATTCGATGTCCATAATGCGCTTTTCAAGAACTTGGTTCATTGAGAATCTTCAACACCTAGTAGTATTCAGCCGTTTGAATCATAGCCTCCATTGGAAGCAGACCGATGACTTCTGAACCAATGACATTGACGCCGTAACGTTTTGCTTCAATGCGGATAAGTTCAAATGCTCTATACAGAGGCGTTCTTGTGAAATCAGTCATATTCATAGATACCTGTGTAAGATTACGGTCTTCCATAGCGATACCAATACCCTTACAGTATCTTAGGCCACCACTTAAATGACGCACACGCTTAGCAATTGCATTGGCTGTGTCTAGATTGTTTGTGTCCAGAATAACATTAAATGCTACAAGTGGCATTCTAGCTCCAATTGCCGTAATACCAGCAGTTGGATGAATGTCAGTACCAAAATCTGGCTTCCACTGGTCTTCTTTAACCTTTTCAGCCATACCTTCAAATTGACCCTTGCGCAGTTTTGAAAGATTTTGTCTATGTGTTGCAGAAGCAGCTTTTTCATAAAGGAAAACTGGAATTTGAAGTTTGTCATAGACTGCCTGAGCTGTCTCTTTTGCAAGCTCTACAGCTTCATCCATTGTAAAGTTCTTGATTGGAATAAATGGTACAACATCTGTCGCGCCCATTCTAGGGTGCTGACCTTCATGTTTTGTCATGTCAATAACTTCTGATGCAGTGCCCATAGCTTCAACAATTACAGCCTTCAGAGCTTGTGGCTCGCCTACAAGTGTAACAACCGTTCTATTATGGTCTTCGTCACTGCTGTAGTCAAGAAGCTTTACGCCGTCTTTGCCTCTAAAGTTGTCAATAATCTTTTCAATTTTGTCCTTGTCTCTACCTTCTGAGAAATTTGGGACGCATTGTACGATAGTTTGCATTAGAATTTCCTCCCGAGTTTTACATGAAGGAACTCACACATAGATCATGTGTAAGTTCCTGTTTCCAAAGGTTGATTTACAAATTGTCTTACCATTATAAGTCTAGCATACCACTTTATAGGTTTAAATCTATTTGTGGTTAAACCACACTACTTCTTTAACCCGTACTTCTTAAATGCATCTTCCACAAGTCCACCAACAAGATCTTCATTTGCCACATACGGAATTGTAATATGATCAGATCCGTCATAGATTTGGTTATATTCCATTGATGTTTCAATGGCATGTTCATTTCTAGCCCAGTTACGACGAGATACACCCACCATAGTGTCCCAAGGAACTGCACGACGAAGAATGCGATCCACACGCTCTGAGCCGTCAAGAACCATACCGAAACCACCATTGATAGACTTACTGATACCAACGCCGCCACCATTATGAAGGGCTACCATTGTCATACCACGTGCCGCATTGCCCGCAAAACATTGTGTTGCCATTTCTGAAGTCATATTAGAACCATCATAGATGTTTGATGTCTCGCGGAATGGTGAATCTGTACCGCCAGTATCATGGTGGTCACGGCCCAGCATAACAGGACCAATTTCACCTTTTCGAACCATTTCATTTAAATTTCAGGGCAATGTTCATTCGACCTAGAGCATCCTGGTATAGGATACGCGCCTGAGAACCAACAACAAGACCATTTGAATCAGCATCGCGAACCCAAACGTAGTTGTCTCTATCTTGCGGACGTCTGTCTGGATCGATGCACGACATAGCTGCAGCATCTGTTTTAAGAAGGTCTTCCTTCTTTCCAGATAGGCATACCCAGCGGAATGGACCATATCCGTAATCGAACAACATAGGACCCATAATGTCTTCTACATATGATGGCCAGATAAAGCCTTCTGATTCATCTTTGCCATTCTTACAGATTTCAGATTGACCTGCATCATAAATGGCTTTCATAAAGGCATTACCATAATCAAAGAAGTAAGATCCTTTTTCTGTAAGCGCTTTTACAAGTTCATAGTGTTTCTTTAATGACTCATTAACAAGTTCAATGAATTTTTTCTTGTCTTTTGCTAGAAGCTCTGTACGCTCATCAAATGATAGCCCTTGTGGACAGTAGCCACCATCATAAGGAACGTGACAAGATGTCTGGTCAGAAAGCAGGTGAATCTGAACATCGTTGTCAACCGCGTATTGTAGCAGGTCAACCACATTGCCATAGAATGCAATGGCACGACCTTCGCCCTTGTCCATGTACTTGTTGGCTTCAGCAAAGGCTTCTTTAGGATCACCTGTCCATGAATCCACCCAGCCCTGCTCATATCTTGTTTCAATTCTTGACTTATCCACTTCAGCAATAATACCAACACCATTGGCAATCTTAACCGCTTTGCCTTGTGCACCAGACATACCACCAAGACCCAGATGTTACGTATAGGAATCCACCTAAATCTTGATCACCACTGATGCCGTACTTCAGACGACCAGCGTTAAGAACTGTGTTGAATGTTCCATGTACAATGCCCTGTGGACCAATGTACATCCAGCCACCAGCAGTCATTTGGCCATAATTTGATACACCCATTGCAGCTGCTTTGTTCCAATCTTCTGGATTGTCATACATACCAATCATAAGACCATTTGTAATAAGTACACGTGGCGCTTCAGGTGATGAATGGAATAGACCTAGAGGATGACCACTCATAATAACAAGTGTTTGGTCTTGTGTCATAACTTCAAGATATTTTTTTTATCAGTCTGTACTGCATCCAGTTTTGGCACACACGACCTGTTTCACCATACGTTACAAGCTCATATGGATACAGGGCTATATCAAAGTCAAGATTGTTGTCAATCATAACTTGAATCCCTTTAGCTTCTGTGATGCCTTTATATTCTTCAATAGGCTTGGCTTTTATTTGGCCTTCCGGACGGTATCTGTATCCGTAAATACGACCATGTTCCATAAGTTCTTCCATAAACTCCGGTGCCATAACATCATGAAACTCTTCTGGTACATATCGTAGTGCATTTTTCAAAGCTGTTTCAGTCTGCTTTTGTGTTAATGTAAACTCTCTTTTAGGGGCACGACGAATGCCTTCCTTAAACTCAGGGTATTCAGGCAACACGTTATCAAGTTTGATCGTCATTGCTTCAGATATTGCTTGATTACTAATCATGTTTTTCACCTCTCCATTACTATTTTCAGTTGCATCCAGAAGTCTTTAGCGATCAGCTATGTTTAGTCAAACACAAACACCTCAGACCACTGGATGCATTATTTATATACTTCTGGCGCTTGCAAAATTACCCATTTGCGTCCTCGTCATACCATATATAGAATTTTTGATTCTTAAATATCTATATTTATGGCATGGTGGGGACATTTGAGTGATATTTTACAAATCGCTCACTTAATAATTCACTTCGATTAGTTCTTTTTTCCTTCAACCGGACCAATAGCCGCTTCAACCGCTTCAACGATGTCATGCGTCTGAATCAGGTCATACATTTTCTTCATATCACGGTATGTTTCACGGTCTTCCATGAATGAGTCGATTTTTCCACGAACCTGGTCATAAACAACTTGAGTGCCTTTTGCCATTTTTCCATTTGGATCTAAGTCGATGGCCTGTGCAGCACACATAAGCTCAATAGCAGCACATTGGTTACATTTTCATAAATTTCTTTAGCCTTACGAGCCGCAATTGTTCCCATTGAAACGTGATCTTCTTGGTTAGCACTTGATGGAATAGAATCCACAGATGCAGGATGAGCCAAAACCTTGTTTTCAGAAACCAGTGCTGCCGCTGCATATTGTGCAATCATAAAACCGTTGTGAAGGCCACCTTTAGGTGTAAGGAATGCTGGTAGACCACTAAGAGCCGGGTTAACCATTCTCTCAATACGTCTTTCTGCTTCATTGGCAATTTCTGCAAGAGCTATACCCAGGAAGTCAAATGGCAGTGCCATTGGCTGACCGTGGAAGTTTCCGCCTGAGAAAACAGACTCATCTTCTGGAATGATAATTGGTTGTCTGTAACCGCATTAATTTCGATAAGTACTTTATTTGCAACATACTCAATTGTATCCTTGCTTCCACCATGAATTTGTGGAATACAACGAAGTGAGTATGCATCTTGTACTCTAATTTCGCCTTGGCGTGTCGTTCTTTCACTGCCTTCAAGAATATGAAGTAGATTTGCCGCAGTATCCATTTGGCCCTTGTGAGGACGAATGGCATGAATTCTAGGATCAAATGCATCTGTGATCCCTCTTAGGGCTTCGATTGTTAAAGATGCAGACATATCTGAAAGCTTCATAAGCTTTTGAGCATCATAAACTGTCAGTGCACCAACAGCTGTCATGACTTGTGTGCCATTGATAAGAGACAGACCTTCTTTAGATGTCAATTCAATTGGCGTCAAACCCGCTTTCTTCATAGCTTCTCTACCAGGAAGCTCTTCACCCTTATACATAGCTTCCCCTTCTCCAATAAGAGGGAGTACCATGTGTGAAAGTGGTGCAAGGTCACCAGACGCGCCCAGAGAACCTTTTTCAGGAATAACTGGATGAACACCTTCATTAAGCATAGCTAGTAGCGTTTCAATTGTAGAAAGTCTAGCCCCTGAGTATCCCTTAACAAGGTTATTGATTCGAAGAAGCATTATAGCTCTTGTCACTTCTTCGCTAAATGGTTTACCCACACCGCAAGCATGTGAGATAATCAGATTACGCTGAAGTTCAGCCGTGTCTTCTTTAGAAATCACAGTGTCAGAAAACTTGCCAAAACCTGTTGTAATTCCATATACAACCTTGCCTTCATCCACAAACTTGTCTACGATTTTACGACTTGCTTTCACTCTTTCTACTGCTTTTGGGTCAAGTTCTACTTTATATCCCTTTCTTGCTACGTCAGCCACATCTTGTAGCGTAAGTGAAAGGCCATCTAGAATTACTTTATTCATTTTGGTTCCCCCTATCATATTTCAACGATTTTCCACATTTCGTTTTTTTGTCAAAATCATTCTATCAAGTCTTCGTCTGTAAAACGTCTATGTTTTTAGAACTTTTTATAAATTTTGTTGACGTTTTTCTGAAAAATGCATGAAACGAGGCTTCGTATTTTTCTACAGATCCCAGGTCATTACATAATATTTGTCTGCAAGACATAAAAAATGCACCTCCGCTAAAAGGCGGAAATGCTATAACGATTTGATAGTTATACCTTATAATATGCGCCGGGCTCGCTATGACCTAAAAGGCACTTATATGATTAAAGTTCATAAGAAAGTCTACACAAACAAAGCTGAGGCAAATATAGTCTAACTCAATCCGTCCATAATAATGAGGGAGATTCTTGATCTCCTTCAGACAATCAAGCCCTTTATTAACATATTTGATTTCGCTGGAGAATGCTAAATCCACAACGCCTTCCAACTTGCTCTTAATCCTCTTATAATTAAACACATCTAATAAACAGAAACTCATGTAAAAAAGCACAACGTACCTCAAAGTATAATGAATCGGCATCTCGTAATAGCTTTCTACGCCACATTTTACAAAAAACAGGCCGACCAGAATCAAGCACAAAAATATGTGTCTTGTGGTGATGACATTAAGAACATCGTCCACCTCATCTAGTATTTGTGTGGCAAAGGCCTGGCTCGTTCTCTTTTTTTATAAGTTCTTGTTCTTCATCGTGTGCTCTTTTTTCTATTTTCTCACTAAAAATGTCATACAACTCTTCAAATGACTTCAAAAGTATACGTTCACGATTTCTTTTAGCCTTGTTTCGAGCACACCTATTTTTCATTCTCTTAAATATGGACTGCCCCGAATCATTTTCACTCGGTACATCTAACTTGTTTGGACTTACTTTTATAAGATCTAAAAATGATTCCGAATAACTCAAATTCGATCTTTGAATCATATTACCGCTCCCATCCCATTAGCATTATAAGTTCAGTTTTAAAAACTGAACTCATTTCACAATTTACATACAGCCTATCGATTTAAAACACACTCACATATACCAAACTTATTCACTAAAACTCACATTCACATATAAACTATAAGTACTGAATCATTTGGTTAAGCATAGCAAAAAATACCCATGCACAAATAAATATGTCCAAGAGCCACCTGGTCTTTTTTTGTTTTCAAAGCGATCATTCAAAAAGGGATGTTACAAATTCCCATCGTCTTACTTTATGATTTTAACTTTTTTTGACATCAACCTATTCTGAGGAGATGATCCATTCACGAACGCTTGCATGATCATAAGAACCTTCTTCCATCTTGAAACATGCCATTTTCCAAACACATGAATAAATGTCCCATAAATCAATTTTAAAATTCTAATGAAGAGATCCACTTTTATAACTGGCAAACTCACCCAAAGTCCCATGCTGTTTTCCATATAATATGAATATATCAGTATCATAACCAATACAAACACATACACCCTACTGCTGTAAAAAGCGCCATGAATGCTTTTGTCAAAAGATTTTGAGATACTCTGCCTTAGCTCAATAACTTGACAGATTATATGACTTCTCCATCCCCCTTGAAAGGACATATCTAAGTTTTTTCTGGAAGATCTTGAATCTGCCTTAAACACGCTTCTATCAGAAGGAGTTCGTTAACGAAATCCAGATCCGTGACCCTTATTGCCTTGTCCAGATACAGGGGGCCACACGGTCTTAAATCTGATGAATCGATAAAATCCAATATATAAGTGTCAACTTTGGTTAAGTGTTCTGTGGTCCGCACTAGACACCTTTTGGGCAAAAATCTCAGGCATGGAATAAGTGTTTTAAATGCAGTAGCGTATGTGAACAAGACCATTATTTTCTTAAGACCATCTAGTGATCGAATTGAAATGCCTTTGCGTCTTTTTATTATATTTAAAATTAAAATATGAATATAATGGGTGTCAAGAACAGTTTGTATAGTTTTTCTTTGAATGGGCATAGAGGCTTTTTCATGCATGGTTTTAAAAAAATCATAGTACATTTTACCTCACACCCCTATATGTCGTAATCCGTTTCTAAAGCCCTATTCCATGCAGTGAAATAAGCACTCTTCATAAGTTTGTCCATCTCTTCAATAAGAAGTGTCGTGAATCTAATGCTCTGCTCTTCGCTCAAGCATACACGTTAAAAGTTCATCAAATGATGTCACCTCATGCCCCATATAATTTAAACGCCTTCTTTTCGAGGCAACATATGCAAATGAATAAATATCATGTATTTTGCATTCCAGTCCTTTTTCTAGACAACGCCTATTCACGTCATCAAACAGTAGATTAATAAGTCCTGCATCCTTCATTTCTGTATAATCTTGAATTATTTCAGGAAGAACCTTTTGAATGCTATAAGCAAATGCGCTCAGGCTCTTATACTGACTTTTTCGCCAATAAATTTTCTGCCCATCTGTTACCTTATATAGAAAATATGAAAGACCCGCTTCCTTGTCTTCAATTGATTTAGAATCTACCAGTGCGGCTGCTTCATCACTCCCACAAACATGGATAAAATCATCCAGCAGTCCTTTTGAAAACCTTTGAACAGCTTCATTCCAGTGCTCCATCGACTGATTGGCAACATGGGCGAAGTCATCAATTGTCAGGGTAATCTGTCCTTTAAATTGGTATCCCTCAGCAAATTTTCTACCACGCGATCCCCTTGAAGATGCATCCACCAGATCAGAAATATCAAACCCCTCACACCATCTTTTCACGGCTTCATAACCAAGTCTTTTTTCTTGTCATAGGCTGTAAGCCCTTTGATAAGGAGGGTCAACTCATCTGATATGTCATCAGGCATTAAAACTTTTCCATCAAGTGTATGAGCCATTATTTGCATTTCACTTAACCCGGCATATGGACTCTTTCCCGTTAAGAGATGTAAAAGGGTCATACCAAATCCATAGTAATCAAATTGTTCACTTTTAATCGATATTTCCGAATAACTCTCTGGCGGTCGGTATCCAAAAGTTCCTTTTGCCCTAGTGATTTTAATGGATTCATCCGCGAGAATGGAACAGATACCAAAATCGCCTAAGAAAAGTTGGTCTTGATCATCTACAAAAATATTTGAAGGCTTTAAATCCATATGGGCCATTCCCTGAGTGTGTACATCATTCAAGGCTTCATTGATAAAGGGAATCACGTCATTTCGAAGCGTCTGCTCATCCAGACTCTCCATACGTGATAGATCTCCTTTGCTATAATAAGGAACAACCTCATAAAAACGCCTCATATAAATACCAGTTTCAAGGATTGGTACAATTCTTCCAGATTGAATACGCCTAATCTTTTTTATGATGTCACGATCCACTTGAACGCCGTTTTTATAGAGTTTGACAATGCGTTTTTTCCCTCTATACTCACATAAATATAGGTCAGCTTGTCCACTGGGAACACCCAAGTGGTGTATGATTTTATACTTGCCACCTATTTTCTCGCTGGGATCAACCGCTGGAGTTAGTAAGTTGGGTTCAGCATTTTTAAGTACAGAAGTTTTATCCATTTAGACCTCCAAAACAAAAAAACTTGTAGAAGAACTGCAAAGTGTATCATCAGGGCAAAGGGCATGGCTAACATCTCGCCTTGTCCATGACTGTATTTTTCTAATTTTCGTCCAAGGAACATGTTTGTTATATAGAAGTAAACCGCCATAAGCCTAACCCCTAAAGACTTGTTCCTAACCATCATGCAAAGGGCAACCAGGCCCCCAATAACATAGGCTATAACCATACAAGTTAAGACAAACTCAAGGCCTGTCAGTAAACCAATCACCATAAAAAGCTTCACATCTCCCGCTGACACCAATCTCAATTTAAAGGGAATGTAATGGAGTAAAAACGGAAAGGCAAACCCCATAATAGACAAAGAAAAACACTTGGGGAGATATGATTTTAAAGACCAACCCCACCGTAAGCATTGCGACCAGATGTTCATTAAAAACCCTACGTTCTCGAATGTCCGTAAATGCCGTAAGGGTTGTGAATCAATTAGTATACTAGTTCCTATCCAAATCTTCATAAGCTGAACTCCTAACAATTTCAGGCCAATTCATCCAGTGTGCTTTATAAACAGGGTAGTCCGTTTTCAGTGTCACTATAACAGTCGCTTCTGTAATAAGTTTTTATATTCTGTTTCTGGGTCAGTGAACACACTTCCGTAAGTAAAATTTTCCTGGCTTGAGAATAAACCATTCTTGTAAACACTCATATAACCTGTGTCATCAAAATAATATGTGGTATAGTCAATGGATGTGTTCCAGTAACTGCTTTCATTTGGGGATAAATTAGATTTTAAGTCCATATTGGCCATGACTAAATTTTTTAACTGTTTGCTGTGAAATCGTCTTCTCATAGACTTTTTTCCCTTGGCTAAAAGCCCCTCATCAACAAAGAGAATTGCGGCCCCAGCCATATCATCACACATTACTTTTATGTATTCTTGAGCCCGTATATAGGCGTCTTGTTCAATTTGAAAGGTATTAAAGAAAGTAAGAAGAATAATAAAAGCCACCCCTGTTAAAAAAGCCTTCATGGACTAACCCACTCGCTCACTGCATAGTTTTCAATGGTATAAACACTCTTGTTGCTATTTTCGTCAATACCATAAAACAAGTGTGCTGCTATGATTTTATGAATAGGGGCAGACACACTATAATGTATTAATTCTCCTCTATTTTTCTCTCGCTTGCACTTGTTGCACTCACAAGGATCTCTGTCTTATCCACTCCAAAATCTTCGGCAATATTGCTTTTTAAATCATCAATAATTTCATTTGTAAAATAGCCTTCTAATCTCGACATTTCCTTGGCATTATTCACATGTTTCTGCATAAGAGATATGGCATAGTGGTTCTTTGTATTCAGTGCATATTGTACGGGAAAAGTCATAAGCAAAAGGAGCACAGCACATAGGGCTATTAAATCTTTCATGGGTCACCCTTCTCTTTCTTTTTACGTTTGTTGTCTTTTGTAAAACAATTCTAAAGAACAATGCTGAGCTTGTTTATCAGCATTGTTCTAGTAGACCTTACCTATTTCATGTCAATCGCTTCAAAACTCTAGGGTAAGGTCTTTAGCATTTCAACCTGGGTATTCATTACCCACCACTGGTCTTCTTTATTGAATCATCTTCTCCTATAGTTGAAACAAATATATAAACGCCCAGGATGATTGAAAACAAAATTACGATTATGTTCTTCATCATTGCCCCTCTTTAATATTAGCCACTGATAGAATATCCTCTAAAATAAAGCCTGATGTCTCATTACTTTGCTTTAGAATCTTTAATGGCTGTTAATTCAGTCTGTGCTCTAGTGCCCACTTGTTCAGTCACTTCCTTGAAAGATGCATTGGTGGTCTCCTCACCATCACCTAAAATATAATTTGTTCCAATATAAACCCCTAGCATAATTGTAAAAAGTATCACGATAACATTTTTCATTTTAAACCCTCCATTGTAGTCATTTCCTTGCAAATTGCATTGATCTTTAAATGAATGTTTAAACACTCACTCGTTTGATATTTTTTTGAATATAACTATATTTTCTGCATGAGTTCCATTGTGTCCAGCCAAATAACAACCACCATAAAATTCAGCATTATTGCAAAGGCAGATGCAATGACTGGCGCATATAAGACATAACTCATCATTTCCTGTTTCCGTAGGTGCTTTGTCATTCGTTCTTCCCGAATGTGACTCTGGTATAAGTTCAAGTGCTCTGCCATTTCTACAGGGGCCATGCTTTCTAGTTTTAGAAAAATACTGGATAATTCCCTGCTCATTTTTGTATTTAATGTGACTGCAAAAACTTCACATGCGCTTTCACTATCTCCCAGTCTCCACAGGACGAGCATTTTGGAATAAGCATGCTTGGTAATTTGACTAAACTTCATAACCTGTTCAATCATATAGTCACCACTCAGGGGAAAGTCAGCTTGTGCTATACATAGATTTTTAAGCTGGGTCATAGCTTCAAAGACCTCTTTGTCAATTTGATCTTCCTGCCCCTTCTTAAAAACTTCCATAAAAAAGCCAAAGGGCATTTGCTTGCCACAAAAACTTTCTACAGGTGCGGTAAGTAAAAATATTCCAGCTACCAGTAAAAATATATGAGGTCTTAAAACCTCAGCTTTCATTTGAACCTTAACTTGTATGACCAGGGTCACCACCGTCAAAATATACCGTATGCCATTATAATACTTGGAATCTGTTTTCATGCCCGCTTCAAGCATGAGTTGTGTCGCACTCGGGCTGGATAACCCCTTGCCTATTTTCTTTTTGTGTCTTGTATCACTCTCTTTCTAAACTTAATGTATTGCTTGCCCTTGGTTTGCCTCGTCCCTATGAAAAGGGTCACACCACCTATGAAGGCTATGAGCAAACCGCAGTAATAATAAAATGATATATATATTTCCATCACCCTCTTCAAAAATATTAGGCTATATCGAATTTTCTTCTATTAAATAGAACCATCAAAAGTATATTCAGAACATAAAGGGCCCCATTAACAATGAGCAAGTGCATACCTGATGGTGTAAAAACCTGATATGCAATAAACTTATGAAGGGTAAAGTCAAAATACTTAATGGACATAAATACTGTGAATCCATATAAGGCAGGTATCAGGTACTTAACTATGGCAAACCCTTCCGATGTGTTTCTTGCTCCTTTTTCATAAGCTTTTTTTAGCACGTTTAAGTTCATTTTTGAATATCAACAAGCCCCGAGGTCACCACCAGTCCCTTCATCAATTGAAAGGAGAATGTTGTTCATAAGCAAACGGCTCCACTGGGTGTTTATCCCATATGTAAAATCATAGAGGATTCTCTCAAGGTCCTGTCGATCCGAATAGGATTTTAATCGCAAAGACATGTGGAAAATGAGACGTCTTGACTGAGGTGCATTGGCCAAATGAGCAATTGACGCATCAATGGCTTCAACCATATTAAAGTTATTGATCTTATATTGATTAATTAACTCCGTCAGTAGGAATTCTCCTTCATAGCTGCTTTCAATCCTGATGGTATAAAGTTTCAAACGGAGCAAGGCGTATGGTCCAACAAGTATACAAAATCCAGAGAACACTGCCATTTTCAGGTTCAGTTTACTAAGCGTCCAGAAAAATGTCATCCCCGTAAAGAACATATTTGTTATTACTATAAGTTCAACAAGAGATGAAGCATTCTCGCCATACACTATAAAGAGCAGTGACCGAACATGATCTACAAAGACCCCTTTTTTCCATATTCTCGTCGAATAGGCTTCACACCATACAAGACCCTGCGAATCACCCCTTGCATACTTGATGCAAAAAGAAGAATCAATCCAATTATAAGCATGAAGTACATAATTATTTGCATCTAGCGTCCCACCTTTAAATGATCATAGGCTGGTTTAAACTTACACGTTGACCCGTCAGGGTATTTCTCGCTTAAACTTTTAAGGCATCTTTCAAAAGCTATGGTGGATGCTTCATCTTCTTCTTTTCCAAATTCAATTGTAGATGGGGACAAATCCCCGTTCCAAACCCAGTCATCAGTTTTATATCTATATTTACAAATTTGATTCATATGAACGTCATGGTTCAAGGGGTCATACTCAATTTCATATATACTCTTTAGCCTCTTTTGAGATTTATCTTTGAGCTGTACAAATTGAAATACAAACTGAAAACTTTTGGCCACTTTAAGAATTGTGCTATAGAGGGAGCCACCATAACTCTTAACAAATTTCATCAGCGACATCATAGCAAAAGTCCATTGTGTCCGAACAGTGAAAAGTCATTTTGACCCGGCGTGTTCCCTTGTTGGCAATTTTAACTGCAATATTGAGAGCCACGCCATCCCGAGCTTCCCCCAGAATGATATAATCTGCATCTGATCGCATGATACTCTTGACTATTTTTTCTAGTTCTTCACCATCCGCAACAAGCTGTAGTATGGGCGCCTCAGGCATAATTTCATGAAAGGGAATTTCCGGGTCCGTTTCCACTGAGACACCTTCTAGCTTTGGATTCTCATAAGACTGCCATGTTGTTAGAAACGTTGTCTTGGCAGTTCTTACGGCCCCTGTAAAGGCAACATTGTAACCAGATCGAATCATGGCTTTAAACAGCGGCACCGACTCCTTTGGAATAGACCCCAAAGCCACTTGCTTTCGAATGTATAATCCTTTAACGAAGAACTTTCTAAAAACGATCGTATCTTGAGTTTCCTTCGTCTTGCCTTCCCCATAAATGGTTATACGCGTACCATTTAACATATAAACTTCATGATAGTCATCATGCAGTCTTTTCCTTGGTGTTTTGAGAAGTAGGGCTTTCCTAAGCTGTCGCCTTCTAATTTCATTTATCTTTTGAGGTTGGAGCTCTAGCTCACCATTAATAAGAAAATATATTCTATCCCCAATAATTTTTGCAGAGCTTGAGCCTCTAAGGCTTTCTTTATCCCCTTGGACCCATTCTGATAGACCTGCCAAGCCCCAATTTTCCTGGAAAACAGCTTCTACAATATCTGAGTACCACCTAGGGTGCCAAGACATTTTTATATTATTCTCTTTTAGATACTCGCTAATTTTATCTTTGAAGTACTTCACTTCTTTGTCATATCCAATGATGGCTCTTTTTGTCTTTCTAAAATGACTTCGAAGCCTGAGCTGTCTTCTTCCCATTCTAGGTGAATGCCTCAAGGATCGTCTTGCACAAGTCTTGAAACTGATCCAGCTTTCCATTTTGACTCTGCTTGACCCTTATTGGCATTTCCTCTACTTCAACATGTCCCAGATATTCATCAAGCTTAAAGAGCTTTTCCATATTGCTTCACTTCCTTACCACGTCCAAACAATTTGTGAATAATACCTTTTTTACTGGTGTCTTGATTGACCCAGTCTTTGCCCAAGTGTGATGATATGATCTTTCCAATATCAATAATTCCACGTGTGTATTCTTCATCTTTATAAGAATATAGGGTGGACTGTTCCTGCTCACACTGCCATCCATATTCCATATACGGAAGCGTCGACACAAGCGGAAAGCCATATTCTTTTTCCATCAGGCTTGTATCGCTCAAGGCACTTGACGCCACATGTTTATTAGCAACAAGTAGAAACTTATCAACAGAAAGCTTGTTTAGTACTTGATATTCAACCCTTTTAAATCTTTTCAATGAGAGCACTTGCTGGGTTGTCACCAAGAAGCGATTGGGGGTCGCATTGAGGGCTGAAATTGACATTCCCAGTTCAATGTTTGAGCCGGCATCAAGTAAGACCACATCAAACCGTTCTTTCATTAAATCAATCAGAAATGTGATATGTTTAGGATGAAACTGCTGTCTTGCCAATATGCTTTTAAGGCCCGGCATAAGATAATATCCATCAGATGTCTTTACACAAGCTTCTTTCATTTCACTGGCGCTGGCAATTTGCGCTTGTAATTTTGATTTTAAGTCGCTTATCCCAAATTTGCTGTCGAATCTTGTATAGTCATCCCCAAAGCCCCCATCAAGTGGTATGAATAGTATACTGTCACTAAATGTGCTTAAATGTTTTGCAACAGACTGTGTAACCATTGTGGTGCCAACCTTGGAATCTGCCCCAAAGAAGGTAAATACCTTATTCTTTTGAATGAGCTCTTGTCCCAGCTTTTTTACAATGAAATCTGCTATTTGGCTTGGGGTCAGTTTTGGTGGTACCATAACAAGACCACCTGAATGAACGACCGCTTCTGTCAAATTAGTAAAGTTTTGGCTAGAAACCATATAAAAAATCGGTTTGCCCTTGCTTTGACCTATAAAGGATTTAACATTGTTAAACGGCATAACCTGATCACTAATAATATAGATGTCATGAAGACCATTTACAAACGTCTCTTCATCAATCAGTTCTACCGAGTTAAATCGCTCTGTTTGTTCCAGAAAAGCCTTGAGCTCTATATCATTTGAAAGTAATCCAACTGCTTTCATTTTATCCCTCTTATCTATACATAACTATGAATTTGTAGCCTTCACTACGCATGCTTGATAATTCGTTAATATCCTCTATACTTGCAATCAGCTCTATTTTTGAAATGTTAGAATTTGCCACCAGACGGTCTGAACCATTCACAGATTCAACTTCCTGATTGGCTTGATTTCTAACAAAAGCGATTCGTAGACACTTTATAGGATCTTTTTTCTCCACACTTAAACCAACATCTTGACCTTCATCCAATAGAACAGGATACAAATAGGCATCATCGCTTCTCCTTAAAGTGGATGGCAATGTAGCGATCCAGTCTGAAGGCATTTGAAAAATGTACTCCCCTTCATTTGGCATCATATTTTGTGCTTCGAAGTACTCGCTTGTTAACTGACCACGAGCTGGAATGAAGTGCTTTGATACCTTTCCTACAATCTCTTTCTTGTTGGTGATTGGATTTTCAATTTAGTCCGGATTTCTCTATTTTAACCAGAGTTAGGTCCTTGTCCGTAATGACCGTCAATGGTTTCACGGATGTTTTTAGAACAACAATCTCTTCTTTCACATACTCTTCACGTCCATATGACTCCCAGTAGTATATGCCCGCCACCGAAGTAACACATAGCAAGATTCCAATAATTCCTTTAATCAATTCGTATTTGTTTTTTTTCATAATCCCATCCCGTTTCCATATTATGTTATTTATACTACCATATAATTCCATTTACTGCAAATAAAAAAATAGATGCAGATGCATCTATTTAAAAAAGGTCTTTTTCAATATTTTTCTTCCATATAATAATTTCGGCTTCAATGGTCTTTATAAAGCCATTTTTTCCAGCCATATAACTTGTAATATCTTCAGGATATTTTTGAGCCAGGTCTCGTTTCAGTTTTGAGTAGGCCATGGCCTTATCGGGATGGAGACGCATATAGTCCCTAAAATTGACATGTCTGCCGACTTCCACATCCCCTTGCTGAAAAATATGGATGTGATGGGTTCTTTCCATTTCTGTTCCCTTTATAAAAAAAACGCCTTCCAGGAATACCGTATTCACCCTTTGGTATATATCCCAATTGCTTCATACCAGAATTGAACTTATCAACTTTTTCTATGTTTTTCACTTCAATTAGTATATCAATAATAGGTTTGCATATATATTGGGAATCGCCGTGCTTCCAATATGATAAACCTCTACAACCAAGTCACCAAACAAGTGTTTTAGTCGGTCTTTTTCAAGTTCAAATATAGCTTCCCATGATTCATCTGGACCTACAACTTCCACTTTTCTTTCTTCTGTCATTTACATCGCTCCTGTCTGGTCGCCTTATTGATTGGTCTTTCTTTCACAGCTAAATAGATCTATTCACGCACATACTGTTTGACTTCCCTTAAAGGAATAATGTGCGTTACTAAGGCCCCCCGCTTTTCGTGCCGACTGCCCTGTTTACAAGTATACACTTTAACCGAGCCTCCATCAATAAAACCAACTGAAGTCAGGCTATCATTGCTTGAATCAACAAGCCATGTCCACATTTTGTCACAGGCACTCGAATCCACTAAGGATCTTGACTGGGTCACTAAAAACTCCTGAGCCGTCATTCCAGTCCATCCACTTTCGGCAAACAACTGGCGAATTTGTCGCCCACTCATTCCATATGTACAGTCTTGGTGCATATCCCATGAGTATAGCAAGGCATAAGGTTTATCAAACCGAGCCGTAATATTAAAGTCACTTTCTACAAATCGATTATTTGGATCTTTTTGAACGGAATCTGTTATATATGCGCTCATGCCCATTTTTTCAATACCGAAGGACATTTTTTTCTGAAAAAGACTGACTGTTTTCAATTTGAAACTTATAAGAAGGCATTATAATTGTCTGACTTAAATGATGTGTCCGCATTAAATCAAATATGTCGTCTTCTTCGCTCTCGATTTCAAAACTTTTTTCAACTTCATCAGCCCAGTCATCCAGATTTAATAGCCTAAATAATCCCGCTGATGAATGAATCACTTGATTAAAGTCAAATGAATGCATAAAATCACCCCTCTTCATAGGGAGTATACCCAAAATTGAAGAGGGGTCACATTTAAGTGGCTATTTTGTTGTTATGGCCGTGGCCCTATACCACTGCTTGTGGTTTTAAACTTTCAATTCAACTTCTTGACCAAGCTGGTCCTTATATTGTTCAATGATCGGATCAACTTCTGACTCTATAAATTCAACCACTTGTTTGTCTGATCTTCCAATATAGTCAGCAGGGTTGAGAAGTTTTTCAATATCACTTTCATCTAAGCCAAACGCAGGATCCTTAACGATTCTTTCAAGAAGATCATTTTTTAAACCTAGCTCTTTGACCTGCTTTGCAGCTTCCATTGAATGGACTCGAATAAGTTCGTGTAGTTCTTGACGGTCTCCTCCACGCTTTACAGCTTCCATAATAATATTCTCAGTGGCCATAAAAGGCAATTCAGCATTCATATGCTTTTCAATAACCTTTGGATATACAACAAGACCAGTTGTGACATTATTGCCTATGTCCAGAATGGCATCAACCGCTAAAAAGGCTTCAGGGATTGCCAGTCTCTTGTTGGCAGAATCATCAAGGGTTCTTTCAAACCACTGACTTGATTGTGTCATAGCTGGGTTTGCAGCTGAAGCCATTACAAAACGACTTAAAGCAGCAATACGCTCTGAACGCATTGGGTTTCGCTTATACGCCATTGCTGACGACCCAATTTGATGTTTGGCAAATGGCTCTTCCACTTCCTTCATGTGTTGAAGAAGTCTTAAATCATTTGTCATTTTATGCATAGACTGCGCAACACCACTTAGAGCTGCTGATACCCTTGCATCAATTTTACGTGTGTAGGTTTGACCTGTGACAGCCAAGGCCCATCAAATCCGAACTTCTGAGCTATTTTTTCATCTAAGGCTTTTACTTTTTCATGGTCTCCATCAAATAATGCCAGGTAACTTGCTTGTGTGCCTGTTGTTCCCTTAACACCACGCATTTTTAATGAGTCAATAAGGTATGTGATATCATTGTAATCCATTACCAAATCAATCATCCACAAGGTTGCACGTTTTCCAACTGTCGTAAGCTGTGCAGGCTGGAAATGTGTGAATCCCAGTGTTGGTTGAGCCTTGTACTCTAGAGCAAAACTTTTTAATTTTGAAATCAAATTAACCAGTTTTACACGGACAAGTTCAAGGGCTTCTTTCATCTGAATAAGATCAGTATTGTCTCCAACATATGCACTGGTAGCCCCTAAATGAATGATCGGCATAGCGTCAGGACATTGTTCGCCAAAAGTGTGAACATGTGCCATAACGTCATGACGTCTAATTTTTTCGTGTTCTGCTGCACGTTTAAAATCAATATCATCAATGTTCGCCTTCATTTGAGCAATTTGCTCATCGGTTATGTTTAGACCGAGTTCTTTCTCAACTTCTGCAAGCGCGACCCAAAGTCTTCTCCATGTAGAGAATTTCTTTTGTGGTGAAAATATCTCGCTCATTTCCTTTGAACTGTATCGCTCAATTAGTGGGTTAGAATATTGTGTAGACATGCTATTCATTTCCTCCTCGAAGACGTTTTATAAATTCGAATATTTTATTTTCATATTTTTGCTTTTTCATTCGCATTTGTATTATAACGTACTAGGACAGAATATTCAACTTGAAAGTTTCTATCGAATAATATCAGATTTCTTTCTATATAGGGTTTAACCTATAAGCTAAGGAACAATTTAGTCATTTGTCTGGTTGACTTTTGTATCTTATATTTTTCCGAGCTGAGCACATTAAAAGCAGGCACATATTAATATGCCTGCTTAAGTATTAATCATGTAAATTTTTAATTATCGTGGTTGAACAATCAGTTTAATGGCTGTTCGTTCTTCCCCATCAATTTCAATGTCTGCAAAGGCAGGAATACATACCAAATCAATACCCGATGGAGACACATATCCCCTTGCGATTGCGATTGCTTTTACAGCTTGATTGATAGCGCCAGCCCCAATCGCTTGTATCTCTGCCCTACCATGTTCTCGGATGACACCTGCTAATGCACCTGCTACAGAATTAGGATTCGAATGTGACGATACTTTAAGTATTTCCATATATATGCATCCTCCTTGCTGCGATATTACTTCGGTTGAACAATGAGTTTTATTGCTGTGCGTTCTTCCCCATCAATTTGTATATCCGTGAAAGCCGGAATACATACCAAATCAACACCACTTGGCGCCACGAAGCCTCTTGCAATTGCAACAGCCTTTATTGCCTGATTGATCGCCCCGCACCAATAGCCTGCATTTCAGCATTACCTGCTTCACGAAGGACACCTGCTAATGCACCTGCTACAGAGTTTGGATTAGATCTTGCTGATACCTTTAATACTTCCATGTCTACGCCTCCTAATTAATCATGTCTAGAAATATTGTGTCTTGTGGTTTGACTCTTTCATAATTACCTATTCACCGTTTAAGTGAAACACCTGCTTGTTTGGTTTACTTTAAACAGTTTAGGCGCTTGCAAAACGACTAATGAACCAGGACTTGTTGCTCCATACTGAAGCTCAAGTCAAATTGTACTTGTACGATACATTTTACAAGTCACTTATTTCATGCTGTAATATTTGTTATTAAGTTATGTAATACACTCGACCTTTTGAAGCATCACTCTCCTTCGAAAGTCTACCAACTAACACTCTATAACTCAATACCCAAGAATTAACACCCAAAACACGATTAAAATAAAAAAATGCGTATTGGATAAATAATTTTAAGTAATGTAATTATCAACGTGTATTTAATTTACAATGTTTATTAGAATAATAAATGCTTTACCACTGAGACCCTATGCCATCACTTTCAACCCACACTTATTCCTCACAGGCCTTACCTTGCCCCTTTTTGAAATGACTAAGCGTCTGCTTATACCTTATGGGTTTTATACCATATGAAAAAGCGTACACACCCATTTATTTCCAAGGTGTGTACGCTCATTATTATCATATTCATTAAGGCATTTTCCATCATCTAAACGCTCATGATTTTCTTGTTTCTTAACGCTCAGGGTAGAGTGGATATTTTTGCATAAAGCATCAACTCGTGCTTGTGCCTCACTTAGGTCTCCTTGACGGTTTTCAATGACATAATTAATAATATCAGCAATTTCTGTCATATCTTCTTCTTTATAACCGCGGGACGTGACTGCCGGTGTACCAATACGAAGGCCACTCGTTACAAAAGGACTTTCTGTTTCATTTGGCACCGTGTTTTTGTTTGTGGTAATGCCAATAGAATCAAGAAGTTTTTCAGCGTCCTTGCCTGTGATGTTTTTGCTTCTTAAATCAACAAGCATTAAATGATTGTCTGTGCCACCTGATACAATATCAAATCCATGTGATACAAAAGCATCCGCAAGTACAGATGCATTTTTTTATAACTTGTTTTTGATATGCTTTAAAATCATCTGACATGGCTTCTTTAAAGCATGCAGCTTTGGCAGCTATAACATGCATAAGGGGTCCCCCCTGGATGCCTGGGAATATTGTCTTGTCAATTTTCTTTTTATAGGCTTCCTTGCAGAGAATAGCGCCCCCCCTAGGACCACGTAAAGTCTTATGGGTTGTCGTTGTTACAAAATCTGCATATGGCACCGGACTTGGGTGTAATCCAGTCGCCACCAATCCTGCTATGTGAGCCATATCCACCAGCATATAAGCATCAACTTCATCACATATTTCACGGATTTTTTCGAAATCAATAATTCGTGCATATGCACTGGCGCCACTTACAATCATCTTTGGCTTTTCCTTGAGGGCCATTTGTCTTAATGCATCATAATCTATGTAACCTTTTTCATCAACTGAGTAAGAAACCACATCATATAGCTTTCCAGAAAAGTTGACTGGACTGCCGTGAGTCAAGTGGCCGCCATCAGATAGATTCATTCCCAGAATCTTATCCCCTGGCTCAAGGACAGCAAAGTACACACCCATATTGGCTTGAGAGCCTGAATGGGGCTGTACATTGGCATGCTCTGCATCAAATAGCGCTTTCATTCTATTAATAGCAAGCTTTTCAGCAACATCCACATGCTCGCAACCACCATAATATCTCTTATCTGGATAGCCTTCAGCATATTTGTTTGTCAGAGCTGAACCGTGAGCTTCCATAACTGTCAAACTTGTGAAGTTTTCAGATGCTATTAGCTCTATGTTTGATGATTGTCTTTCCATTTCATCTTGAATGGCTTTGTATAACTCCGGATCGCGCTCTGGTAAAAATTTGAAATTCATAGAACCCCCTCATTTCTTATCCAAGTGACTATCAATTCACTGCTTTTGCCTATTCCTTATTCAATACTGATCTTTATTTATTTATAATCGTAACACTATAGCTCATAGATTTATATGTTAAATATTCATAGTTATTCCACGACAGTCCACTCAATTTGTAGATGACAAATCTATATATTGCAAGCTATTTTTTGTCTTTTCTTCTTTTCACTGGAGCCATGTGAAGCGCTCCATCAAGCAACCCGTAGGCTGCCTCAGAAACAGACTCTGACAGGGTTGGGTGTGCATGTATTGTTGTTGTGACATCTGTATCTTTTAGTCCATGAGCAATGGCTATTGTCAACTCATGGATCAAATCAGAGGCATGCGCCCCCACTATTTGAGCGCCTATAAGTTGACCATCACTAAGAGCGGTTAACTTTACAAGCCCTCCGTGTGATTCATCGTCATAGCTTTTCCATTTGCAGAAAAAGGAAACTTGCTCACTTTTATCTCCAGGCCTTTTTCAGTGGCTTCATCTTCATTGACACCAACGGATGCCATTTCTGGTGATATGAAAACACAGCTTGGAACAATATTCATTTTATCAGTGCCCACTGAACCTTCTTGACCACCAGGCATGGTCTCTAGTGCCATGATGCCTTCAACAACATGAACACCCTGGTGTGAGGCCGCATGGGCCAACATGTATTTGCCATTTACATCACCAATTGCATAGACTCTGCTATTGCTTGTTTTATAATGATCATCTACAGCTATGGCTGAACCCGTAATTTCTATACCAGCCTTGTCCAGTGACAAGCCCTCAGTATTTGGTTTACGTCCCATCGCCGAGAGTACAAGATCAGCGTTTAAGACAGACTCACCCTTTTTACCGCTAATGTGCACACCTGTATATGTGTCTTCATCTGATAGTTTTAAAAGATTTTGTATTTGTGAGTATTTTAATGCCTTTCTTTTCAAATAGGCACTCACACGTTTCACAACATCCTTGTCGAAGCCTTTTAAAACACTACTTCTTGCCACTACGGTTACATCGGAACCAAAGGCATTAAATATGCTAGCAAATTCCATCGCTACAACGCCACCGCCAAGAACGACTAATTTTTCTGGAAGCCTGTCAAAATCAAGGAGTTCCTTACTGGTTACGAGCCTCTTACTGTCAATCCCTTCTATTTGAGGTACAAAAACCTTAGACCCCGTTGCAAGAATAAAATAATCTGACTCTATTTCAATAACTTGCTTATCGTCTTTCTTTACGGACACCGTCTTGTCAGACTCAAAGGATGCAGTTCCCTTAATTATGGTTACACCATTTGCAATCAAGATCTTCTCAATACCTGAGGTCAATTCTTCGACAACGCCATTTTTATGCTTTTGAAGCTTTTCTACATTCAAGTTAAAATCTGCAACATCTAGTCCGAACTGGTCTGCAATGCTTAGGTTTTCAAGCACTTTCAGCACTTTTATAAAATGCTTTTGTAGGTATACATCCATAGTTAAGACATGTTCCACCAATTTTGTGGTTTTCAATAAGTGTAACATCTGCTCCAAGTTGGGCGCCACGAATGGCTGCTACATATCCGCCTGGACCACCACCAATAACCGTGATTGTTTTAACCACTATACCGCCCCTTTCATCCAGCGCAGTATAGGTTTGCGGGCAGCAGCCGTTTCATCAACACGACCTATAATGGTCTTAGTTGGTGCCGCTTTTAAACGAGCTGGCTCTTGTCTGCTCTCATTTCTTATTTCAATCATGGCTTCAATAAATGCATCTATGGTTTCTAGACTCTCAGTTTCTGTTGGTTCAATCATAAGCGCTGAGTCGACAATAAGTGGGAAGTATATTGTTGGAGGATGGTATCCAAAATCCAACAGTCGCTTTGCAATATCAAGCGTTGTGACTTGACTTAGGCTGTCTCCTGTACCAGCTAAAACAAACTCATGCTTGCACAGTCTGTCCACAGGCAATTTGTAATGGTCCTTCAAGCGAGCTTGCATGTAATTGGCATTAAGAACTGCTGTCTCACTTGCTTTTTCAGACCATCAGCCCCATTGTCTTTAGGTATGTATAGGCTCTAAGCAGGATGCCCACATTGCCATAGTAGCTTTTCATTCTACCTATACTTTTAGGGCGGTCATAGTCAAATGCGTAGGACTTGTCATCGTTTTTACCAGAACTGGCTTTGGTAAGAAGTCTTTTAGTTTTGCCTTAACTCCAACAGGGCCACTGCCTGGACCACCACCGCCGTGTGGTGTTGAAAAAGTCTTATGCAGGTTCAGGTGGACCACATCAAAGCCCATATCACCTGGTCTGGTATGTCCCATAATTGCATTCATATTGGCTCCATCATAGTAAAGCAGACCGCCAGCTTCGTGAACAAGTGACGCAATTTGATCAATTTGTGTTTCAAATAATCCAAGTGTGTTGGGGTTTGTCAACATTAAGCCTGCAATGGAATCATCAAGGACAGATTTTAAACTGTCAATGTCCACTTCGCCTTTTTCATTCGATTTCACTTCAATAATATCAAGACCAGCAACACTTGCAGTTGCAGGATTGGTTCCATGCGCTGAATCAGGCACAATAATTTTAGTTCTGCTATAGTCTCCTCTTGCTTCATGGTAAGCACGAATCATCATAATTCCAGCAAGCTCTCCATGAGCGCCTGCAGAAGGTTGTAATGACATTTCATCCATGCCTGTCACTTCAGCTAAAAGTTCTGACAAATTGTACATCATTTCAAGGGTCCCTTGAACCGTGTCAAGGGGCTGATATGGATGAATATCAGTAAAGCTAGGCAGGGCTGCCACATCTTCATTGACCTTTGGATTGTATTTCATGGTGCAAGATCCAAGTGGATAAAACCCTGTATCTACACCATAGTTGAGCGTGCTCAATTCGGTATAGTGACGTATCACTTCCGTCTCACTGACCTCTGGAAGTTCTGGACTATCTGATCTGAGAAAAGAAGTTGGTATGAGTGATTCAACATTCTCTTCAAAGGGGTCAACGAAATGTCCCACGCGTCCTTCAACTGATCTTTCAAAGATTAATGGTCTCATCATTTCAAGCCCTCCACAACTTTTATATATGCATCTAGTTCTTCTTTTGTCCGCTTCTCAGTGGCACAAATTAACAGGCTGTTATCAAGGTCTTCATACTGGTGGCCAAGCTCTAAACCACCTAGTATGCCATTGTCCTTTAATTGTTCAAGAATCACCTTGGATGACACCTTGGATTTCAAGACAAATTCCTTAAAAAACGGTGCCTTATAAGGGGCTTCAAACAAGCCTGTGTCTACAAGCTTATTTCTCAGATAGACCGCTCTTTTATGTGACTCTTCAGCTACTTTTTTTTAGACCATTCTTACCCATTAAGGACAAGTAGACTGTGACAGCCAGGGCGTTAATGGCCTGATTGGAGCAAATATTTGATGATGCCTTTTCTCTTCGTATATGCTGCTCACGCGCTTGAAGGGTTAGAACGTAGGCTTTTTTCCCTTCACTATCTACGGTTTCCCCTACGATTCTCCCTGGAAGTTTACGCATCTGTTTTTTTCCAACAGCCATAAATCCAATATGAGGCCCACCAAAATTCATGGCATTTCCAAAGCCTTGTGCATCTCCAACTGCAATGTTTATCCCGCAATCTCCCGGCGATTTTAAAAGAGATAGGGAAAGTGGATCAACTGAAGCAATAGAAAGAGCCTTATTATCTTTTGCTAGGTTGGCCACCGCTTCAAGATCTTCAAGATTTCCTAAATAGTTTGGCGACTGTACAATGACCGCAGAACAATCTTTGCTGATCATAGCCTCCAAAGCCTTTAAATCAGTGACACCTTCTGATTTAGGGACCATCTTCACCTCTACACCCCTATAATGCATATATGTCTTTATGACTTCCAGGGTTTCTGGATGTACAGTTTCTGAAACAAAAATAAGGTTGTCTTTCTTGCCTTCAGTGGCAATCATAGCTGCTTCAGCTGCTGCAGTCGCACCATCATACATGGATGCATTTGTTGCTTCCATACCAGTAAGTTCGCAAATCATTGTCTGGTATTCAAATATGCACTGCAAGGTCCCCTGGCTGATCTCTGGCTGATAGGGCGTGTAAGCCGTATAAAATTCGCTGCGACCAGTTATATGCTACCGCCGAAGGAATGTAATGGTCATATGTGCCTGCTCCAAGGAAGCTGACATAATCATTGACTGTTTTATTCTTCTGTCCTAAGTGATGCATATGCTTCTTTACAGAATATTCCGACATCGAATTGTCAAAATTAAGCCCACGATTTAAACGCAGGCCCTCTGGTATATCCTCGAAGAGGGCCTCTGCGCTTGTTACTCCAATCGTGTCAAGCATATGTTTTTTTTCTTGATCTGTGATCGGAATGTATGGAAACATATTATGCCTCCTCTGATGTGAATGCTTCATATTTTTGTGCATCCATTAGCTTGTCTAGTTCAGACGCATCAGACAATTCCACTTCCAAAATCCAGTTTTCGTATGGATCTTCATTGAGAACCGCATAGTCATCTTCTATATCTTCATTCACCGCAGTGACAGTACCTGTCACTGGAGAGAAGGAGTCTGATGCCGCTTTAACGGATTCAATGACACCAAAGCTTTCGCCAGCTTCTAGTTCATTCATCTTCTTCAGCAATTCCACGTAAACAT
>LQAG01000177.1_pt1 | contig 25952 bp, 33 predicted proteins | sample 1535801 | NCBI WGS metagenome assembly LQAG01 (sample SAMN04331584, study PRJNA305678) | bioreactor metagenome | isolation source: bioreactor_3 inoculated with Wadden Sea sediment 1st replicate of a... | place: Germany:Bremen | reverse complement strand
GTCCAAGCCATCCACCCGGTTCAGAACCGAGTAGTTGAAGTAGGAATGCCTTCGAAGGAAGTTGTAGTAGGCAACCCAGAGGGCAACCGAATAGTTGGCGCCATCGAAATTGTCGTACCCGCAGGTACAGCGATAGGATTCCTTGAAAGTCCTGTTCAGACGTTCGACGACTTGCTTGAAGGGGCGAAACTCTGTGGAGACCGCATCATCATTGGTGAGACCGATGACCTGAGTGATGTCAAAGTCAAGAGGAGCCTCATCACGAAGAGCGAACTGCTGAGCGGCAAGCGGATAAGCGCTGTAGCCATCGGCAATGAACTTGAAGTTTTCAGCCAGAGACTGCAATCCCCTGAAGGCCATGCGCATGGCGAGGATGCAAGGGCCAACGGTCCGATTATCGGAGACCTGGTAACCAAGGACAGACTTGGAAACAGCATCCATAATGAACCAGATGTACCCTTTAACGCCTTTGACCTTGATGTAGGTTCATCGGCAATGAAGGTGTCTGATTTCTTGTAGTTGTAGTGGTCGACAAAGGGCTTGATGAGGACAGCTGCTGTCTTGCAATAGTTGGCAACCATGGTATGGGAAACCTTGACACCATGGACATCCTCAAGAGCATAGGCGGTTTTCCGAAGGGAAAGACCCAGGTTGACGTGGTAAGTCAGGCAAAGGGACATGATGTGGGCGTTATTCTTGCGAAACTTAAGGGAAGATGCATTCTTGGGTAAAGAGTTGATGTCCGCCGTGAAGAAATCGATTGTGAATTCGCGATAGATGTAATGGAGCTTGTGCTTATACTTCTCGTTGTTGGCAATGGTTTCATCATCGACGGTTTCAAGGTTGTGAAGATAGTAAGAGCACTTCTTGCTGATACACTTGTGAAGAGTGAAGAATTTACGGTGCTTGACGGGTGAAAGTGCATGGCCGCAGTAGGGACACTTGAGTTTAAGCTTCTTGGTGACCTTTTTAGCGGTGCTGAAGGTCTGGCCACAGACCTTGCACTGGTACTGACCATTGGCGCCGTTGTTGTCGTATTGATAATGATGGGGAGCATCGCAAAGAGGACAGGAGACATCCTCGGGGATGGACTTGCCATTACGGCGTTGAATCGGTTTGAACTTCTTGCCGTACTTCCATTCGTAATAGGCGATGAGGAACTGCCAATCCTGCTTAACGAAGGGAACAATGACAGGCAGGATATCCGTCTTGAACTTCTGATACTTGGGAGAATGGATCTCTTCATGAGCCCATTGGCCAAGAGGTATATATTTGGAGATGAAAAGTACCAGCCAGCGAATTTGTTGATTTTGGTATTGGATTATTAGTAGTAAATGAGTTATAATTTTCTGCATAGCAATGACTTCCGTTTCTTTGGAATAATTTTTGTGTAGGAACTTAAATTATAACTGAAAATAGGGGGTCATTGCTTTTATGTTGAAAAAAAAGTTGCGAAACCCAGGAAAATAAAAGGTTTTAGAACAAACATAGGAGTGTCAGACTTGACACTACCTTCATTCCGAGGAGAGAGTTTATATGAAAAAAATTATCATTTTAGGTTTAGCACTGCTGATAGTAAGCGGGTGTACGTCTGAAAATACGCAAGAGGCAGATGTTTTTGAGACAACCGAAGACGACATTGAAAAGGATGAAAACGTCCATTGACGATCTTTTACAATATTGATGTCATCACCGATGGAATCATCAAATCCAGGTGACTATATTGAGGAGCATAAGGATACCTACAGTCGTCTGATTGAATTTGATGATGATACTCTGAAATACTGTTTCTCTCTTTTGAAGAAGGAGATCAAACAGGTTTGAAGGGCCATTTGATGATGTCTGCTTGTAGAGATATCCTTTTCGAATACGACATATCTTTAGATCCGCTAAATGGCCAACAATGGTATGATGAGATAAAAGGCTATGCAGAAGAAGTTGCATCACTACACGGAACTGCTTTTGTTGCTGAGCAATATCCGCCATTGGTTTACTTGTTGGATGATTCAGCTGATTCTAATTATTATGCTTTTGATATGGTTTTCTTCGCGGATGGTCAAGTTGAAATCGCAGGACAAAAATTAGGTTATCAAGCATCTGATCTAGCGTCTCTGTTGACGGTTATCGACAATCATCAGATCGAGCAGATCATGTACCGGGCAGTTATCTATTATTACAGTGCATATACAGAAGACCATTCATCTATGAAACGTTTTTCAGATGAATATCTGGCTAGGTTCATAGATACTGCTTAGGAAGATATTAGAAAAGTTGTCTAAAAAAAGTGTTGACAATCCAACAGTTGTTTATTTTGCTTATCAAAGATGGCTGCTTACTCAAGGATATCCCAAGAATAAAGATAAGGAATTGATCTATGAGAGCTGGTTGCTGGATGTTGATGAGTTGTTTGCCGTAAGGGCACCTGGAAACACATGCTTGTGATGTTGAAAAGTCCATATAAGTATTGACGAATAGTGGGATGTTGGTATATTTAACTTTGGAGGTGCACATATGCTTAACAGAGAAAAAGACGCCACACCATTATATATTCAAATCAAAAAAATTGTTCAAGAGGAAATAAATGCCAATAAATATCCTGCAGGAGGAATTATTCCATCCGAAGTTGAACTTCAGCAGATGTATCAAGTGAGTAGAAATACAATCCGGCAGGCAATGCAGGAGTTGGAATTTGAAGGCATAGTCAGGAAACAGCGAGGAATAGGGACCATTGTACTTGAACAGCCGATGAGTACTGAAAATCAGTACAGCACCAATGTGAAAAGTTTTGCTTATGAAATGCTTGAAAGCAGTATGGATACGACGACTTTTGAAAGTAATATCGAGATTGTGACCGCACAGAGAAGAGTTGCAAAAGCTTTGAATATCAACGAAGGAGATGAAGTCTACCACCTTAGCAGGGTAAGAGGCACCAAAGACAAAAAGGTGGTTTTTTTGAAACATACCTGATAAAGGATATGAATCTAGTTCTGGATAATAGCCAATACTATGGATCGCTATATGAAATGCTGAAACAGAAGGGTGTTGAAATCGGCAATGTATATGAGGCCATTTCGGCAAAAGAACCCAACGATCTTGTTCGCGAGAAGTTGGAAATGGATGAGGAGATGCCTATTCTTGTTAGAGAAAGGGTCGTCAGTGACAAGAACGGGAGATTGTTCGAGTATACGACCGGTTTCTATCATTCAAAAAAGTACAAGTATAATATTGAATTTATCGTTGGAACGAAATAATTGAAGAATATACCGGGTTGACAGAAATGGAAAACATGGTATTATTCAAATATAAACATACCAACGTTGGAACGATGGTAGAAATGTTATCATAGCACACTTCGGGTGTGCTAAAAAATCAAGACAAACGTACCAACGTTGGAACCAATAATAAGGAGAAAAATATGATTATTAAACTTCACTCGTTGCTAAAAAAATGTATCTGGGGATCTGAAGCATGGGAACTCTCAAATAACCGTTTTGGAATATGCCAAGTTGCAAGTGGTTACCAGACAGGATTACCGTTTAATGAACTTATTGACAGCGACGGTCAAGCCCTTCTTGGTACCCGCGCTCAAGGAATGGAAGAATTCCCCATTTTGGTGAAAGAAATCCAAGCTCAGGACACGCTTTCTATTCAGGTGCACCCTGATGATGACTATGCCAAGATTCACGAAAATCAACCCGGAAAGACTGAGTGCTGGTATATCGAAGATTGTGATGAAGCTGCTTTCATATACTACGGATTTAATAAGGATACTACGAGAGAAGAAGTAGAGGAAAGAATACGTAACGGACAACTATTGGATATCATCAATAAAGTTCCGGTTCAAAAGGGTGACATCTTTTTTGTTAAGCCGGGAACAATTCATGCCATAGGCAAAGGCGTTTCGGTAATCGAAGTCCAGCAAAACTCCGATGTCACATATAGGGTATATGACTATGACCGAAAAGATACTTTGGGAAATTCAAGGGAACTTCATTTAGAGAAGGCTTTGGATGTTTTGAATTATAAACGTCTGGATGTAGAGGCGGAAAAACTAAACGATCAAGTGATTTGTGACTATTTTATGATGTACCCAATCAAAGTCGATACTGAAATAGCAATCTTAAGAATACCTGAATCTTTTTATCATTTTGCTGTTGCAAATGGAACAGGCGTCATGACATGTGATGGTGAAGAACTGCTCTTTAGCAAGGGTGACAGTATTTTGTTGGCGCTGGCAGCGGATTGATTAAGATAACAGGGTCTTGTGAAGTGATTGTTTCACACATCTGAGAACGTTTTTTTAAAAGAATGCTAACATATATAATATATTGCATAACGCAATATGTGGATTGTTATTGACAATGCAGGCAAGACCAAGATTATTGACAGGTAGTAAACCTATTTGTCAGTGGTGTTGGTCTTTCTTATTCCGGTTGTTTGCATGAAAGCTCTGTTGTTTACTATAAGCAATACTGTTTTCTTTCAACTAGAAGGGAATTTTCACTACCGCTGAAATAATTTTCGTGATTCTGTCTCGTTTTTGTTATACTATTAAATAAAGCAGTAAAAAATTCAAGGTGTATTAAATGAAAACAAGAACTGAAAAAGAAATATTTGATCTTATATATAAATTTGCAGAAGTAGATAAAAGGATTCGTGTCGTCATTATGAATGGTTCTAGAGTGAATCCCAATATTCAAGGGGATATTTTCCAAGATTATGACATTGCTTGTTATGTTACGGATCTTGAACCGTACTTAAAAGAAAATGACGTTGTTCCTTATTTTGGTGAAACAATTATAGTTGAACAGCCTAATTTTGGTCCATGGCCACCTGATGATGTTGATGGCAGTTATCATAACTATAATATGCAATTCCTTGACGGAAATCGTATAGATCTAACTTTTTTCAATACCGAAAAGTTAGAAGAACAATGTAATGATAGCCTTTCGAAAGTTCTTATCGATAAAGATAAGCTTTGTTCAAATCTTCCTCCTGCAAGTGAGAAAAGCTGCCTTTGCTGAAGTCTTATATTGAAGGTTGGTTAAGAGAGCCAGTACAATTGATGCTCTCGTGGGAAATTGGAATAAAAACTGGATTTAGTAAGTCAAATTGGTGCAAAAGGGAAATACCTTCAAGAGTTTCTAGAACCTGAAAAATGGGACCAGTATTTGCGAACATATGTCGATTTTGACTATGAGAATATTTGGGATTCAATTTTTTTTGTTTTATGACATATTTACTCAATCTGCTGCTTTCGTAGCCAATGAATATAATTTCATATTTCCAGAAGATAATGCAAGCAAAGTTCTTTCGTTTCTAAACCACGTAAGGAACTTATCTGGTTATACATTTGTAGAGGGGGGTTGCTATGAAGATAGAAAATATCGAAGAGAATAGAAGACGATTCATGGATTTGCTTTTGATTGGAGATGAGCAAGAGGATATGGTCGAGAAGTACATTGACCGTGGTGATATGTTTGTGTTGTATGACAATGAATTGATTGGCGCTTGCATTGTTATTGAAGAAGATAGAATATTTGAGTTGAAGAATATTGCACTATATCCTGAGTTTCATGGCCAAGGGTATGGTAAGAAGTTAATCGAATTCTTATTCGAGTATTATCAGAATAGAGGAAAGACAATGTATGTAGGTACAGGAGATAGTCCATGGATTTTACAATTCTATAAAAGTTGTGGATTCGAAGAATCTCATAGAATTGCGAATTTCTTTATTGATAATTATGACCATCCAATTGTCGACTGCGGTAAGCAATTAAGAGATATGATTTACCTGAAGAGGGAGTTTAGGAATCGGTAGCTTCCGTGATTTCTTTCATCTGAAATACGAATTCCAACACACAATTGGCTAACCGAGGGAATCGAATTAGCAGTTCGCGGGCTCACACGTAGCTGAATAGTGCCAAGGCACTATCACGGTGCCTGGCACTCAAAGTTGAATATTACTTACTCTTCCCCTCTAAAAATTTTATTCCTTCCTCAAATTGTGGTAAATATTCTTTGTGTGCAACCAACATTTCATCTAAAATTGTTTGTGCTATTTTCCCACTTGGAACAAGCGGGTTAATTGTAAATGATTGTAATGCAGTACTATAATCTCCTGTTATCGCAGCTTTAATAGTAGTTAACTCCATGTCTTTCATGTGTTGTAACAATCCACTGCTTGAAGAGTCAAAGGATCCCCATGAAAGTGGGATTGGCCCATTAGAAGTAATGATAGAACTTACTTCAACAACTACATCATCTGGTAAGTCGGAGATAGCACCATTATTTTTCGTACTTACTACCATATGACTACGCTTATCATTATATATAGATGTAATTAATTCACATGCTGCATCAGAATAGTAAGCACCTCCTCGTTTTGCAAGTTGTGGTGGTTTTATGCTTAAGTTAGGATCTTTGTAAAGCTCAAATAATTCTGCTTCTGTACGTTTTACTACTTCTGCTCGAGTTTCACCTTTCTCAAAGGCTTCTAACTCTTCTTTTAACATATCATCTGTAATATAGTAGTATCTATGATACATACATGGAATAATCCCTAGATTACGTACTTGATCCGGTAAAAATCCAATATTCGGGATATTTTGAACTCCAGATTTTTGTTCAACATCTTTACCAGCATTATTGTTTGGATTTAATGGACTCATAATTCCTTCTAATGCCTTCACCAATCCTTCAGGCGATGTATATGCAGCTTCAATTACATCTTTAGTTTTTTCTTCGCCTGTTTTATCCCATACACGATGCCAATGGAAATGATTTAATCCTCCAAAACGAAAGAATAAATCTTCCTCTTTTTCTTTTAAAACTCCTGATGCAATTTTGCTACACATAATAGGTACATTGCATAAGCCTACGACTTTATCCCAATGCCCATAACGAACAACTGCTTCAGTCACCATTCCAGATGGATTTGTGAAGTTAACTAACCATGCCTTTGGACAAAGTTTCTTCATTTCTTCCACAATATCCAATATAACAGGGATTGTACGAAAGGCCTTAAACATTCCTCCTGCACCATTTGTTTCTTGTCCAATAATTCCATGAGATAAAGGAATTCTCTCATCCTTAATGCGAGCATCTAATAAACCTACTCGAAGTTGAGTAGAAACAAAATCTGCATCCTTTAGTGCTTCACTACGATCTAATGTTAAATGAACCTCCCAATCTAATCCTGCTGCTTTAACCATTCTTTTTGCCAGCGCACCAACAATTTCCAGCTTTTCCCTTCCAGCTTCAATATCTACTAACCATAGTTCTTTGATTGGTAATTCATCTTTTCTTTTTATAAAACCTTCAATTAATTCTGGTGTATAACTTGATCCACCACCAATCGTTACTATTTTCAAATTTCTTTTTCATATTCATCACGACCTTTCTACAAATATTATAATTGAAACTATTAATAATTAAAATATTCATAGCTCTTATAGTCACAAAGAGGATTGTTTAGTTACATGTTCCACTTAAAAAACAAAGTGTTTTTTAACAGCAAAAACCCCCTTTAGATTTATTTAAGGAGGTTTTCAATTACTCTGAAGTTGTTTTTATACTTTTGCTTTTTTTTGTATTGTTAATTTTAGCTAAAGCTTCAATTATATACATTGCTGGAATTTGTGAAGTTATATCTACTTTGCCCCATGAATTCTCATAGGCTAACTCTCTTTGTATATAATATGAAATATTATAATCTGACAATTTCGCCAAGGTGCTATTCTTACTATTAGTGATAGCAACTACAGTTGACTTACTTCTTTTCAAAATTTCAGAATTATGGACTAGCATTTCAATCTCACCTTCAACAGATAAGGTAATTATTATTGTTTCACTTGGAACTTCAAGGTTTATTTGGAAACATTGGGTTGTTAACCCCTGTAGAAAAAATCCCAACATTACAAAAATAGCGACTAGCATAATCAGCAATTATTCCTGAATTGCCTACACCTAAAAAAATCACATGTTTCTTTGATGCAATAATTGTTGCAATTTCATCAAGTTGATTTTGAAAGGCTTCCGTACTTGCTCTTTGTAAAAAATCCTGGACTATTGAAGAATCATATCTTTTTGGTGATTCTTACTCTTCTGTGCTTCCAGCTTATATCTCACTTTGAATTCAGAAAATCCATCACAATTTAATTTTCTACAAAATCTAGTGATAGTAGTAGTTGAAACATGAGCTTCATTAGCCACTTCTCTAATGGTCATATAGGCAATTTTTTTCACTATTTCTTTAATATAAAATTATAAATCTCATAATCTAAATCGCTAAATTGACCTAAAGCTTGAATAGAAAATAAACTCACAGTGTATCACCGCCTTCTCAACATTATAAAATATAAAATATTGAAATACAAGTTTGTATCAAATGAATTATTCACAGAGTTCATCCATAAAACTCCAACAAACTTGTAGCCATAATATTAGACATAAACAGAAAAATTCTTCGATGTTCCGTTTGACCTTTATCCGAAGTACTTTGGAACAACAAAAGAGGAGTTTGACAATGTGGAGGAACATCCACTTGACATAATTATACCATGATGTCCTCAGTGCTTGAACTATGGTATTTGAATATATCATTATTTACCCATGCTGCTTGTCTGGCATTCGAGGCATATGTTGAAGAAAAATCCAACGGTAAAATCGATGTCATTATTGCAGCAGGAGGAGCGCCTGGAGGCGTATTATCAATTCAGAAGCAGACAATGGAAGGGATTGTAGAGGCTGTACATCTGTTACCGAAGGATCGCTTTCAACTGTTTACCCGGATATTCAGGCAATTGCAGTTCCTTATCTGTTCAAGTCTGTTGATCATGCTATAGAAGTCTTGCATGGTCCGGCTGGCCAGGAGTTGTATGAAGGTTTGCGGGAAGCAACCAATTTGAGAGCAATTGCTATTTGGGATAATGGTGGATTCAGGAGCTTTACCAACAATGTTAGACCTATTAGAACTCCAAAAGATTTGGAGGGATTGAGAATCAGGACCATGGACACTCCGGCTCATATGGAACTGGTCAAAGCTCTGGGAGGATCACCAACACCAATCTCATGGATGGAATTATATAGTGCCTTGGAAACAGGTATCGTTGATGGACAATAAGCTCTTGAAATCAATGCCAAACAAAGGGAAAAAGGCATTGAAATCCTCAGAGAAAGTATGGAAATATATGAACCTACGGATGAAGTACTGGATTTGTTCAAGGAAGCGACTCAAGACAAAGTTTTACAGTTTATTCAAGAAGAGATGTACGATAAATCCCTCCTTGAAAAAATCATTAATGCGGCAGAGGATACTCAGTAACTGTTAGTATTATAATTGCCTCATTTATGGTGGTGGTGTCTATGCTGGTAAGATTAGTGGACTGAGGACGATGCTGCAGCGGGTGCAGAAGTTGAATGCTTTTTACAAGTTTGTATTGAAAGGTGTAGCAAAATCTATGCATAAGAAAGAACAGAAGAAACCAGAGGAAGTGACAGATGATGATCGATCCTTCATGGAATTCTTCGAGTCCAGGAATTCAAACGTCGATATCAGGAATATAAATGACTTAGTGGAGCATATTAACTCAATTGCCGTTCGACTTTATATGCAATAAATATCGAATGAAGTTTTAAGTCATATATAAATGAACAAAAGCAAAAAAGTCAAACATACTTATTTATAGATAAATATGTTTGGCTTTTTGTTGGTCAATACTATAATTATCATAGAGGTGAAAGCCATGATTATGAGAAATAACTACCTTAACCTGATTAAAGACTATAATTTTACAACGATTCAGATGATGTCAAAGAATCGTTATCTAGAGCGTTTTGCAGCGGATTACTTTAACAATATTGTCATCAATCCTGGTGCCTGACACTATGAACAGAATATAAAAAAACTAGTATTTAGGATCATTTAAATAATTAATATGTTTTCACAAACAAAGGAATCATTTCTGCGAATATGCAGGGAATGACAGGAAAAAGGTGGATTACACAACGATTCCATACAGTAAGATTCTGAATTGCTCAATTGAAACATCAGGTATTCTTGATCTGGACTGCGAACTCGAAATCTATATCAGTTCAATCGGCAGAATCAAGTGTGAGATCAAGGGTGGATTTGATATTCTGAAATTCAATCGGATTTTAAGTGAGTTTGTATTGTGATATACTATAGTATTAGAATGTAGATATCGAGCAACTTGTTCAAAAAGTGAAATTTCTATTGCAGGAGATTGGTGGTGCTTCAGAAAATGAAGATAGCGTTTGAAGAAAATGAAGCGTTCAGCGACATGCTGACAGATAAAATCAAAGCGATGAACAACAAGATATCACCGTACCATAAGGCTGTTCGGGAAGAAGGATATGTGAAACACCTTTTGCTTGAAGAGACCAGGAACGGTGAATTTGCTGCCGGATTGGATGCCCGGATGTTCTGGAACTGCATGTATATTGATACGTTGTATGTTGAAGAGTCAGAGCGGGGTACCGGTTTAGGCAGACTCTTTATTAACAAGGCGATTGAGATAGCAAGAGAGCATCAATGTAAGTTCATCGTTCTGACCACTTTCAGTTTTCAGGCGAAAGATTTCTATGAGAAGTTCGGATTCTATGTTGTCGGAGAAATAGAGGATTATCCCCCAGGTGATAGCTACTATACCTTGAGGAAGAACTTGGATGAGGAGCTGACAGATCAAGTACAGATGAATAAGTATAATGCGCTTAGATTTGAGCAGTTCGAGAGCATGCTGACTTCCATTCAGGAAGAACATGATAAGATTGAAAAAGAGATGCATAACCTACGTGAAGAGAACAAGATAAAAACAGTTCGATTCAGGGAGTCCATGAGCATGAAGTTGGGTTATGAAAGGATGCTGGATCTTTATGAAGAGTACGGCTGATTGGGAATGATGATTAACATATAAGGCGTCCTGTTAAAAGTTACTGAATGCGTATTCATACGACTTGCGATTAGGAAGGAAAGATGAATGAAGGGTATTGTAGTATACAAATCCAAATCAGGCTTTACAAAACATTATGCAGAGTGGATTGCAGAGGAACTTGACTTTGCGTTATGTGAACACAAGCAAATGAGCAGTGTCCAGTTGGAGGACTATGATTGTATCATCTACGGCGGTGGCGTCTATGCTGGTAAGATTAGTGGACTGAAGACGATGCTGCAACGGGTGAGGAAGATGGATGATTTGCATTTTACCATATTTGCGGTAGGAGCATTACCGCCCGAAGAGACGATGATTGAAGACCTGAAACGGAAGAATCTTGAGGAAACCGGATTCGACTATCCGTTTTTCTACATGCATGGAGGTTTTGATCCTGAGAAGTTGAATGTTTTTCTCAAGTTAGTATTGAAAGGTGTATCAAAATCTATGCATAAGAAAGAACAGAGGAAACCAGATGAATTGACGGATGATGAGCGATCATTCATGGAATTCTTCGAGTCCAGGAATTCAAACGTCGATATCAGGAATATAAAGGACTTGGTGGAGCATATTAACTCAATTGTATAGACCAGCAATAGTGGTATAAAAGTCTTGAACAATGGTAATAGCTTTTTGCCGGTGAATTAATAGGCTGTACATATGGATTACATGCAGGGATGATATAATCAACTCTGCATGTAATTGTAATATACACAGTAATCGAAATGGGAGTTGATATTATGAAAGGTATCAGAAGCTCAATAGTTATAAATGCTGAAGCGGAAGAAATTTGGGGAATGTTGTCATCAAAAAGGATTGTTGAGTGGATGCCATATATGGCAAGCAGCAAGAAAGTAGAATACATAACGTCTGTCAGTCCACCTGACGACCTTTATCAAGTAGGGACTATTACAATTTTTGATGAAAAATGTCATTATGAAGTCGTTGAAAATGATGAATATTCTAAATTAGTGTACAAGAATTACGAAAAGAATAGCTTTGGATATTTTGAAGGATATACTATTTTTGCCCTGAAGAAAGTGAAAAATGGGACGTTGTTCATCTACGCTGTGGCTTTTCATAAACCTGAACCGTCCAGCATACTTATGAAGATTATTGCTAATCGAATAACGTTGCAGCATCTGAGGAACAGAATGGATGAAGAGTTGCTTATATTGAAAAGCCTCGTTGAGTAAATATGTATGCTTAATAAGGACAGCACTTGCGTGCCATTATTCTCTTACAAACAGTCCAATGGCTCAACTTTACATATTTTTCGGTCATATGTCAACAGACCGTTGACTTCTTCTTCCACATCGGATAGTTGAGTATATACAATGGCACATAGGCCTTGTTCTTTCAAGGGAAGTACTTCATTCCGGTATAATTCTTGATAGGCATCATTTAGTTCTTTGGTGTTCTGGTAGATTTTATAACCATATACTTCCTTAGAGTAAGAATGTTTCGGGATATAGCAGGCATATCCGCCGAATTCTGATATGATATAGGCCCTTGTGTCATGTACCATTGAAAGCTCTCTGAAATAATTGTGTACACTGATGAAATCCCCAGCTTTTTGGTCATACCATCCGCTGGCATGGTCAATGAGCCTTCCAGGATCAATTTTGACGGATTAGTTTGGAGACTTTTTTTTGAATCAAACTGGCCCCAACCTTCGTTGAAAGGACACCACATGATAACCGAAGGATGATGGTCAAGCAATAATATGGTAGCTTTGCATTCTTTAAGCCATTCCCTTCGCCCGTTTTTATCTTTGCGGCCAAATAATTTATAGTGTACATCTGATATTTTGTCCTGTATAAACGGTATCCCGTTAGGCAAATAAGCAGTGAAAAACATGGATTGGTTCCTGCCGCCATTGACCATATCTTGGCAAACCAACATGCCAAGACGATCACAATGATAATAAAAACGCAGGGATTCGATTTTGCCATGTTTTCTAAGCAAATGAAAGCCAAGTTCTTTGGCTTTTTTGATATCATAAATCAAAGCTTTATCATCTGGTGCTGTATAAAGACCGTCAGGCCAATAGCCTGATCCAATAATCCGTTTAAAAAACAGGGCTTGTCATTTAAGTGAATCAGTTTCTTGCCTGTACTTTTGTCAAATTTCAATTCGATGGTTCGAAATGCAAAGTAACTGGTAAAGTTGTCTTCATTAGCTTGGATGTTAACGTCATAAAGCACGGGGTGATCCAAGTTCCATAATTCAACTGAATGTTTTGGAACGGTTACAGCAAAAGAAGAAGTGGATCTGGTTTCTTCGGCAACTGTTTTCCCTTTCAGTGTGATTCTTATATGGTAAGTCCTGTTTTTATCAGAGGTAGGTTTAAAGCGAAACTGCACCTTACCGGTTCTTGCATCCGGTTTAATATGCATGTTCTTGATATACCCAGTGGGAACCCATTCATACCATACAGTTTGCCATATCCCGCTTTGAGGTGTGTAAAACATACCGCCTCTTCGTAGCTTTTGCTTGCCCCTTGCATGATAGCCGCGGTCCGTTTCGTCTTGGACTTTAACGATCAAAGTATTTGCTCCGGTTTTGATATATTCTGATATATCCGCAGAAAAAGGCAGATATCCACCTAAATGGGCAGTCACCTGTTGGCCGTTGACATAGACCTCGCAGTATTGGTCAACCGCCTGAAAATGAAGTATGCATCGTTTAGCATCGGAAATATGTTCAAAAAAAAGCTCACGTTTGTACCAAAGATATTCATCGGGTTGCAGAATGCGATTGACGCCAGAAAGCATGCATTCAGGAGAAAAAGGCACGAGGATAATGCCATCGTATTGTAATGGCTCTTTGTTGTCCGAAGTTATGGCATATTCCCACTGCCCGTTTAGGATGGTATATTGGTTGCGGACCAAAGTCGGGCGGGGATATTCTTCAAGGATGTGATCTTTATCCAAATGCTCTCCCAATATGTCGTCAATTGATTGAATCGAACTGCTCTGTTTTTATAGAACAATGTACGTAATGTGTCTTTGATATTCATTTTCTCTCCTGAGATATAGTTATTTTTTTATTCTTTTATTATACTACATTTCTTGTGAGGATTTAAATCGAAAACAGCCCAAGCCCTCTTTTGTGCTTGAATGTCAATGAATATAAGAGCATAATTATATTTAGAACCATATCTTAACCATGATTTTCAAAGAAAGACTATAACACTAAAAGATATATATTGTTGTATACATCATTGGCGAGGAGGAAGAATGATGAAAAAGATTGGATTAAAGTTGTTTTTGCTATCAACAATGGTTATTTATATGATGCTTAATACGCCAAGTTATGCTGCTGAAATGCCAATTGAAGGATACAGTTGATTGTTGATGGGAATAATGTTACAGCATTATCTGAGCTTGTCATTGATAATGATAGAGTATTGGTTCCTATTCGCTTTATATCCGAAGAGATTGGTGCGGAAGTTTATTGGGATGGTGATCAAAGAAGTGTTCGAGTTCAAAAAGACGATAAGAGTATGCTTTTGTGGATCGGCAGTCGTCTGATTGAGTACAATAATGGTGAGACCTATAATCTGAGTGATGTAGTACCGAAGATTATAAATGATCGTACCTATGTGCCTTTAAGACTTGTTAGCAATGCTCTGTCAATTGGTATTGAATGGGATGCAGATACAAGAACAGTTCTTGTTGATTCGAATGAATATTCTTCTATTGAATCCTTTTATGATGTAAAGATGACATCTCTTAAGGCAGGAGATGTTATTTCTGAGAAAACGAATATCCAGGTTTCAATACCTATTGGTTTTGAGCAAGAAGCAAAAGAAATGAAGCTGTTGTTGTTAAACAAGGAGACAGCTAGAGGTTTTGTTGTTGCACGCGAAACGGAGGTGAATCAAGAGATTGTTTATCTGCCAAAAGCAGAAGATCAAGGAGAGAAAGTTTTGGTATTCGCGCTGTATGACAAGAACAGACAATTCATTGGTGGAGATGCTCTAGCCGTAACCATTGATGTAAAGCCAAATGTGATATTGACTGGAGTAACAGATGAAGTAACGAAAGGCTCAATTACGTTAGGTCAAAATCTGAATTTTCTGGCCAGATATGTTAATTATGAATTCATCCATTTGGAAACAGGCAAAGTGATCACTATAAAAGAAAGGGATCCGCAAGGGACTTATACTTGGACACCAAGTATGGAGCAAAATGGTCCTTACAGCATAAAGGTTATTGCATATGACGGCAATGGAAAACCCTATCCAAGTGACAGTTCAAATACAACATTTTCTGTTGAAAGAAAATTATACTTAAGCGGTGTTTCTGATGGCAAGGTCGTGAATAAACCAGTAACATTGAATGCATCAAGAAATTTTGATGTATATGAGACGGAGTATGTTATTAGAGATAGAAAAAGTGGTGTAGAGACAGTTATCGCTACAATTCCATATGGAGGTTACAAGTGGTTTCCTGATTCTAGATACTCAGGTGATAAGGAATTGTATGTTCGGGTTAAAGATACGAAAGGGGTAGTCTATACAAGTCCTCCGAAATATGTAACGGTTGATGGCAGTCCCAAAGTACTTATCCATGGTATAGGACCTAATCAGGTGTTAACTGAAGAAACAGAACTCTCTGTAAGCAGCAATGTGAATCCGGCTAATATAAGCTATATATTGACGCATACACAAACGGGTGAAAAAAGGTATATTGCATCAGGATTAAACTTGGATGAAGTATATATTTTCAAGCCTTCACCAGATGCTGTTGGCAAGATGTCAATTCAAGCAGAAGCTTGGTATCAAGGGGAAAAAATGCTAAGTGAAAAGGTTTCATTCAGCATCTATCAAGGCAAACTATATGGAGCAAGAGCAATAATAGAAAAAGACAAGTTTCGAGATTTTGCATCCGCTTTGGCAGTAGATTCATTGGAGAAAACCGGTATGTCGGCAGCCCTGCAAACTGCTCAGGCGATACTGGAAACAGCATGGGGACAAAGGTTACCTGTTGACAAATATAGCGGCAAGTTTTCATACAATCTGTTTGGAATAAAAGGATCAGCAACGAATGGTTCAGTCATTTCAAATACCTGGGAAGTCTATAATGGTGAAATCTATCGGGTAGATGCCAATTTTAGAGCTTATAACAATGTTCATGAGAGTTGGGCAGATCATAAGAGAATTCTTTTGGAGCTTTCCAGATATGAACCATACAGAGAAGTGATGCATGACAGTACTCTAGGTGCATGGGCAATTCGAAGAGCAGGTTATGCAACAGATCCCAAATACCCTATGAAATTAATGAATATTATAAAGAAATATAATTTGGAAAAGCTAGATGAAATCGGCATTGAATAGTAGTTGCAGCAATTTTCATCGTGGCTTATTTGCTTTGGTCTAAAGGAGCAAGGCAATACGCAGGAACAGGATCATAGAAGGAACGTCCGGTTCAGGAAGCCTACCATATCAGCACTCACTGTAAACAACCTTTCGCGGCATAAAAGTTGTCTTACATAGAATACAAAGTTACCCGAGGTAATTTACACACAAATATGGACTTGACTGCGCTACGGTGACCTGTTTTTGATAGAATACATTTGATCTTATTTTGACTTAAGGATATAAAAAAGTACAATATCGCCATTTATTGTTTACATTTTGTGTGAAATGTCTTAGAATCTTAATGACAGATTAAATATTAGTATAGTTATAAGGAGGCAAATGATGAAATATTCACCATTGCAACAGGCAAGATACGAGTATACTCCAAAACTTCCGGGAATGCTTAGAAATGGTATCGCAGAAATCGGCGTTAAAGAAGGACAAGAAGCACAGAGCGTAGCTGATCAGGAAAAGATCAAGGCTCTCTTTCCTAACACATATGGTAAGAAAGAAATTACATTTGAAAAAGGTAAGAACACATCTGATTCAAAAAAACAGGTTGTAGGAGTTATTCTGTCTGGTGGTCAGGCACCAGGTGGACACAATGTTATTTGTGGTTTATATGATGCGTTAAAGGCAACAAATAAAGAGAATGTTCTTTATGGTTTTAAAAATGGACCAATTGGTCTTGTTGAAGATGATTTGTTAGAGTTTGATGATGAGTATATTGATCAGTTCAGAAATACTGGCGGATTTGATATCATTGGGTCTGGTAGAACAAAACTTGAATCTAATGAACAATTTGCAATTGCAGCTGAAGTTTGTAAAAAAAAATGGTATTACAGCAATTGTTATCATCGGTGGTGATGATTCTAATACAAATGCAGCTGTTTTAGCTGAGTATTTTGCGGCTCATAACACAGGTGTTCAAGTGATCGGATGCCCTAAGACAATTGACGGTGACCTTAAGAATGAAGACATTGAGTGTTCTTTCGGTTTTGATACAGCAACAAAAACTTATAGTGAATTAATCGGTAACATCCAAAGAGATGCAAACTCTGCAAAGAAATATTGGCATTTCATCAAAGTGATGGGGCGTTCAGCTTCTCATGTTGCTTTAGAATGTGCTCTTGAAACACAACCAAATATCTGTTTAATCTCTGAAGAAGTGGCAGCTAAGAAAATGTCTCTTTCTCATCTTGCAGATTATATTGCTGATTCTGTTGAAAAGAGAGCAGCTAAAGGAATGGACTTTGGAGTTGCAATTATTCCGGAAGGTGTTGTTGAATTCATTCCGGAATTCTCGGCTTTAATCGGTGAAATTAATGAATTGCTCGCAGGAAGTAAGGCGGATGATTTCAATGCACTTGAAACATGGGAAGAAAAGAATTCATTTATCGAAGAAGGACTTTCAAAAGAATCTATGGATGTATTTGCAATTCTTCCACAAGGAATTCAACAGCAGTTATTCCTTGAAAGAGATCCACACGGTAATGTACAAGTTTCTCTTATTGAGTCAGAAAAATTATTCTCCGCACTTGTTGCAGACAAATTAGCTGAACGTAAGAAAAACGGCACATACAATGGGAAATTCAGTACCCTTCATCATTTCCTAGGATATGAAGGAAGATGTGCTTTCCCATCAAACTTCGATTCAGATTATTGCTACTCAATAGGATACAATGCATTTATGTTAATTCAATATGGTTACAATGGTTATTTATCAAAGGTATCTACCTTTCCAATCCTGCAAACGAATGGATTGCTGGTGGTATGCCAATCACTAAGATGATGAACATGGAAAGAAGACACGGTGAAGATAAGCCTGTTATTAAAAAAGCACTTGTAGAGCTTGATGGAAAGCCATTCAAATTCTTTGAAGCAAACAGAGAAGAATGGGCTGTTGAAACAAGTTATGTATATCCTGGTGCTATCCAATACTACGGACCGGTAGAAGTTTGTGATTTAACAACAAGAACACTTGCACTTGAACAAGAATAAGAATAAATAAAGCCTTACTGATTTGCGCGAGCAGAGAGTCATGTGGAAATAGTTATATTTCCATTTGACGAATGCCGTAACACCCATGTATGAACGTGGGTGTTGAAAATCGGTAAGGTTATTTTTATCTGTACTTTTTTCATTTTATTGAGTTTTAAATATGCTTTTTATGATTAGAAGTGGTAGAATATATACAAAGATAGATAAAGGCATCCATTTTGATTAAGTGTATAAACTGTTTGTGTGGAAGGAGAACCCCATGAAAAAATAATTGTAGCAGTCGACGCATCGCAACATGCAATGAAGGCAGTGGAAAAAGCAAAAGAAAATTGTAGAGGCTTTTAGCAGTGACGTTATCCTTATCAATGTTGTTGAAGGGTTGCATTATTATGATTATGAAATCGGCTCCATGCTATCCGATGGATTGGAAAAAGTAGAATCATCAAAAGCTAGAGCTGGACAATTACTTGAAGAAACCAAAAAATCGTTCAGCCTATTGAGCGACAACGTAGAAACAGTCCTTCTTGAAGGAGATGTATCAAAAATGCTTATCGACTATATTGATAAGAGTGATGCAGATTTGGTCGTCATCGGTTCTCATGGAATGAAGGGCTTACGGAAACTCAAGCTTGGAGACGTAGTCGGTAAAGTGATACATCATATCAATAAATCCATCATGATTGTCAGGTGACAGAATGGGAACACAAAAGCGGTGGCAAAGCAACCGGCTTTTGTGTAAGACATCTATTCTTCAATTATAGTTTTGATAACGAATTATGCTTTGTCGCCTTGATTATCAGATGATTATGCAGAGGTTTTCTCTTCTTTGAGTGTCATAGCAACAATCAAACCGGCAATAGCAGTACCCATTGCAATCATAAATGTTTGTGTGAATCCGGTACTGTTTTTCTTGATGATGGGACCAGCAAATGCGGCAATACCATATGCCTGGAACAACAAGCTATAATTGGCGCTGAAGTATTTGCCGCCAAATAGTCTTCCGACGATTGTCGGTACCAGTGACAGGAATGAACCGTATCCCAAAACAATACCTACGATAGCTATGAAGAAAATCGGGAATGACAACTCAACAAAACTTAATACTGCCAATGAAACGATTGTTACGAAGTACATGATCCGGTACACTTTTATTGGACCGAACTTGTCAGCCAAACGACCGGAAGCCAAACGGCCGACCGCATTGAAAAGCGCAAGATAACCAACAACGGCAGAAGCAGCTTTGACGTCAAGATTGACAAGCTTCATACCCATATCTTTTGCCAAACCAATCAACAACAATCCTGGCATTAATGCCAGCATATCGCTGAATAACAATTTGTAAAAGTTGGGTGTACGTAACATTTCTCTTGTTTATAATCTCTGTCTGTATCCTTTCCGGCTTTCGAGTATCCCTTAGCTCCTTCAGGAACGTCCAATAACAATGCGCCACCGATTGTCATGACAGCATAGATGATACCTAATGTCATGAAAGTATGTGAAATAACTTCTGGTGTATATACTCCAACATGGAGTAACTTGTAGATGACATTTTTAAAAATAACGGCTCCGACTGCAAATGACGCAGTGGCAACACCGGTGACAGCACCTTTTTTATCAGGGAACCATTTTACTAATGTAGAAAGTGGACATACATAAATGAATCCAACACCTGCACCTGTGATCAAACCATATGTAACATACAGCATTCCGGTTGTTGTTGCAAATGATGACAAGATAACACCTGTACTGTATAGTACACCACCAAGGAGTGCCGTCAGTCTCGGTCCTTTTGCATACTGCATACGTCCTGAAAGTATCATCGTCAATGAAAATGATGCCAGACAGATGGAATAAGTTCTTACAACTGTATCCAGATTCCAACCATATGCCTCGGATATCGGTTGATTGAATAAGCTCCATGCATATAATGCACCGATAGCAAGTTGTGCCATTATCGCACCAAATGTGACAATCCATTTATTGGTGATTCTGTAACCCATAGCTTATGCCCCCTCAAATAACTAGTTATTGATATTCCATAAATTCTATTATATACACACTTGCATAACTTTTGCAAGAAGAATCCGTATATGCGCTAATATTAGATGATGCGATCAAGAGCTGCATACGCTTCAAGAATATGAAAATAGTAGGTGTATAATAGAGTTATGGTTTGAATGCCCATACTGGCCCAAAATGCATAGAGTAGTTTAAGGAGGTTCTTGAAATGAAACGGATCGGACTAAAGATAAGCGTAGTGTTCACTCTTGTTTGTGTTTACCTTTTGACTTTTGCCATGACATTGCAGGCAGCTGATGACTGGCAATACACGGATATCCCTGAATATTCGGATGAAACAGCTACACTGTTGGGAATGACAGCAGATAAAGATGGGCATATTTATGTGGTGTTTTATGAAACGGATCCTACAGGTGAGCACCCTCCCTATCCAAAAGCGAAGAAATTTGATGGGGAAACCTGGACAGATTTGGGATCCGGTTATATGGGACAAATAATGGGTGGCCAGTGCATCATAAGATATGATGATGCAACAGGCAGACTTGTCGTGGGTCTCATCACTATGAATGGACTCATCCATACCTATGAGTTGATCGATGGTGAATGGGAGGAACTGTCCTATATTGGAAGGCTGCTCCGAATCGATCCCCAGTTCAGGTATTATGACTTCCAAATGATGTCAGACGGTTCCTTGGTTGTTGCTTATGTGGATCTTGAAGAGCAAGGGAGTGTAACGGCAAAGGTTTATAAGGATGGAGAATGGACGTACCTTGGTGAACCGGGTTTCACTGATTATATGGGCAGCTACGTCAGTCTCACTGTCGATCATAATAATCAGTATGTCTATGCAGGAGTCGGTGATGAAAGAAGTGCTGTCGAAGTATGGAGATATTCAAATGAAGGTGGTTGGCAAGTCACTGACAGCAGTGGTATCGAAGCAATATATCCTTATTGGATCAAGATGAGAATGGGTGAATCCGATAAACCTATTCTGATTTACATGGATGCCGAGCAGGAATGGAAAACAGTCGGCATGATTTACGATAACAATACATGGACATATATGGAACCGCATCCATTCTCGCCAATGATGATAAGATCTTTCGGTGTGGCAATGGATCCTGAAGGCAGGCCCTTAGTTGTCTATAATGACTATGAGCATGACAACAAGGCGTCTGCAATGAGATACAATGGTGAATCATGGGAAAACATAGGTCGAAGAGGATTTACAACGGAAGGAATCACCAGTGTGTCTGTCAGTATCGACAGGGAAGGAGTACCATTGATGCTGTTTCCCGATAAGAACAACAGTGGTCGCATATTGGCAATGAAGTATGATGAAGCCGTATCTGAGAAAGAGGACGATTCGATAATGCCGGAAGCAAGGGAGGATTCAGGTGAACTCCCGGATGATGCAGCTTCCGGACTAAGATGCATAGTGGTCATACCCGTACTTGTCGTCGTGATTGTCATCATTTTTCTGATATTGTTGAAGAGGAGAAAGAAAGATGATGATGAACAGTAATCTAACAGTAATCTAACAGTAAGAAGTCTGAATTATTTACATGGCTATTGTCAATGTCAAGTGCGATAATGGATGATTTTCTGATATAATTGTAAGAAAGGAAAATTGAATCCAAAGTATAAGGCAATGACGGAAATGTGCGCTGTGTTGTCATCAACCTTCCATGACTTTTAGCATGACAAAGCTGTAAATAATGATCAATCCGCTAGCTCGCTAATGCGTCAATCCTTCAGGTATTCCATGACGGTTGGCAAACCTCTGTCGCAAACAACCTCCATAGATAGTGAATGAGGTCCATCTGTCAGATTATGGATATGGTTGATGCTCTTTTCCTTAAGAAGCCTGGCCAGTTCCAAACATCCCGGTTCAAAGTAGATGAAGGAATCCTGGGAACCGTTTTCAAATGCTATCATTTCAAGCTGTTGGTCTTTCAAAGCGTATCTCTCCACTTTTTCTTCCAGATGTCCAAGTCCATCAAGCCAGAGCGAGATGATTTCATCATCTTCCGATGTTCCGTCAAATCTGGGGATTTTGTAATAGGGCTTCTCATCAAGTTTGGGTGCAAAGGTTGTACCTAAAGCTTTCGTCAGCATGAACGTACTGTTGTAAAAATCTTCAAAGTCCTCGTCCCTGATGATATTTGGTGCATATGCATAGACAGCATTGAAGCTTTCAGGATAATTCATGCCGAAATTGATTGCAGCAAACCCACCCATGCTGTGTCCAAAGATTCCCCGACCTTCTTTCGAAGCAATCGTCCTGTAATGATCATCGATGTGAGAAATGATATCTCTCATAAAAGCGGTTTCCCAGTGACCGGAAACCGGTGAATCCAACATGAAACTTCCGTTCAACGAATTGGTATGGTCAACAGCTACAAGGATGACTTCTTTCATGATCCCTGTTTTCATTCGGTTGAAGGCCTCTTCAAAATAAGACTGATAGACTGTAGGACCACTTGTGAAACCATGCAGACAGTAAACTACAGGATATCTCTGCTTTTTATGAGTGTAACTGGGAGGCAGACAGATGAGATGTGTCTTTTCACCACTTTCAACAATCGTTGCTGTTTCTGCAAGAAGACTGATGACCTGGGTATCCTCGATGATATTGTCTTCCGGTCTTGTCGCTGCAATCTTTTCATTCATGATGTCAACTCTAACGTCATAAATGAAATAACCTACAGTAATAGATAGAATAACGCACGCTATAACAAAACCTGTTATGGTCCGTTTGTCCATAAGAGTACCACCTTCCGATGTCTGTCAATACCTTCCGCTTCATCATTCTCAATTATATCACGGACAAGTGTATTCAGGGTAGCTAAATTGACGGTCTATGCACGACAATGTATAGTATAGGTAAAAAGACTATCTATAAATAGCTGTTTCAGGTATGATATAGAGTATCAAAAAGAGGTGAGATTATGAATCCTGCAATATGGAACAGTTCATACTTGCTGGAACATTTTCATCCGAAACTACGTCAAATGAATACAAATTAACAATCAAACGACTGACATAATAAAGGATGGAGATATATATGAAATTGAAGATGTTAATTACAATGACTGCAATATTGATGCTTGTTACAGCTTGTGTCAATACAAATAATGAAACTGGTGATATTCATGTTGACGATGAACTGCCGAAAGCTGGTGACTCTCAATTGGTTACCTATGGTGTTGCAGGTCTTATCCAGGAAATAACACTGGGTGATGATGAAGAAACGGCAACTATCTTTGTTGAAGGAGAATTAGGTAAAAATGGCGCTGACTATCACCGTGCTTATGTAAGAGTAACTGGAGATACAGTTATCTATGGAAAAGAAGAATCAGCACTCACAGATCTTCAAGTCGGTCAGTACGTCAATGTGTTTTTTGAAGGGGCAGTTATGGAATCAGATCCTGTCCAGGCAACGGCCAAGCAGATAAATATTGTTCCTGAAGAAGCATTGGAATACAATGATGACCCAACAGAAGAATAAGATTGAGCTCATGAAGAAAGGACCTTATGAAGAGACCATCAGACATATATAGCCATACATTCTTTTTCCCGGAGAAAGAATGTATGATTAACAGGAAAATACAGATGAATGGTATTGAATACTATTTAGTATCAATAACGATAAGTGAAGGGACGACTTCTTTGTGGATCATTCATGAGCAAACGGTTGACATTGAAGGCCATCCACGAAAAAACAGATATAACCCGAACCAAACCAATCGTGAAATGATCATTGATAATCCAAACCGCCCGCCTATAATGAAGTCTTTAGATATTCAAGAGATTGTTTTTGGCGAAAAGAACTTCACGGTTGGCAGTCATTCTTGTGGTAGACTTCATGATTATCAAGGACGCGCATATACAAGAATGCAGCACTTTATTGAAAAGGGGATGCCGTTGGAGATTTTGAAATCCATGAACCTGTATAATGTCTGTTTGAGCAACTATGACCTTATGGAAGGTGAAGTGTTTGAGATGGAAGAAGTGGATTCTGAAGAAGTCATAACAATCCACACACCCATGTTATCAAGGAGCATTCCAGTTCAGATGAAGTTGTCTTTACAGATGGGCAGATACGATGAAGCCATTGAGGTTGACGTTGCGGTTCCCGAAAATGATAAGGTGGTGCATTGCTATATCAATGGAGTGGAAACTATGATTTGTGGGCAAGCGGTATTGGGGATGACCTTTCCAACAAACCAAAGGATTTGACAGAGGAACAATATGAAGACTGGCGCTCATGTTTGTTGAGAGGATATGAAAGGCTTTGTCCGAGAGACAAGAATTTGGCCGTTGTATTATATGAAGTCGATGTCAAAGCAAGCGCTAGATTTCATACATCAAAGTGGCTGTCCTCACCGATAAGTGAAAATGTCAATGGTAGCATGGCCATTATATTCGGCTATGGAGGCGATGAAGAAACTGGCTTGAAGGGATACCGGTTATTGGGTGCCCAGTTGGAGGCTATTGAAAAAGACTTTGATGGAACCATCGATGTAGAGCTGATTGATATAACTGAGACCTTACCAGCTAGAACATATGTGTTTGATTAAGAAGCAGTGAGGAAAGTTGAAATTATAAATAAAAACTGTTCTAAAAGGAGACCTGGGAATGAATAATGAGCAGCGAATCATAACAGCTATCTATTTGACATTGACTTTGCTGATACTCTTCTTTACAACGCTCTATGAACTTGAAAACCCTGCTCTTTACTTGAAATTTGGTGTGCGCATTGCTATGCTTCTATCAGTGATTTTCATCAAGAAGCACTACAACGAGCAGAAAATACTCGTTCTGGCTTTTCTGTGCACTGTAGTTTCAGATTACTTTTTTGTTTTGCTTGCAGCAACAAATCCCGACTTTATCAACCGAGAGCTGTATGGTATGCTGGGCTTTATAATGGCTTATCTATTTCTCATTGCAGCCTTCCAAAGAAACTTCAGGTTTGGGAAGAAGGAGATAGTCACGCTAATTCCTTTTATCATTATCTTTGGTATGGTGTTGGCGGTTTTGAAAAAGTATATTGCAGGATTAATGCTTTGGGCGGCGATTGTCCTTGGTGTTGTTCTTTGTTATACGGGGATGACTGTGGTAACCAGTTTGTTCAGGGGCTATTTTAGTAAAAAAGCCGCATGGCAAATTGCGATAGCTGGCTGCATCCTTTTTTGCAGTGATATGGTGGTGGCTTTCTCCATATTTCATCCCGTTTATAAGGGGTTTTTGCTATGGAAAGAAAATTTTATCTGGGGAACTTATATGATAGGGTGGATGCTGTTGTTGAACGTTGCCGTTGAAGCTCGATTGGTGGTGCAAGAAAGATAGTCCAATAGTCTTTTTATAACTGTTCAAATAAATTCTGATCATTGGCAGAATAGCCATTGAGTCACGCCTCAGAAAAGATTATAATTGATACAGTGGGTGCCGGTGATATATTTCCGACAACATTCTTATCTGAATACTATCAGCATAAGAATATGGGCAAAGCAGCCATAAAAGCAAATATTCAGGCACAATCAACCATAAATATATTGTAGTAGGAGAAGGTATAGTGATTATTGGTTTATGGATTATGCCTTATTTTC
>LQAG01000176.1_pt1 | contig 26027 bp, 35 predicted proteins | sample 1535801 | NCBI WGS metagenome assembly LQAG01 (sample SAMN04331584, study PRJNA305678) | bioreactor metagenome | isolation source: bioreactor_3 inoculated with Wadden Sea sediment 1st replicate of a... | place: Germany:Bremen | reverse complement strand
CAGTTCCGGGACCAACGTGGCCACATGCTCGGAAATTTCCAAGATTGGCCTGTCTGGATTCGGGGTGAAGGTCACATGCTCGAAATTTCCAAGATTGGCCTGTCTGGATTCGGGGTGAAGGTCAGTTGATATAATTATTAGAAATTGGTATTGTTCGTTCCGGGAGGGGTATTCTCAATGATTCGAGATCTGTATGGAGTTTTTCAAGAATTTTCTGCTGCTGTTCGGATGTGTTCTTCTCGTTGTTTCTCTCTGGCCGATCCGGCAAATGGTACGACCTTTGCCCGGGGTAAAATTCGACACTTCTGGAGGATTCTATTCTGTCTCGTCTGTCTCTTTATTACAGGTTATCTGGCCTATACCTTTGCTTTCTGGGGCAATTACACCGACACCGTTGATCTTATCGTTCCGATTATATTTTTCTTTGGCGCTGTTTTCGTCCTTCTGGTTTGTACCTTGTCGTTACAGACAGCACAGGACATTAAACGGATATTTGTGCTCGAACGCGAAAATACGACTGATGAGTTGATGGGCATTTACAACCGCAGGTTTTTTGATCGTCGGCTGCAGGAAGAGTTTGTTCGTTCGATCCGTTATCGTCAGCCTTTGTCTTTGTTAATGGTCGATATTGACCATTTTAAAAAGGTCAATGACAGGTGGGGGCACCAGGTTGGAGACCTTGTCCTCCAGAGCTTTGCGGAGTTGACGAAAAACTGTGTCCGCGAGTCTGATGTTGTTTGTCGTTACGGTGGTGAGGAACTGGCGATTATTTTGCCTCATACAACTCCGGATGCCGCAATGCTTTTAGCCCAAAGGCTGAGATGTCAAATTGAAAAGACTGAGATGATGACCGAAGATCTGAGTCCGGATCACCAGGCTGTTCGGGTGACAGCCAGTCTCGGAATGTCCACTTTGATTCTGGAAATGGAAAATGTCGAGGATCTTTTGCGGCAGGCTGATATGGCTCTCTATCACGCTAAACAGCACGGTCGGAACATGGCGATAGCATGTCAGGAGTTGAACGATGACATGAGAACTGTCAGCTGCTCCTAAATGGTGTCAGGACGCTCTTTTTGCAGGAATAAAGCTAGTTTTTCCTCAACCAATGTCAGGTGTTGCAGCATTCCTTCTCTGGCGCGCTCAGGGTCTCTTGCTTCAATCGCTTCGAGAATCTCTCTGTGGTGTGCAAGCAGCCGCTCGATGTAACCTTCCTTACTGTAGAATTCACCAAGGGCAACCATAATTGTCGTCTGAAACAAATTCTGGATTGTATTGAGAATATGGATCTGCAGGGTATTGTGCGATGCTGTGGTAATGGTCAGATGGAACTGAAAGTCGATCTCCGGATCCCAGCCACCATTTTCTGCCTGCTCTTCCATAATGGTGTAAAGCTCTCGCAAGCGATCAATCTCCGATTGTTCAGCGCGCTTGGCGGCAAGGTAGGCAGACCAGGTTTCCAGGCCGATACGCACCTCGGTCAAAGCATGAAGCATTCTTGGATCGCGGCGTTCGACCATGTTTGCCAGGGGATCGGCCATGGTGACGTCAGCGAGTGAACGGACGTAGGTTCCGCCTCCCTGGCGTGCTTCAAGGAAGCCCATCGCTTCAAGAACCATGATCGCTTCTCGAACTGAAGGGCGACTGACACCAAGAAAAGTCGCCAGTTCGCGCTCGGATGGAATCCGTTGCCCGGGACCCAGGTCTCCCCGGGAGATCAGTTCTTTGATCTGATCGACAATTTCTTCAGAAAGTTTCTTCGGGCGGATCGGTTTGAATACTGTGGACATAATTATCTCCAATACATATGGTAAGACCTTTTACCATAGCTAGGAGGATAAAACAAGAATTTGCCTGTGAAGAATGTGCTTTCTTTGAACTCATAAGTCGGCTATTGAGTAGAGAATAGCCGAGGACTCTGATAGGTTAGACCACTTTTTTTAGCGGATGATATAACTTTGTTATTCAACTTTTACCTTTGTGGGTACGCTGGAAACGTTGGAACCATTCCTGAAACTCTTTCTCTTCACTCTCCATTTCAAAAGCATTGATCAGGCCGCGTGCAAGAGACACGGCAACGGCACGGTTGCGTAAATTAAAAGAATCACCGACTTTGTCACTATGGAACTGTTCCTGATCGATTGCAAGTTTGTTATAGAGTGAATTGAGTCGGCTTTGGACCCCCCGCCTTGAAAGATAACGGCGTTGGGCAATCAGGTTGTCTGTCAACCCTAACGAAATATCGAGCAGTGCTTCATACTCAATGTCCGACAGGGCGGTAAGGCTGTGCCCAGCGCGACCTTGGACCTTGCGGACCTCCGGCGCAATCCAGCACTGTTCTTCAATCAGAACCGTATGCACAGCTGAGGCAATCCGGTCCCTGGGACTGGACTTGAGGATGTAGCCATAAACGGTTTCCGGCGGAACAATCTTCGCCAGAGAACGAACATACATTTCGTCTTTAAACTGGCTCCAGAAAACAATTCTGGCTTCAGGTTGCTGTTCCCAGAGGCGCTTGGCAAAATCGATGCCGTTCATTTCAGGCATCTGGATATCACTGATGATCAGTGGATTGGATCGGGCCAGGCCGATCTCCAGCGCAACTTTACCGTTGGGGGCGCGAGTAATATTGATCTCTTCATCCCAATCTTTGAGCATCTGCTCGAGAAATTCAAAGTCTTTAGGGTTGTCTTCAGCGATTAAAATATCAAGATTATCCATAGTGGCTCCAGCTTTTTCAGCGGCAGGCAAGTGTCAACTCAAAGCGTGTTCCGGTCGAAAAGCGTGAATTTTCCAATCGACTTCTGCTCCGATGGCGCGCGCCCTTTCGCAAATATTATTCAGTCCTCTACCCTGACGATTATAGTTGTCCTTTATTCCTGTGCCATTATCTTCAACGACAAGAATAAGTGATTTTTCTCGGACATCCAGACTCACTTCATAGCGACTGGCGGATGCATGTTTGATGACATTCTGTATCGCCTCTATCGCTATTCGGTAGAGAGCCAGTTGCTTGGTCCGATTGAGGGGAGCTCCTGGACTCTGGGATCGAGATAAAATGGTATTCCGGCAGGTCGCTGTTGTCGCAATGTTGCTCCAAATGAGCTTCAATGGCGGCACCCAGGCCCAGAATATCAAGTGTTTGCGGGTGGAGATTGTTCATGATATCACGCAAATTGGCAATGGAACGCTCCAGATCGTTGGCAAGGTTTGCAGCTTGAAGGCTTGCCTCTGCAGGGGTTCCTTCCATCTTTTGCAGGCCGCGCAGGATGGAAGACAGGTCTGCAAGAGATTGGTCGTGTAAGTCCATGGCGATGCGTCGGCGTTCTTCTTCGGCTCCTTCCAGAAGCTTTTCTGTCCCGATGACCTGGATCAGACGCTTGGTCATGCGGTTGATCGACAGAGCAAGAGTGTCCAGTTCATCGCGAATACGATCCGGTGCTTCGGGCAGCTCCAGTTTTCCATCGGCGATACGCACGGCGTTGGTCGAGAGTAGCTGTATGCGGCTGAGCAAGCGGCGACTGAAATAAATGGACAGGAACAGTCCCAGAGCAATGGCGATAATGAGGACAAACATGGACACTGCCGCAGTCCGTTCAACCAGCTGATTAATATCCTGTTCCTGTAACATGCGCAAGCGGTTGCGGTGAATCTGAGTGATGTTGGACAGGGTCGACAATTCCGCTCGGAAGCGGGCAAAAAGTTCAGCTGTCTGACCCGGTTCGGGACTGTCGGCAGGATTGAGGCTTTCGGCCAGAGTCATTAACTCCGAAATCTGCCCCGACTCTTTGAGCGGCCCAAATGGCTGCAAGCGGCCGATAGCGGTCAAGAGCCGTTCATATAGATCGGCCACCAGGGCCATCTCTTCGGGGGCTGCCATGCCCGTGTGCTGCATACTTCTCAGCAGCAGGTGCAAGCGTCTTGCAGCCATGTCGGCTTCGGCAAGGGCTATGAAGGTTGAGCCGATGGCCTTGGCCTCACTGCGTTTGTTCGACAGGTCCCAATAGGTGTACTGCATGAAGGCCAGTAGAACCGCCAGTAAAACCAGCATTGTCGCCGGAGCCATAAGAACTTGTTGCTTGACTGTTATTCGCATGGGCGAAGGTTAGCACGTCAGTTGAACCATTGCACTGTGCAGATGCGCAGTAGATTCACTTTTCCGGCGCAAGTGTTTGAACGCATTGTCCGCCATTTCAACGACACCTTCAATGTTTTACGATAGAAGCGCCTGATCGGAACGTCATTAACATGCAGTTGATCACCATGGCGTTGGAGCAGTATTTATCGCCTGGATGAATCTCCTGCAGGGATGTCGCTGCCAGAGGATCGATGCCGATAAGAAATGGTAGCGTGGCCTCAACTTTTTTGAAAATTAAAAAGACTTCTCTGCTCTTCACCTGAACGGTAATCGTACTTGGAGGTCTTGGCAATTAATTTAGCGCTACATCGGTTGTCTCTGCCGAAGAGACTGTCCAGGGTGATCTCTGCAGGCTTTATCCGGCCCAGCACCGGGCGAGTCGGCAAAGGACCGGGAGTAAAGGAGCGTTGTTTGAAATGGCTTTCAAGTTCAAGCAGGACAACCACGTTATTATTGATCGGTCCGCCAATTGAATGTGATAGCGCTGCCTTGTATCGCCCCTGTCTCAGCAGCTGATGATTTTCGACAATCTGAATCATTCCCGTTGCCCCGAGGGGATGGCCGCGCCCTTTGAGACCACCGGTCATGTTTGTCGGATAGCTCCCTTGCGGACCGGTCAGATTATCGTCGAGAAATGCTTCGAGTAGTTTTTCGCGGACTTATGCCCAGATCGGCAAGATTAATCGGACCGAAACCGTTAAAGGGATCATGCATATTGATATGAAGCAAACCTTCGAGCCGCTTTAGGCTGTCGAGTCCCGCCATGTGCAGAACCTGGCCCAGCGCAATCTTTGTCGCTGGAAAACTGGTGAATGTCAGTCTGTCGGCAATGGTAGGTATGTCGGTTCCTGAACCGACACCGGAGACTCTTATGTCGCCAGGTGTTGCGGACAGAAGACAGGCGCCGATTCCATCTGACATGGGGCAGAAATCGTAGTAGCGCAAAGGTGAATAGTAGAGGTAGTTTTACCGTTACTTATGTCGTTAAAGTACTTTTCCACCGAAATTTCATAGTTCAGATGCGCGCTTGGATTCTGTGCGGCAAATCGTTGAGCTCGCTGTGTCAGCTGCGCTGAGTACTGTTCCCAGTCGCTGTTGCTGAGTTGAAATTCCTCTATTAATGACTGGGCAACCAGGGCACCGCAGGCAGGCATCGTCAGACCGTATTCGGCTTCTTCACGATCAATGACACCGGCGACAATCCGGGTTGCTTCAAGGGTCGAGACATCGCTCATTTTCTGAACCCCAATGGCCAGGACATGATCATGCTGGCCTGATGCGACTTCCAGATAGGCTGCTTCGAAGGCGCTGGCTCCAGATGATGATGCCGTATCGACCAACAGCGACTTGGCCCCACTGATTCCCAACCGGCCACTGACCTTGGCAGCGACATTATCAATGCTGGAAAAGGCAAAAGGGTTTTGGCTGCCGACCACGACACAGCCGATTTCCTGTTGGGCAAAGGGGGCATTCCTGAGCAGGGGCTGAAGTTTGTCGATCAACTCGAAAAAACTGCTTTCAGGATAGTGGTGGCCATTATACTTGCCGACCGGAAGCATAAATGAGTCATGAACAAAGACAGGGCGTGGATGGAAGGTCATGAAATCTTCTCCTGTGAAGCCGTTCTGTCAAAAATTATATCAGGGCATATGGAGAATAAAAGGAGGGATTTAAGTTTAATGTTTGACTGGAAAGATGGAACCAGCACCGCAGGAATAAAAAGCCCCAAAGACCTGGAGGGGGGGGAGGTCTTCGGGGCAAGAAACCCTCGAAAGGATTTCTGTGCAAAACTCTAAAGGATTTATTGGCTAAAGTGAACTAAAAAATGTTTAATCCAGAAAAAAAATATGAATAACTGAAATCAGGCTGAAATATGGTCTGTTTTATTTACATGGAAGTTTAACGCTGAAGCAGCTTCCCTGTCCCGGTGTCGATATCACTGTGATGTCACCGTCATGCGCATCGACAATCCATTTTACGATTGCCAGACCGAGCCCCGATCCCCCGTCATTGCGGTTGCGGGTCTTGTCGACGCGGTAAAAACGATCGAAAATTCTCTCGACATGTTCCTGACTGATCCCTATCCCATTATCTTTGACGTCAATGGTGAGCTGATTATCTGACCTCTGCAGGGCAAGTTCAATTGAACCGTTGTCGGGCGTATACTTAATAGCGTTGGTCAAAAGGTTCAGCAGAACCTGACGCAGACGCAGGCTGTCAGCTGGATGATAACTTGTTCTTGAGGAATATTCAGGTTGACAGCAATCTTTTTAGTTTTTGCCAGCAGCTTGGCTTGATGATGGAGCTCAAGGATCAGCCCGGTTAAGTCAAGATTCTCAAATTTGATGGGAATTTCGCCGAGATCGCTTTTCGACAGTAACAACAGATCTTCTATGAGGAAGCTCATGCGGTTGATCTCTTCCAGATTTGATTCCAAAACCTGATAGAGCTGTTCCTTGCTGCGATTACTTCTCAGCGCCAGCTCTGTTTCCCCACGCAAAATCGTCAGGGGTGTTCTCAATTCATGGGTGACATTGGCAGCAAACTGGCGTGAACGCCGTAGGCTTTCCGAGAGATTTTGGGTCATGGTATTGTAGTTTTCCGCCAGGTTGTGGCTCTCGACACTTGAATCCTCTGCAATTGTCAGGTTTTCCATTGACGATTCGGTATCGCTTTTGCCATCAGTTGACTCAATTGTTCTATCACAATTTGGTTCCCGTTACTTTTTTTGCTGTCGCAGACAAACACCAACCAAGAGAACGACACCAAGTAACGCTGATATTACAGCAAAGATTCTGAATGGAGGCGCTAATAGGGTATAGCAAAAACCGCCTCCGTTCAGGACCAGTGCAGACAAAATCAGGTTTCTGTAAGGGAGGCGGACTTTCTCTTTGGTGTTGTGCGGCAATTAATCTGACTCCTTCAAAACGTATCCGACGCCACGGACCGTGTGGACCAGCTTTTTATCAAAATCGCGGTCGATCTTTTTACGCAGATAGTTGACGTAGACATCAATGATGTTGGTGAAAGAATCAAAGGTGTAATCCCAGACATGTTCGGCGATCATGGTCCGTGTGAGAACCTGGTTTGGATTACGCATGAAATATTCGAGTAACGCATATTCCTTTGCAGTCAGGTCGATCTCCGTATTACTTCTCCACACTTTGTGACCGACAGGATCCAGACGCAGATCAGCAAAGAAGAGTTCGGCCCCGCGATCCTGGGATCCGCGACGAATTAGTGCCCTGACTCTTGCAACCAGTTCGGCAAAAGCGAATGGTTTGGTCAGGTAGTCGTCACTGCCGATGTCGAGACCGGAGACGATATCATCCACGGTATCCTTTGCCGTGAGGCAAAGAATTGGAGTGGCAACTTTTTTTTCGCGCAGTTCCCTGATTGCACTTAATCCATCTTTTTGGGAAGCATGACATCCATAAGAACCAATCGTAGGTCGTGTTTTCGGCCATCTGTACGCCCTCTTCACCATCATAGGCGACGTCGACCGTGAACTGCTCTTCCTCAAGACCTCTCTTGATGAAACTGGCAACCTTTTTTTCGTCTTCTACAACCAGGATGCGCATTGATCTCTCCTTTTGTACTGTTGCCAGAACGCCTGTGGAAAGGCCATGGCAGATCTAATAATTAATGATGCTACGACTTTAATACCGTTGGCTGGAACTGTCCAACATCCTATTATATATAGCATCTGATTGGGAATTATGATTATTTCCTAGTAGCTACTCATGAGAGCAAATGCAACTTTAGCAGACTCCCAAGTGCTGTGCAAGTGGAATATAATTTTTCTTTTAATTTATTTTTTTCTTTAATCTGTGGACATTTGTCATTTGACATGACCCTTGTGATTGATCGATAAACGCTTTGTTTTCAATGCGTATGAGCGTTTTTCGATTCTTTTTATTGCCTTTGAGTGATAGATTCTGTTAATTAGTGTTTATGAAAAATGAATGGTTTGTTATAGAAGTTGTGGTCAAAGGTGAGCTTGTCGAGCTGGTCAGTGCCATTCTTGCTGAATCCGGCAGTCAGGGGACTGTTATCGATGAGCGCGAGTTGGATACATTTATTGTTCCGGACGATGATCTTGATGCCAGGGCCAGCTACAGGTTAAAGGCGTATTTTTCCAGGGCACTGGATCCTGCCCTTTTAATAGAAGAGCTAAGCCAGACACTGGCGGCGATTCCGATGCCAGGGACGCGCGATCTCGTATTTGAACTGGGAGACCCCGTTCAGATGGAAGACTGGGCAGAAAACTGGAAACAGAATTTTTCTGCCATGCAGATTGGCGCAAAGCTGATCATAAGGCCAAGCTGGGAGGAGCAGAACGCTCCTGACGGTGTTGCCGTTGTCGAAATTGATCCGGGAATGGCGTTCGGCACGGGAACTCATGGTACAACCAGACTCTGCCTGGAGATCATTGAGCAGCTTCTGAGCGGTACAAGTCCTCCGCAAAATATGCTGGATGTCGGAACAGGGTCCGGAATTTTGGCTCTCGGAGCTGCCGCCCTGGGTTGCCCTGATGTTCTGGCGAATGACATTGATGCCGATGTATGTAAGGTTGCGGTGGAGAATGTCTGCAAAAATAGTCTGGAACAGAAAATCCGTGTGACCGATCAACCTCTGGAACAGCTGACCGGTCAGTATGACCTGGTGGTTGCTAATATTCTGGCAGAAGAGAATGTTCGCCTCAGAGATGAGTTTATGCGCTGTCTGGCTCCGGATGGAGTCCTGGTTTTATCTGGTATTCTAAGAGAAAAGGAGTCCCTTGTCCGTGATGGTTTCGCCCTCAAGAGCCTGGATCATCTTTCAACCCGTTACGCCGACGAATGGGTCTGCCTGGTCTTTCGCCGGAACTAAGTGATGCGCTGTTCTATCTGCCTCAAGGCGATTTGCAGACAGGGGTCAGTCTCCCCCTGCCCGTCAGAACTGCACCACCATATCAGTAGGGTTTTACGTCTTCAGCCGGGCTCGGATTTACAGCTGTTTGACGGAGTGGGGCGTGTGGCGGATGCTGTGTTGGAAGACCAGGGACGGGTCAGGATAACAGCAGTCCAACACAGCCCTGAACCGCGTTGCCGGTTACAGTTGATACAGGGCATAGCAAGGGGACAAGTTGGAATTGGTTCTGCAGAAGGGAACCGAACTCGGAGTCAGTCACTTTTCTCTGGTTGAGATGGAACGTAGTGTCGGGCAGTTGAAGGCTGATCGTCGGGGCAAGAAGATTGATCGCTGGGAGAAGATTATTCAGGAAGCAGCCAGACAGTGTCGGCAGTTTTATCTGCCGCAGTTCGAGGTGGGAGACTCTTTCCAGTCAACTCTGGATCAGGTTGATGCCGACGTCAAATTGTTGCTCTGGGAAGACAGTGACGTGGCTCTGTCCAGTGTGTTACCGCAGCAACCTGTCGGTCGTGTCGCGGTTGTGGTCGGTCCGGAAGGTGGTATCAGCTGCAGGGAGGTTAAACTGGCGCAAAGCTTGGGGTTTGAAAGTGTCAGTTTAGGGGCGAGAATTCTGCGGACCGAAACGGCCGGACTTGCGATAATGTCGATTTTACAATATCTTTATGGTGATTTAAGCTGAGGTCGAAATAGATGACGAGCATCTAGTTCAAAGGAAAGGATGAATCATGAGATGTCCTAAATGTGGCTATACGAGTTTTGATCATCTCGACAGTTGCAAAAAATGTGGCAAAGACCTGATGGAGTTCAAGGAACGTTTTGGGATCAAGAGTGTCCTTTTCCCTGGCCAGATGACCCCTGTCAGTTCTTCCGAGGAAGAAAACTACGATACCGAGACTGCGGATGCTGCCGTTGTCGCGGCAACGGCAGGAGTGGCGGCAGCTGCTGCGGCTGGTCCGGTTGTGGTTGATGACAACGTCGAGAGTAGTATGTCCGACAGTGATGATTTTGGTTTTGATTTTATGGGAGATAGTGCGGAGGACGACGATCTGTCCTTTGATGAGCTGTTTGAAGAAGCTCCTGAAGATGAAGATGTCGAAGAAACCATCGAGGCTCCCAAGGCACCGGAACAAGTCATTGCGGAAGAGAATGCAGAGGATGAAGAAGTATTCTCCTTTGATCTGGCCGAAGATGACGAGGCTCTCGAAGACGATTTCGGCTTTGATCCGATGAGGATATCGGGGCGGATGATGGTTTTTCCTTCGAAGATGATGCCGAGCAGGGGGCTGAGGAGGACCCTAAAAGCCCTTTTGACTTACCGGAGTCTTCTGTCGTCGGGGAGGCTCCGGATACACAGGCCACTTTCTCAGCCTTCGATGGTTTATTACCGCCGGCGGCTGATGGCGAAGAGCTGCCTTGGGTCGAGAAACCGATCCCGCTTGAAGAGGTCGAGGTTGTTCATTCGGTCGAAGAGCCTCCTGGCTTTAACAATAATAAAAAAGAACCTGAACCGGTTTCCTGTCTTTCGGGCGATGCGGATAACGTTGAAACGATCCTTGAACCTCCGGGGGGAGGATTTGAGTCAACCGGCCAATCCTGTTGTGGATGAGGCGGTCGCGGACGAGATGACGGCGGCAATTTTGACAGGATCTGGTGCGGTGCTTTTTCTGAAGAGGGGCCGGTATTGAAAATGGCGATGACGGTAATAGTGTGCCTGCGGCAGAGACTGGCGTGTGCGTCAACGGCGCCAATTCTTCAGTCCCCGCGCTGGGGAGTCGGGTCGGTGCTTTTGTTTGTGATCTGATCCTGCTCAGCCTTGTCGGTGTCAGCTTTGTTGTCGTTGCTGAAGCCGCTATGTCGACGGAAGGAAGCCGCTACTGGCCAACTCTGGAGACGTTGGTTGATCTTTCCATCCCTTACTTCCTGGTCCTGTTTTCACTGGCCTTCGGCTATTTCACCCTGTTTCACTTTCTTGCTGGACAGACCCCCGGCAAAATGTTGGCAGGTGTCCGGGTCGAAACCTTTGAGGGAGAGCCGCTGACGTTTGCTCATGCTTTTTGCGGAGCGTCGGAGGGTTATTGCAGCTTCTGCCTCTAGGGTTGGGCTATCTGGCTGCTCTGTTCAGCCACGAACAACGTGGCTGGAATGATCAGCTGGCGGGAACTCGTATTGTCCGTCTGAAAGAATCTGTCTGAAGGGGCTGTCTGATTCGTCAGCCCCTTCAGAATGAAGAGTGCCTTATAAATGGGCGTATCAGCCCATTCTCAACTTGATAAAGCTTTCCCGATCTGGTGCTTTGAGAAAATTGTTATGCTTGAATTCCCATGCCAGCGTCGAGGTCGGGGTTGGGCCGTAATCGTGCCCGGGATACACCTTTGTCTCTTGAGGCAGCTTTTTTAAGCGCTGGAGGCTGTCGTAGAGATCGTTCACGTTGCTGCCCGGCAGGTCGGCCCGCCCACAGCGGCTGACGAAAAGGGTGTCGCCGGTGATGATGGACTGCCCTGTTTTAAACACCAGCGAGCCGGGGGTGTGTCCCGGTGTGTGCAGTACGGATAACTCTCCGTTGCCAAGCTTGAGACGGCTCCCTTCTGCAAGAGCGATATCAGGATTGTTGACCTCCTGCGGGTGCGCTGCAAGCTTGGCCTTCGTCTGAGCAAGAATCTGAGGGTTGCCACTGACATGATCCTGGTGACCGTGGGTGTTGAGCAGCAGTTCGATCGAGACACCTCTTTCGGTTGCCTGTTCGAGTAGTAACTCCGGTCGCTGCGAAGGGTCAATAGCTGCAGCCTGGCCGGTTTCCGGGCAATAAACCAAATAGGAAAAGTTGTCCATGGTGCTGGCCGGCAGTTGAATGATGGTGAGTTCTACCATGGTTGAACCGGCTCTTCCCTGGCGATCAGACAGATTTTCATATCAATAATCTTGAACCGATCTCCAGTTGAACGAACTAACCATTCGTCTCCTTCCTCCGGGGGCAGGGGAAACTCCCTGTTGCCAAGATAGACGTCTTCATTATCGATCATGGCCCACCAGTCGAGCGCACCTGTCTGCCAGATTTTTGTTTTTAGATGAAAAGCCATGTGTCTTCTCCTGTCTGTAACTGTAATTATATGATCAGTTGTTGTTTTGTCGATTGTCGTATGTGCTGCCGTCGTCTGCAGAACCATAACATAGTTTGGTTCCCGACCTGAATAGTTGCGAGCTGATTATGATGTTTTTAACCAGACTTGATCGCTTTGATTCGGGTATAGTACCAGATGATGGAATTTAAAATGAAAACAATCGAGGTGAACAATGAAATTTACAAAAATGCATGGAGCGGGAAACGATTATGTTTACATTAACGCATTCGATGTTCAGGTGGAGGATCCGCAGGATCTGGCCCGTCAGGTGAGCGATCGGCACTTTGGAATCGGTTCGGATGGTCTGATTCTGATCCGGCCATCTGAAGTAGCCGATGTTCGCATGCAGATGTTTAATGCCGATGGTAGCGAGGCCGAGATGTGCGGAAATGGCATCCGTTGTGTCGCTAAATATGCCTATGATCATGGCCTGGTTCGAAAGACCGACATGGAAATTGAAACCGGCAACGGGGTCCTTGCCCTGCAACTTTTTGCTGGAGAAAATGGTTTGATTGATCGGGTCAAGGTCAATATGGGGTCTCCCGGTTTAACCAGGGCAGATCTGCCAATGGTCGGCGCGGCCGCAGAGCGGGTGATCAATCTGCCGCTGACGATTGCCGGGCAGCAGTTTGCGATAACCTGTGTGTCGATGGGAAACCCCCACTGCGTCACTTATGTTGATGATGTCGCGTCCTTTCCCGTTGCCGAAATCGGTCGGCAGATTGAAACCCATGAATGGTTTCCTCAGCGGATTAATGTTGAATTTGTTCAGGTTGTCAGTCCGACCGAAGTCATTCAACGGACCTGGGAGCGTGGGGCGGGGGAGACCTTTGCTTGTGGCACTGGCGCTTCAGCGGTAACGGTTGCAGGTGTTCTGACCGGCCGGACTGAGCGGAAAATTCTCAATCATCTGCGTGGAGGAGATCTCGAGCTTGAGTGGATTGAGGATGGCCCGGTGATGAAGGTTGGACCGGCGGTCGAAGTCTTCAGCGGTAACTTTGACCCACGTTAGGAAGAAGTCATGAAAGCTGTTCTCTTTGATCTCGATAATACCCTGTATCCGGCCGAATGTGACCTTTTCTCTCTGATTGACGTGCGCATCAATCGTTTTATGGAAGATGTCGCAGCAATCGCCCCTGAAGAGGTTGATTGCTTGAGACGACGCTACTGGATCGATTACGGTGCAACATTACAGGGGCTGATCAGGCATCATGATATCAATCCGGAAGACTATCTTGACTATGTGCACGCGGTCGACGTCAGCAGCCGCATCGATCCTGATGTTGAACTGCGGTCTGTTCTGACACGGCTGCAGGTTCCGAGCTATGTCTTCACCAACGGATCTCGCTGCCATGTTGATCGCGTTGTCGGCGCTCTCGGCCTTGAGGGGCTGTTTGATGATGTTTTCGATATTCGGATCGCTGATTATCAGCCTAAACCCAACCCTGACCCTTATCGCCAGGTTCTCAATCGCCTCGGACTGGACGGCCGCGAATGCCTGATGGTCGAAGATCAGCATAAAAACCTCAAGACAGCCAAGCAGTTTGCTATGAAAACGGTTCTGGTTGGACATCGGTCCGGTGAGGAAGATTATGATTATGTCGATGCCAGGATCGATAAGCCGGCCGATATCGAACCGTTGGTCAGGGAGTGGTTGGTCGCCTGATGGACAGGGTCGTGGATACTGAAGAGGGATTGTTGATCGGAGCGCATGTTTCTGTTGCGGGTGGAATCGATAAGGCGGTGGCCCGCGGTGAGGAGATTGGCTGTACGGCCATTCAGGTGTTTACTCGCAATGCCAGTCGCTGGCAGTCGAAACCGCTGGCGGCGGCGGTTGTCGATCGTTTTCGTCTGGCTCTGGAGCAGAGTCCGATCTCCTATGTCTCAGCTCATGACAGCTATCTGATCAATCTGGCCAGTCCGGATGAACAGTTACGGGCGAAGTCGATCGCTGCTTTTATTGATGAAATGCAGCGCTGCCGGCAGTTGGGGATTCCTGATCTGGTCATGCATCCCGGCGCCATATGGGAAGAGGGCTTAAAAGCGGTCTGCAGAGGCTGGCTGGCAGTTTCCGCTCAATTTTTCAGGAAGCTCCGGAGAATGTTCGCGTGTTGCTGGAAAATACCGCTGGACAGGGAACGTGTCTCGGCTCGCAGTTTGAAGAGTTGGCGGAGGCAATGGCTTTGGTCCCTCAAGGAAATTTTGCCGTCTGCCTTGATACCTGTCATGCCTTTGCCGCTGGTTACGACCTCAGCACTGAAGAGGGCTATGGCTCAGCAATGGAGCAGTTTGAGCGACTGATAGGTACTGAAAAATAGTCCTGTTTCATGCCAATGACAGTAAGAAAGAGCTCGGCTCACGGGTTGATCGTCATGAACATATCGGACAGGGGTTGATCGGTCGGATCGGTTTTGAGTTGTTGATGCAGGATCCGCGTTTTAAAAAAACTGCTAAAATTATAGAAACACCCGGTGGTGAAAACCACTGCCATGACCTGGAAAATCTCGCTTTACTGAGAACTCTGGGGAGGCGAACAAGGGAGAGTGGTTAGCATGCGTGCTGTTGTACAAAGGGTCAGTCAGGCCGGGGTGGTTGTTGAGGGCGAGCAGATCGCCGACATCGGACCGGGGTTGCTGGTGTTGCTGGGAGTTGCGTCGGGCGATGATGAAAAGGCTGCCGATTACCTGGCCGACAAGGTGGCCGGATTGCGGATTTTGAAGATGATGATGAAAAGATGAACCTGTCGGTGCAGGATTGCCGCGGATCGGTTCTGGTTGTTTCTCAGTTTACCCTGTTGGCGGATTGCCGTAAGGGAGGCGGCCGGGGTTTCCGACGCGGCCAGACCTGAAATTGCGGAGCCCTTGTGCCGTTACTTTACTGAACGGTTGCGGATGGCGGGACTGGAGGTCCAGACCGGACGGTTTCAGGCTGATATGGCTGTGAGTCTGGTGAATGACGGTCCGGTGACGATACTGCTCGACAGCCATCGCAATTTTTAAGAGGTGTGATGATGCGCGTCCTTGTCTCTATGTTTCTTGTTCTTCAGTTCTGTGGTGTGGCAGCGCTTGCTGCGACCTATTCATGTCGTGACAATGAAGGGCGGCTTTACATCACAGACAATCTTCAAGCCTTGCCGGAAGAGTGTCGGGCCAAGGCAGAGGCGATGTCGAAAGATGATCCGGATAACCTCAATTATGTTCCCGTACAAGAAACGCCGGCTGGCGTCGGAGCTGAAGCGCAACGCCAGATTGAAGAGGTCGAGCAGCGGATTAAGCAGAAGAGGGTGCTGGTTGATTCTTATCTGAGTCGGTCCGAAGTCTTAGCCGGCCAGTATGAACAGGCGGTCAAGGATATTCGCAAGGCACGCAGAAACTGGAGCTACCAATCGCGTGATAAGATTCGAGCTGCTGAAGAAAAGATAGAACAAGTTCGGATCGGCAAGAAGAAGTTGCTCGGTGAAATGGGCAGTCAGCGGCTCGACCCGGACAAGGAGCGGCAGATAATGACCACTCTGGACAGGATCGCTGATCAATAATAAAAAAAGGCTCCCGCAGGGGAGCCTTTTTGGTTGAATCTGTTTAACCGAAAGCACTTCTTATGACTGTTAAAGCGCTTTTTGCAGTAAGGCTTCGATCTGGTTTTTCGGCACGGCGCCGACCAGCTGATCAACAACCTGACCATCCTTGAAAAGGATCATGGTCGGGATACCCCTTACACCGTACTGGCCTGGGGTTGCGGGATTTTCATCAACATTGACCTTGCCGATTTTGACTTTACCATCATATTCATCAGCCAGTTGATCGAGGACTGGGGCAATCGCCTTACAGGGAGCGCACCAGGTTGCCCAGAAGTCAACCAGGACGGGGGCATCAGATTTCAGGACGTCAGCGTCAAACTGAGCATCAGTAAATTCAAGAACTTTTTCGCTTGCCATTGATTTCTCCTTTATTGAATCATACGCTCTTAGAGCAGTTCTGAAACATGCGAAATTAAATATATAGGAAATCGGGGAAAAATCAAGCCGTAATCGGTCTGTGTGACATGCTTGACAGTAACGATTTTGCCCCATATCATGCCGGAGCGGTCGCGGATGTTGAAGCTGCAGGCATATATGCGGTTTTGGACTGCCCCGATTCTTTGAATTCGATGCTGGTGGATAGTTGTTGTTCTATCTGAATCAGATCAGGATATTGTAGGTTAATGCTACAGGAGATCCCTCGTTATGAACCCACAGATTGCAGCAAGCTGTGAGCAATCGGTCACATTGCTGAAACAGTATTGTCAGGAGCAGGGAGATGATCTGGTTCGTTTGTCTCAGCAGTTGGCTGCTCTGTTTGCAGAAGGAGGGCAGTTGCTGATTGCGGCAAGCGGCTCTCTGCAGGCTACGGCGCAGCAGATTGCCAGCCATTTTGCTTTTCGGCTCAGTTTCGAACGGCCGGCCCTTCCCGCCGTCTGCCTTGGCAGCGACCAGATCCTGAACCAGAGAATGATCAGCGGTCGTCGGGCCGATCAGGTTCTGGTTCGCCACTACCGGGCAATTAACAGTCAGAATCATCTGCTTCTGGTCCTCAGTGACGGCAGTGACGCCGATGCTCTGGAGGCTGTGTGCGAAGATGTTATCGAAAATGAACAGAAGATCGCGGTCATCTCTTTCGACTGCGACAAGGACTCTCTGACTGAACTTGAAATTGGTCTCTGCCTGAATCTCGGAACTGATTTGCTTCCACGTCAAATCGAGCTGGTCCAATTTTCCGGCCATCTCCTCTGCGAACTGGTTGAGGGGGAATTGTTTGGTCTGTAGCGCCGGAAGATTGGTCGCAGATCGATAAAGCAGTTGACCTTAACACTTTTGAATCAATAGAATAGCCGATTGGATATTATCCTCTCCGGTTTGTCTTACATTGACCGGTCACCAGGAAGGGGTGTTATGGAATCGATGGATCTGCTGTTTTATATAACGGCTTTGAGCTATCTGGTCGCAAGCGTTCTTTACCTTGCCGGGATGGTCGGCAAAAAAACGCTTCCCGGCCGTATCGGACGCTGGGTTCTGTTAGCTGGAATCATTTTTCAAGCATCCTGCTTTGCTGTACGCCATTCCTCTGCAGGAGGGACTCCTGTTACCAGCCTGCATGAATCGTTGGCCTTTTTCGCCTGGTGTCTGGTTCTTCTTTATCTGCTGGTCGATCTGCGCTTTCGTCTTTCTGTCATGGGGGCCTTCGCCGCTCCTGTCGCGTTTTGCTGATGGTTGGAAGTGCTTTTAGTCCCAACGTTGTCGTGCAGTTGAATCCGGTTCTTAAAAGTTGGTTGTTTCCGGTTCATATCTCTTTCGCGTTTCTCGGTAACGCGGCGTTCGCCCTCTCTTTCGGGGCCGGTCTTATGTATCTTGTCCAGAATCGGATGTTGAAGAGCAAGCGCTTTACCGGGCTCTATCAGCGCCTGCCGTCATTGGATACTCTGGATAAAGTAAACTACACCTGTTTGAGTATCGGCTTTCCGATGATGACCCTGGGTATTATCAGCGGTGCCTTCTGGGCCAATATTGCCTGGGGAACCTACTGGAGCTGGGATCCCAAGGAAACCTGGGCTTTGATCACCTGGTTTCTTTACGCAGCATTGTTGCACGGGCGTTTGAGTGTCGGTTGGCGTGGTCGGAGAGCAGCGTTGTTTTCCATTATTGCTTTTTTGTTTCTGCTCTTTACTTTCCTCGGAGTGAATCTCCTGCTGGGTGGTTATCACACGTTTGAATCATTCGCAATTATCTGACAAGGTCTGGCGATTTATCGATGAATATCATTGTCGTAGGGCTGAGTCATAAGACGGCCCCGGTTGAAATAAGAGAGAAGGTCGCTTTTCCACCGACAGCGATGGAAGAGCCGTTACGGCAGATGGTGTCGCTGCCGGCAATTTCTGAAGCCGTAATTGTTTCAACCTGCAACCGGGTTGAATTGTATGCCGCCAGTCGGGATGCAAGGCAGGCCATTGTTGAATTGAAACAATTTCTGGCCGATATTCACAGGCTTGAACCCGCCGTTCTGAATGAGCATCTGTATGACTATATCGGCGAAGATGCTATCCGTCATGTCCTGAGGGTGGCAGCCAGTCTTGATTCGATGGTCATTGGTGAACCGCAAATTCTTGGTCAGATCAAGACTGCTTACGGTTATGCCAGTGATTTTCAGACCGCCGGGACGATCCTTAACCGCTTCCTCCATAAGGCTTTCTCGGTTGCCAAGCGGGTCCGTAATGAGACGGCGATTGCCAGTAATGCCGTTTCCGTCTCTTTTGCCGCGGTCGAACTGGCCCGCAAGATTTTTGATTCACTTGAAAATAAAACAGTTATGCTGGTCGGGGCCGGTGAGATGTGTGAGCTGGCGGCCAAGCACTTTATCAATCAGGGTGTCACTAAGGTTCTGGTCACCAACCGTACTTTCAGTCGGGCTGAAAGCTTGCTGCTGAGTTCGGTGGAACTGCGGTCAACTTTGAGAATTTTTCGCGAGCAGCTGCATCGGGTGGATATTCTGCTTTCCTCAACGGGAGCTCCGACTATGTGCTGTCGGCGAAAAAAACTCAAGGAAGTTTGTAAATTGCGGCGCTATCGACCGATGTTTTTGATCGATATCGCTGTCCCACGAGATATCGATCCGGCAGCAAATAAGCTTGACAGTATCTATCTGTACGATGTGGACGATTTGCAGGGAGTCGTGCAGGCAAACCTGAAAGAACGTCAAAAGGAAGCTGAAAAGGCCGAGTTGATTATTAATGACGAAGTCAAGCAGTTTCAGACCTGGCTGGGGACGTTGGAGGTCAAACCGACGATTGTCGCTTTACGGCGCAAGATGGATACCATCCGTCAGGCTGAAATGGAGAAGACTCTGGCGAATTTGGGTCATCTTAATGACAAGGAACGTAAGGCGGTTGCAGCAATGAGTTCGGCTATTGTGAATAAAATTCTGCATCAGCCGACCAGTATTTTGAAGCAGGCCAGCGGTAACGGGAATGGTAGCCTCTACGTGGATACTATCCGAACCCTGTTTGATCTGCCTGACCATGAGGAACATTCCCCTGAATCTGACCCGCCGGATCAGCAATAAATAAGGAGAAACACTATGGCTAGCAGGATTTTGAAAATCGGTACTCGCGCCAGCGCCCTGGCTTTGTGGCAGGCAAACTGGGTTAAGGAACAGCTGGAAGAGCGCTACCCCGACTTAGCCGTCAGTCTGGTTAAAATCAAAACGCAAGGAGATAAGATTCTCGACGTCCCATTGGCTATGGTCGGTGGAAAAGGCTTGTTTGTTAAAGAGATTCAGGAAGCGATGCTGCGCAAAGAGGTCGATATTGCTGTCCATTCCATGAAGGATGTGCCTACCTTCTTTCCAGAGGGGACAGGTCTGCGTTGTATCACTGAGCGTGAAGATCCACGTGATATCCTGATTTTGCGGGATGGGTGCGGCAGTTTTGCCGATATCGTCCAGGGGGGCGGATCGGGACATCGTCGCTGCGTCGCAAAGCACAGTTGCTGAATATGCGTCCAGACCTTGAGATGATTGATATTCGCGGTAATGTTCAGACTCGGATCAAGAAGCTGGAGGATGAAAATCTTGATGCTGTTGTCCTGGCCGCAGCAGGAATGCATCGACTTGGTTTTACTGCTCAAATCAGCGAATACCTTGAGCCGAAAACCTGTCTTCCGGCGATCGGTCAGGGGCACTTGGACTTGAGAGCCGAATCGATGATGACGAGACCAATGAACTGATCGATTTTTCAACCATCCGCCAACCGCTTATGCCGTCAATGCCGAGCGGGCTGTCTTGCGGACTCTGGAGGGGGCTGCCAGGTTCCGATTGCTGCCTATGGCACGGTTGAAAGCGACCGGCTTGAACTGACCGGGCTGGTATCCGATGTCGAAGGTCGGAAAATGCTGAAGAAGACGATCAGCTGTCACGTTGATCAGGCCGAAGAGGCCGGTATTTCCATGGCAAAAGAGCTCCTCGCTGAGGGTGCCGCAGAAATTCTCAATGAAGTCTACGGCTGTGAAACGTTTAAGGAGTAGTTCTTTGCCGAGAGCTGTCTGCTGATGAACAGATTCAAACTGCATAGAGATAAATAAGGAATCTTCCCGTCAAAACAGGTTGTCTCAGCGTCTTGGTAAAAATATGTTATTGACGACCTGCCGCAGTAGGGCCTGTTTCCGGGGGAGAGTGAGAGGTATGAGGGTGACATCTCAAGGTCCATTGACAGGAAAGCGTTTTCTGGTGACCAGAGCCAAAAAACAGGCCCAGGATTTTGTCGATCTGCTTGAAATGCAGGGTGCCGAAGCTCTCTGCCTGCCGACAATCGAGATTGCACCGCCTCTGAGCTGGGCACCTCTTGATCTGGCCATGCGCGACCTGGATGAGTACGATATTGTTATTTTTACCTCCGTTAATGGGGTCGACGCTTTTTTTGAGCGGTTACTGGAAAACAATCAATATTACGGGATTTTGACCGCCATCACCGTCGTTGCCGTCGGGCCCACAACTGCCGAGGCGCTTAAGCGTAATTTTACCAGGGCCGATTTGATGCCGGAAGATCATCGGGCTGAAGGAGTGGTTGACCTCCTGTTGCGGCAGGGGGTTCGGGGCAAAAGAATTTTATATCCGCGCGCTGAAGTTGTGAGGCCGGTGCTGGTCGACAGCCTGACTGCCGCAGGTGCCGAAGTGATTGCCCCTGTTTCTTACCGGACTGTGATGCCGCAAGGAAATTCCGAACAGATTCGTAATCTGTTGATGAATGAACAACTCGACGCCATCTGTTTCAGTGCGTCATCAACATTCAAAAATCTGTTGAAGATGCTGGGGGCCGATGCGCAGACTCTGCTGGCAAAACCCGTTTGTTTTCCATCGGGCCTCAAACCTCTGAAACGATTCGTCAGCACGGCTTCCATGTCGATCTGGAACCAGAGCATTGGACTTTGGATTCTCTGGTCCAGTCCATGGTACATTATTATCATCAGGGGGGGCAGACTGATCTGCCCCATGACGTGTTTGTTGGCTTTCGGACAGGGAATCGGTTTGTCCGCCACAAACAACAAGGAGATTGCTCATGTATTTTCCCAGTTACCGTCCCAGGCGCCTGCGCCGTAACGAAAACATGCGACGGATGGTCCGTGAAACTCATCTGCGGGTCGATGATCTGATCTATCCGATGTTCAGCGCTTTTGGCGAGAACATCAAAAAGAAATCAGTTCGATGCCCGGTATCTATCAGCAGTCGATCGACAATATCGTTGCCGAGGCAAAGGAAGTTTATGAACTTGGTATCCCGGCCGTTATTCTGTTCGGGATTCCAGAGGAAAAGGACGCCGTCGGGAGTGATGCCTATTGTGACAGTGGTATTATTCAGAACACAATCCGGGCGCTGAAGGAAGCGCTTCCGGAGTTGACCGTTATTACCGATGTCTGCATGTGTGAATATACCGATCACGGTCATTGTGGGCTTATCAAGGATGGAGATGTCGACAACGACAGCACGCTGGAGTTGCTGGCCAAAGAGGCTCTGTCCCATGCTCAGGCCGGTGCCGACATCGTTGCTCCATCGGATATGATGGATGGCCGTATTGCAGCACTGCGTGATATCCTCGATGAAAACGGTTTTGAGCATATCCCCGTCATGAGCTATGCGGTTAAATATGCCAGTGCCTACTATGGCCCTTTCCGTGAGGCTGCTGAAAGCACGCCCGAATTTGGTGATCGCCGCAGCTATCAGATGGACCCGGCTAATCGACTTGAGGCTTTGCGTGAAGCGAATCAGGACGTGGCTGAAGCGGCCGACTTTTTGATGGTGAAACCAGCCTTGGCCTATCTGGATGTATTGCGTGAATTGAAGGACAATTTTGATCTCCCCCTGGTTGCCTACAATGTGTCTGGAGAATACAGTATGATCAAGGCTGCCGCGGAGAGAGACTGGATCGACGGTGACCGCGTGATGATGGAAACCCTGCTCGGCATGAAACGCGCCGGAGCTGACCTGATCATTACTTATCACGCCAAGGAAGCAGCGCAGCTGCTGCAAAATAGATCGAGACCTATACTGTACCGGAACCTTCAAGAGGGCTGTCGTTGCCGATGGCCCTTTTGCTCTTTTAATGGAATTGTATTTTTTGAGTATGCCAGATTATTTTGTCGATCAACTTCCCAACGGTGTTCGCCTGGTCACCGTTCCGATGCCTCATCTTCACTCTGTTGAGCTTGTTTGTTATATGGCGGTTGGCGGCCGTTGCGAAGCCTCCGATCAGTCGGGGATTTCTCATTTTCTTGAGCACATGCTCTTCCGCGGAACTGCGGAATACGCCACCAGCACCGATCTGGAGCGCGCGTTTGAGGCGATTGGCGGTTCTGTGAATGCCTCAACCGACTCTGAAACAACCTGTTTTCATTCTCGCATTCATCCAGACTATCTGCCGGAAGGGGTGGCTCTCTTTGCTTCCATGTTGAGGCGTCCCCGCTTCAGTGATATTGAAACGGAACGTCGCATCGTGCTGGAGGAAGCTCGCGAGGATTACAACGAAGAAGGTGAGCAGATCAATCCCGACAATCTGATGGTTGGTCTTCTCTGGCCCGACCACCCGTTGGGAGAATCGTTGATCGGCTCATTGGAAAATTTACGCCATATTGATACCCGAATGCTCAAGGACTATTACCGTACCTGGTATCAACCGGGGCATTTGGTTGTCTGTGCCTGTGGGGCGGTTGACAGGGTTGCCGCACTGAGGGCGGTGGCAGAACAGTTTGGTGACTGGACTCCGGGAGAGCAGCAGAGGGTGACCGCGGCACCGGTTTCAACGGCAGATGGCCTGAATGTTGCTGGGTCCATGATTCCGATTCGCAGGTTGCCCTTCAATTGGCTTTTCCTTTACCCGGGCGCAATGAAGAATCAACTCTGGCCGTCAGGTTGTTGAGGCGTGTATTATCCTGGGGCGGTGGTGCACGGTTGACTTTACGTCTGCGCGAGGAACTGGCCTGACTTACGCCGTGGAAGCGACTGCTCTCTGATGAGCGATTCAGGTTATCTGGCGATTGATCTGTCGGTTGCTCCTGAAACCTGGTTGCGGCCGTAACCGAATTACTTGCTGTTCTGGCCCGGATGCGTGAGGAGGGCCTGAGCGAGGAAGAGCTTGCTGCCGTCATTAAGAGCTATGTTTTCGATCTCGAATACTCGCGCGATCAACCCGAAGCCCTTGCTGTTCGCTATGGATGGGGAGTTCAGGCTGATTATCTGAGAACTCTCGATCTGGATATTCAGGAATTGCACCGCCTGCGTCCGGAAGACCTGCAGAGAGTCTCCCGGCGTTTTCTACGCTCCAAGGCTTTAAAGCTGGTGGTCGTTGGCCCCTGGTCGGAGCAAAATCGCCAGGCGATAGAAACTTTGCTGGTTTCCTGTCCTCTCGATGGACAGGGCTAAATCCGGACGGTTTTATAAGAGAAAATTCTTGAATCTGAAAAAACCCTTCTCTCTTCGGCCGAAGGCTTGTCCGGGTCGCAGACATTCAACAGGCGGGCCAACTTAGGCATGTTGGTTGCCCCTTCCGCACGTGCTTTCTCGAGCAGTTTGAGAATGACATCACGGGTGATATCCTGCTTTGTGTAAGGCTGGTAGATCGTGGACCAGAAATCTTTTCCTTCTTCCTGGACCTGGTAAAGTAATTTTTCCGCCAATTTTTCGGTATTGATTTCTGCGCTGGCCTCGGTCGTCTCACTTTGACTGTGCTGCGGATTGAGGGCGCGGTTGATATCCTCCATATGGATGACCTTGCCCTGGCGAAATAACATAGCCTGAGCAGGATGCTGCGCAATTCACGGATGTTGCCCGTATAGTAATGACGTTTGAGCAGGTTTTTTGCCTGTGGGCTGAGAGACGGGGGATCGTTCGACTCCGATTCAGTTTGATGGTAGGCCTGGTAGAGACGACCTAAAAAGTGAACTGCGAGGTCGGGTATGTCCTCACGTCTCTGGTTGAGGGAAGGGACCTTGATGATCAGCTCCGATAGCCTGTGATAGAGGTCTTCACGAAAATGACCGGTGTTGATGAGCTGACGAAGATCTCTGTTTGTCCCGGCAATCAACAGAACCTGGGAGTGGCGGGTGATGTTCTCTCCCAGGCGGACAAATTCACCGTTGTCGAGGAAACGTAACAGCTGGACCTGGGTTTTGGGTCGGCGTCGCCGATTTCGTCCAGAAAACAACCCCTCCATGGGCCTCTTCCAGAATGCCGCGACGATCACTGTGGGCACCTGTAAATGCGCCGCGTTTGTGGCCGAACAATTCGGAGTAGGTCAGTTCACCGCTGTAGGCGGCAATATTGGTTTTTTTCAGGGGCAGACTGCGCTGGGTTGAGAGCAGGTTGCGGTAAATCTGATTAAGTTGGGTAAAGAGGTTGTTGAACAAAAACTCCTTCCCCGCTCCCGTTTCCCCGGTAATAAGGATTGAAGGAAGACCGAGAAATTCGCCCTGTTCGGGGATTCCTTTCTTTTCCATTGTACGATGCGCTGGCACAGAGGGGGCTGATGCGCTGAATCGTATCGATAATCTCCTGGGTTTTTCCGAATTCCCGATTATATTGCCGAGCCGGTACGAGGTGATGGTCGGATCTTTGTAGTCGACATCCTGACGCAGGCGATCAATTTCACCGGTGAGTTGTTCCAACTTCTGCAGGATCCCCAGATGATGGCCGATCAGACGTTCGATAATCATCAGGATCCGTCTGTGCTCGCTGGTAAAGTAGTGCGGCTGGAGACTGTCGAGACAGATGACAGCCAGGACCTCATCATCATAGGTCACCGGGACTGCTATTTCGCTACGGATCGCCTGGGTGACGGGGTGATAGAAGTAATCGTCGGTTTCATAGTGAAGACTGTCGACCAGGATTTCGACTTTGCCCGTAGCGGCAGCAAGCCCTGTCAAGCTGCGCTCTTCTCTTGGAAGCTCCTGTCCCCCGACCCTGATCGGCGGGATGTATTTTTCATCCAGTCTTTATTTTTGGCTCCAACCAGATTGCCTTGTGCATCATCGACAACCAACCAGCGATCCCCCTCATGTTCCCTGACCAGTGCGATACTTCCGGTGTCGGCACCAATCAGTTGAGTTGCTTTCGACAGGACCCGGTGTAAAAACTGCTGCAGGCCATCGCTCGAATGCTGAAGCAGATCACCAATTTCCGCCAGAATCTGGACTTCAAGGTGTTCATCGCCAATTTCCTGAACCACCCGTTGGGCCATTTCGGCATGCGCTTCGAGCAGGTCACGCTCAAAAGGTGTGAATTGGTGATGCTCGTTTGTATAATAGTTGACCAGACAGATAACCCGACGGGTACGTTTGTCGTAACGGGGAACCATGTAGACCGATTTTAGCCCCAGTTCCTCGGTCAAGTACTTTTTTGCAATGATTCTGCGGCCAGGTCTGCGACATAGAGGGGGGTCAGCAGGCTGTCGTCTGTAATCAGTCCAGCTTTGTCGATAAAGCGTGAAACCAAGGATTCTCCAGGTGTCAGGTTGATTTGACGTTCCTCTTCATACAGCTTGCTCGCCTCTGGTTCCTTGGAATAGGAAGCGAGAATCTGCATGGTGTGCTCACCTTTATCGGGTGAGGATATTGGCATTAAAACGGTTGCCAGGGCGACCTGTTTGACCAGATGTGCCGCCGATTGCACCATGAAGAGAGCCGCCTCACGTTTCTTGGCTTCATCCACATGCCGAGCCAGAATCAATTGCTGGTGATACTTTCGGGCACGATCCAGATTAGGGGTTGTCTCGGCCAGCATTGTCCGGATTTTGCGGAGTTTTTCTTCCGGGGGGAATTCCCCCGGCTTGGCTCTGTCGAGACAGAG
>LQAG01000175.1_pt1 | contig 26038 bp, 35 predicted proteins | sample 1535801 | NCBI WGS metagenome assembly LQAG01 (sample SAMN04331584, study PRJNA305678) | bioreactor metagenome | isolation source: bioreactor_3 inoculated with Wadden Sea sediment 1st replicate of a... | place: Germany:Bremen | reverse complement strand
GCGAAAGTCTGAATGTCATGCGCCTGGTTTGTGAATTGGAGCAGGCTGGTGCCGCTGCAGTGCATATCGAAGATCAGGTGCTCCCTAAAAAATGTGGGCATCTCCAGGGAAAGATGCTTGTCCCGGCTGAAGAGATGGCGCGCAAAGTCGCTGCTGCGGTCAGAGCCCGAACCGATCTCAAGATAATTGCCCGGACCGATGCTTTTGCCACAGAGGGGATGGCCGGGCTGTTGGAGCGCAGCCAACGTTATCTGGACGCAGGTGCCGATGCAATTTTTCCGGAAGCGTTGACCTCTATCGAGGCTTTCCAGGAGGTGGCGGAGCGCCTTGACTGTCCGTTGCTGGCTAATATGACAGAGTTTGGTCAGACGCCCTATCTGACTGCTGAGCAGTTTGAGCAATATGGCTATAAAATGGTGATCTGGCCGGTTTCGTCCCTGCGTATCGCCGCCGGTGCGATGGAGTTGTTTTATCAACAGTTGGCGCAGGAAGGCTCGGCTGAGGGACAGGTCAACAAAATGCTGACCCGGACACGCTTGTATGAACTTCTTGATTATCATGGCTATGAGAAACTGGACCATTCGGTAGCGGGGATGGCTTCAGAGGAGGAGAGCGGTTGATATGGCAAAGATAACCTGGTACGGACACGCCACCATCGGTTTGGTAACGGATGGTTACCGCCTGCTGATCGATCCATATTTTACCCATAATCCGGCTGCGTCGACGTCGACAGATAAGGTTGACGCCGATTTTATTCTCGTCAGTCATGGTCACGGGGACCACATTGGCGATACTATTGATATCGCCAGAAGGACCGGGGCCAAGGTGATCAGTAATCATGAAATCATCACCTGGCTTGGTAAACAAGGGCTTGAAAATTTACATGCTCAGCATCTCGGAGGAGGTTTCCAGCACCCTTTCGGCTATTTGAAACTGACGCTGGCATTGCATGGATCTCAACTCCCCGACGGCTCCTATGGCGGAAATCCGTGTGGTTTCCTGCTGAAGACCAATGATGGCAAGACAATATATCTGGCTCAGGACACAGGCCTTTTTGGCGACATGGCCTGATCGGTGAGGAAGATCTTGACCTTGCCATGATTCCCATTGGCGATAATTTCACCATGGGGCCGGATGATGCCTTGAAGGCTGTCAAGCTGTTGCAGCCGCGAACCGTTATCCCGATTCACTACAATACTTTTGAGCGGATAGAACAGGATGCAGAATCATGGGCCTGCAGGGTCAATGATGAAACAACCAGCCAGTCGCAGGTTTTGAATCCGGGCGACGAATTCAGCTTGTAAAACAGCCTTAAAGGACCTCGTCGGGACAGAATGAGTTCCGATGAGGGCGTTAATCCACCCAGCCTGATCTGTGAGGGCGAGTCGAAATGAGCTGGATCAGTGGAAAAGCGTTTTTTTATCATGTTTAACCCCTCCTGTACTTCTTCCCACAGACCTACCTGTATCCAATTGCCCCCCCAATTACATTCTGAGGTTCCGCTGATAGCGGCGGAACAGTCAGCAAGCTTTCTTAAAATTACTGAAATGGTTTTGTTCTGTTGATTCAATGGCGGATTGGGATTAGTATCAATAGTTTATCGTTGGAGGGCAGAAGGGCCTGTCCAACAGTTTTCTTAGCATTTTCCAAAGTTTGGATTTTTCAGGTGTCACCAGGTCAATTTACCCATTTTATTCCGTTTTCAAACCGAATCAGCAGTTTTGTCCAGCAGTCGCTCAGCCGTTTGAAGATCAGCGAAAATACATTTCTGATCGTTCTGGCAGTGATTATTGGCGTGCTCGGTGGTTTTGGTAACTTTCTTTTTCGTAAAACTATTGAGCTGATTCATTGGCTGGTTGTTGAGCAGAGTCTTGAGCTGTTTGATATTTCGCTCGAACACTGGTCGATGCAGCGGGTATTGGTCATGTTTCTACCCGCGATCGGCGGTGTGATGGTGATTCCTTTATGGGTCCTTTTCAGCAAGGATCTTAAAGGAGGGTTTGCCGGATTTTTGGTCAAGGTCAATCTTAAAGGAGCCAAGCTGCCATTGCGACCTCTGTTTACCAAGGGGCTGGCCTCAGCGATCACTCTTGGAACCGGGGGCAGCGCCGGCAGGAAGGACCGATCGCTGTGATCGGCGGGACCATCGGCAGTCAGTTCGGCAAGATGTTCAAGATGAGTGGCGATCGTCTTAAAGTTCTGGTTGCCTGTGGGGCGGCCGCAGGTGTCGCTGCGACCTTTAACGCGCCCATCGCCGGAGTTTTCTTTGCCACTGAAATAGTTCTGTTGTCCTCTTTTGAACTGGCCAGCTTTACCTCAATTGTTATCTCAAGTGGTATGGCAACGGTTGTGTCCCGCGCTTTGATCGGGGATATCTCAGAAATTGTCGCTCCTCCGCATTTTGTCAGTAATTTTTGGGAAATCGGTCTTTATGTCCTCCTGGGTCTGGTTATTGGCGGGTTGGCAGCCATTTTTATCGATCTGCATTTCAGGATTAAAGACCACATAGATGCGATAAAATTACCTCGCCTGATCAAGCCGATCCTGGGGGGCTTGACTGTCGGTATGATCGGCATCGGCCTGCCTCAGGTGTTTGGAAATGGCTATGAATATATCAATGCCGTTCTGTCGGGGAGCCAGACATGGCAGTTGCTGGCGCTGCTGGTTTTTGTCAAGATGGTGGCAACTTCGATTACTCTGGGATCCGGCTTGCCGGGGGGGCTGTTTGCTCCCTGCCTTTTTCTGGGAGCCGTAGCAGGAGGAGCTTTCGGCAGTTTGCTCGAAGTTGTCTTTCCTGCTTCCGGATTATCCCACCAGGCGTATGCCTGGTGGGCATGGGGGCTTTCCTGGCGGCAACGACCCACTCACCGATGACGGCGATCTTTCTGTTGTTTGAAATTACCAACAGTTATCATGTTATTATCCCGATTATGTTGACCTGTGTTATCGGAACGTCCGTTGCGCGCAGGTTGAAGAAAGACAGTATCGAAACGGCCGAGTTGACCCGTCTCGGGATCGATCTGGATATGGGGAAGGAACGTAACATCATGAAGAGTCTCTACGTCGGCAATGTGATGTCGCACCGGGTGGAAACAGTTCCGGAGAGCATGACTCTGGGTCGGTTTGCCGCCTTTATCCAGGAGACTCATCATACAAACTTCCCTCTGGTCAACGAGTTGGGGGAACTGACCGGGATTATTTCTGTTCAGGATTTCATGGGTGCCGTTTTTGAAAAGGAGTTGATGGATCTGGTCGTTGTCAAAGAGTTGGCGACAACGGATGTGATCACCGTTCACGCCGAAGATGATCTGGATACCGCGATGCGCAAGATCGGGTATCGCAATATCGAACAGCTTCCAGTCGTCGATCGTGAGTCCCATTGCCAGCTGCACGGGATCATATCCCGGCGCGATATGATTTCGGCTTATAATCGGGCCCTTATGAGCCGAACGCTGGAGGACGATGATGAGTGATCTGCTGGCTCAGCTTAACGAACCTCAGCGTCAGGCTGTTCTGCACGATAACGGACCTTTATTATTGCTGGCCGGCGCCGGGTCGGGCAAACCCGGGCTTGACGCATCGCGTCGCATACCTGATTCGTGAACGAGGTGTGCCGACCTGGCAGATTATGGCCGTTACCTTTACCAATAAGGCTGCGGCGGAGATGCGCGAACGGCTTGAACAGCTGCTCGGCAAAGGTGAAACTCCCTGGGTGGCAACCTTTCACGCCAGTTGTGTGCGGATTTGCGGCAAGATATTGCTGCGCTCGGTTACTCGCGCGATTTCACCATCTATGACGACCAGGATCAGCTGCGTCTGCTCAAGGACATTTTTAAAGCTCAGGACATTTCGGAAAAAATCCTCAAGCCGCGCGCGGCAGCGACTTTTATCGACAGTGCCAAAAATCGCGGTAAAGGTCCGGCCGATCTTTCCCACGTGCGCGCGGATGAACAGATTCTGGTGGATATTTACAGTCTTTACCAGCAGAAACTGAAAGAAGCCAATGCTGTCGATTTTGGCGATCTTCTGTTGTTGACCGTGCGCTTATTGAACGAACATGACGATATCCGTCTGCGCTGGCAGCAGCGTTTCAGCCACGTGCTGATTGATGAGTTCAGGACACGAACCGGGTTCAATACCAGTTGATGCATCTGTTGGTCGGACCCATACGGCGCTCTGCGTGGTTGGCGATGACGATCAGTCGATCTATCGCTGGCGCGGGGCCGAGGTGGGGAATATCCTGGGCTTCGATCATGATTTCCCCGGGCAACAGTGATCCGTCTGGAACAGAATTATCGCTCCAGTCAGACCATCCTCAAAGCGGCTGGAGCAGTCGTCGGTCACAACAGCGACCGCCGCGAAAAAGAGCTCTGGACTGAAAATGAAGATGGGGCTCCGCTGCATATCGAAGCTGCCCCGGACGATCTGGAAGAGGCTGGATTTGTTGCCGATGAAATCGGGCGTCTGCAATGTCAGGGGACGGGACTACAGGATATTGCCGTATTTTATCGTACCAATGCCCAGTCTCGAGCGTTGGAAGAAGCCTTGCGGGCCAGTCGCATCCCCTATGTGATGTTCGGTGGCATCAAGTTCTACAGTCGCATGGAAGTTAAAGATGCGCTGGCCTACCTGCGGATTCTGGTCAACCCGAGCGATTCTCTGTCGGCCCGGCGCATTATCAATGTCCCACCGCGTGGGATCGGGCGACGACAGTTGAGAGGATTGCCGCCTACGAGCAGCAGTCTGGTGGTTTCCTGCCTGCTTGTCGGACCGCCCTTGAAGCGAACGCAATCAAGGCCGCAGCTGCACGTAAAGTGACAGCTTTTCTTGAGTTGATAGAGGATTTTCGCGACAAAATGGATCGCTTGCCTTATCCTCAGCTGATGGCAGAGATGATTCAGCAGAGCGGCTATGGGCCGCTTCTGCAGGAAGAGGCTGAAAAATCTCTGACCAGCGACGCTCGTCAGGAAGCGCGCGGACGATTGGAAAACCTGGAGCAGCTGTTGGCAGGTATGGAAGAGCATGCGGCGGCAGAAGGGACGCTGCAGGATTATCTTGAACAGGTGGCGTTAGTCACCGATCTCGACAGCTACGATTCGTCGCAACCCAGGGTTTCCCTGATGACCCTTCACTCGGCAAAGGGGCTGGAATTTCCGGTCGTCTTTATGACCGGTATGGAAGAAGGATTGTTCCCACATTCCCGCTCGGGTGACCTGGGGGAGGAATTGGCCGAGGAACGTCGTCTCTGCTATGTCGGCATGACCCGGGCGATGGAAAGACTGTATCTGTCTCACGCTCGGAGAAGGCGGGTTTACGGGACCTATCAATTTAACCCTCCGAGCCGATTTCTGGCTGAAATTCCGGCCGACCTGGTCGAAGGGTTTGATCCCGAAGAGAGTATGAGGGTATCCCCAGGGATCAATTCGGAAGGACACAATCTGGCCTCTCTGGCTGATCTGGTGGCAGCTGGTGACACGCCCGACATCAGGCCTGAGTCGCCGTCACGGGTGACCTCCTCCAAAAACTGTCGGGTTGAGCCCGAAGCGCCATCTAGCGGTTTGCGCCTGGGGTTAAGGTACGCCATATCAAGTTCGGTGTCGGTACGGTTCGACGGCTGGAAGGGGATGGAGACAAACAGAAAGTGACTGTTTACTTTAATTCTGTTGGAACCAAAAAACTGTTGTTGAAATTTGCCGGGCTGATGCCGGTCTGACACCCTGGTGAGCTGAGACGAGAGGACTTTCCAAGGACGGAGGAATGGCGGAACAGGAGCAACAATATACCCTGCTGTTGGTGGATGATAACCCGACCAATCTGCTGTTGCTGGTCAAGATTATCGAGCTTGACCTGCCCGAGGTGCGCGTGCTGACTGCCGGCAGCGGCAGGGAGGGGTTGGCGCTTGCGCAATGTGAAGTCATTGACGGGGCTTTTGTCGATGTGCAGATGCCGCAGATGAGCGGTCTGGAGATGTGTCGCCGGTTGAATGATAATCCGCGGACCGCAGGGCTGCCGCTGGTGTTGATGACGGCGCACCTGGCTTCGCCGGAGTTGCGGGCCGAAGGGTTGGAGGTCGGTGCTTATGATTTTATTTCGCAACCGATCAGCAATGTAGAAATGCTGGCCCGCATCAAGGTTATGCTGCGCCTCTGTGCTAACGAACGGCGTCAGCAGGCTGAGCGTGGCCAGGTGGGAGATCGGTCTCTCAAATTGCGCTGGATCAGTGGCTTGTTGATTTCGGAAGAGGGGGCGGGGGCTGAAACCGATCAGCAGTTGATCGAACGTCTGGCTGAACACATGCCCGACCCGGCGACCAGTGACGATGTGCAGATGTTTGATTATATCAGCGACCGGCTCCCGGAAACTGGCAGCGGACATTGCTCAAATTGAGTTTGCTCGATCAAATTCCACTCGAACTGGGTTTGCATCTGAGTGAAATCAAAAATCTGGAATCTGTGTTCGGTTATTTACAGCGTCATGATCTGGTGAATGATCTGTCCCAGAGCAGAGGGCTTGAGCTGAGCTTTAAACCTGCCAGTCGCAAGTTCCTGCGGCGGCGGGCAATACGGGTGCTGGACGATATCGTTTGCCATCAGGTTTATCTGTTTTCTGCCGATTGGTATCAGCGTTGCGGCGATTTTATTGCCGCCATTGATGCTTTGCTGGCCGCACGGCAATATCGGGATATTTCGCAGATGTTTGAACGCTTCGGGCTGAGCCTGCTTGACCAGGCCGATGCGGCTGAATTTTTGCAACGTGTTGTCGGCATTCCGGATGAAGTCGCCGCCCGCTGTGGGTGGATGGCTTTATTCCGGGGGATCTACGAACTGCAGTGCCTGACCGTTGATGCCGGTGTCTGGCTTGAATTGGCGCTGCAGTTGTTTACTGCGGATGATGATCAGCGCGGATGTCTGCTTACCCTGTTGTACCAGGTTTACCTGACTCTCTATCAGGATGGTTGTTACGAACGCTGGGGTGAACGTCAAGGCCTGCTGAAACAGTTGGCAGAGGAGCAGTTGTCCGGACTGGAAGCGGGGGAGCGGGTTCGAGTGATGTCGGCCTGTAGTCATGCCGACCTGTTCTTTGAAGGACGTCTGGATCAGATAGAGAAAGACCTTGAACTGGCCTTGAACGAAGCCCAGCGGGAGCAACTGATCCTGCCGCAGCTTGATCTTAATATCCTGCGTGTCTTTTTGGGGTTGCTGCGCGGTCGCCAGATGGTGACCAGAAGTGTTTTGGAGCAGGGCTTCAAGCTGGTTAAAGAGAGTGTCTCGGGGATAAGACCGGCCGTTTTGCAGCTTGTCGCCTGCGAAGTTCTTCACGCCGAAGGCGATTTGGCAGGCTTGCGACGGCAACGCCGTTGCTTCAGCAGTCAGGAAAAAGACAACACAATGCAGGGACCGCTGGAGTCGCTGCTGGATTATTTGAAGCAACGTTGTTACTGGCAAGGGGTGACAATAGCGCAGCTCTTGAACTGCTTGATATTGCCCGGCTGGACAATGCCGTGGTTGTCAATGCCGATGTGCAGTGTCGGTTGATGCTGCTGCGAGGGCTTTGTTATGCCATTGCCGGGGAGGAAGAAAAGGCGTTTGAATGTATGGAAGAAGGGCTGCATTTGCGCCATACAACAGGCGGTATTTTCCCCGTATTGAAGGTCTTTTGCTGGCCGGTATGACCTGCGTACAATTGCGGCAATATGAGCGGGCCATCGAATATCTGGAGCTTGGTCTGTCAGATTCGCAAGCGGCTGGCGAGGAACGCTATCGCATCGGTCTCCACGCCTGGTCTGCGCAGACACGTCACGCTCTGGACCGGACAGATGAAGCGGAGATGCATCTGGAGTTTCTGCTGAAATTTCTTCGGCAGCAAAAAAGTTGTTATTTCTTCGGTCTGACGCAGGAACTGCTGTGTTTTCTCAAGACTCAGGTCTCAGGTGACAACGGCTCTGTGTTGCAACCGTTGTTCGCAGACAATTTGTCGGTCTCTTTGACCCGTGGCGGCAAAACGATTCCTTTGCTTAAAGTGCACGCCTTGGGCGGATTTCAGCTTGAACTCGAAAAAGAGATGTTCGATTTCAGTCAGGTCGGACATGCATTACGGCAGATTTTTGCATTGCTGATGATCAGCCCGAAAAAGATGATGAGCATTGAGCCGCTGATGAGTCAGTTGTGGCCCGACAGTCCGTCGAGCAAGGCCCGAAACAGTTTTGATGCTAACCATTCCCGTTTGCGGAAATCGTTGGAAGAGGTTTTCGGCAAGCAGATTCGGCGGGACTACCTGGTTTTGGAAAAGGGGATGCTGTCACTGCAGAATATCTGGATAGACAGCGTTACGACAGAAGGTTTAATATCGCAGGCCCAGTATGCTCTTCAGCGGGGCCACGACTGGCAGGCTGAAAATCTGTTGTGGCGGATCGACGACTTGTGGAAGGGGGAATTCCTGGCCGGCTTTGATCTGGTTGACGATCTGTTGCATGAGCGTGACAAACTCAATCAGATTCGTTTTCAACAGCTGGAATGGTTGGCCCGACTGCTGGCCGGGCGTCAGCAGAAGGAAGAAGCCGTCAAATTACTGAAGCTTGGTCTGAGCAGTGACCCGACCAGAATCTCCCTGGTGCGGCTGCTGTTGGACATCTATCGACAGGAACAGAACAGCCGGGCGGGCGGAAAGGTTCTTGAGGCCTATCGAGAAGCTCTGATACGCGAAGATTGCTCCAGTCACGAAATTGCCGAACTGATCGATTCACTGGGTGCGCAGTCGCTCACCTTGATGCCTGAAAAGGCAAAATAAGAATACTGAACCGCCCTGGTTTTAAGCTTTTCAGGGCTCGGTTTCAGTTGATAATTAAACGTGTAAAGAGAGGAAAATCATGAGTAGTTGTGATGGATGTAATGACAGCGCTTGTTCGCTGAACCAGCAGGGGAATCCGAATGACCAGCAATTTCAGATGCGTCAGGCTCTGGATAAGCGCATGTGCGGGGTCGAGAACAAGATTATTGTCATGTCGGGTAAAGGGGGTGTCGGAAAAAGTACAACAGCGGTCAATCTGGCTCTGGCCCTGGTCAAACAGGGGAAAAAGGTCGGTCTGCTGGATATCGATCTGCACGGCCCGAGTATTCCGAAAATGCTGGGGTTGGAAGGGCAGCGTCCCGATGCCGACGACAACGGGATCTATCCGTTGGAAGTTGAAGGCTGAAGCTGATGTCGATCGGTTTTCTGCTGGCATCCACCAGTGACGCAACCATCATGCGTGGCCCGATGAAGCATGGCACCATTCAGCAGCTGCTGGCCGACGTTGTTTGGGGCGAGCTTGATTATCTGCTGCTTGATTGCCCTCCCGGTACCGGGGATGAGCCTTTAAGTGCCGTCCAGTTGCTGGGACACGGTTCTGCTGCCGTGGTTGTGACAACTCCGCAGGATGTAGCGCTGACCGATGTGGAGAAATCTCTCAGTTTCTGCCGTGAGCTCAAATTACCGGTTGTTGGCCTGGTTGAGAATATGAGTGGTTTTATCTGTCCGCATTGTGGCGAGCGTTCCGATATATTCAAGAGTGGTGGGGCCGCGGCTCTGGCTGAAAAACCGGGATCCGTCTGCTGGCCAAGATTCCCTTTGAACCGCTGGTCGTTATCGGTGGTGATGATGGTAAGCCGCACCAGTTGTCATACCCCGATTCAGCCAACAGTCAGGCTCTGGTCAAGGTTGCGGAAGCGGTCTGCGCGTTCGAAATGAATTGATGACCGCAGATCGGTAAAAGACAGGAACTGACTATCCGGATTGTCCGGATGGATTTAGAAAAATCTCAAGCCGGGGCGGCATAATCTGCAGTCCCGGCAGAGGCCGGTGGGGAAAGTGCTTCTCTTGGACCCATTGTTTAAGGACAGGTTATGAGAATCGATCAGAAAGATGTTGAAAATGTTGCTCGTCTGGCCCGGCTGCCGCTGGAACAGGAAGAACTGAAAGCAATGACCAGCCAGATGGATGCGATCCTCGGTTATGTCGATAAGCTGAATGAGCTTGATACTGAAGGCATTGAGCCGACCGCGCATGCCGTGCCGATGGCCAATGCTTTTCGTGAGGATACAGAGAAGCCGTCAATCGGTATCGAGCGGGCTTTGCAGAATGCACCGCAATCGGGCGATGACTGCTTTACGGTTCCGAAAGTTATAGAATAAGAAAATCATGGTTCCGGACGCTTTTGGGGCGCCGCCGGTATGACTGTGAAGACGAAAACAGTTTGGAGATTTTTATGTCGTATGAAACGTTCACGATTCAACAGTTACGCAAAAAACTGATTGATGGTGAAGTGACATCGGTTGAATTGACACGTGCCTGCCTGGAGCGGATCAAAGCGACCGATGACAGGATTAACGCTTTTATCACCCTCTGTGAAGAGCAGGCGTTGGCTGCTGCGGAAGAAGCGGATAAACGTCTGGCTGCCGGCACTGCCCCGGCGCTGACGGGCATCCTGTTGCAGTCAAGGATATTTTAATACCCTGGATGTGAAGACGACCTGTGGCTCCAGGATTCTGGCCAACTATGTTTCTCCTTACGATGCAACAGCGGTCAGCAAACTGCGTGAGCAGGGTGCCGTCATTGTCGGCAAGCTGAATATGGATGAATTTGCCATGGGCAGTTCCAATGAAAACAGCGTCGCTGGAGCTGTTCGCAATCCGTGGGATGAAGAGCGTGTACCGGGCGGTTCTTCGGGCGGCAGTGCCGCGGCCGTCGCTGCTCGTCAGGTGGTCGCAACACTGGGAACAGATACCGGCGGCTCAATCCGTCAACCGGCTTCTCATTGCGGTGTCGTCGGCCTCAAGCCGACCTATGGTCGGGTGTCCCGGTATGGGGTCATTGCCTACGCTTCGTCGCTCGATCAGGTTGGTCCCATCGCCCGTAATGTGGAAGATTGTGCAACCTTGCTCGGGGCAGTGGCCGGCTACGATCCCGCTGATTCCACTTCGGTCGATCAACCGGTCCCCGATTACCTGGAACACCTGAAAGCAGGAGTGAATGGTAAGAAGATCGGTCTGCCTAAAGAGTATTTTGTCGAGGGGCTTGATCCGGACGTCAAGCTGGCGATTGATGCCGCCATCGAAACTTACCGGAGTCTGGGCGCCGAAATCGTAGAGGTGTCTCTGCCGCATACCGATTATGCGGTCGCCTGTTATTACCTGATAGCGACAGCTGAAGCGTCCAGTATCTGGCTCGCTATGATGGTGTCCGCTTCGGTGTCCGTCGGGATGAGGGTGAAGGCCTGATCGGAATGTACCAGAAGACCCGGGCGAGTGGATTTGGTGACGAAGTGAAGCGGCGGATCATGCTGGGGACTTACGCCCTTTCTTCCGGCTATTATGATGCCTATTATCTCAAGGCTCAAAAAGTCAGAACCCTGATTCGTCAGGATTTCCTCAATGCTTTCAAAGAGGTCGATCTGCTCCTGACTCCAGTTGCTCCAACCCCGGCGTTCAAGCTTGGTGAAATGGTCGATGATCCGCTGCAGATGTATCTGTCGGATATTTTTACCATCCCGGTCAATCTGGCAGGAACCTGTGCCATGAGCCTGCCCTGCGGTTTCAACCGGCAGGGGCTTCCCATAGGTCTGCAGCTGATCGGTCAGCCTTTTGCCGAAGCTGAGCTCCTCCAGGCCGCCTATGCATTTGAGCAGGCGACAGAGGCGGGCGAACGCGCCCCGCAACTGTGAAATATAGAAAGAGGCTTAAAATATGAAGTCCAGATATGAAGTTGTCATCGGTCTTGAAGTCCACGTCCAGTTGACGACCAAAACAAAATATTCTGTGGTTGTTCAACCGCATTCGGCCAGTCGCCGAACAGCCAGACCTGTCCCGTGTGTCTGGGATTACCGGGGGCTCTGCCGGTGTTGAACCGTCAAGTGGTTGAACATGCGATCAAGGCAGGTTTGGCAACCAACTGTAAGATCGCACCGCACTCGATCTTTGCCCGTAAGAACTACTTTTATCCCGACCTGCCGAAGGGTTATCAGATCTCCCAGTTTGAACTGCCGATCTGTGAGCATGGCTGGCTTGAGATCACCACGGAAGAGGGGGGCGACAAAAGGGTGGGGATTACCCGAATCCATATGGAAGAGGACGCCGGAAAATTACTTCACAGCGATGATAACAGCTCGTCCGTCGATCTCAACCGGGCCTGCACTCCGCTGTTGGAAGTCGTCTCCGAACCCGATATGCGCAGTGCTGAAGAGGCGATCGCTTACCTGAAGCAGCTGCACCAGATCGTTGTCTATCTGGGGGTCTGTGATGGTAACCTGGAGGAGGGGTCGTTCCGTTGTGATGCCAACGTGTCGATCCGCCCCTGGGGGCAGGAAGAATTCGGGACCCGGGCGGAGCTTAAGAATCTCAATTCATTCCGTTTTATCAAGCAGGCGATCGAGTATGAGGTCGAGCGTCAGATCGATGTGATTGAAGATGGAGGTCTGGTTGTTCAGGAACCCGCCTTTATGATGCCGATACCGGGGTGACGCGCTCCATGCGCGGAAAAGAGGAAGCGCACGATTATCGCTACTTTCCCGATCCCGATCTGTTGCCGCTCGATATCTCTGACGAATGGATCGAGAGTGTCCGCTGCGGGTTGCCGGAACTGCCGGCAGTAAAGTTGGAACGCTATCAGCGGGAACTTGGATTGCCCGCTTATGATGCCGGTGTCCTGGTGGCCGACAAGAATGTCGCTGAATATTTCGATGATCTGGTTGCTCTGCATGATCAGCCCAAGCTCTGTTCCAACTGGATCATGAGTGAGGTTCTCGGCGCCCTGAAAAGAAAAAACATTCCGATCCGTGAGTGTCCGGTGACGCCGGAATTACTGGCCGGTGTCCTTAAGCGGATTGCTGATAAGACAATTTCCGGCAAGATTGCCAAGACCGTGTTTGAAGAAATCTGGAAGAGCGGTAAAAATGCCGACCAGGTGATCGAGGAAAAAGGTCTGAAGCAGGTGACCGACACGGGTGCAATCGAAGCGATTGTTGATGAGATCATTGCTGCCAATCCAGGCCAGGTGGCCGAGTATAAGGGGGGCAAAGAAAAGCTGATGGGGTTCTTTGTCGGCCAGGTCATGCAAGCCAGCAAGGGCAAGGCGAATCCCGGTATGGCCAATCAGTTGTTGAAAAAGAAGTTGACTGAGTAGTTTTTAGAATAGATGAAGTCCGCGGTCTTTCCTTCTCCCGGGGGAGAAGGTGCCGCAGGCGGATGAGGGGTTGTTTTATCTCTCTATCGCTCTCTTTCTCCTCAGGGGGAGTTGATTGCCCCAAAGACTGTTTATCTCTTTTCTCTTCTGACCTTTGTCAGGTGCTTTTGTCCTATTCAAGTGGAGTCATTGATGTCAACCTGTCATATCGATCCCAAGATTATCCGTCCCATCCGTTTTATTGCCGGGAAATGCCAGATGCTTGATCAGCGCCTGCTTCCGACGGAGGAGGTCTGGCTCAACTATACGACCTACGAAGATGTTGCTGAAGCGATCCGCTCCATGGTGGTCCGTGGTGCCCCGGCGATCGGAGTGGCCGCAGCAATCGGTGTCTGGTTCGGTGCCCGCGATATTGAAACGGAGTCGAGCCGGGATTTCTACGCCGAATTGGAAAAATATGCGCTGTCCTGGCCGCAACCCGCCCCACGGCAGTGAACCTGTTCTGGGCGCTTGAGCGGATGAAGCGCTTTACTCGTGCCAACCTGGACCGCTCGGTGCTGGAACTTAAAATCGGCCTGGAGTATGAGGCGCTGGCGATTACCCAGGAAGATGAAGGAATCAACCGGAAGATGGGGCGCAACGGCGAATATCTCTTTAACGATGGAGCCGGGTGTTAACTCACTGCAACGCCGGAGCACTGGCCACTGCCGGCTATGGCACCGCGCTGGGGGTGATCCGCGCTGCTGTTGAAGCGGGAAAAAAGATCTCGGTGATCGCTGATGAAACCCGCCCGTTTCTTCAGGGGGCCCGTCTGACCGCCTGGGAATTGCAGAAGGACAATATTCCGGTCACTCTGATTTGTGACAATATGGCCGGTTATCTGATGAGCAAGGGGGAGATCGATGCCGTCATCGTCGGTGCTGATCGCATTGCGGCCAATGGCGACGTGGCCAATAAAATCGGGACCTACACCGTTGCGGTGCTGGCCAGGGCGCACAATATCCCCTTCTATGTCGCCGCCCCTGTGTCGACGGTTGATCTGACTCTGGGCGATGGTTCGCTGATCCCGATAGAGGAACGTGATGTCCGCGAGATCACTCACGTCAAAGATGTCCAGCTGGCTCCCGAAGGAGTAAAGGTCAGAAATCCGGCTTTTGATATTACGCCGCATGAGTTGATCAGTGCAATTATCACTGAAAACGGAGTTGCCGAGGGGAACTATCAGGAGCGCTTGCAACACTGGTTCAGCAGCGTTAGGGCGAAATTTATGTCACCGGAGCGACAGGATATATCGAACCATCTGGAATTGATCGGGGTCGATGACGGTACATTGGTGTCCTGGCTGGACAGCTTTCCACTGCTTGCCGGTGAACGGGTCAAAACCAATCTCACGTTGATTGATGAGCAGCTTGAAGACCGTGTCCTGCTAACCTCAATTCTGGAATGGTCATTTGTCAGTGCTGATCCCGACTGCGCTCTGAACGTCTTGAGCGGCTCTTTGATGTGGTTGATCGGGACGAACTTAAAGCAGTTCTCAACGATGAAAATCAATGCCGGTCTCTGCTGACGATTCTGGGTGGCTCGCCCTTTCTGGCCGGAATTCTCTGTCGCCGAAAAGATTACTTCACCTATCTTTTTGTCGATAACGGTCTGCAGGATTCCCGCTGTGAAGCTGCCATGTTGGCAGACCTGCGCCGTCAGGTTTGCGACGATAGCGACTTTGAAACACTGCAAGAGCAATTGAGGCAGTATAAAGCCTTCCAGATTTTGCGCATCGGCAGCCGCGACCTCTGCGGTCTGACTTCACTTGAAGAGGTGATGGAGGAGTTGTCCAGTCTGGCAGCTGCAAGTTTGCAGCGTGCTTACGAAATTTGTGGACGACTGTTGTGCGAAGATTATGGTCGGCCCGTGGAAATCGATGGGGACGGGTGCCGGCGTACGGCTGAGATGACTATCCTGGGCATGGGAAAACTTGGCGGAAATGAACTCAACTTTTCGTCGGATATCGATCTGATCTACTGTTATTCCTCCAATGATGGCAAAACCGAAGGGGGTCGTCGACGGGAGCAGATCAGTCTCCACCGTTATTTTGTCAAGCTGGCCGAAATGATCACCAGGCTTTACATCAGGTGACGACAGACGGTTTGTCTTTCGTGTCGATACCCGTCTTCGGCCCGATGGAACAACGGTGATCTGGCGATCTCTGTCAATGGTGCCGAGACTTATTACGAATCCTGGGGCCAGAGCTGGGAGCGGGCAGCGATGATCAAAGCGCGTCCGGTGGCGGGTTCTCTTGCCCTCGGTGAAGATCTGCTCCAGCGGTTGAAGCCCTTTATCTACCGACGCTACCTTGATTTCGGCATGATCGAAGATATTAAGATCATGAAGCAGAAGATCAATGCCGGCCTTGGTCGCGAACAGGAAGGGGAGCGGAATCTTAAACTCGGGCGTGGAGGCATCAGGGAAATTGAATTTTTATTCAGGCTCAACAGCTGGTCAATGCCGGGCGCAAGCCTAAATTACAGTTGCGCAATTCGCTTAAAATGCTGGAGGCGCTGGAAGAAGATGAGCTGATTTCCAATGCCGATCACCAGACTCTGGCTGAAGCCTATTGTTTTTGCGTCAGGTAGAACACCGGATTCAGATTGTTCAGGAGCAGCAGACACATAATTTGCCGCAGGATGATCATTCTCTGACCGTGTTGGCCCGGCGCAGCGGGTTTCATGTAAAGAGGACTTCGCCCGGGTTCTGGAGCGTCATCGCAGTCAGGTCAGCGCTATCTTCAACGACCTCTTTCACGCGGATGCAGAAGAGCAGATCATCCGTCCCGACGTGGCTTTATCTTCGATTCCGAATCGGATCCCGACCTGGTCAAGGATCTGCTTGAAGAAAGGGGATTCAATAATCCTGACGCCGCTTATGACAGCCTGTTGAGCCTGTACCAGGGCAAGCCCCACATTCGTATGACCCGCAGAGTCAGGCGCTGTATTGAGCGTCTGCTGCCGCAATTGATGGTGGAACTGCTCGATTCGCCCAATCCTGATCAAGCACTCAATAACCTGGAAGCGTTCCTGCAAGGGATTCAGGCCCGCAGCTCATATTTTTCACTGCTGGTTGAAAACCCGGCGACCGTCAAGTTGTTGATTGCCCTGTTCGGTTCCAGCCAGCTGTTGTCCCGGATCTTCATTCAGCGGCCGGAACTGCTGGATACCATGGTGTCGCGGACCTACGCGGTCGAGTCTAAAACATTGCCGAAACTGCGTGAGGAATTGGCTTCGCAGTTGGCTTTGGCCGACGATTACGAACTGCAGCTGGATACTCTCCGCCGTTTCCGCAACGAAGAATTTCTGCGTATCGCTCTGAATGATCTTCATGACCAGATGCACCAGGGGAGGGGACCAGCAGTTGTCGTGGTTGGCGGAGGTCTGTTTAGAGCAGGCCTGCTGCATTGCCCGTCAAGAGCTGATTCCGCGCTTCGGAGTTGCTTTTAATATTGATCCTGATAGTGGCGCTAAGGGCGAGACGGCCTTTTCTATCATTGGCATGGGCAAATTAGGTGGCCTGGAGCTGAACTATCACTCCGATCTCGATATCATTTTCATCTACGATCGGAGCGGGGAGACGGAACCGGTCGAGGGAACCGTTGAAAAAAGATTTCGCCGGATCAGTAATCAGGAATATTTCGCCAAATTGGCACAGAGGATCATCACAACTCTGTCGCTGGCAACGCGGGAAGGTTTCGTCTATCAGATCGATACCCGCCTGAGGCCGTCCGGCAATCAGGGTCCGCTGGTGACCAGCCTTGAAGCTTTTGAGCGTTATCATCAGGATTCGGCTCAGCCCTGGGAACGTCAGGCGATGACCAAAGCGCGCGCGGTTTGCGGCCCCGAAGCTTTTGTCTCTCGAGTGCAGAAGACCATCGTCAAATTGACTTTTGAACGCCCCTTGCCGGAAAACCTGCAGGCTGAAATTTACCGCTTGAGGGGGAGGATGGAGCAGGAGATCGCGCGCGAAAGCAAGGATATGGTCAATATCAAGACCGGGCGCGGTGGAATGGTTGACGTCGAATTCATCACCCAGTATCTGCAACTCTGCCATGCCGGAAAAATTGAAGCGCTGAGAATACAAAACACCATCGATCTGTTAGGATGTATGGTCAGTCACCGGCTGATTCCCGTAGAGGATGGTGAACAGCTTATTTCAGGCTATAAATATCTGCGTCGGCTCGAAAACAAACTGCGTCTGTTGCATGACCAGTCGATCAATGAATTCTCCTCCTTTGATAAAGGATTCGGGAAAATCGCCAGGAGTTTGGGTTACGGCGGCAGTGGTTTGAAACCGGAGTACGAATTTCTGGAAGAATACCGTCAGGTCACGGAGGGGATTCGACTGCTGCTGGAAAAATATCTGAAACCCCGGTCAGCTGATTAGAAAAGACGGAGGCTCAAAAATAAAATGAAAAAAAATATCTTGATTATCGATGATGATCGCGACCTGCGCGATTTCTTCAGCAGGCCCTGGCCGCCGCCGGCTTCCTATGTTGAGCTGTGCACAGGGAGCCGAAGGCCTGAGGAAGTTGCTGACCGAAGAGTTTCACCTGGCCCTGATCGATATCAATATGCCGGAAATATCGGGCCCGAATATCTGCCGGGCTTTGCGCAAACATGATCGGACCCGCACTCTGCCTGTCGTTATGGTGACGGCCAACTTTCACAGTCCCGAGCAGGTTGCCGAAGCAAAAAAGGACTACGGTGCAGATGACTTTCTGCTGAAGCCCTTTACCGGTGTCGATCTTCAGAAGCTGCTCGGACGGGTCTTCTCGCCCGAGCGTGGAGAAGAGGAGGACAGCGCCAGGGCCAGGGACATCTCCGATTATACAATCCCTCATCAGTTGCAGCGGCTCTACGTGGAAAAGGCTACCGGACTGCTTCATCTGCAACGTGGAGATGCCAAAAAAATTATTTATTTCAAGGACGGTTACCCCATTTTCTGTCGCTCCAATGTCTTGAGCGAATGCCTGGGCCGCACGTTGGTGGCTGAAGGTGTTATCACCCAGGTCGATTGTGATCAGTCGGTGGAAAAGAGCAAAGAGAGCGGACGTCTGCAGGGGACGGTCCTGATCGAGATGGGCTCTTGACTCCTCAGGACCTGCATGCTGCTCTGGTGCGTCAGGTGACCGGGAAACTTCTTTCCACTTTTGCGTGGAATTCAGGGACCTGGCAGTTTGTTTCTGGTAAGGATATCAAGAAGAACGTGACGCGGATCAAACTGTCGCCGGCTGCGTTGATCATGGAAGGGATTCAGTCTCACTGGAAACCCAAGCGTCTGGATGACTACCTGTACCCTTTCAGCGAGGATTATCTCAAACAGGCGACTAACCCTAAATACCGGTTTCAGGAAATCAAGCTGTCCAAGCGGGCGAAGCAATTTTCAAGAGTTGCCTGGGGTGAAACTCTTGCTCAGATCCTTGAGCAACACCCGTTGGCCCGTCGTGAAGTGCAAAGGTTCTTGCGGCTTTGATTATCTCTGAAATGCTTGAACGGCAGGCAACCCCGGAGCAGATCAGTGCAGAGGATATTCCCGGTGTCGGTTCGACCGAGATTATCGACGCAAGGCTGCGCCGCAAGATTCTCGACGACTATCAGCATATCATGAGTTGTGATTACTTTGATGCCCTCGGACTCAGCCGCAAGGCCGGACCTTCTGAGGCGCGCAAGGCCTATTACCGCCTGGCCAAGGAGTATCACCCAGACCGTTTTCTCGGGAGCGGCCTGTCGAACGAAATGCGGATCAAGATTAATGAAATGTTTCAGTATATCACCCAGGCTTACACCGTGCTCAGTGATGCTGATACCTGTGCCGGATATCTTGAAGAGCTTGTCAACGGACCTAAAAAAACAATCGATATCAATCAGGTGATCGAGGCCGAAACCGCCTATCAGGAAGGTCGGGCTCTGTTGAAGGTCCGGCGCTTCCGCGAGGCCGCGAGGGTGTTGCAACGGGCGATTGAATTAAGTCCTGAAGAGTCGGAGTATATGACCTTTTTCGCTTGGGCATTGTTCAAATCAGATCCTGACAAGCCGGGGAATCTGAACCGGGCGCTGGAAGTTTTGCTTGCTTCGCGTGAGGTAAACCCAAGTTTCGATCTGACCCATCTGTACCTGGGGCATGTCTATCAGGCGCAAAAGAAGGAGCGCCAGGCGGAAAATCAATTTGAAATGGCGGTTCAGGCCAATCCTGAGTGTACCGAAGCTCTGCGGGAATTGCGCCTGATTAACCTTCGTCGCGAACAGGCCCCGCAATCGAAGGGGTTGTTCAAAAAGTTCATAAAAAAAGATTAGCGCTATTGTGAAAAGACAGTTTTACGGTGCTTTAGGGCGGGCCTGACCTCAGTGAGAGCAGGCCCGTTTTTATTGCGATGAGCCTGTTTTCCCCGACAGGTTTAAAAAAATGGGTGACTCATGTTTATGGGCTGATCACAAAAAAAACTAATAAAACAGGTTATTCGAGCATCCTTGCACAGGTTCACGAGAAGCAAACTCTATACATAAAATTTTAAACATGTAGAGGATGGTTGTGGAGAGCAGTCTTTTGGTCGTGTCAGGGTTGTTTTAAATACAATAACCTTTACAGCCAATCGGGGGGAAGAAAATTTGAGAAGTAATCTGGTCTGAATCCCTACTCGAATGCGGTCACCTATAATAATGTGAAATCCACCACACCGCTTTAATACGAAGTAGCGTTCTTTAAAAACTCGCGGCTTTGGAGACCCTGAAATGACAAAGATTCGGCAACAGCCAGGGCTTAATTTTGTTACTATTTTGAGCAGCAGTGATGTATGATATACCTTTTTGTCGCAATAAATTACATGTCTGATCAAGCTAATGACAATTTTGTAAATAGTTCCTCATGAATAGAAAAATCGCTCTCTTGAAGATAAACGATTGGATCACACGTTATGATGAATGTTAAAGCAACGACAAGTAACAGTACATCTGAGCCCCCAGTTGTATCGAAGGAGTACCAAGCATATCTGGCAATTAAGAACAATATAATTGTCAGAAAATTGGCCCCTGGGCAGAGGATTGTTGTGAGAGATCTGGAAAAATCACTTGGCATGAGTAAGACGCCCATCACAAATGCACTGGCTCGATTGGAGCAGGAAGGGTTTATTGTTTCCGAACATAATCGCGGTTTCTCCGTAAAGGAGCTGCAACTGGATGAGATCAGGCAATTGTACAGATTACGAATCGGTCTTGAAGAATTAGCTATAGAATTTGCGATTGAAGATTTTTCTGAAGATAAATTCATGGAGCTCAAGGCAGCTTTAGATGCCTACCTGAGTTATGATTGTAACTACTATGACCCTAAGCGTCTTCAACTTGACATCGACTTTCATCTACATATAGCGAAAATAAGTGGTAATAATTATTTGATCGAGATGATTCAGGACGTTTATGAACGTACACTTCTCGGACTCTCTCCAGCATTCATGACTCCTTTGATCCCTCGCTTTGAAGAAGAACATAAAAATATTGTTCAAGCGCTTCAGGATCGCGATTTTGACAAGGCAAAAGCAACACTCAGAGAACACTTGGCCGTTTCGTTTAGTAGTTTGGATGCGATGTAGGGGGATTTTCAATTCCTCCTTCATTGTCAGGTAAATGCTGCCCGCATATACAACCCTTTCGGGTTGCGGCAATTTTGATCTTTATGCTCTCAGACTGCGGGCATAATTTTTGCTGGCGGGGGTGCGCGTTACATCTTCTGCAGATATGGTTCCTGAATGTTTTGCGTTTCTTCAGTTTCAGGGCGGCCATGGATCGGAATCTGTGCTTTGGGAAAATGACCGGTTTACTTATTTACGGCAGCATACCATTGTTTTTCCCTGCTCACGTCAACCACCTGCTGTTGGAAGATTGAATACAACGAACAGCGGCTATACAGGATGCTCCCCGAGAGCTGACTCTGACTGAATATCTGTCAAAGAACTTTTGGGAGCTCTATTCTTCAGCTGTCTGCTTGATCGGGAAGCTTACGGAGTAGGGCCGGTATCTCGGGTCCAGTTTTTTGCTTAAGAGTTATGGTCGCCCGGTTTCTTTAGGTCTCATTTCATTTCTCCACTGAACGTTCAAAAAGAAAATCCAACTCTTTTTCGTCAAAACTAACCTTGTTCAGTGATTCATGCACGGCAATATCCATTTTTGTTTCCAGTTTTGATACCGTCTTTTCAATAATTGCTGCATAATTAGCAAGGTCTGTGGTGGATAGCATGGGAATGCACCATTTTTCGACATGGGCCCTGGTTGCTAAAAGTGAGATCACCGCAGCTGTGCCTGGACATGTCCCTGCACCGGCAACCTTGTTGTGAAGTGAGTTGCTCATGAACGTGACCCCTCCAGCATCCTGACTGACAATTTTTGCCAGCATGCCGATAATTCTTACTTTGTCGTATGCTTTTTCGGCAGACGACAACTCTTGGCCAAGATGAGCGATCTTCATGCCCAGTGCTTTAGTGAATGACTCCAGTTCATTTTCTCCACGAGGAAAAGCCGTATCAGAAACTTGATGAGGGATAGCTAAATCAGATGCGGCCTCTGCCAGGCAGCCGGCAACGGTTTTGTTATCAGATTCAGCATTGGCACGTATAAAAATGTGCTTTCTTGCAGTTGGTCACCTTTGCTTGGAATATATGCTTTGCTCTCGACAACGATCCCCGGAGCCGAATTAAGGCCCAGTTCTTTCATCATCTTGCCTTTAGCACCCAGTCCGATGTTTCCCTCAAGGTCTTCGTTGGGGCCAAGACCTCCGGCTGTAGCATTGACAGTGGCCATAAGGGCAACCGGAGTGGTGTCGAAATCCAGCACGGTTCCGATTATTCGGCCTGTGTTTCCAGGAATATCTTCTGATGTGGCTAGAAATTTTTCCGGGTGATTTTTTCGAAGGTGTCCAGTAGAGCGAGAGCGGAAGCCGCCTGCATTGCCACCGCCGATTCCATGACACCCTGCCCATAAATTCTACCAAGTGTTCTGAAGGCAACTTCTTGACTGAACTGGGTATCCATCCCAATTGACCGTTGCATCAGTTCTGCTTCAAAAGGAGTAATGCCGCGCCGGGCATGTGCGGTTCCTTTGCCGCCACCAAGCGTATGGACCGTGATCGTCTTACCGGCGTGGTCTATTGCTACTCTTTCGATAATTGTGTCGGCAGGGCAGGCTTTTTTCAGAAAATATGTGACAACGGCAAGGCCGACCGAATCATCCTGAACAAAACCGTGATGGCTGTGAACATGACCGATTCCGGCATGTCCGAAAATCCCTATAATACCTTTGGCTGACGAACTTGGCGTTATCTTCATTCTGATCAATCTTTAAGTTGATGAATTGGTTCAGGATCTTCCGAGTAGACGCCTATTGATCGGCAACAACCGGCTATTTCTCGCCAAGGTTTGCATCCATATTTATCTCGACCGTGTCGTCATTCTCACTGTTAAAAACATCTCTATCGTGATTCAATAATTAGATCTAAAATAAGATCAAATTTGCGATCAATTATACAGTGTTATGCTAACATGTCAACACTCTTACACATTCTGTTGACCTGGGACCCAGGATCTGCCCCGACCTTATGTTGTGGGTATGGGTTAAAAAGAGAAAAGTTATGCTCACAAACAATGAAGCTTCAGCCAATTACGCAACCGCCCTTAGGGAAACTGTTTTGATGCCCTCATATGTAAAGTGAACCAATCAACTGGTTAGGTCACATGCACAACTCAAAAGGCACGATCAAGTTGGCCACACTTTTTTATTTTTCTTTTCGGCTTTCCTGTTTGCCCACATAGACGTTTAGTTACCAAGCAGAAAGTTTGGCAGGAAGAGCGAAAGCTGGGGAACAAAGGTTGTCAGGATCAGGGTAGGCATCCAAGCGAAGATGATGAACATCATCGTCGGGCCGAGCATCTTGGCAACTGGCGCCCCTGTGACCCGCGCACCGAGATAGAGATTTGGCGCGGTAGGTGGTGTTACATTGGCCATGCCAAGATTGACCCGAGAACAGCAGCAAATGGATCGGGTCCATGCCGACAGATTCGACAATCGGCAGCAGTAGCGGCGTCGAAAGCAGCAATCCGCTGATGTCATCCATCAGCATGCCGATAAGGATCATAACCAGATTCACCATCAGAAGGATCACAATCGGATTATCTGATATGGAATAAACAAACTCTTCAGCCATGCCCGGGATGTCTTCAAAGATGAGGAAGCGGCTGACGATCAGGACCATGAAGATCATGGTCATGACGACACCAACCGTGATGCCGGCGTGCCGCATGGTTTCGAAGAAAGTCTTCCAAGTCATGCCCCGATAGATATAGATGGCAATCGGGACGGCGTAGATCACGGCAACACCGGCGGCTTCGGTTGGGGTCATGATGCCGCCATAAATACCACCAAGGATAATCAGGGGCATCATCAGTGCCGGAAAGGCCGTGCGGGTTCGCTTTCTGAATTCGAAGACAAGATCTTTCGGTTTCTCCTTCAACTTCAGGTCCTTGTGTTTGCGAAGGAGGACCTGGTTCACGATGATTAGAAGCGTGATCAGGATGAGGCCTGGAACCAGGGTCGACAGAAAGCATTTCAGTACCGATTGCTGCGAGACCCAGGCGTATAAAATATGGGACGAGCTGGGCGGGATCAGCATGCCGAGCGGGCTGCAATTGACGATCAGCGCTCCGCTCAGTCCGACCGGATAGTTAGCCCTGCGCAAATGCGGCATCATGATGCTGCCGATGCAGGTGAGCGTTGCGCTACCGCTGCCGGAAATAGATGCAAAGATCCCACTCGCGATAACCGTTGCAATGGCCAGACCGCCCCGGACATGGCCGATGAGAAGCTCAGCCAGATGAACTAGAGGTGCAGCGATGCGCCCTTTTTCCATCACGGCACCGGCAATGATGAAGAGGGGGATGGCGAGCAATACCACTGAATTCATTTTCCAATGGCCTGATGGTAAATAACCCATCACGTCAAAATCACCGAGGACGGACAGGAGAACCATCACACCGCCAAAGGCGAGAGGGATGGTGACACCGAGCAAAAGAAGAAGGCAAAGAACGATAAGACTGCCGGCAATGATCATGGTATCAGCCCTCAACTATGGTTTGGCTATCGGTATCTGCAGAGCTCGAAGGACCCTCTTTGGCGAGCAGATACAAGTGAAGAATTGTATAGATGGTCATCATGAAAAAACCGAGAGCGATTCCCAGTCGCGGAGCCAGGAAGGGGATCTTCAAAGCAATCGACTTTTGCCACATGGGGTAGGCTGCGATTTCCTCGGCGATCATCACGTAGCCCAGATAGGTCAGGTAGAGCAGGATGCAGAGTTCAATGGATTTGACCAGAATGGACCGGATCCAGATGGTTCTGGAATTTTTCAGAAGGATCCCGAGTATATCCGCCGTGATGTGGCTGTTATTGTGGGTAGCCACAGCGCTTGCTAGAAAGAACAGCCAGAAGGCGATCACCATCAACCATTCTTCATAGGCGAACAGATCGGCATGAAAGCCATAGCGCAGGATCACTACGAAGAAGAATGTCAAGGACATGATGCATCCCGCGGCAGTGATAAGAAACTGCATTATGGATAAAATGATTTGAAGGAAACCCGGGCCCGGTCCTGCAATTTTTTCAGTAAGATTTTCATCCAGTAGCTTCCCCAGTACCCTTGTCATTATTGCAAATACCAATCCGGGTGGATCATATGATCCACCGGATTGGTTTGGAGGGATTATTTCAGATCCGCCTGAAGCCGATCAAGCACGTCCTGACCGACAACCTCAGCCATGGACGGCCAGACTTGGGCGCGAACATGGTCCCGGATCTCGGCAATCTCTTCGTCGGTTGGCGTCAGGATTTCATAGCCAGCATCCATCAGTTCTTTGGCATATTTAGCCTCATTGGCCTTGTTCCACTGGAAGTACTCATCAGCACCCTTGTCGAAGGCGGCCTGGACAACCTTGCGCTGCTCATCATTCATCTTGTCCCAGGTCTTTTGAGAGCCGTAAAAGGTGGTCATTTCCATGAAGGCGTTATAGTCGACGAAATATTTGCCCACACCGGATTTGCAAAGATCGCATGAGCAGACTGCTTGGTACAGCAGATTGCACCATCAACAACGCCGGACTGAACAGCTGCGAAAATTTCGGCATACGCCATTGTGGTTGTGTTGTAGCCGATGGCCTGCATCGTGTCTTTGACGGCGTTGGAAGACCATACGCGAGTATTCATTTCTTTAGAGCCGAGGCCTGCGTAATCGGCTGGTTTCTTTTGGGATACCAGATTGGAGAAACCTTCCGGATTGTTCGAGATCAGACGAAGATTGAGCTTACCGAGGCTTTCGCTGATGATCTGGTTGAAAGCAGAATCGCGATTACGGACGGTTTTCTCCATCTCGTCCCAAGAGCTGACAAGATAGGGCATGGAGTTGATTTCAAAGGTCGGGTCCTTGTGGGAATAGATGAAGCCCATGACGAAATCGACATTACCGCGGATTGCATCTTCCAGAAGCTCTTCACCTGAGCCTAGCTGGTTGGCCGGAAACACCTTGACTTTGAGGCCGACATCAGCCGCTTCGATCTCCTCAGCAATCTGCGTCATGATCTTGGAGCCTGATGCTCCACGGGTAGAGTGCCAGCAAACTTCAAGCGCAATGTTTTTGCTTCTATCGGGGTTGCAAAACTCAAGGCCATCAAGCCTGCAAGGACAAGACACATGGGGGTTACAGCACGCCAAGCTTTTGAAATGTTGAGCATGACTATTCTCCTTCGGTAAGGGATAATGGGCATTATTTCATGAGGCTCATCAAGAATAGAACCCTAGATCGTCAA
>LQAG01000174.1_pt1 | contig 26109 bp, 40 predicted proteins | sample 1535801 | NCBI WGS metagenome assembly LQAG01 (sample SAMN04331584, study PRJNA305678) | bioreactor metagenome | isolation source: bioreactor_3 inoculated with Wadden Sea sediment 1st replicate of a... | place: Germany:Bremen | reverse complement strand
TATAAAATAGCCACGCAGCTGCTTTGGTTAAATGATCGGAAGTCTTATTTTCTGGCCGCTAGCCCCGGCCTGTGACGTTTATTTTTGAAAGGGATTTTACCATGAAAAAATGATTTGCTTGACAATTGGCGTGCTGGCAATGGCGGTGGCTGGATTTTCTCCAGTCTGGGCCGCAGATGATGAGGTGTTGATCGGGATTTCCAAGATTGTGGCCCATCCGGCCCTGGATGCCCTGGAACAGGGGGTTCAGGATGGGGTGAAGGAACGGTTTCCAAAGGCCCGGTTTGACCTTCAGAACGCCAACGGTGAGATGTCCACGGCTGCGTCCATCGCCCAGAAGTTCAAGTCACAGAACGTGGACATTGTTGTGGGCATCGCCACCCCCACGGCTCAGGCCTGGTGAATGCCATCAAGGATCGGCCGGTACTGTTCTGCGCCGTGACCGATCCGGAAGGGGCCGGGCTGGTGGCATCAGTTGAGAAAGGGGAAAAAGGGGTGACTGGGACTTCGGATATGACCCCGGTGAAAGAGCAGATCTTGCTGCTCAACCGAATCAAGCCGCTGACCAAACTGGGGCATGTGTATTGTTCCAGCGAGGCCAATGCCGTGGCACTGGCCGACATCGCCCGGGAAGTATGCAAAGACCTGGGCATTGAATTTGTGGAAACCACGGTGACCAATTCCGCCGAGGTCAAACAGGCGGTTCAGACCATTGCTCCCCGGGTAGACGGCATCTATCTGAGCAATGACAATACGGTTTTTTCCGCACTATCCGCCGTGACCCAGGTGGCCATGCAGCACAAGATTCCAGTCATGTCTGCGGATCCCAGTTCGGCTGAGACCAATGAGATCCTGGCGGCTTGGGGATTTGACTACTACAAGATGGGTCTGGTCACGGGACAGCTGGCTGCCGACATCCTGGAAGGGGCTGATCCGGTTGACATCCCCACAGTGTTCATGACCGAACCCGGTGATGTGGATTTGCTGATCAATCTGGATGTGGCGCAGAAACTAGGACTGACGGTTCCCGGCGATATTCTGGAGACTGCCAACAAGGTGATCGAAAACGGTCAGCTCACGGTCCGGTAACAGGCGCCCTGAATGATTGAAGGCATTTTTGTCGAAGGCTGATTTACGCCATCATGGCCCTGGGGGTGTTTTTTCACCTTTCGGATTCTGGATTTTCCCGATTTGACGGTAGATGGATCTTTTCCCATGGGGGCGGTGATCATGGCTACCAGCCTCCATGCCGGGGTGCATCCGCTGTACGGGCTGGTTTTGGGCGTTTGGCGGGGGCTTTGTGCCGGCTTTATCACGGCATCCATTCACAACAAACTCAAGGTGCCCCATCTGCTGGCCGGTATTCTTACCATGACCATGCTGTATTCGGTGAATATCCGGATTCTGTCCAACCGGGCCAACCTGCCCCTGCTCCGGGTGGAAACCCTCCTTACCCGGGTCCAGAGTGCGTGTGAGGGGATTTTGCCTCCGGAGATCGCATCCCTGTTTTTTTTCATCCTGGTGGTCCTGGGACTTAAACTGGCTCTGGACCTGTTTTTCTAACCGACCTGGGCCTGGTGTTCGGGGCCCTTGGCAACAACGAACAAATGGTGCGGGTTCAGGGCGTGAATCCGGCCATGCTCAAGCTTCTCGGTGTGGGGCTTTCCAACGGGCTGGTGGCGTTATCCGGCGCGTTTGCAGCCCAGTACCAGGGGTTTGCCGATGTCAATCTGGGCCAGGGCATCGTGGTGTCAGGCCTGGCCTCGGTCATGCTCGGAGAATTTCTGCTCAAGTCCAACCGGATCTGGGCGTTGACCCTCCGGGTGATCCTGGGGGCCATCCTGTTCAAGGCGATCATGTATCTGGGCCGTTACTACGGGTATTATATCAACATGACCCCCAACGACCTGAAGCTTATCACCGGGCTGCTGATCATCGCCTCTCTGGCAGTTTCCAATTACAAACGTCTCCGGGCAAAGGGGGATGCATGATCGAACTGGATGCCGTTACCAAGACCTTTAATCCCGGGACTCCGGGGGAGAAAACCGTGATTCGGAACCTATCCCTGACCGCGAAACCCGGCGATTTTATCACCATTATCGGCAGCAACGGGGCTGGAAAAACCACGCTGTTCAACCTGATTTCCGGGGCAGTTTTTCCAACCACCGGTGAGGTCCGGATCAAGGACCGTCGGGTGACATATGAGCCCGAGTACCGAAGGGCCATGCAGATCGGCCGGATTTTCCAGGATCCTTTGGCCGGCACAGCTTCCAACATGACCATTGAAGACAATATGATGATCACGGCGAAAAAGGGTTTCGGTGGCCTAAAATCAGCCTGAACCGGTCCATGCGCCGAAAATTTGCGGATTTGATCAAGACTCTGGATATGGGGCTGGAAACCCGGATGAAGACGAATGTCTCCTCGTTGTCCGGCGGGCAGCGCCAGGCGCTGACCCTTCTGATGACGGTGTTGTCCGGCCCGGACATTCTACTTCTGGATGAACACACCGCTGCCCTGGATCCCAGCAACGCCACCATGGTCATGGAACAGACCCGGCAGGTCATTCAGGAGCGGTCCCTGATCACGCTCATGGTCACCCACAACATGAACCATGCCATTGAGTTCGGCAACCGCCTGATCATGATGGATGCCGGTGAGATCATCGTGGATGTCAGAGGAGAGGAGAAGCAGTCGTTGACCCGAGACGTCCTGATCCAGAAGTTTGCGGAGATCCGGAAGAAAGCGTTTGAAAATGACGAAGTGCTGCTTTCCAATTGATCGGTGAGAATCAATGCATTGAACACAGAAGACTGACAGTGAACCAAAGGAGTGTTATGTCCCCTTATCTTTCCGCCACCTATTTTATTGACAAGGACCATCCAACGATCATTGAATTTTCAAAAGAACATGTCGGAACCGGTCCGTCTGACAAAGAGCGGGCCGTCAGCCTGTATTATGCGGTGAGAGACCTGATCCGGTACAATCCCTACAGTATCGAACCCGTGAAATCCAGTATCAAAGCCAGTACGGTTCTGGCCAGGGGAGACGGATATTGCGTGGCCAAAGCCGTGCTGCTGGCTGCCTGCCTGCGAAGCAGGGGATTCCGGCCCGCCTGGGGTTTGCCGACGTGAAAAATCATCTGAACACCGAGCGACTCAAGGCGTTGATGGAAACCGACCTGTTTGTGTGGCACGGATTTACGGAAATCCATCTGGACGGCAAATGGATCAAGGCCACGCCGGCATTCAATCTGAGCCTGTGCGAAGCGTTCAATGTCAAGCCTCTGGAATTTGACGGCACCTGTGATTCCATTTTTCATCCCTTTGACAACCTGGGCAATCGGCACATGGAGTATGTGACCGAGCACGGCAGCTTTGATGACCTGCCCTGGGACCGGGCTTTATCAGCCATGAAACAGGCCTACCCCAAGTATTTTGAAACCTATGAACGGAAAAAGGAGATTTCAGGGCCGAAGCGGCTCGGGAAAATAAAGGGTAAGAATTGGGGTCCGGGTGTGTTTGGTTTCAGGTGATGGGTAACGGGCATCATGCATTGGGAAAATGCCTGATACCCGTATGTGAGCAAGGTTGATTACCGGGTTCGAATTTTTTCGGACACGGATTTTGTCAGTTCCAGGACCCGGATGGCGGATGCGGGGTCCAGCGATCCGGTCCCGCAGCTGGGGGTCACAAAAGACTGGGCCATCACGGTTTTTCAGGAATATCCAGTTCCACTATCTGGCGGATCTGGCCGGCCAGTTTTTCAGTCAATCCCTCACTGGTTTGCTCAGCAATCAGGTCTGCATCCCCGGTGGGAACAATCCCCCAGGCCAGGATGCCGCCGCGGCCCAGAAATTTCTTGATGGCCTTGGGATAGAGAATAAAATTCTTAAAATAGGAAAATGCGTCAAACGAGATGATATCAATGGTGGTGTCCAGAAGCAGGTCCCACTCGGTGTTGGCGCAGACATGAACGCCGGCCAGGCCGTTTTCAGCATGGATCTCCTGGGTAATCTCGTCAATGCAGCCCTGGACATCGGCCCGAGAGATGGTGATGTAGGCGGAGGTGCCGAATCCCGCCAGGGCCGGTTCATCCAGAAAAACAATGGGGGTGGCTCCTCGTTTGGCAAATTCTTTTGCCTGCCATCTCGCATTCATGGCCAGGCGTTTCACCGCCGCATCCCGCAACTGGTCATTGTAAAAAATATCGCGATCCACTTCATCTTTGACTGCTGTGCAGAAGGTAATGGGTCCGGTGACCTGGCCTTTGAGTGCGGATAGCTGTCCTGAATTCCGGTCCACCCGTTCCAGGAAATGGAAAAATCCCTTACCGGTCAGAGGGGTGAACGCGAACCGGGACGTCTGGAAATCCGCATCCGGTTCTGATAGGGAAAGATAGTCCTCAAAAACTGAACAAACGCTTCGTCGAATTTCAAATCCTTTGTGTCGATAAACCAGGTGTCCTCTTTTCCGCCACGCCCGGAAGCCCGTACATGAACTGGCGGATCATTCCTTCTTCCTTGAATTTGGGCAGCTGGACCCACAAAGGGATCTCCGGGGTGTGTTCAAATACCAGGTCCAGGGCTTTGGCATGATCTTCCAGGGGCAGGCTGCCGATGAGAAGAGGGCGTGCGTTCGGGATGAATTCTGGCACGATACAACTCCTTTAGATATAAATATATGTTTATTTGTTGTTATGTTGTTTATATCATGTCTGTCCCAAAATGGCACGTTTTTTTATTCCGGTGCTGTGTCGGTCTGCCGAACCGCCAGCACCGGACATTCCGAACGGCTGATTACCCGGTCGGTGGTGGATCCCACGAGAAATTTTTCCAGAAGGCTGTGGCCCCGAACCCCTAAAACGATCAAATCCACCTGTTTTTTTTGGGCAAAAGACAGCAGTTCCTGGTAGGGCTCTCCTTCCAGGACGGGGGTGACGGGTGTGCACCAGTGCCGGCTGTCATCGGGCACCATCCGGGCGAGCTGCCGTTCCAGCCGCTTTTTCAGCGCATCTGTCCGTTGTTCATCCGGTTCTTTGGCATGCCTGGTCAGTCCCAGATAATCGGTCCGGTTCCAGCCCAGATAATCCCCCTCCTGAACCTTGATATAGTCGGCACTGGAGAATTCCACATGCTCCGTGGGCCGGATCACATGTGCCAGAAACAGTTCGGTTTCAAACTCCTGGGCCAGGCTCAGGCCGTACTGAAACGCCAGGCTGGAATCCGGAGAAAAATCACATCCCACCAGGATCCGGTTCAACAGCTTTTTCCGGTTTCCGGTCAGGACGTTTGGTGCCGCATCCCCGTGAAGCACCATCACAGGGCAGGGCAGGGTCTTCACCAGCCGGTCCGTGACCGATCCCACCAGGAACCGTTGACCCCGGATCCCCCGTGAGTGGCCGCTACCACCATTTCCACGCCGGCTTCTTCAGCAATCCTGGCCAGTTCATCTGCCGGATGCCCTGTGGAGACCATCGTGTCGCAGTCCAAATCCAGGGTTTTGGCAATTTCTGCCAGCCGGGATGTCGCATCCTGGCGCCGTTCCGCCTCGATCTTTTCAGACGCGATGTACGCCTGACCTGCAGAGGACATCAGTACCATGTTGGTTACCACATGGCACAGGGTAAGGTGCGCTTCAAATTCTTTTGCCAAAGCCTGTCCGTAGGACAGGGTCAGGTTGGTAAATTCACTGAAATCGACGGCACACATTATTTTCTGCGGTGTGATTCTCATGACGGCCCCTTGCTGTTATTCCTGCTTCATGTTTTCATCATCTCCTGAACCTGTTTCATCATTTCGTCCATCTGCTCTGCTGACGGCATTTTCCTTCGGAAAACTGCTTCATATCCGGCATCCCCATTGCCTGTTCCATGGAGGCGGCCCGGGTATAGCCGTCAGGAATTTCAAACAGATGGGCAGGCTGTTTTCCGGTTTTGATGTTTTTGACGAGAGTGAGTACCCTGCCCACCGGTTCCGGCATCATGGTTTCGGATTTCAAGGGGTACTGGAGTTTTCTGGAAAGCCAGATTTTCATGGGTGCGGTTTCTCCGGTCTCTTCATCCACTTCAATTGTGCCTTCATAGATGTCACAGACAAATCCTTCAATGGATTCGGTACCGGTTTCTGGAGGTTGCTCTCTTTTGCCCAGGTTTCAAAATCTGAGATACCGGCCATGGGGCTGTCGGTTTCAAGCTCGGTGACATCTGAAACATGGTATTTTTTTGTGCCTGTAAAAAGCTGATAGACCTGCGGATGTTTCATGATGTTGATCATTCCCATCATGTCATTGCGGTTCACCCGGGTGGTTTTGAAATACATTTTCCCGGTGACACTGCCGGTGTGCATGTCAGTGACGATGTCAGCTGAAAATTCTTCAGCATGGACCATGGCTGGCCGGGAAAAAAATGATCCGCTAAAAAACAGTGTGGCAACGATCAGTGTAAGAACGATTTTTCTGAACATGAGGACTCCTTGTCAATGAGGTTGTTGATGAAAATAATTATACCGGTTTTCGGTCCGGCGGGAAAGGATTATGTGCTTACCGATCATTTTCAAATGAGGTATAGGTGTAAGGGAGCTGGACAAAGCGTGTCAGAGTGGGCAGCCTGTCTAGGGAAAATCGGTTCAATATCCGGGAAAGGTTCACCCCGATACCTGCATAAAGCGTCCGTTCAAGGGGTTCCTCGTTTGAAGATCCCCTGACATGATGTCCCAGATGCAGTTCCAGATATTGGAGCAGAGGGTGGGTGACCTGCTCAAATCCGTCCAGTTTTAGCGCCATCAGAAATTTTTGGCGCTCGTAATCCGTGAGCACATCCATGATGTCGAAGCGGGGCCCTGGGTATTCATGACAAAATCTTCATGGGAAAATCCATATTCGGAAAAAGCATCTCCTATCTCCATCGAATTCATGACTGCCAGGGAGGACAGCGCTCCCAGCCTGAGTCCCTGTTTGGGGAATATCCCAGTTTTCAAATGTATGTCCCAGGAAAAGGGACAGGGCGTAACTGGCATAGAAATGCCCCAGTTTGTCTGCACTGCCCTCCTTGGTGCTGCCTGCAAACCAGCCTTTTTTTGTAGCGGACGGTGTTGTGGAAAAGTAATTCCAATTGACACCGCCCCAGACAGTGATGACGGCCAGGCCTGCAGCATTGGCATACAGCACTTTTTTCTCTTTTGAAGCGTTTGACCAGTTGAAACCCGATGCCGTGAATGGAAGACACAGCATACAGATCATCACCAGGTATCGCATACAATGCCTCCGGGTTATGGGTTTGTGTGAACGGGCGGTTCGGTTTGAGCAGCAAACCTGCCGCTGCATCCGGTCATGGCAGCGTGTTTGGCCGTATAGGGTATTGCCGGCAACCTCGGGCTTGATGGCGTGAATGGTGCACACAAACCGGTTCGAATGATCCGGACAGGACCCAAGCCACGGGCAGGTCCGGGCGGTTTTCCGGTATCCGGATCTACCCAGATCCGGTATGCTCTGTCAACGGATTCCCCGGGGGTGTCCAGGTATTGGACCCAGGCCAGAATATCGGTTCGCCCCCGGTCCTGCCACAGGCGGATGTCTGATTCATCGCATCCGGTTTCATAATCCAACTGGCGGCAGCATTGTCCGCATTGGCGGCAGACAAATCCGTCCATTTGAGAATGGACCCAGATGCCGGGCTCATCGTCGGCAGTGAGTTTTCCGGCAAATGTCGTTGTCTGGAATACCCGCCGGCAGATATGGGCCAAGGTGTTCAGATCCGGGGGAGCGGTTTCCATCACATGGATCAAATAAAACCCCAGAGAATGATCCTGAACCGGTTCAAAAGAGGCCCCCCGCCACACCGTCACGCCGTTCCGGTTTTCCTCCGAAAGGGCGGTCCGGCACTGAGGGCCTAAAACCAGAGGGGCAATACGTCTGAGCAGTTCCGGTTGAGGGCCATAGGCCTGAAAATCCATGGCAACGGCATCCACCGCCTGGGTCGGAGTTAGAAATATCCAGCAAGGATCGCCGGAATCCGGGGGGCGTTTTGGGTCATGGTTCAGGAAGTAGTTCCGGGTCATGGCACCTCCTTTGAAGATCGGCCGGGCCTGTCAAAAAACGTATCGTTTTTAAGGAGAATTGACAAGGGGTAAAAAATCAAATAATTTTGATGCCGGGAGTGGCACAATCAAAATTATTTGATCCTGCCGGACCTGAAACCGGTGCCAAATCCGCGAAAAATGAATGAAACTGACTGATGATCAAGGGGCTGCCTGGATAGAAGATCTCTGAGGTTCTGCCCCTGCTGGAAAAGACCGGGACCAATTCGGGATCCGGTTTCACGGAGTGGCCTTGGGCGACGGGGACATCGACTGTTTCAAGACCCTGCAGATCATCCGCGATCAATCCCCCACGGACCGCATCACCTTTGAGATCGAGTGGGATATGGGGGAAGATTCTCTGGAGACGGCAAGAGAAAAGGAAATGGCTGCCTGCAAAAAGAGCATCCAATACGCCAGAAAAGCATTGAAAATCGGCCGATCCGTGTGAAAGGTTTGACGAAGAACCCGGGACCTGTTATGAAAAGGCTGCTTCTTTTTTCAAACTGAAAAAGGGGATGCCATGGAAGAGATCGGGCCATTGCAGGCGGGGTGTGAAAACCCTCCGGCCGGATTCAGGCTGAATGCACTGCTGGATTGTCACCGGGAGAGGATCATTCAAAAATGGTCTGATCGGCTGTATAAAGAGGTGTCTGACAATTACGCAGCCAGAAATCCGGAGGAACTGAACCGGACCACGGCCCGGGCCTATGATGCGTTCTATGATGTGCTGGTTGAAAATGATTATTCCGCCATCAACCGGTTCATCAATGAGATTACCACGGTTCGTCTGGAATCCGGGTTCCCTCTGGATGATGTTCAAAAAGCGTTTGAACTGTTTCGAACGCTCATCGTTCCGGTTCTGGTGGATGAATCCCCCAGATCCAGCCTGCGCCGTCATATCGAACAGGTGAACATCTGCCTGGCCTATACCATCCACCGGTTTCCAATCATTTTCAGAAAATGCATGAAACCTGTCTTAAGGAATATGCGGACCGGCTGGAAAAGGATGTGGCGGCCCGGACCGCCCAGTTGAAGGAGTCAGAGCACAAGTACAAAACCCTGGTGGAAGAGATCAGCGACGGTTACCTGGTGTTGGAAGGGGAAACCATTGCGTTCGTGAACCCGGCCTTTTGCCTGATACACGGGATGAACGATTCAAACGGGGTCTTGATGACGTCGTTTTTGAATTTTGTCCACAAAAAAGACCGGGAAAGGGTCCGGCAGCTCGTCACCCAAAACAATGAAGCCGACCCCCTGCACCTGCGGCGTTTGAGTACCTGCGCTTGCGCAGGGACGGCCGGGCATTGCCTACGGAAATGGGGTGCCGGCCGTCCCGGTTTGGCGACCGGGAATATACCTGTGTATTGTACGGGATATCACCCGGCGGGTGAAACAGGAAAAAAAGCAGACAGATGGAACGGATGGCCTATATCGGCCAGATTACGGCATCCCTGTCCCACGAAATCCGTAATCCCTTGTCCTCCATCAAGATGAATCTGCAGATCCTGGGACAGAACCACCGGTTCGCCGGTAATGACGGAAAACGGCTTCAGATCACCCAGACCGAGATCCAGCGGCTGGAAACCATTCTCCAGCAGCTGCTGGATTTTGCCAAACCCATTTCTGTGACCCCGTTGAGTTGGATGTCAATGATGTGATCCATTTTTGTGCCGGACTGCTGGATGTGAAATTTCGCAAGATTCAGGCATCGTGCCGGGTCGATCTGGCGCCGTCTCTTCCCTTGTCACGGCGGATAAAGCGAAAATCGAGCAGGTGGTGATCAATCTGCTGCTTAATGCTCAGGATTCGATCCGGCCCGGTGGAGAGGTTTGTGTCCGGTCCGGGATTCAACGGCGGAAGCAGACCGATTTTGTTACCATCCAGGTGTCGGACGACGGGGACGGGATTCCTTCCGAGCTGATCCCCCATATTTTTGAACCCTTCTATACCACCAAAATCAAAGGGACCGGATTAGGTCTGGCCAATGTCAAACAAATTGTTCAGGCGCACAACGGTTATGTCAACGTCGAAAACGGGAATCCCAGCGGCACCGTTTTTAATGTGTATCTGCCCTGTAAAGGAGGCCCGCGTGGTTGACCTGCTCGTTGTGGACGATGAAACCAGCATTTTGGAGTCCATTTCCATGTTCATGGCGGAAAAGGGCCATGCGGTTCATACGGCGGCCACGCTCAAACAGGCCCTGGACCTGTTTGAAAAGACAAATCCTCAGGTGGTGATCCTGGATATCCGGCTCACGGACGGTTCCGGTCTGGATGCGCTAAAGCAGATGAAGACGGTGAATTCCCTGGCCAAAATTATCATGATCACGGCATTTCAGGATATGGAAACCACTATCGAAGCCATGAAGCTGGGCGCCTATGACTACATTCACAAGCCTCTGGATGCGTTGGAACTGGACAAGGCCGTGGAACAGGCCATAGAAAGTCTGGAAGTAGACCGGAAACATTCGGGGTTTTCCGACGGACCGGCCGGATTCGACCGGGGGGTGATCGTGGGCAGCAGCCGGGCTATGAAAGACGTGTTCAAGATGATCGGCATGCTGTGCCAGAACCGGGCCACGGCCCTGATCACAGGTGAGACCGGGACGGGCAAGGAACTGGTGAGCCGCCGCATCCACCTGAGCAGCCCGGACTGCGGCAGGCCCTTTATCACGTTTGACTGTTCCGCCGTGGTCAATACGCTCCTGGAAAGTGAACTGTTTGGCCACGAAAAAGGGGCATTCACCGGGGCCGTCACCCAGCGGCCCGGAAAAATCGAGCTGGCAGGGGACGGTACCCTGTTTCTGGACGAGGTGGGGGAATTGCCGTTGAACCTGCAGGCCAAGCTGCTGGGATTTTTGGAAAGAAAAGAATACATGCGGGTGGGCGGATGCCGCAGCCTGACATCCCGGTGCCGGATCATTGCCGCCACCAACCAGGATCTGGCAGGGATGGTCAAGGAAAAAAACGTTTCGGGCCGATCTGTATTACCGCCTCAAGGTGGTCACCATCACCCTGCCGCCTCTGCGGGACCGGCTGTCAGATATCCCGCCGCTGGTGGATCATTTTATCCGAAAATGCGCCAGTGACTTGGACGTCAAGCCGATGCAGCTCCAGGACGGATGTATCAAAAGGCTTGAATCCCATGCCTGGACCGGCAACGTCCGGGAACTTGAAAATGTCATCATTTCCGCAGCCATCCGTTCCCGGGGTCCTGTGATTCTCAAGGAAACGCTGGATGCCCTGCTGTCCGGCACCGCACCGCAGGTCAGCAGGTATCCGGCCTCCCAGTCCCTGGCCCAGGTGGAGAAGCGCCATATCGAGGCCGTGCTGGACTCGGTTCAATGGAACAAGACCCGGGCATCCCGGATTTTAAAGGTTTCTCTGCCCACCCTGCGCAAGAAGATTCGCAAATATCAACTGTCCTCCACGCCTTGATGAAACAATCTTTCTAGTCTGCAACGTTTTCTTTCCGGTTTCCAATTATTCGCGCCAGGGTCTTCTTTGTTCCCTCCACCTGTGAACCGCCTGAGCTGACCTGCTGTTTCAGCTTCATTGCAACCATATTGTAACTATGGCACATCAATTGCTCTACCGTTTCGGGACAGTGTACAGCACACATTAAGAAGCACATCCGGGAATTTTCAGAAAATCCCGGGTTGAAAACAGGCAGTACCTATACATTCATTAATTTTTATCGCAAAAGGAGGAATGTGCATGTCCGCAAAGGCGAACAAAAAAAAGAACCTGGGTTTTTAATGGTGTTTATTGTGCTTACATTGTTCTGCTGGTGTCCAATCGGGTATGGCAGCTATGGTGAGGTTGACCTGATTCTGGGAATGCCGTCCTGGGCGTTTTATCTGCTTCTTATCGGGGCGTTACTGTTTGTTTTGCAATGGTTCTATCTGTTTCAGACAGATCTGGCACTGTATGACAGGGATGTGGAAGACATTGTGGAAACATTGAGAAGAACAGAAATGGAGGAATCCCGCTCATGATCGCAGTTATCATTATCACCAGTTTATGTTTTGTATCTGTTTTCATCAGTTATATCGCTTTTCGCAAAGGATTTACCAAAAGCGCGGATGATTATTTTGTCGCCGGTTCCAGCCTGGGGTATTTTGTACTGATCTTCAGTCTTCTGGCCTCTTTTTTAAGTGCATTCTCTATGTTCGGGATGTCCAGCTTCGGATATCGTTTGGGGTATGGATCCCTGTATGTGCTTACTGCCAATCTGGTCCCTCTGGGGTTTTTATGGTATTTTTATGCATAAAAAAACATTTCTTCTGGGTCGGGCCCGTAAATGGATGACCATGGGGGCCCCGTTCGGTGAACGGTACGGCACCCCCATGAAAATTATTCTGGTACTGGTGGTGCTGGTGGCATCCATTCCCTATCTAGTGGCCCAGATCCAGGGCATCGGCGTAATGCTGGAAGCTATGAGTGACGGTCTCATCTCCTTTCGCGCGGGCCTGTTTTTTGTACCGTTTTTATCGCCATTTATCTGATGATGGGGGCATGAAGGGGCCGCCTGGGTCAATGCGATTCAGGGGTGTTCTTCTCGGTCATGGTGTTTGTGCTGTTCTTTTCGTGATGATGAAAAACGGGGGATTTGTCCCGACCATGGAACTGGTCATGGCCAAGCACCCCAATCTGTTCCAGATCGGCTGGGCCGGCGGCAAGGTGTGGAGCTATCCCATGATTTTCGGGATGGCCTCGGCCATGGCCCTGGGATGCGTGTGTTTTCCCCAGCCCTTATATGCATGCCTATTCCAGCCGGTCGGCCAAGGGCCTGAAGGCCATGTTTCTTTCTTTTGGCGGGATCTGTCTCTTTGTGATCACGATGCCCACGATGATCGGAATCGCCGGCAACGTCATCGTGCCGGGTCTTAAAGGGGTGGAAGCGGATAAAATTTACGGGCTGGTGGCCAGTGCCACCATGCCGGACTGGCTGGCAGCCCTGGCCGTGGCCGGCGGGTTTACGGCTGCCATGTCCACAGTGAACGGCCTGGTGTTCGGCAACGCAGTCAATTTGTCTTTAGATGTGGTCAGGACATTCCGTCCCAATACCCAGCCCTCACAGTTCATCAATCTGGCCAGGGTGTTTGTGGCTCTCATCATGGCCGTCTGCGTATGGATCGCCTGGAATCCCACAACGCCGGTGGCGGAGCTGTCCGTGATCGCCTTCGGCACCGTGGCGGTAACCTTTTTCGCCCTGTGGGGGGCCTACTACTGGAAACGCGCCACTGCCGCCGGAGCGATCCTGTCCACCCTGTCCGGCGTTTTCATGAACGTCTTGTTTTTCGTTCTGGGGGGCAAGAACATGGTTTTATTCCCCCAAGCATTCATGTTTCAGCTCAATGGATTTCTGACGTCGTTCCTTGTTGCCGGTGTTGTCTTTTTTGTGGTTTCATGGCTGACCACCCCCGGTAAAACCGAAGAAAACAGTCTGAAACTTTTTTTCCATCCTGTCTTGGAAAAATATTAATTGAGGAGGAAGTCATTTATGGAACTCGAATATCTTGGACTGGAAAGATTCAATGCAGCGGATTATTTTCTTGACCGCAATATCCGGGAAGGCCGGGAAGACAAAGTGGCCGTGGTCTGTGAAGACCGGCAGCTGACCTATGGCGAACTGACGAAACAAGCCAACCGGTTCGGCAATGCCCTGGCCTCTTCAGGTATCCGCATGGAAAACCGGGTGGCGCTTTTGATGCTGGACATGGAACTGTATCCGGCTGCGTTTCTGGGTGCCATTAAAACAGGAGCGGTCCCCATTTGTCTGAATACCCTGATGCGGCCCAAGGATTATCTGTATTTTTTAAATGACAGCCGGGCCGGGTCCTGGTGGTGGATGAATCCCTGTATTTCAACATCGAGGAAGTCAAATCCGATCTTTTGTTTCTGGAAAAGATTGTGGTGGTGAACAGACAGGGTGAGAAGCCGGACACCGTGTCTTATGAGGAATTTGTCGAAAGGCAGCCCGATACACTGGAACCGGCCCCCACCGGACCGGATGATGCCTGTTTCTGGCTGTACAGCTCCGGTTCCACCGGCAAACCCAAGGGCACGGTCCACCTGCAGCATGACATGCTGTTTTCCGTGGAAACTTATGGAAAACAGGTGCTCAAGATCCGGGAAGACGATGTGTGCTTTTCCGCAGCCAAGATGTTTTTGCTTACGGCCTGGGCAACAGCCTGTATTTTCCCTTCAGTGTTGGGGCCACCACCGTGCTGATGCCGGAACGCCCCACCCCGCAGTCGGTGTTCGATACCATTGCAAGATACAAACCTACCGTGTTTTACGGGGTTCCCACACTTTACGGGGCCATGATGGCCCATGAAGGGGGGAGCATGGACGGCGTCCGGTTGTGCACGTCCGCCGGAGAAGCGCTGCCGGCCCATCTGTTCAAACGGTGGAAAGACCGGTTTCACGTGGACATTCTGGACGGCATCGGGTCCACGGAAGTCAGCCACATCTATATCTCAAACCGGGTGGAGGATATCCGGCCCGGTTCCACGGGCCAGCTGGTGCCCGGATACGAGGCGAAAATCGTGGATGACCAGCTTCAGGAAGTGCCTGAGGGTGAAATCGGCACGGTTCTGATCAAAGGGGACAGTACAGCCGCCTATTACTGGAACAAGCATGAAAAAACCAAGGAAGCCATGCTGGGCGAATGGTTCAACACAGATGACAAGTTTTTTGTGGATCAGGAAGGATTTTTCTACTATGTGGGCCGGTCCAATGACATGCTCAAGGTGGGCGGCATCTGGGTATCCCCCATTGAGGTAGAGGCTTGCCTCATCGGTCATCCGGCTGTTCTGGAAAGCGCTGTGGTGCCGGGCAGGGACGATGAAAACCTGGTGAAACCCAGCGCCTATATCGTTTTGAACAAAGGGTTCGAAGCATCCCTGGAACTGGAACAGGAGATCAAATCCTATGTGAAAAAAGAGCTGGCCCACTATAAGTTTCCCGGTGGATCCATTTTGTGGAGGATCTGCCCAAGACGGCGACGGGCAAGGTCAAGCGGTTCGAACTCAAGGGCAAGGAAGAGGAACGGAACCGGCTTGCCAGTTAAGAGTCAAGTGAGTGCCGGCCGGCTCATCATTTTAGTGCGGTCCCCCCTGTATCCGGCACGACCTCCGCCGGGTACAGGGGGGGTCTGCGGGCCGGACGGAATATGTTAACAAAAACGAGACACATTTTTCATAAAATTAAACTTGAATTAACTCGTTCTCTTTTTGTTTTGGTTTGTTGATCCATGCTGCCTCTGGTAAAATCCTGAAAGTCGGCTAAAGCGTACACTATTCGTTATCCACTCCCAGGTACTTCAAGAATAGTCTACCCCCTGTGTCAGAGAGCTTGTCCGTCAAATTTGTGAACGGTTTGAGATCCACATCATGCGTGGCGTTGTCAGCAAGGATCATGTCCATCTTCTGGTATCGGCACCGCCAAACATTTCCCCTTCTGACAGAATGCGACGCATAAATTTGAAATCGAGTGATTCCTTTCAACCGGCTATATAGCCGGTATTGCTGGACTTTCAGTCCGCGAGTTTAAACCCACCGGCTTTGAGCCGGTGGGTGTTTATTTCTTATTATTACAGATGAATTTTTCAATTTCATCTATGCGCATTTTCATCTCTGATTCCGTTTTTGCTTCAAGATTTAGACGTAGGATATCTTCGGTGTTAGAGGGTCTAACGTTCATCCACCAAGACGGGTATTCTATGGTTACTCCGTCGATAAAAAGGATGTTGCCATCATCATACTTTTTTGTAAGCATATCCATTATCTCACTTTTGTTCGATGCAATAAAATTTATTTCACCGCTATGATGATATCTTGAATTTTCTTTAACGAGTTCTGAGAGAGGTTTTTTATAAGCACTCAAGATATTAAGAATTGAAATAATGGCCAAGTCGGAACTTTCAGCATAGTAATTATCTCTAAAATAGTAATGCCCTGAAAGCTCTCCTCCAAAAAAGGCACCAAATTTATTGATATTTGATTTGACGAAACTGTGTCCCACACGACCTCTAATGGCTTCCACACCATGCTCCTTGAGGACCTCAACTACCGACTTACTCATTCGTGTATCAATCACTATTTTCTTTGGAGGCTGTTCTTTTTTCTGAAAATCTAGTGCAATGAGCAACGTGGCTAAGTCGCCAGGGATATAGTTTCCTTTTTCGTCTATAAACATCACCCTGTCACCATCACCATCTAAAGCAGCACCAAAGTCGCAATTATGCTCAACTACTTTACGCTGCAACTCGATAGTATTTTCTTTTTTTAAAGGATCTGGTTGATGATTTGGGAATCTGCCATCTAACTCAAAATATAACGGAATTATTTCTACGGGCAATCTACCAAAAACTTTTGGTATGACGTAGCCACAAATTGCGTTTCCGGCATCAACAGCTATTTTAAACCCTTTTCTAAAAGATGTTTTTCTGTGAACGCTTTCAATATATTCAGGATAAGGATTATCGCTTACAGCTGGCATATCCGACTTATAACCTGCATTACATCGTGGGGTTGTAAGTTTATTCTTTAATTCGGTGGATAATTTTCCAATGTTTGATATTTGTTCAGAATTTAATGGGAACGCACCATTTTGGCATAATTTTATCCCGTTATAATTTTCTGGATTATGCGATGCTGTGATCATTAGTCCCATGGGGATTTTATTCACAGCAGCATAATGGTACAGTATCGGCGTTGAAACCAGGCCAATATTGATAACTTTGCATTTTGATTCGATCAATGCATTCGTAAGTGCGGCAGAGATTGCATCGCTCGATTGCCTGGCATCCATCCCTACAACAATAGTTTCAGGCTTAAAAGCTCTACTATAGCCAAACCAATAAAATAGGCTTTTTCTTCATTAAATTTGAGATGGGTAGCGGCCGCGAATGTCATAAGCTTTAAAAATAGTCATTTATTTTTCCATGCTATATCAATTTTAGTTGTAGTTTTTCCCTTTTTGTTTCTCATCAATAATTTCCACTTCGACTGACAACTGATGATACCCCTCATCTCGAATATAGTATTTTATGACACAAAATTTTGGCCCAGACAGCTCGATATATGGCGCCATTTTTGAATCAAAATATGTGCATGCGGCTTGATTTTTAGATTCTGAGAAACGATGGTAGTTAACATCTTTATAGAAAGTTTTTTGAGGTATGCTAAAAAAGAGTGCTCTTGATTTTTCCAAAATAGCAGATGGTTGAGGACTGTTTCTATTACCAGTAAAAGCCATGTTAAACCTTCAGTTGCAGTTTTGACAATATGTTAGCACGCTTAAATTAGGTCTTCAATAGTTTAATAAAAATTCATGGCTTTGGAAATCCCCCATTGCACTTGATTTACTATCTGTGCCACTTGATTCCGCTGCCATAAAGTTCATTCATTTTTAACTCAACTTTCGGGTTTAACAATAACTGCCTAACTTTCGTTTTTCTAACAAACCGGAACATCGCAGTGCTGTAGTCATGGCCGCATCAAAAAAAGCTGACGCTGTTTTCTCACAATAGCTGCCAAGCGTTCTTAACTGGTTGCCGGCAAACGTCATTATCCTGTAAAGCGATTCAACAAGTCTGATTCAGTCGATGCTTCCCAACTCCAATATGCCGAAATCACTGAGCTGTTTTAGATTGGATTCCAGGCAAATGCCTCGTTTTCTAAGAAACAGTTTTCTGGCCAACCAATAGACCAGAGTTACACTCAAAAGCCCCAAAAAGACCAGTCCGGTTTGGTAATCAGCCAGAAATCCGAATAGAAATATCAAAATAAAAAAAACAGCACACCCCACCCAGATGAACCACCGCCAGAAAGGAGTGAATTGAAAAAGACCTTGCTGATATATTTCCGGGGCTTTCCGCGGCATTCTTAACGCTGCGGTCGCCCCCAGGAACTGAATGACCATCACGGCAAAAATGACCATCAGGGCATATTTTTGAATCCCTGCTGCAAACAAAACACCGAGGATAGATAACAGGGTGAATAAAACAATGGCCCTGCCAGGCGTTTTATATTCCGGGTGAATCGCGCCAAAAGCCTGGGGGATCACCTGATCCCGGCTCCAGACAAGCACCTCCCTTGCACCCATCATCATCACAGCATTGATCGAGGTCGCCATGGCCATCAGCGCACCCAGTGAAATCACCTGAACACACCAGTCGGGCAGGAATGTGGATGCCGCTGCCAAAACTGCTGTTGATCCAATCCGGGCGGCCTCCTGCCAATGCAATGTTCCGGTTAGGGCATAGGTCTGGACCCCATATAAAATACTGATAATAATCATGGAGATCAGAATGCTTAACGGAATGTTGACCCGTGGGTTTTTCACTTCCCCGGCCACCTCCACAATGGAAATAACACCTGCCCAGGAAAAGGTCGCAATGGCGATCACTGTTATGAACGGCCCTGTGCCTTGGCAAAACGGGGTTTGGATGGGCTGGGTCGGCATTGAGGATCCCTCCCACACCAAACATGAGCATGGCTAAAACAAAGATGGCCATCATGGCAATCTGTATTTTTTCAAATAGCTTTGATCCGAACCAATTTACAATACCAAAGAACACAATGACGGCCACGGCATTCAGGGTAATTGGAATTCCAGGCAGATAGGGTGCCAGATACTCTGCAAAGCCCCAGGCCATCAGACAATTGCCACTGACCATGGCGATGCCGGTTGCCATGGAAGAGGAAAACCCGGCAGAGGGAGATACCCATCTGGTAACTGCAATATAGTTGCTGCCGGTAACAGGAAGAGCCCCTCCAATCTGGATGAGGTAAAGTGATGCAAAAACTGCCGGGATGGCGCTCAGCCCATAGGCGAGCCAGAGACTGGGGCCTGTCATCCCGGCCAGTTCCGGTGTGAGGACAAATATTGACCCTCCAACAACAAATCCAACAATAAGACCTACGGCTCCTGGCAAAGACAACGATCGTTCAAGCATCTGGGTCACGATGACTCCTTTTGGGTGCAATCTGATTATTTTTTGTTGATAAAAGCGTTTAATCTCTTCTGGCGCCTGTGAACTGCCCGAGGCGATCATGGCACGGCCTTCTCGGTACAGGATGTCTTCCATCGATTTTTCATGGGCGATGTTCATGATTTCTTTGAAAAGTTTTAATGCGGTATGGTCCTTGGCAACTATTTTTCCGGCAATGTCTGCCAGAGTTCCGTCAAGATCCTGCTTTTTGCACACATGACTGACGAGCCCCACATCCAAGGCTTTCCGGGCATCCATCGTCTCACCCATGAGCATCATCTGCTTGGCTCTGCCCAGTCCGATGATCTTGGTCAGTAATTGTGTGGACGCATTTGAAAAAAACAGACCGGCATCCAATTCGGGAAGCAGAATAATCGTATCTTCAGCTGCAATTCTCAGATCACAAACAAGGGTGTGTTCAAACCCCCCACCCACAACATACCCCTGGTATCCTGCGATAATAATACCCGGGTGCCCCAGCATTGCGCGGGTCAGTTCCTGGAAATTCCAAAGGTATTTTTCCGCCCGGGATTTGTCCGGATTTGTCATCATTTCATAACCGAATTTTAAGTTGGCACCAAAGGTGAAGTTCGGCCCTGCTGCTTTGTATATGACACAGACATCTTTGTTCTGACCGCTCAGGCGAAAGACGTCTGTGATTCGCGTCAGGGTCTTATCATCTATTGTATTGCCATTTTCCGGATCGTTCAGGGTGATGGTTCCAATCTGATTTTCACTTTGATAAAGCACTTTTTCCATTAGACGTTTTCTCCATTTAATGTTTCTGCAATTTGATTCTGGATCTGTATCCGGTGAACCTTGCCGACCCTGGTCATGGGGAGGCTCTCCCAGAAAACAACTTTTTCCGGAACTTTGAACTTGGCCAGTTTTTCACGACAGTGATCAATAATATCACTTTCCGTCACGCTGTGACCGGGCATGGGAGACGCCACCAGCCACACCTTTTCTCCAAAGATCTTGTCAGGAACGCCGATGGCTGCTGCCATGGCTATCCCCGGTACTTGCGCCGCAACTTCCTCAATTTCAGAGGGCATCACCGTGTAACTTCCCACACGAATGATGTGTTTCATCCGTCCCTTGACATAAAGACCACCAGTCTCATCCAGGTATCCCAAATCCCCTGTCCGGCAGAAGCCATCTTCTGAAAACCCCTCTTTATCTTCCTTTGGCATATTAAAATAGCGTAGAATGGAAAAATCTCCTTTGGTCTGTATTTCTCCGACCTGGCCCGCAGGGAGGCTGTTCCCGCTTATGTCTGCGATTCTTACGGTCATTCCGGCAACGGGAAGCCCCACATATCCTTTGCAGATCTTTTCCAAATCATCGCCCAACCGGGTAAAGGTGACCTCTGCCCCTCCTTCGGTGCTGCCATACCCGACAATAATGTTCGGACAGATCACGGATTGAATCATCTGCACCAGTCTTTTCCACTTTTCACCAGACATCACAACAAACTGAAGGCAGCTCAGATCCATGTGCTGTATCTCCGGTCTTAAAAGCATCAACGCGAACATGGTCGGCACCCCGCCCACCCACGGCAGCTTTTCCGTAACAATGGTCTCAAGAACACGCAAAGGGCTCCAGACCTCGTGAATAATGATCTCCTTTCCCGAGGTGATTCCATTGCCGAAAAATTCCACTGTGCCTCCCACATGACTAGGGGGAAGGGCTGCCAGTATCTTCTCCCGTCCGGCCGCATTATTGTCTTTCAGGAGTTGTTCCAGAAAATCAGCTTCAGCTCGTGCCATTCCGGCAACATTTCTCTTTGATAACAATGCGGCTTTTGGGACACCAGTGGTACCGCCGGTAAATATAACAAGCATCCCATCATCCAAAGACTGGGATGACTTATGCTTTTTAAGGCCTTCCGGTTCCGGACCGTCCTGATGTAACAGCGTCTCATAGGGCAGGGTATCTGTGGTGACCCGCTCAATCGGAACACGCCCTGCAAAGCCCAGTTGTTCAACCACGGTTTCAAGTGGGTCCATCACATCTGCATGCGGTTTTCCATCCCCAGGATCATTTTGGGATTCACGTGGGACAGGACCAGGGACAAATCTGCGGCTTTGTATTTAACATCAATTGCACAAACAATAGCCCCGATTTGTCGGCTGCAATCAGGGCCATGGCATACGCGGTTGACGCGGGCAGCATGGTGGCGATGACATCGTTTTTCCCTATTCCTTTTTCCAGAAATACGCAGGCCAGCCTGTCTGAAAGCAGGTTAAAATTTTGCCATGAATGGATTGTTTCATTAAACCGAAGCGCCGGACGATCCGGATGGGTTTTGCCCAGTGCTCCACGAACTGCCATAGGTATTGAAAATCGGTGTTGGTCATTTGCTGTCTCCTGGGATGCGAGCATAAAATTATCTCGAGGTTAATTAATTGACTTTTGGTCAGATTATTAACTCACGGAACAAATGTCAACTTTTTTTCCAGGCAGCAGATCCGGTCTTTTCGATCTTTAGCGCTTTTATTGACAGCTTTTGGGGAATAGTTTACAAACGGACCAGAAATCAAATATTTGAACCGGACAAAAAAGGATCGTGAATACAGGAATGGGAGCCAAACAAACAAAATCTTTCACTGAAATCCATCGGCGCAGGCAGATTATTGATATCGCCATTGAAATGATTGCAACAAGAGGCTACCAGCAGACAACCCTTACTAAAATTGCGGCCAAGGCAGGTTTCAGCAAAGGTGTTATTTTTTATTATTTCAAGAACAAGGAAGATCTGGTCAAACAGACCGGCGCTGCCATGTTGGAAGAATTAAGAACCTATACCATCAAGGAGATGAAACAGGACAACTCTGATAAAAGTCAATTGGAAAAATATATCCGGGCCTATTTTGACTTCATCAGGCAAAACAGGCAAAAGTTCCTTATTCTCATGGAACTGGGTTTTAACCTGAACTCTTCAGGACAACATTCCATTTTTGGTGCCCATGAATACAGGGAATGCCGGGACCGGCTTCATTTCATCCTTGGGAAAGACAACGGCACCCTGCCGCGCGAAGGTGACCTGCCGGCAGTAATACAGGGCATGCTGGACGGTGTGAGCATTCAGTGGGTGGCAGATATCAGATCTGTTGATCTTGATTTGTGTCAGACGACCATTCTGAATATGATCGATTCATATCTGACCGCGCAAGGTAAAAAGTGATGTTCAGCACCCGCATCTGTCTGAAGAATGCCCCTTTTCAGAGCTGTCAAAAAACTCTTGGTTCCGGAGAATTTTCAAACCATCTTCCTTGACATCATCTTAAAAGTTCTCCAAACATGCAGTCCGATTGGGGTGGTTTTTTAGCCTGAATATTTCATGAAGTGTTCCGGAACGTATCCGCAGTACCGGTGACAGCTTTTGTTTTATTCCCCACCGTTTTTTAACAGACGGCTTTTTACAATTATTAACTCAACTTTCGGGTTTAACAATAACTGGCTAACTTTCGCGTTTCTAACAAACCGGAACATTGCAGTGCTGTAGTTATTGCCGCATCAAAAAAAGCTGTCGCTGTTTTTTCGCAATGGCTGCCAAGCTTTTTCAATTGGTTACCGGCAAACGTCATTATCCTGTAAAACGATTCAACAAATGAAATATCGGAAACCTCGTCACAGCAGGCATAGAACAATTCTCCAAATGTCTTGTCATCAGTTTCTATCCGATGCTGATACGCCAAAAACATATACCTCAGGAAAACAATAGTGGTGTGGGCTACCAGGGCATCATAGTCACGGCATTGCAAACCAGCTGTCCATCAGCAGACATCTGGCCCGGACACCGGCCGCCAAAATCCGTTCAACCATGGCTTCCGGATTTTCCGGGGCTTTGACTACGGCTTCCTGGCGCCGTTGCCATGCACAACACCTCTTGTCCATTGATTTGCGATTATCACAAAGCCGGTTTTTGGCATTCGCAGATGACAGCAGTGAAAATCCAATGGCAGACAACTGTATCCGTCGGACCAGCAAACCGTGAGCATCCGAAACCCTTTGATAAATCGACCATTGCTTGGTGCCGACACGCAACAGCAGCTTTCTCCAATTGGATTGACACCCCTTCAGACCAGCATAGGCAGCATCTTTGCCAAATGCCAGATTGTCATTGGTTGCTATGCCCCTGAAGAAATTATCCCCCACAAAGGGCAAGGTAAATATGGCCAAAATCAAGGTGTGCGCGCTATGCTCATGTCGTTTTCTGATGCCGCATTGATGCAAAGAAGTAGCAATTTTAAACTGGTTGAAAAAATCATCGATTTTGCCAAAAATTTTAAGATTCTTTGTTTGTGATCATTTTTCTCAGATCCCTGCGGAAAATTTCAAGAAGCCGGTGAATACTGATGATTTCATCAAGGCCCAGACAGTTTTCACCAGGCACCTTTCCAGGGGTTGCATCTCGTCGGGTGTACCCAGAAGGCCCTCACATATTTCATGGTGCCATTTTCTACCGGCTCCGCCCACCAGATTCTTACCGATGTCATGCAGGTCTCCTCTGACTGTGCCGATGAGCACGGAAGCGCCTTCCTCTTCCGATTAATTATTAAATGATCGAATCATTTAATAAAACGAAATAAGCCGTTTGCCAATCCAACTTTCATTTTTTGCCGGGATGGTTTTATATAAAATTTAGTGTGTTATTCGCTTCTCAGGGCAGGGAAAACAGGAGCTGAACAAGTGGGTTCCAACCACATTCCCACGTATGGTTCCTTTCCCCTTGTTTGGCAGGTCACGATCGGATCTGGCAGAAAAAGGTATATTGGTTTGTGGCGCCCGTACGAAAACGGCGTATGGGCGCTGTTGCGAAAAATTTACATCTGAGACAATTTCATCAGCCGGTCATACTGCCGGTCCACCCTGGCCTGCATAGCCTGAATCTGTTCGCCGGTCATATGTTTGAACCGCCCCTGTGTTTTCAGGTATTCTTTCACCGGAACAGGTTCATTGATGATTCTTTTCACCACATATTTTCCGTCGATGACCTCGTAAAGCGGATAGACGTTTGTTTTGACCGCTATTTTGCACACGTCAATGACATTGGCCGAAGGCATGCGCCATCCTGTGGGACAGGGTGAAAAATATGAACGAACGCCGGTCCTTTTGTCATAGCGGCCCGCCTGACCTTGTTCATCAGATCTATATGATTACCCGGTGTGGCAGTGGCCACATAGGGAATATGGTGGCTTACGGCAATGGCGGCAAGATCCTTTTTTGCTTCCGATTTTCCAAGGCTGTGACTGCCGATGGGACAGGTGGTTGTCCAGGCTCCTGCCGGTGTGGCTGACGACCGCTGAACTCCGGTATTCATATAGGCTTCATTGTCCAAACACAGGTAAACAAAATCATGACCCCGCTCAAGGGCACCTGAAAGGGATTGAAAACCGATATCCGATGTTGCCCCGTCTCCCCCCAGAATGACCAGCCGGGTGTCAGAATCTGTTATCCGGCCTTTTCTTAGCAGTGCTTTTCTTGCTCCGGCCACCCCGCTGCCCACGGCTCCGGCATTTTCAAATGCCACATGCATCCATGGGATCTCCCATGCGGTCTGGGGAAATGGCGTGGTGATCACCTCCATGCATCCGGTGGCACTGACAACGATGGTTTCTTTTCCCAGGGCTTTTAACGCCAGCCTCATGGCCAGCACTTCTCCGCACCCCTGACAGGCCCGGTGCCCGGAACTCAAGGGTTCAAAAGACGGAATTGTTTTTGCGGTTATTTTTTTTCATTTCGGTTTCCATCATGTCAGCCTCACATCCAAAAGGGTATAATTTCTCGGCTGGGCTTCCGGTGTCCGGGATCGGTTTACGATTTCATAAAAAGTCCGGCGATTGATTTCCCGACCGCCCAGGCCAGTGATAAAATCCAGAATATTCGGACGGATATCCCTGCTGTAAAACAGGCTTCGGATCTCCATGGCCACAGGACCTCCGGCGGCACCCGGGGAAAGGATTCGGTCCACCACGGCAATGGTCTGGGCATTGGACAAGGCATCAACAACCTCACTGCAGGGAAACGGGCGCCACATCCGGATACGAACCAGTCCCACGGAGATTCCCTGATCCCGCATTTCATCCACTGCGGTCCGGGCGGTTTCTCCAATGGCGCCCATGGTGACCAGAATGATCCGGGCATCTTCTGATCGATGGGTTTCCACTGCCCGGTATGAACGGCCGAAGCGGCCATTAAAATCAGACCAGATTTCCTCCATTACAGACTGTGCCTTGACCAGGGCGTTTTCCTGCTGCATTTTAATTTCCGTATACACATCCTGGGCACCAAAAGGACCGAAACTTCTGGGATCGTTGATATCCAGGGTTCTGAAAGGATCCATCGGGGGAAGGAACCCGGCGACATCCTCTTTGGAAAGAAGTGACACCGGCTCGATCATGTGAGACAGGGTAAATCCGTCCATATTCACCATGACCGGCAACAGGATCCGATGATCTTCGGCCAGCCGGAATGCCTGAAGCGTCAAATCAAATACCTCCTGGCCGTTTTCGGCAAACAGCTGCACCCAGCCGGTATCCCTTTGGGGCATGATATCTGAATGGTCTGCCCAGATGTTGATGGGTGCGGAGACTGCCCGGTTGGCAACCGCCATAACCAAGGGAAGGCGCATGCTGGATGCGGCAAACAGGATTTCGTGCATCAGGCCAGGCCTTGGGAGGCCGTGGCCGTGAAGGTGCGGGCCCCTGCAGCGGCTGATCCCAGGCAGGCGCTGATGGCCGAATGTTCAGATTCCACAGGGATGTATTCCGCATCCAGTTCCCCGGAATTCACCATTTCAGCGAGATGTTCCACAATATGGGTCTGGGGGGTAATGGGGTATGCGGCAATCACATCCGCATCCGCCAGCCCGACGGCCTTGGCTGCGGCAATGGAGACTTCAATTCCAGTACGTTTACTCATCTTGACTCCTCCTCCATGGACAGTGCCCCTTTCGGGCAGGATTCAACACAGATGCCGCATCCCTTGCAGTACCGGGCGTCCCATACATAACCGCCTTCGGC
>LQAG01000173.1_pt1 | contig 26183 bp, 36 predicted proteins | sample 1535801 | NCBI WGS metagenome assembly LQAG01 (sample SAMN04331584, study PRJNA305678) | bioreactor metagenome | isolation source: bioreactor_3 inoculated with Wadden Sea sediment 1st replicate of a... | place: Germany:Bremen | reverse complement strand
CTAAGCAAATCAGCCGTGATGTGCAGTCTATCTACGCTGCAAAATTCGGTGATGTCATAGATCGAAAACTAATCTCAATAGCACAAATTGAAATGGATCCACCTGAAAGAACAATGGGAAGAATTCAAGTTGATGAAGTTTAAGTACTTAATTGGTTCAGATGCCCAGGCAGAAGTGAAAGTTACCCTGCGCCATGATGAAAGAGCCTATATAGGAAAAATGAATGGCATGCACACACAAGAAACTCAAAAGATTGGTGTAGAAGCCACACTGAATAGCTCAATGAGCTTTTGGTGCAAAGCAAGGGATTGTTTTAGAAGATTTTAAGGCTGTAAAACTTGGTGGAACAGAGGTCTATAATGTGGCTCTATGTGCCCTCAATGGTTTTACGGAAGAAATACATATTGGTTCAGCTATTGTAAGGGGCGATGAAAAAGAGGCCCTCGTAAGAGCGACCCTTGACGCCCTCAATAGACGCATTGCAAAGCTAGTGAAGTAGAGCCGACGCAACAAACAACCTCTGCATAGAAGAGGATAGCGTAGCGAAATTATCCTGTTATGACTAGCGAAGCAGGCAGAGACAAATAACAAGGGGGTTTTCATCATGAAAAGAAGACTTATGGTTATGTTCATGTCTCTATTATCACTGGTACTTGCTGGTGGCGCAAACTTCGGCTGGAAGTAATCACTAGGCTCGTAAGAGCGAAAATTTCAGCGTCGGCTCGATTTATTTTTGGGAGATATAGCAATGAATGAGAAAAAACTACTACAATACACTCACCTCATCAATGCAATAGGCACAGTCGCTATATTAACAGGCGTATATATGCAGTATAGAAATGGGAACTGGCTTGAGTTCCTATTTTTTGTAGTTCTTTCAGCAATTGCCGAGTCCATGATCATACCGCTTGGGGACAATTCCTATGTGTCTATAGGCTTTGCCATTGGTATGGCAGCAATTTTACTATTTGATCCATTCATTGCTGCAGTCGTATTGACACTTGGTACAATGCTAAAGATTTATTCCGAAGATGGTGAGCTGAAACACATATTCAACACCTCGTTTTATAAACGGTATTTTAATGGATCTGCTTACGCCATTTCAGCTAACGGGTGGGATGGCAGGTAAATTCTTCACTCAAATTGCTCCCACTCCCAGCTTTATTGATCTGAGCGTGTTTGGGATACTGGGCACATTTTGTGGATACGTCTTTTTCAATTTGATCATTTATTCAAAGTTGTTTTCTATACTACAAGAAAGACGGTTCTGGGTGGTTGTACAAGAACAACTGTGGTGTCTGCACAATTTTGCAGCCATAGCCCCATAGGCATACTCATGTTGTTTTCTTATTAAAACCTACGGTTGGTTTTTTGCCAGCCTTATATTTGGCCCCTTGCTACTGGCAAGATACTCTTTCTCTATGTATATAGAAATGAAAAAAAATGTACTTTGAAACGATCAGAACCTTGTCAAATGCCCTTGATGCCAAAGATGAGTACACCAATGGGCACTCCCACAGAGTGGCTGAGTACTCTGTGAAAATTGCAGAACAATTGAATCTTTCACCAAAGGAAATCGAAACGGTTAAAACAGCCGCTTTACTTCACGATATAGGTAAGATCGGCATAAAAGATGAAGTTCTCAATAAGCCAGGGAAACTTGATTTTAAAGAGTTCTATGAAGTTCAGCAACACCCAGAAATAGGGGCCAATATCATTAAAGATGTGGCCGCTTTACAGAGGGTGTCGGTTATTATCCGCTACCATCATGAACGATTTGATGGCAACGGTTATCCAGACAGTATCAATGGGGATCAGCTTCCTATTGAGTCGGCCATAATAGCTGTAGCAGATGCTTATGACGCCATGACCTCTGATCGGTCATATAGAAAGGCCATGAGCCATGAAGCGGCTGTTGAAATTATTAGAAGCGCATCTGGTTCGCAGTTCCACCCAGAGGTTGTGGATGTCTTTTAGACCTGAATATCAGTCAAACCACGGAGGCGCTTTATGCTGGTTGAAACACTTCTAATAGCTAGTTTATTGGGACTTCTTTTCAAGGGCGTTTTGAAAATCTAGCCAGACTGAAAATAGCTATATTTATATACCAATTGTAGCCTTTGCCCTAGAAAGTCTAGGGGAGCTTATGGTCAAACACAAGTGGCCTTTTTTTATGAGTCACATGGATGCCTTAACCTTACTTATTGAAATCATAGTCAACGCGCTTCTTTGCTTTTTTTCTACAGGAATTTAAAGCTTCCAGGTATGAATATGATTTTTCTAGGGTCAGTTATGAATTTTACTGTTATTTTGGCCAATTTTGGCTATATGCCAGTTGATCCAGCTTTGGGTCTAGAGCATGGATATGATACAGCGCTTGCGGCCTTAAAAAATGGTGAAGTGTTTGCTCATGCTCTTATAACCCATGAAACATCGTTCACAATTTTAGCGGATGTCATTGCCATTCCGCCGCCGTGGCCATTTCCTAAAACAATTAGTTTAGGGGACGTTTTTATTGACCTAGGTGTAATTTTACTTATATTTAAGGGGATGAAAGCTGGTCATACCAAGTATTTTTCTGTATAATGAATATGGACTCATTCATTTCTAGCATTTACAGCCGCACACCAAGGAGGGATGTTCGTGTTTTTAGAAGCCGTAATACTCGGCGTTGCCATTGGCAAACTGAGGAAAGGGCGCTTAACAAGCTTAGGCGATACGCAGTTTAAAGGGCTTTGGCTCGTCATCATAGCATTTTTAACACAAATATCACCAATTTTTTCTTTCGCGTGCGAATGTTTTTTATGGAGTATTTAATTTACATGCCATTTGTGGCCATGTGTTTAATGGTTATAGTTCTCTTTATGAACCTGGATAAAAGCGGCATTTGGTTTATTATTGCAGGAACGATTATGAATCTTGTTGCTGTGGGTATGAACGGTTTTAAAATGCCAATTGATTTTAAAGGTCTTGAATATGCTGGACTTCACGGTGTCATAGAAACCATTCAGGATGGATCGCTTATAAATTATGTAAATATGGAAAGCGTTGTAGATTTTTCAAGATATTTAGGCAAGTTTTATTCCATTACCTGATATGTATCCATTTGCAAAGGTGCTCTCCATAGGAGATATTTTTTTAATGGTGGGCGTGGTTATTCTTGTACAAGGTGAAATGAAAAAAGTTTTCTACCGAGCGGCGGGTTCAATGGTGAAATACTCATATAAATCAAGGTATTAATTAAAAAACGTTAAAATCATGTGTTCATTTCCAGTGGAAAATGATATACATGATTCGATAAATCGCTTACATACTGAAAAGAGAATCCGCTTGCGGGTTCTTTTTTCATTGTATAGTGACTTACTGAATTCACAGTTTATTCATGAATATGTCACTAAGTTCTAACATAGAGTGGATTTACAGTATGCTATAATATATATTTGTAAGGATTAGATTTCTAATCCTTACAAACCAGTCAGGCTATACAAAAAATAAGTAGAGAATGCCCGTGAAAAGTCACCGAATCATGAGCAGCGGGATATGAATATATCCCGGAACACTCAAGAAATCTACCATAGGCGAAATAGACTGCTCAAGCAGTCCCTAGGCAGATTTCCTGAATGCTCCGGGAAACGAAGGGACGATAAACATGCGATTTTTAGAAAAATTATTTGGAAGTGACAATGACAGGGAAGTGAAGCGGCTTATGAAACAAGTTGCTGAAATTGAAGCACTTGAGCCGCAAATGCAGGCCCTGTCTGATGATGCCTTACGAGCAAAACAGACGAATTCAAAAAGACTGGCTTCTGGTGAGACGACAGATGACCTTCTAAATGAAGCCTTTGCTGTTGTTAGGGAAGCAGCTGTTAGAACACTAGGCCTCAGACATTATCCTGTTCAGCTACTGGGGGGTATTGTACTCCATGGTGGTCGTATTGCTGAGATGAGAACCGGTGAAGGTAAAACTTTGACGGCGACTTGTCCGGTGTACTTGAACGCTCTTGAAGGCAAGGGTGCCCATGTGATCACAGTTAATGACTACCTGGCACGACGTGACCGCGACTGGATGGGGAAACTATACAGCTTCCTAGGTCTAACGGTTGGTTGTGTTGTTCATGGTGTACGTGGCCAAGAACGTGTTGATGCATATCAGGCTGATATAACATTTGGTACAAACAATGAATTCGGTTTTGACTATCTTCGCGACAATATGTCTATTTACAAGGAAAACCTGGTACAAAGACCACTCAACTACGCCATTGTGGATGAGGTCGATTCTATTCTGGTCGATGAAGCCAGAACACCTCTTATTATTTCGGGTGAAGGCTCAAAATCAACAAGCCTGTACAAGGTGGCAGACACGTTTGTACAAATGCTAAAAAGAGAAGAAGATTATTCCATTGACGAGAAAGCCCATTCTGTTGTGTTAACAGATGAGGGTGGCGTGGAAAAAGCGGAACGTTTCTTTAGCCTGGAAACCTTTCTGATCCGCAGAATATGGAAATTTCCCACCATATCAACCAGGCATTGAAAGCTAGATACTTAATGAAAAAGATGTTGATTATGTTGTCAAGGAAGGCGAAGTTGTCATCGTTGATGAGTTTACAGGCCGTCTTATGTTTGGACGTCGTTACTCAAATGGTCTCCACCAAGCTATTGAAGCCAAAGAGAACATGGAAGTGCGTAAAGAGTCCCAAACACTGGCAACTATAACACTTCAAAACTACTTTAGAATGTATACCAAGCTGTCTGGTATGACAGGTACAGCCAAGACAGAAGAAGATGAATTTAAACATATCTATGGCATGGATGTTGTGGTTGTTCCAACCAACCGCCCGATCCAGAGACTGGATATGCCAGATTCAGTTTATAAATCATTAAATGGAAAATTTGGTGCTGTAATCAAAGACATTGAAGAGAGACATCAACATGGACAGCCTATTCTAGTGGGTACCATTTCGATTGAAACTTCTGAATATCTATCCAGCCTACTCAAAAAGCGCGGTATAAAGCATGAAGTCTTAAATGCCAAGCAACATGAGAGAGAAGCAGAAATTGTTTCCCAAGCTGGTCGATTCAATGCGGTAACCATAGCAACAAACATGGCTGGTCGTGGTACGGATATCGTTCTTGGGGGTAACCCGGAATTTATGGCCAAGCGCGACATGTCAAAGCAGGGCTATTCAGATGAAGTTTTAGCCCTTGTTACAAGTCCGCTTGAGTTTGAAGATCCAGAAGTCAACGAGGCCAGAGATAAGTACAAAGAAATCTTTGCTGAATATAAAACGGTAACAGATGCTGAAGCTGAAAAAGTTAAGCAGGCAGGTGGCCTTCATATTATCGGTACAGAAAGACACGAGTCCCGTCGTATAGATAATCAGCTCCGTGGTCGTTCTGGACGTCAAGGCGATCCAGGGTCATCACAGTTCTTCATTTCATTCGATGATGACTTAATGCGCCTATTTGTTAATGACAATATCAAGGCTATGGTTGATAAACTTGGTATGGAAGACGATATGCCCCTTGAAGCAGGGATTCTGACAAAGTCTATCGAAGGCGCTCAGAAAAAAGTTGAGGGTCGAAACTTCGGTATTCGTAAGCATGTATTGCAGTACGATGATGTTATGAATAAGCAACGTGAAATCATATACGGAGAGCGTAACCGCGTCCTTCATGGTGAAAGCATCAAAGATGAAGTGGACTCAATGGTTGAAAGCATTATTGACAGATCCATTGAACTTTACACATCTGAGTCAGAATACGCTGAAGAGTGGGATCTGAAGTCCCTAGAAGACTATCTGCACCAAGTATTCCTACCAAAAGGTCTACTTAAGTTTGATAATCTTGAAGCCTTGATCGGGAGTCATTAAAAGAAAAACTTCTTGAGATAGCGGCCAAGCTCTATGCCATGAAAGAAGAAGAGGTTGGTACGGAAAGACTTCGTGAAATTGAACGGGTTATTCTGCTCCGTGTTGTTGATGAAAAGTGGATTGACCATATTGACGCCATGGACCAGTTAAAGCAGGGTATAGGTCTTAGAGCGGTTGGTCAGGAAGATCCAGTCAGAGCATATCAAATTGAAGGTTTTGATATGTTCAATGAAATGACATATAATATACAGGTTGACACGGTAAGACATATCTACCATGTAACCATCCGAACAGAAGCAAAACGTGAGCAAGTGGCTAAGATTACAGGCACTTCTGGTGGTGACGGCACAACCTAAAAAGCAAGCGCCAGTAAAAAAGGAAAACAAGGTTGGCCGAAATGATCCTTGCCCATGTGGAAGCGGTAAGAAATATAAGAAGTGCTGTGGCGCCAGCTAAATATGGCGGCCTAGTCAAAAAATAAAAGCGCTTGAAAAGTCTTATAAGTGATGCTTAATAAGTTGCTTAATGAATAGAAAAGAGGTGTGTGGTGTGCTAAAACTTGAAAAGTGTATAGGCGAGTTAAAGGACATTGAAGCATCCCTAAATGATTTGAGGGGTTCACTTTGACATTGAAGGCTTAGAAAAAGAACACGATGAGCTTGAAATGTTAATGACGGAGCCAGACTTTTGGGATGATCAAACGGCGGCTCAAAAAAACGCTGAGAAGAGCCAAGTCTATCAAAACGAAGCTGGAGCATTTTGAAGCCATGGAAACAGCATTTGAAGAGTTGTCTCTCCTTGTTGATATGGGACTTGAAGAGGAAGATGACTCCATTGAAAAAGAAGCTGCAAGTGGTATTGAAAAGCTAAAAGCAAGTGTAGAAAAAATGAACTTGCAAACACTCTTGTCTGGTCAGTACGATGAAAACAATGCCATCTTATCCATTAATGCAGGTGCAGGTGGACTGGATGCACAAGACTGGTCTGAAATGCTTTTTAGAATGTACAATAGGTGGGCTGCTCACAGTGGTTTTGCGGTTGAAATACTAGATATACTCAAAGACACAGAAGCGGGTATTAAGAACGTATCCATGGCTATTCGAGGCATCAATGCCTATGGGTATTTGAAATCGGAAAAAGGCGTTCACCGACTTGTCAGACTGTCTCCATTTGATTCTTCTGGGAAGAGGCATACAAGTTTCGCATCTGTGGATGTTATGCCTGAACTGGATGAAGATGTTGAAGTGGACATAAATCAAAGTGATATAAAAATTGACACCTTCAGAGCTTCTGGGGCAGGCGGACAGCATATCAATACAACAGATTCTGCGGTTCGTATTACCCATATACCGACAGGCGTTGTGGTTCAGTGTCAAAATGAGCGTTCGCAAATAAGCAACAGGGCAACAGCAATGCGTATGCTTATGTCAAAGTTGATTGATTTAAGAATTCAGGAGCAAAAGGATAAAATTGAAGATCTGGCGGGAGACTACTCTCAGATTGCTTGGGGCAGTCAAATTCGTTCATATGTCTTCCATCCTTACAATCTTGTGAAGATCATAGAACAAACCATGAAACGGGCAATGTTCAGGCTGTGATGGACGGTGAAGTTCAACCTTTTATTGATGCATACCTTAAAATGAAGGTCCATGAAGACAATCAGTAAATGAGATGTCAGATGAACGTTTGAAAAACCGTCAAGAACCCATCAAGAAGGACGAAATCAACAATTAATGAAATAGAATATGTGAATAATTAAGCCTGAGGGATTCAGAATAGATTTCCCTCAGGCTTTTTAGTGAAAACTATATTAGCTTATGAGACTACACATACACTGGTTACGGCCAAGCCTTTTGGCTTCATAGAGATGTTTATCAGCCTCTTCAATAAGCTGGTGCATGCTTTGGCCCTGATACGAGGCAACCCCGCAACTCACAGTCATTGTTACATGGTGACCGTGAATCACAAAGGCATGTTCAGCAATGGCGGACCTTAGGCGATCAACAATTTGATTGCCTCTTTCTATATCCGTTCCAGGTAGGACCAGTAAAAATTCCTCTCCGCCATAACGGCCGATAAAATCAGAACGTCTGGTTTTCTTTCTAATTAAATCAGAAAGCATTGCAAGGGCTTCGTCACCCACTAAGTGACCATATGTATCATTGATCTCTTTAAAATGGTCAATATCAATCATAGCAAGGGTTAAGGGAAGACTACAAGACATAGATCGGCTTAACTCTTCCTTTAAAAGCTCCCGGATGTAGTTGTGGTTAAAGAAGTTGGTCAAGCTATCCGTCACAGATTTTTGATAGAGAATTCGATTGTCCTCTTTCAAAGTGTTGTTGGCATCAATGAGGCATTTTGTGTTGTGAACATGGGAAGACACATCTTCGAATATAGTCACAAATTCATTGATAGCCATTTTGAAAGCGGTAATTTGATAATGCGCATCTAAGGAAGCAACATGTGTTGTAAAAGTTATGGGCTTGTCATTTTTCACAACAGATGCATAGGTTGCTATCCAGTCCGTTTGGTCATGCCTTATGTCAGGGATGGCCTCAGTGAGACGCTTGCCTAAGACACTTTGACGTTTCAGTCCCGTTAGTTTTTCAAACATGGGATTCATGTCAAGGAACTCATAGTCGGTAGCATTTCCATAATGGTCATACACTATGCGGTGACGTGCGTACGCCAGTGGCATTTCATGATAAGTTTTTCATAGTAAGAACTCATATCCATACCCTCTTCACACCCATCTAAGCGACTTGTAAAACAGTATTTAAGCGTCAATGCTGGCCCAATGCTGTGCTGTGTATAGACACTTGTACAGCAAGAGCTTTAATGAGAATTTGGCATTGACATGAATCTGTGAATTTACAAACGTCTGATCTAGAAAAAATGTAATTCTGTTCATGTAATTTCCAATTTTACATGTATTTAATCATATTTTTGATAAATACATAATATTTTGCTTTGACCTGCCTTGTTTTGGACGAATATCGCCATAATACTTTGATTATTTCGGATTTCTTGCAGTATTCTTAGCATAGCGATACAATGGTAGAGGAAAAATGTAGGAACCGGAGGTAAGGTTATGGAACTGATCATCAAGCAACTCTCAAGTGAACTGAATCTAAAGGCTGAAAAGGTTAAAAGAAACCATTAAGCTGATTGATGAAGGCAATACAATACCGTTTATCGCGCGATACAGAAAAGAAGTCACAGGTGGCATGAGTGATGAAATTCTGAGATCTTTTGATGAGAGACTTAAATAATTTAAGAAACTTGGAGTCACGTAAAGAAGAAGTTATTCGACTTATTGCGGAACAGGAAAAACTAACACCTGATCTTGAAAAGAAGATTTTGGATGCAAAGGTTCTTCGCAAGGTTGAAGACCTATACAGACCCTTTAAGCAGAAAAAACAAACAAGGGCAACTAAGGCCAAGGAAAAGGGGCTTGAACCACTGGCTCAGCTTATGATGGCACAAGAAGCCACAAGTGGGACGCCAGAAGAAGCTGCACAGGCCTTCGTTAACGAGGACAATGAGATCCATACTATAGAGGAAGCCCTAGCAGGTGCACGTGACATTATCGCAGAACAAGTTTCTGACAATCCAGAGTATAGAGAATGGATACGTGAGCAAGTTAAGGCACATGGGCTAATTGTTTCGCAAAAGACAAAAAGTGCAGAGGAATCGGTCTTCGAGCAGTACTATGATTACTCTGAAGCTGTTAAATCCATACCCGATCATAGAATTCTGGCCATTAACCGTGGGGAAAAAGAAAAAATCCTGCGCGTTAAGGTAACAATGCCAGATGAGGTCATTCTTGATAAGCTTACAAAATCAATAGTCACAAATGTACAGAGTATTTTTGTCGGTGAAATTGAAGCAGCCATTCAGGATGCATACAAGAGACTGATCTCATCGAGTATTGAAAGAGAAATTAGAAGTATGCTCACTGAACGGGCTGAAGAAGAAGCCATTAAAGTGTTTGGCAAGAACACCAAACCCCTACTGCTTATTCCACCTGTGCATGATGCAAAGGTCTTAGCGGTTGATCCAAGTTACAGAACAGGATGTAAACTGGCAGTTCTTGATGGAACAGGTAAGCTTCTGGAATATGCGACAATTTATCCGAATAAGCCTCAGAATAAAGTGGCTGAGTCTCGCCGAGTTCTTGTGGACCTTATCAAGAAACATGATGTGGATATTATTCCAATAGGCAATGGCACCGCATCAAGAGAAACAGAGCAGTTTGTGGCAGAATCATTGAAGGAAATCGATAAACTGTCTACTATACAATCGTCTCTGAAGCGGGAGCATCAGTTTATTCAGCATCAAAACTGGCTACAGAAGAGTATCCAGACATTGATGTATCTATAAGAGGGGCAATTTCAATAGGTCGCCGTCTGCAAGATCCATTGGCTGAGCTCGTTAAAATTGATCCCAAGCATATTGGTGTAGGCCAGTATCAGCATGACCTAAATCAAAAGAAACTCAATGACACTCTGACAGGCGTCGTTGAAGACTGTGTAAACAGTGTTGGTGTGGATCTTAATACCGCAACGCCATCCCTGCTTCAGTATGTGGCAGGTGTATCCAGTGCCATAGCGAAAAATATTGTAAACTACAGGGATGAGAACGGCAAATATGCGGAGCGCAAGCAGCTATTAAAAGTTGCTCGTCTTGGTAACAAAGCATATGAACAGTGTGCTGGTTTCCTAAGAATTTCTGGTGCAAACAACCCTCTGGACAACACTTCGGTCCACCCTGAATCGTATGAGACGGCAACACATCTACTTGAAAAACTGGGCTATTCATTAGAAGATGTTAGTGGTGGAAATTTAGGTGACATCAGTCAAAGAATTATTGACCTTGTTCCAGAAACCGTTGAAAAGAATCTCTTGGCATTTCAGGGAAGGGATTTGAAGCTTTAGCAGCCCTTAAAAAGCCTAAGAAGACGGATAAGTCACAAAACGCCAAAACGCTATGACAAAGGCCTTAAAAAAGTTGGCTGAGGAATTGGGCGTTGGTCTTCCGACGCTTAAAGATATTATCGATGAAATCAAAAAGCCAGGTCGTGACCCACGTGAGGAAATGCCTAAGCCAATATTTAGAAGTGATGTTCTTTCCTTTGAAGATCTTGCAGAAGGCATGATTCTAACAGGCACTGTGCGAAATGTGGTTGATTTTGGTGCGTTTGTGGATATTGGTGTCAAAAATGATGGACTTGTCCACATATCAGAACTGTCCGACAAGTATGTCAAGCATCCTATGAATGTGGTTGCTGTTGGAGATACGGTTCAAGTTAAGATTATTGGTGTGGATAAGAATCGAGGCAAGGTATCCCTTTCTATGAAGGGCTTGTAGACATAAATTATATTGATTTGTTATGGGGATGCTGAAACAAGCATCCCCTTTCTTTTATTGTATGCTTAAATTTTGATTCCTAAATCTCTATTCAGGATAGGGTATGACGAGAGTTCTTGAATGATATTTTGCAAGTCGCTCAATTGGATATAACACACAGATAAAACAATCCAAAAGCATGAAAGAATAAGGGCTTGGGTGTTTACGGATTGTAACCGGGGTTTTATAGATTAATAGAGATATTTTTTAGATTCATGTTAAACTGATAAAGAAGACAAGCTCCTTGACCTATAAGATGTAGGCATGTAAGACAAGGGTCAATGAATATAAAAATCTAGATAATCATTAAATTGAAAATTTAAGGAGGCACACGAATGTCAATATTAGTAACAGGTGGGGCAGGCTATATTGGTAGTCACACATGTGTAGAACTGCTTCAAGCGGGAAAAGATGTTGTAATAGTTGATAATTTTCAAATAGCAAGCCTGAAGCTGTTAAACGTATTTCAGAAATTTCTGGACGTGAACCCAAGCTATATGAGGCGGATATTCTTGATAAAAATGCTCTGGATAAAATATTTTGTGAAAATGATATTGAATCAGTGATTCATTTTGCAGGTCTTAAAGCAGTGGGGGAATCTGTTGAAATCCCATTGGCTTATTATCATACAAACATAACGGGTACCTTGATGCTTTGCCAGGTTATGAAAGCTCATGACGTTAAGAAAATAGTCTTCAGTTCATCAGCCACCGTTTATGGTGACCCACACATGACACCAATCAAGGAAGACTTCCCTTTGTCAGCAACGAATCCTTACGGTCGCACAAAACTTATGATAGAAGAGATTATGGGCGATTTATTTGTGTCAGATAATGATTGGAGCATTGCCCTATTGAGATACTTTAACCCAATAGGTGCCCATGAGAGTGGACGTATTGGGGAAGATCCAAATGGTATACCAAATAACCTAATGCCATTTATAACACAAGTTGCCGTTGGGAAAAGAGAAAAGCTCAGTGTTTTTGGAAATGATTACAAAACCCACGATGGAACCGGTGTAAGAGACTACATTCATGTGGTAGATCTTGCCAAAGGCCACTTGGCAGCCCTGGAATATGTGACGGCGAATAAGGGGATTGAAGCAGTGAATTTAGGCACAGGCAATGGATATAGTGTTCTTGATGTTGTAAAGGCATTGAAAAGCCACTGAGCAAGCTGTATCTATGTGATACTGAAAGACGACTGGAGACATAGCCACTTGCTATGCTGATGCGACAAAAGCCTTAGAACTTTTCGGATGGAAAACTGAAAAAAATATTGAGGATATGTGCCGAGATTCGTGGAAGTGGCAAAGTCAAAATCCGAATGGTTATGTCTAGGTATTTGTGTACTTTTAACAAAAGAAAATTAAATTCTGAAATCTTAAGTCGAAAATGTAAAAAGTTTACCTAATCAACAATTCACATTATGTGTATTGTATACACCAAAATAGCGATGAATGACCATAATTAACGTTAAAAAAGACATTGACTTATACTCTAAATGCATTAAATGTCGAAAAGAAATCGACAAAAATCGCCATTTTCCGAAATGGCTTACAAAAATATACTTTAGCCCCAAGTTTCATTGAAACTTTGGGGGCCGCTTTATATATAATTTCAGATGTAGCAAACAATTTCCAAAGGTCACATTTACATAGGTCTTTTGGCGGATTTCGTAGTTTTATAGGGGCGTAAGAGAAAGATAACGTGGTGATTATGCACGATAAATCCAAATTATTCTTTATATGTATATTTTCGGCGCACAGTATGTTGTTCTTTTTCTAATTTTATATGCACTAAGGGATGTGGTGTTCGAGGATCATAGGAATACGATCTCAGCAGGCGTCTTTTTAACTGTATATTTAGTGGTTAGTTATTTTCTGTTTATGAATATTGTCACTGAAAGATTTAAAAAGAGATCTCTTGTGAATAGGCAGGTGCTCGAAGAGCAATTGCAGGCGTATAGAGAAGATGGCAAGCATTCAGCAAGAAATTTAGAAGAGGTCAGACGTTTAATCAGTGAAAGCAAATACAATGAAGCATTTGAGCTTCTTAACAAAATAGCCAATATGGCAACGAGCGAATCAAATGATGATGAATCCGAGCAGGATGGGTCACAATATATAAATAAGACACCAATAGGACAATCGCCGGTAAGAGACAGTCAAACTGGACTTGTCTATGAGAAAACAATAATTGACTTGATTATTGATAAGTATAAAGTTAAGTGCCACTCAAGAGGGATCCAGTTCAATTACAGAGTGGAATCAAAAGCGCTTAATAATATTATGAGTGCAAAAGAGGTCACAAGCGTGATCGAAAATTTAATGGACAATGCCATTGAGGCTATTGTACGTCAAATGTCAGTGGGACCACGCGATGAAAGATGGATTGAGTTACAAATAACTTATTCACAATCAAGTCATAAGAAAAATGAAATTATGATCCAAGTTCAAAACAGTGGAAAAACTTTGACAGAGGATCATGCAAATAAAATATTTACCGCTGGTGTGACCAGCAAAACAGGAGACAACCATGGGTATGGTTTAGCTGTTGTCATGGATATTGTAAAAAGCCTTGGTGGAACCATAAAGGCGAGTACAAATCCGGAAACAAGTATACAAGTCCTTGTTCCAAAAATCTAGTTAGAGGAGATTCGATTATGTGGGGGAATTTTCAAGAAGCTAGGCACTATGGGAACCTCAGAAAAACTTGGGGATGTGCTGTGGCTATGTTGGCTTTATTATTGTCAGGGGTTTTATTTATCAACTTTGATCCAGTGGTTTACAATCTTCTTGTTGATAAATATGGCAACTTAATTCTAATTGCAGACACCATTGTAATAATAGGCGTTTTGCTGATGGCGATTGAGGTTAGAGAGTGTTATAAAACCTACCAGCATGGAAAGAAAGTGCATGAAGCAAAAAAAATCAGACATGAGTATCGCAAGCATTTACAAAATGTTCAAGCGCTTCTTTACGTAGAAGCCTATGATGAGGTGACAGATTATACACTATCACTTGAAAATGATTTGAAGGCAATTTAAGCAATTATAAGACAGAGCTATGGGATGGGTGAAAAGAAATGAATGTACTTATTTAGATGACAATGAGCCAACACGACGTATGCTCAAAAAATTCTTGAGGAAGACCACAAACATATAACACTTCATACGGTTGGGTCTTATCAGGAAGCCGAATGGGTTGTTGAAAACGAAAAACTAGATCTGGCACTGCTTGACATGGAAATCGGTGATGGCCATACAGGCATAGATGTCGGCAGACTGGTTCAGGAAAAAAATCCTGATGCAGAGTTTATGGTTATAAGCTCTCATCCAGAATACGCCCTGGATTCTTTTGAAATTCATCCCTATGACTTTCATGTGAAGCCAATAAATATTAATTCATTTAAAAGCAGTATTAAGCAAGTTTTAGAATACATAGAGTCAAAGAATGAAATAAAACGTAAACACACCAGTGCAGAAGAAGGACGTCTGCTGGTTAAGACAAAAAGGAAATCTTCTGGATACCATTTTCAAAAATACACTTCATAGAAAAACTCCAGAAAGATATATACATACACACAGCTGATGACACAGTCGTGATTAGGCAAAACATTTCAGATGTGGAAAAGCGTCTACCATCCAGTTTTTTAAGGGTTCATAAGTCTTATATAGTGAACACGGACCACATAGCAAAGATTATCGAACATGGGGACAGGTCCTATGAAGTCTATTTCTTTGGCAATGACAGGACAGCCTATATGAGTCGTTATAAGGCACCTATTTTGCTTGATCGGTTGAGCTAGGAAAGCCGGATTTAAAAGATGAAATTTGATACAGAAATGATCTAAAATGAATAGATATGATGAATGAACAGATAAGATGCGAATTGCCGATATTGGGTGGTTCGCGTTTTCTATTTTTTGAAACAGTTATATGGTGAACTAATATCTATAGCAACTATAATTTTAGAATCTAAAATTGGTACAAAAGACCACATAAGTGGTTATTCACACCAATTAAATTCATACATGCAGTCCCTACCTTATATTGTTAAGTGAATGAAATCTAAACCAAGTGACGGATATAAGTTGGTCAACAATATAAAAAAGGAGGGACGTATTCTGTAAAACTAAACAGAATGCACACTTACTATGAATATTACAATTGCAGGCACAGGCTATGTCGGATTATCTAATGCGGTGTTACTCGCTCAAAACAACAAAGTAACAGCTCTTGATATTCTTCAAGAAAAGGTGGACCTAATTAATAAACGCATTTCACCGATTGTAGATGAGCACATTGAAGAGTATTTTGAAAAAAAGGAACTGGATTTGGTGGGGACAACAGACAATTTGAAAGCCTACGAAAATGCGGACTACGTGGTTATAGCCACACCAACGAATTATGATCCAGATAAGAACTATTTCAATACAAGATCTGTTGAAGCTGTTATTGCAAATGTTCTAGCCATTAACCCTGAAGCGACAATGATTGTTAAATCTACAGTACCAGTTGGGTACACAGAACGCGTTCGGGAAATGTTTGAAACAGACAACATAATTTTCTCACCAGAGTTCTTGAGGGAAGGAAAAGCCCTATATGACAATCTATATCCGTCACGAATCATTATTGGAGAAGATTCTGAAAGAGCTAGAAAGTTTGCAGATTTACTTGTTGAAGGGGCAGAGAAGAAGGATATAAACGTCCTATTCACAAGTGCTACAGAGGCCGAGGCTGTTAAGCTATTTTCAAATACTTACTTAGCAATGCGTGTTGCCTACTTCAATGAACTGGACACTTATTCAGAAATTAGAGGTCTGAACACAAAGAGCATCATTGATGGTGTTGGTCTTGATCCTAGAATAGGCACACATTATAACAATCCATCCTTTGGATATGGTGGCTACTGTCTACCTAAAGACACTAAACAACTAAGAGCCAATTATGACGATGTTCCCAACAACATTATCGGGCAATTGTAGATGCCAATAGAACTAGGAAGGACCATATTGCAGAACGTGTACTGAGTCAGAAGCCAGAGGTGGTTGGTGTTTACCGACTGACAATGAAAACAGACTCAGACAACTTTAGACAATCATCTATTCAGGGCGTCATGAAAAGAATTAAGGGAAAGGGCGTTGAAGTTGTAGTCTATGAGCCAACCTTGAAGCAAGAAGAGTTTTATAAGTCGAGGGTTATCGATAATTTAGACACGTTCAAGCAAATGTCAGATGTCATAATAACCAATAGAATGTGTGAACATCTAGAAGATGTTATAGACAAGGTTTACACAAGAGATCAATACAAAAGAGATTAAGTACCAATCACCGTTTGTCAGAAGTTTCATGATAAATGGTGATTTTCTATTGGAGAATAACAATAAAATTTTGGTCAAAAAAAGCCGATTTTCGGATACTCAGGCACACAATCAGGTTACTCGACACAAATTACAAAAGGACTTTAGTCACTTGACTATACTATTCATTGTGGATGGTCTGCGAAGACACGATCCACATCCCATATTCCCGGAGAAGGCTGCCCGGCCTTCTCCACTGTCTTGGGGGGATGCGGCACCAGGTCGCGTTGTATAGGGTTAGACATAGTAGGGATGGTGTGACATGAAAGTCAAAAAAGCAATAATTACGGCAGCAGGGTTGGGAACACATTTTTTACCCGCGACGAGGGCCATACCAAAAGAAATGCTGCCAGTGGTAGATAAGCCCGTCATTCAGTATATTGTTGAGGAAGTCGTAGCAGCGGGCATTGAAGAAATACTCATAATAACAGGCAGAAATAAGAGCATGATTGAAGACCACTTTGACCATGCTGTGGAAATAGAAACAACCTTAAGAGAAAGACATGACGATGAACTCCTAGAGTCGACACTCAGTCTTTCCAATCTGGCTAATATTCACTTTATACGACAAAAAAGACCACTTGGGTCTGGGCATGCCCTGTTTATGGCAAGAGCCTTTGTAGGAAGCGAACCATTTGCGGTTCTATATGGAGATGAACTCATAGATTCCAAAGATGCGCCATGCATAAAGCAAATGATGACAGCCTACGAGTCTTTAGAACATTCTATACTGGCCATTCGAGAAAATACAAAAGACCAAGTAGAACATTATGGTGTCATCGAATCAGAGTTGAATGAAGACGGCATTCATGAAATTAAAGGTCTACTTGAAAAACCACATAAAGAAGAAGCACCATCACAAAATACGGTGGTGGGCAGATTTGTACTTAGACCAGAAATTTTTGACTATATTGATGCCATTTATGAAAAGACCCCATCAGATGTGCCACTAACAAAAGCCATTACAATGCTTGCAAAAGATCAAATGGTATATGGTGTGGACTTTGAAGGCAAACGGTACGATATTGGGTCAAAAACAGGTTATGTCAAAGCAACGCTGGATTTTGCACTGAAGCGTGAGGAAATGAAGCATTCAATTTTAGAACAGATGACAACGGTGGTGCATGAACATAGGCAAAATGCATAATAAACTTTTATGGGGGGATTAGAATTGGAAAGTATGTACAATGCGTATTTAGAAGAAATGCGGATCAAGTCGAATCATACTGTGTTTTACCCGGTCTTAAAAAGATGTATTGACGTGTTTGGAGCCATTGTTGGATTAATACTCCTAGCACCCCTTTTCATAGCTGTGTCCATAGCTATAAAGTGGGAAGACCCAAAAGGCAGTGTTTTTTTGCACAAGAGCGAGTTGGAAAAAATGGCCGTGTGTTTAAGTTTTATAAGTTCCGGTCAATGGTCCACAATGCGGAAGAACTTCTTGAAAGCTTAATGCATTTAAATGAAGTGGACGGCCCGGCATTTAAGATTAAAGATGACCCGCGAATTACTAAAGTAGGCAAGTTCATAAGAAGAACATCAATTGATGAATTGCCACAACTTATAAATATACTTAAAGGTGAATGAGCTTCGTCGGCCCAAGACCACCCCTTCCAAGAGAAGTGGAGCAGTATGATGCTTATCAAATGCAAAGACTGAAGGTAAAAGGTGGACTCACTTGTTACTGGCAAATTGGTGGTCGAAACGAAACGACCTTTGATGAGTGGGTTGATTTGGATCTTAAGTATATTGAGGAAATGAATGTGTTACTTGATATGAGTCTTATATTTAAGACTATGAGGGTTTTTGTTGGGGATGATACAGCTGCATAGCTAGATTTTGAATATGGACTGAAGGAGAAATTTATGAGAAAGAAAATAGCTCTAATTACAGGAATAACAGGGCAGGATGGTTCCTATCTAGCTGAATTTTTGCTAGACAAAGGATATGAAGTACATGGGATTATTCGTCGTGCAAGTTCATTTAATACAGGAAGAATTGATCACTTATATAAAGACCCGCACTTGGCAGATGTAAGTTTATTTCTACACTATGGTGACATGACAGATACAAGTAATCTAAATAGACTTCTTGAGCGCATTAGACCGGATGAAATCTATAATTTAGCTGCACAAAGTCATGTTGGTGTATCTTTCGGCTCTCCAGAGTACACAGCAGATGTTACTGGTGTTGGCACGCTGAGACTTCTAGATGCCATTCGTGATTCAGGAATAAAGACCAAGTTCTATCAAGCATCAACTTCAGAACTATATGGAGGACTACCAGACACAGCGCCACAAAGTGAAAAGACACCATTCTATCCTAAGAGTCCATATGGCGTGGCAAAACTATATTCCTACTGGATTACCGTTAACTACCGTGAATCGTATGACATGTTCGCTTGTAATGGTGTTCTCTTTAATCATGAATCGCCAAGACGTGGTGAGACTTTTGTAACTCGAAAAATAACGAGAGCAGTAGCAAATATACATTTAGGCAATCAAGAATGTTTATACCTTGGAAACTTAGACTCAAAACGTGACTGGGGTTATGCAAAAGATTACGTAGAAGGTATGTGGATGATGCTACAACAAGAAGAACCGGATGATTTTGTTCTTGCAACTGGAGAAACACACACCGTTCGTGAGTTCTGTGAGTTGTCATTCAAGCATCTAGGCTATGACTTGGCTTGGAAAGGTGAAGGTATAAATGAGATTGGATACGACAAAAAGTCTGGAAAGACATTCATTCAAATTGATCCTCGTTACTTCCGCCCAGCAGAAGTAGACCTACTATGGGGAGACCCAAGTAAAGCAGAAGAGAAGCTAGGATGGAAGCGAAAGCTTGATTTTGAAGGTCTAGTAAAACTTATGGTTGATAGTGATCTAAGAGAATTAGGTGGGCAAGCTATCACGATAAAAGCAGGTGTTGCACAATGATGAATAAAAATTCAAAAATTTATGTGGCAGGACATAGAGGTCTTGTGGGTTCCGCTATTGTTAGAAAACTTGAAAGTGAAGGCTATACAAATATTATATATAGAACGAGTGATGTTCTTGACTTAACAGATCAAAAATCTGTTGAAGAGTTCTTCAAATATGAGGAACCTGAGTACGTATTTCTAGCGGCAGCAAAAGTAGGTGGAATCGTCGCAAATAGAGAATATCCCGCTGATTTCATTTACATAAATACAATGATTCAAAACAATGTTATTCATAATGCACACAAGTTTGGCGTTAAAAAGCTATTGTTCCTAGGAAGCTCTTGCATATATCCTAAGCATTGCCCTCAGCCTATGAAAGAAGAATATCTTCTTACTGGGGCGCTCGAACCGACAAATGAAGCCTATGCAATAGCAAAAATAGCTGGCCTAAAGATGTGCCAGTATTACAACAAGCAGTATGGAACTAACTTTATTAGCTGTATGCCTACGAACTTATATGGTCCAAATGACAACTTTGATTTGGAAACAAGCCATGTTATGCCAGCACTTATCCGTAAGTTCCACGAAGCGAATATTGAGAAAAAGTCATACGTTGAGGTCTGGGGAACGGGTACACCAAAGCGCGAGTTCCTGTATGTTGATGATATGGCTGATGCATGTGTGTATTTGATGAATAATTATGATAGAGATGAAACAGTGAATATTGGTACTGGGGATGAAGTTTCAATTAAAGAATTAGCTGAGTTAATCAAGGATGTTGTAGGCTATGATGGTGAAATTCGGTTTGATACTAGCAAGCCTGATGGTACTCTGAGAAAACTTCAAGATGTGAGCAGACTTAGTGAAATTGGGTGGGAGAGTAAGATTCAATTTAATGAAGCTGTGGATAAAACTTACAACTGGTATTTATCAGAACTAGAATACTGATTGGTGAGGGATGATATTGAATAGATCTGAAAGATTGAAATTTAAAAAAAAGATTCCTGTTTGTAGAATTCTCGGTGTAAATATAGCTGCAGTTGATATGAATTATTTTGCTAGTTTTATTGAATCTAACTTGGATAAGCTTAGAGGCGACTATATTTGTGTGAGCAATGTTCATACAATAATTATGGCATATAAAAATCCAGATTATTGCAGTATTCAAAATTCAGGGATCATGGCAATACCTGATGGAGGCCCATTAAGTTCATTTGGTCGAAAGAAAGGCTATAGTAATATGAAACGAATTGCTGGGCCTGATGTGATGGAGAAAATTTTTAGGTTATCAGAACGTAAAGGCTATACACATTACTTTTACGGGTCTTCAGAAAAAACTCTAAAAAAACTTGAGAATAATCTAATGTCAAGTTATCCAGATTTGAAAATTATAGGCATGTATAGTCCGCCTTTCAATGAAGATGTTCAGAGAATCGATGATGAACTATTTGAATCGATAAATTCTGCGAAACCTGATTTTTTTTGGGTAGGATTAGGTGCACCAAAGCAGGAAGTATGGATGAATTTGCATCAAGGGATGATTAGCAGTCTTATGATTGGTGTTGGGGCAGGTTTTGACTATTTTGCAGGAAATATTAGACGAGCACCAATATGGATGCAAAATAACAACCTTGAATGGTTATATCGGTTAATCCAAGATCCTAAAAGGTTATTTGGTCGCTACCTTCGAACTAACACTATGTTCTTATGGTTGACACTTATTCAGAGAAAAACAAACTTTAGGGAAGATTAATGATTATGTATTCTAATGAGAAACCAACTGTAATGATCGTTCACAATAAGTATCAAGTTCCAGGCGGAGAAGATATGGTTGTGAGGAATGAAAGGAAACTACTCGAGGATAATGGTCACAGGGTGATTCATTATGAAAGAAGTAATTCAGAAATAAAGAATATGGGTGTGTTGAAAAAGGCTTTGCTACCATTAACATCTATATTCTCAATTAAAACTTATAAGGATGTAAAACGGATATTGAAAGATGAGAAAATTGATATCGTTCACGTTCATAATACATTGTCTTTGATTAGTCCATCAGTTTATATAGCTGCACTTAAAGCAAATAGACCAGTTGTACAAACGATTCATAACTTTAGACTTGTTTGCCCCGCAGCAACGCTATATAAAAAATCAAAAAAAAAGGTATAGGTACTATTTGTGATAAATGCTTAAAATCGGGCTTGATTAACGCGGTGACGAAGAGATGTTATAGAAATAGTGGATTACAATCACTAGTATGTGTAATTATTTTGACTATATACCGTGCTTTTGGAGTGTATAGTAAGCTAAAATTATATCTGTCTGACAGAGTTCAATAAACTAAAATTATTGGAATCCAATAAAGGTTATAGGGGTAAGAAATATTTGATCGAGATAAAAATGTATATTAAAGCAAAACTTTACTGAAGGGACAATCGAAAAATCAAATGAGTATAGCTCAAGGAAAAATCAAGTTGTATTTGCAGGCAGACTCGACAAACTTAAAGGAATTGAATTATTATTAGAAGCTTGGAAGGAGATAGATAGTATTGAGTTGCTGATTTGTGGTGAAGGACCTGAATATGATTGGTGTGAAACATTTATACAGGATAATAATCTTAGTAATGTAAAATTGTTAGGTTTTCTTGAAAACCATACTGTTAAGAAAATTGTGAAGTGAATCTAAGGCAATGATTTTACCAACTCAATGGTATGAAGGGTATCCAATGTCAATTGTTGAGAGTTTTTCTATGGGCACACCAGTTGTTGGAAGCGCACTAGGTAACGTTGGATGCATAATTGAAAATGGAGTTAATGGTTGGGTGTTTGAACATAATTCGATTAAGGACTTGCAAGAAAAGGTATCTAATATTACTGATATTGTACAGAGTACAGAAAAATATTACCGAGAGAACTTGTCAAGAGAAGAAAACTATCGCAGATTGGCTTGTATTTACAACAAAATTAGAGTGTAGATTCTTTTACTTAGACGTAATATAGGTGGTGGCGTGTTGAAACTTGCAATTGTGCGGTTATATTGTGGATTATCAGGAGTTAAAGGTTATTATAATGTCCAAGAAATAGGATTAGCTAAAGCTTTCATTAGAAATGGAATCGACACATATTTTATTCTACCATCCAAGTTTGTGAAGAATGTTGAATATTCTGTGGATGGTTCTGGTGTGAAAATTATTACTATGCCGAATAAAGGTATTTTGAACCATGGAAAAATGGATTTATCAATATTGGATGACTTGGGGATTACGTGTGTACATTTGTTGTGTGATAATCAAGTGTTTGCCCCGGATGTAATTAAATACTGTCGGAAAATGAACATAGATTGCTATACTTATATTGGTACCTTAACCTCAGATAGCAAAAGTATTATAAAGAAAAAAAATTATGCATTTAGTAACTCTAAGGAATATGAAATATATAAGAGTTACAAGAACATATGCTAAGAATGAAGCTGTTAAGCAAAAGTTTAGAGCATTATTGTGTCCCTAATGTGAAACGAATGCCTGTAGGATTAGATACTGATGCTATTCCATATATTGATTTATGCAAAAAATGAAATCAGAAAAGAATCTTAAAATTGCCATGTAACAAAAAAAATCGTTTTTATTCGTTGGACGATTGGAAGAGTACAAGAGACCACTTGAAAGCATAAAACTTATTAAGAGTTTGAGCGAAGATTATCATTTGGTTGTAATTGGTGATGGAGCAAAAAGGATGAATTAATTGAAGCTGCTAGAAGCGGCGGTATGAACTTGAAACTATCATTTTATGAAAAAATTAGTCATTCAAAAATACATTTCTTCTATAAAGCTGCAGATTTCTTCGTGAATTTCAACTGCAATGAAATTCTTTGGGATGAGTATTTTGGAAGCAATGTATCATGAATGTACTGTTGTTGCATTTAAAGCTCCTGGACCTAATGATATTATTGAAGACAATGTGTCTGGATACTTAGTTTCAAATCGATCACAAATGATAGAGCGTATTAATAAAGCTAGATCAACTGGATTAGAAGCTAAGATAAGGGTAGAGAAACATTTTAATTGGGACAGCATTGCATGTTCTTTTTGAATGAGATGGGAGGCAAGTTTAATGGCTAACAAGAGACTTAAGGATGCTACAAAAAGTATGGTTTCATCAGTGTCGCCGATCTTACTATCTAAGATCCTCTTTGTAAGAAGTTTTAAAAAGTGGCCGAATTTCAGCAACCCCAAATCATTTAACGAAAAAATTCACTACTTAAAATTTAACGATTATTACAATAATCCCTTAATTTCAAGATGTGTTGATAAGTATGAAGTTAGGAATTATCTTGGCGAAATTGGTATGCAAGAGTTATGTCCTAAACTATATGGTGTATATAAATCGGCTGATGAAATAGTGTGGGATCAGCTACCAAACCAATTTGTGTTGAAATGTAATCATGGAAGCGGCATGAATATATTATGTTCTGATAAAAGTAATCTTGATGAAAACTATGTGTTGAATCAAGTTCAAGGATGGCTAAATCAAGACTATTGGAAGTTGTTTTCAGAAGTCCACTATAAAAATGTTGAGAAAAGAGTAATAGTTGAGGAATTATTAGATGAGAACATCCAAACATATAAGTTTTTTTGCTTCCATGGAAAGATTAAATGTATTTATGTTTCTTTAAATGGTGAAAATGGGGAGAAGGAAAAGTATCAAGATTTCTTTGATTGCGATTGGAATTCTTTACCTATTACTTCAGTAGGTTATGAGCAGTCGAATGTAAAACCTGAGAAACCACAGGCGTTCGAAAAAAATGTGCAAAATATCGGAAACATTGTCAAAAGATTTTCCATTTGTAAGAGTGGATTTATACTATAGCAATGATAAGGTGTATTTCTCTGAGTTAACATTTGTACCGACTGGAGGCATGATGAAAGTTGATCCGATGAGTGCTTTATCGGAGTGGGGAGAGTATTTAAAATTTAATGAAAAACGCTTCATATTAAACGTAACTATTGTTGGAATACTTTACTGAATAAGGTGTGATTGAATCATGAAAATTATGTTAGTTGAGTTTTCATTGAATGGGCATAGAAAAAGATACATTGAAGAAATAGTTAAGGGTACTAAAGAGGAAATTTTTCTACTTTTACCACAAAACATCGAATTTGATCAAAGAGACATAAAGGTAGTACATGAAAAACTTGAGTATGCGACTGAGCGGACTGTAACAAACTATTTCAAGATGCTAAAAATGATTTCCGACATGATTGTCGAGTATGATATTGATATTGTTCATGTGTTGGATGGTGATTCGTTCTATAGATTTTGGGGAATTGGATTGGGTAAACTAATAAAACTCAAAAATAGTTATAACTTGTCATCATTTATACACATATGGATGGAGAAAATGGGCAATTAGAAGCTTATTTAAAGTCGTTGACAAGGTGATTGTTCATACTAGTTATTTAGAGAAATACTATAAATCAAAAAGGTGTAAAAAGCGTTAGGAAAATCGAATATCCAGTGTTTGGCGTAGCTGAGTTTAGAGAACTAGATGTTGTTAAGTGCAGAGATTATTTCAGTTTGCCGAAAGAGAAAATTGTAATTGGAGCTTTAGGAGCTACAAATCGTTATAAGGGATTAAAAATTCTGTTTAGATGCATTGATTGATGTTGGGGGAGAGTATCATTTGCTTGTAGCGGGAAGAGAAGCAGATACTACAAAGGAATATATTGAGTCATTCAGAGAAAAACTGGGTAATCGTCTTACATTGGAACTTAGACATTTGACTAATGAAGAGTATAAGATTGCAGTTGCGGCGTGTGATATTATTGCTCTTCCGTATTTAAAAGAGTTCAATGGTGCAAGTGGCCCCTTGGCAGATGGTGTGGTGCTAAAAAACGATTGTTGGCTCTGACTATGGTAGCTTGGGACAGCTTATAACAGACAATCATATTGGATTAGTATTTGATGCCGAGGATCCAAAATCTCTAGCCAACGCATTGGGGAAATATGCAATAGAAGGTTATGTTTATGATCGGATTGCAAATGAGTATATTGAAAAACTAGATCCGAAGCATTTCAGTAATGAATACTATCGCATTTATAGTGAATTAATAGATTTTAATTAAATGGGCACATGAGGATAGGATTTAAGATGAAAAAGGTTATTAAAAAGCTATATTATGCAATCAGAAATGTTACTTATTCATATATGTATCGAATTGGTATAAATAATAGTGCTATAATAGACGGAAATTTCTTTTCTGAGGGAGGCAATAAAATAAACAAAGGCGTTAGACTTAAAAATGTATCCATAGGATATGGTTCGTATATTGCTGACGATACTGCATTACAGAGCTGCTTAATTGGCCGCTATACGAGTATTGGACCGAGAGTCATGTCTGTGTACGGAAATCATCCTATTGATCAATATGTTTCAACGCATCCTGCTTTCTTTTCAACTCAATTACAAGCGGGATTTACCTATGTAAATAAGCAGAAGTATAAAGAGTTTTGTGATAAGAAGTACGAGGGTTACAATATAAAGATTGGTAATGATGTATGGATTGGATCAGATGTAAGGATACTTGATGGGATTAACATTGGTAATGGTGCTGTAATTGCA
>LQAG01000172.1_pt1 | contig 26338 bp, 35 predicted proteins | sample 1535801 | NCBI WGS metagenome assembly LQAG01 (sample SAMN04331584, study PRJNA305678) | bioreactor metagenome | isolation source: bioreactor_3 inoculated with Wadden Sea sediment 1st replicate of a... | place: Germany:Bremen | reverse complement strand
CAGCCTTAAGGATAAGGACTCAAAATTATGAATATCGTATTAGGAATCATCATCATCCTGGCAACCGTCTATTTTCTTGTAAAACAATATGATACGCGCATGGTCCTGATTGCCGCAGGTTTGCTGATGGCGGGGATCGCGCTTGAACCGTTGGCCGTGCTTGATGGGTTTGCCAAACGCATGACAACCGCAAGCCTGATTCAGGCGATCTGTTCCGTTATGGGTTTTGCCTTTGTCATGAAGGTGACCAAATGTGATCAACACTTGATCCATCTGGTCGCCAAGGGGCTGTCGAAGTTCCGTTTCTTCCTCATCCCTGGTGCGACCCTGGCCACATTTTCCATCAATATGGCGTTACCGAGTGCCGCAGGTTGTGCTGCAGCGGTTGGCGCAATTTTTTATTCCCCTGCTCATCTCTGCCGGTGTTCATCCCGCCGTTGCTGCAACGGCAGTTTTCGCCGGAACCTTCGGCAGCATGATGAATCCGGGACTGTCTCATAACCCATTCATCGCCAAGCTGGCCGGGGTCGACGTTATGACCGTTATCGGTACCCACGCCAAAGCTGATATCATTGCCTGTCTTATTGGAGCTGTCTGTCTGACGCTGGTTGCCTTCTATCTGAAAGAGCATAAAGGTTATATGCCGGAAGAAGGCGAACTGGATAATTCAATTGAAAAGGCAAATCCCATTTTCGCAATCGTGCCACTGGTCCCTGTGACAATTCTGGTTCTGGGCGCCAGCGGACTGGTTCCGGCTCTTAAAATGGGTGTTGCACAGGCGATGATTATCGGCTGTCTGCTCGGTCTGGCCTTGACCAGAACATCACCAACCCAGGTCACGACAAAATTCTTTGACGGTATGGGTTCCGCTTACGGCAACATCATGGGTATTATCATTGCTGCGGCTGTTTTTGTCGGTGGAATGAAATCGATCGGTTTGGTCAGTGCATTTATCGATTTGCTGACCACAACGCCAGCATCGCTAAACTGGGGGGAACTTTCGGTCCATTTATTCTTGGACTGATCAGCGGCTCCGGCGATGCCGCTGCGTTCGCTTTCAATGAAGCGGTCACACCACATGCTGCCCAGTTCGGGATGGATGTCATAAATATGGGTAGCGTAGCCGCTTTAGCCGGTGCCCTGGGCCGGACCATGTCGCCCCTGGCAGGAGCCGCTATCGTCTGCGCCTCAATCGCGAAAGTTAACCCTATGGAACTGGCCAAACGCAATTCATTGGGAATGACCATTGCTGTTATCGTCACCTTCTTCATTATGTAGAGGTAAAAATGAAATGCCAACGACAACGCCTAGAAACCGATTTATCAGCACTCGCTCAAATAGGGAAGCTGGATAATGGAGGTTATACCCGCGAAGCTTTCACTGACGAGGATATGGCTGCTCGCAGATGGTTGCAACAAGCCATGGAAGAAGCAGAGCTGAATATCCGAATTGATCCCTTTGGTAATATCTGCGGGCGCAGAGAAGGTTCAGAGGATCTGCCTGCAATCATGATCGGATCCCATATCGATACGGTTCCGGAAGGGGGTAATTTTGACGGGGTCGTTGGTGTTTTAGCTGGTCTGGAGGTGATTCGGACTCTCAACGACAATAACCATTTGACGCGACGTCCGATTGAAGTGATGAGCTTTTCAGCGGAGGAATCAAGTCGCTTCGGTATGGCGACAATGGGAAGTAAAGCCTGGCCGGTCAGTTGGATATCGCGACTCTGAAGCGACTGATCGATAAAATGGAGTGAGTCTCTATCAGGCTCTTAAACAATGTGGATACGCGGCTGATGATATCGCATCGGCTGCGATTGATCCCGCTAAGCTTTACGCATTTTTGGAAATGCATATCGAACAGGGACCGGTTCTGGAAGCAAAGCAGTGCTCTGTCGGAATTGTTACTTCGATTGCAGCACCGACCCGTTTCAAAGTGTCCATAGAAGGGCGCGCAGACCATTCCGGCAATACCCCGATGGATATGCGTAAAGACGCCTTGACCGGTGCCAGTGAATTAACCCTTGGGGTCGAACGGATCACATCCAGGGAGGCTGGGAGTAGAACTGTCGGTACGGTCGGGTATCAATATATCACTCCCGGAGCCATGAACGTTATTCCTGGAAAAGTTGAAATGGGGATCGATATCCGTGACGTCAGTATGGCCGATAAAAACAAAGCCGTTGCCGCCATCATCGACCTGATGGATGACATTTCAACCCGGCGTGGTCTCGATATTTCATATCAACAATTATGCAATGATGAACCGGTCGCACTGTCCGAGCGGATTATTGCAACACTCAGAGAAACAGCAGACGAAGCAGCTCTGGCAAACGTGCTGATGCCGAGCGGTGCGGGTCACGACGCCATGAACATGGCACGCCTGACCGAAACAGGAATGATCTTTATCCCCAGCATTAACGGCGTCAGTCACAACATTGCTGAGTGCAGCCATATGGAAGATATCTGTACAGGAACCGATCTGCTGCTTCAAACCGTACTTAAATTAGCTCAGGAGTCTTAATATGAAGGATCAAATAAAAGAACTGGTTGAAAACCAGGCCGACGATATGATCGCCTGTCGGCGCGATCTTCACCAACATGCAGAATCGGGTTGGACAGAATTTCGAACGACATCCATCATCGCCTCAACCCTGAAGGAACTTGGCTATGAGATAAAGATGGGCGAGCAAATTGTGTGTCGTGAAAGCATGATGGGCGTTCCATCAGAGGAAATTTTACAGCAGCATATGAAGCGAGCCATAGCTCAGGGAGCTGATCCTGAGTTGGTCAAGCTGATGGACGGAGGATTGACCGGTGTCGTTGCAGAACTTAAATGTGGCCACGGACCGATTGTGGCACTGCGCTTTGACATCGATGCCAATGACATCAGTGAAGCAACGGATAATAAGCACAAACCTTATCGTGAAGGGTTCAGTTCCATCAACGCTGACGTCATGCATGCATGTGGTCACGATGGACATGTCACGATCGGGCTGGCTGTGGCCAAAGTGTTGATCCACCTGAAAGACCAGATCAAAGGAACTGTTCGGCTGATCTTTCAGCCGGGAGAGGAAGGGGTTCGCGGTGCCGGACCGATGGTGGACGCCGGCGTCCTTGAAGGCGTTGACTATATTCTGGGCGGTCATATCGGCTTCCAGGCAACCGAATCCGGCCAATTTATCTGCAGCACGGATAAATTTCTTGCCACGACCAAATTTGATGTAAGCTTTACCGGTTTGCCGGCTCATGCCGGTGGTGCTCCGCAGGAAGGTAAAAACGCTCTGCTGGCGGCATCCTGCGCGGCTTTGAATCTGCATGCCATCACGCGCCACGGTCAGGGCGCTTCACGGATGACGGTGGGGACTCTACAGGCGGGGCAGGGACGCAATATCATCCCGCCCAACGCTTTGCTAAAAGCAGAATCGCGCGGAGAAACCTCTGAAATTGATGATTTTATGTTTAGTCGTGCTCAACAGGTGGTGGCCGGTGCGGCACAGATGTATGATGTTGACTATGATATTAAGCTGATGGGCAAAACCAAAAGCGGACAGAGCGATCCCGACATGATGAAGCGAGTCAAAAAAATAGCGCAGACAATCGATTTTTTTGACAACGAGAAAATTATCGAAAAAGCCGAAATGCGCGGAAGTGAGGATTTTTCCCACATGATGACGGTTGTCCAGCAGCACGGTGGCCGGGGAACCTACTTCATGATCGGCAGTAATCTGGCCGCAGGGCATCACGACTTTTACTTCGACTTTGATGAAAGCTGCATGGCACCCGGAGTTGAACTGATTTGCAGATGTGTTCTGGACCTGCTTGGATAGGTTTGACCTCCCTTCGTTTTCATGGCCGATTCACTAAATGAATCGGCCATTTTTCTTTCTCCAAAATATCCTTAAAAATTAATCTCCATATATATTGACACATGAATTATTATCGCGTAATCTGCGCTTGGTTCACAAACAGAAGGGCTGAGAATAGCTATGACAACCATTGTCCACAGTATTGCATCAAATAAAGAAATCGATCAATTTATTGAGGATTTTGTCGCCAGGATCAGACTGAAAGGGTTTAGTGTTCACAATGAAAGCCAAATGGCGATGAAAGATATTTTTCACGCCCACGAGCAGGACGTTCCCGAAGATTTTGATCTCCACATGATTCAGATCTGCAAACCTGAAAAAGCAGCAAAAAGCCTGATGGCAAACCTTGAGCGAGCCGTGTTGATGCCTAAATTCGTCATGGTCTTTTCTCAGGATGGGAAAACTCAGGTACGCATGCTCAGATATGGGCAGGAACTGGTGGAAACCCTGATCGACGATACTCAGTATGCCGCTTCAATGCAGGAAACCTTTAACCTCCTGGGAGCAATAATCGACGAGGTAGCGTAATCTTTTTTATTCAATATCAGTGTTATGCTATGGCCGGTTCTGAAAAAAAGAACCGGCTTTTTCTTTACAAATCTTTACACTCTCAGGACAACTGTTAACAAACAGGGGACCGACTTCAGCATAAAATAAAAATATCTGTAAACATGTTCCAGGGAGAGAAAATATGATGCATTCGGGATTTCACAATGGTTGGTTCTGTGGGGCAGGTGGTTATTTTTCCGGTATCCATTTTGGAGGAATGTTCCATTTCATCCTTTGGGGGTTGTTGCTTTACGTCATTTACCGGATCAGTCGGTCTTTGCTTAAATCAAACAACGATGCGACAGCCGCGACCCATGAATCAGCTGCAATGACAATTCTTGAACAACGATACGCCGCCGGCGAAATTGAAAAAGAGGAATTTAATCGGATCAAAAATGATTTAGGCCGTTAACCGCTTCTGTTTTAATAACCTTTTGTTGCTGAACTGATACAGCCGGCACCGTAAAAGATACAAGCGGAAACAGTTCAGGGGAACGGGTTTATTTTCCGTTAACAACACCTCCAGGCTATCCTGTTTGGAGGTGAGAAGAGTATTTTTCAGTTATTGACGGACTGTTTTTTTATCCACCATATGACATTGCCCTTGTCATAGCCTTTCATGGTATAGTCCCACATTTTCTTCTTCGACATCGATCTAACCTATGAGTGGATAAGCATGATACATCTCACAAATATCAGCAAACAGTACGGCTCCCAAGTTCTCTTCAAACAAGCTAAACTTCAGATATTACCCGGTACCCGCAGTGGACTTGTCGGTCCTAACGGTGCCGGGAAATCAACAATTTTTCGCCTGATAACCGGTGAAGAAGTTCTTGACGAGGGGGAAATTTCCTGCTCCAGGAAAACTGTGATCGGCTATTTTTCGCAAGATGTCGGTGAAATGAGCGGACGCAGTGCCCTGGCGGAAGTGATTTCAGCCTCAGAGCAGGTGGTTGAGCTTGGAGAAAAAATCCAGGAGATGGAAGCGGCCATGTGTGAACCGATGGAAGCGGACGCTCTGGCCAGTCTTCTGGAACGTTATGGCGATGCTCAGGCGGAATATGAACATCGTGGAGGTTATGACCTTGAAACGCGTGCCCAAACAATTCTGACAGGTCTGGGGATCGGGCCGCTTGAATATATCAATCCGGTCGAATCTTTCAGTGGCGGATGGAAGATGCGTATCGCCCTTGCAAAGATTCTGACCATGAACCCCGATGTCCTATTGCTCGATGAACCAACCAACCATCTGGATGTCGAATCAATTGTCTGGTTGGAAGAGTGGTTATCCAGCGACTATAAAGGCGCACTTCTGATGACCAGTCACGATCGTGATTTTATGAACCGCCTGGTGTCACGTATTATCGAGGTGGCTGACGAAGCGATCACGACCTACAGCGGTAACTACGATTTCTACCTGCGTGAACGGGAAGTCCGCCGAGAACAATTATTGGCCAGCTACAAGCGTCAACAAGAGATGCTGGCCAAGGAAGAAGAGTTCATTGCACGCTTTGCCGCCAGAGCTTCGCATGCCGCACAAGTTCAATCGCGGGTTAAAAAACTTGAAAAAATTGAAAGAATCCAGATTCCCGCAGAGCAGAAAACAGTCAAGTTCGACTTTAAGGAACCACCTCGAAGTGGTGATAATGTCATAGAGTTTATAGATTTAGTGAAGTCGTGGATGCAGCCTGATGGTCATGAAAAAGCTGTTTTCCGTCATTCTTCCGGGATGGTTCGGCGCAATGATAAAGTAGCTGTTGTCGGTGTTAATGGAGCCGGAAAATCAACCTTTTTAAAAGTCCTGGCTGGAGAGACCGATGCAAGCGAGGGAACCGTCATCAAAGGTGCCAATGTCAACATCGGCTACTTCAGCCAGCATGCTATGGATATCCTCAATCCTCAGCGGACAGTTTTTGATACCGTGCAGGATGTTATGCCGCAATCATCAATCGGAGTGGTCCGTAATCTCTGTGCGGCTTTTCTATTTCAGGGGGATGATGTGGAAAGCGGGTTTCAACGTTATCCGGAGGCGAAAAAAGCCGCCTTGTCCTGGCCACCTTACTCGCTCAGCCGATCAACCTTCTCATTCTTGATGAACCGACCAACCACCTGGATATCCAGTCACGCGCAGTCTTGCTCGATATGCTGCAACGCTTCAGCGGCACAATTATTCTGGTGAGCCATGATCGGCACTTCTTACGCAGTCTCATAAGCCGTGTTTTTGAAATTGATCGCGGGCAGATGATCAGTTATGAGGGGGACTATTCTTACTACCTTGAAAAGTGCAGTTGCGGATGAAATCCTCGGTGTGCTGTAAAGGTACTGCAAGAACGAAATCAAAAGAGCAGGGTGGCAATCCAGGAAATACTGAGTTGAACAAGAAAGGGCCGCCTATTATCCGGGCGGCCCTTTCATTATTGGATGATCACCATAACCAATCGGACAATGCGCCAGAAAAGGTACTGGCGCAAAGCACTGATTTAATTACTTGTGCACAACAACTGCACCCAGAGGTGCAACTTCACGATCGAAGACTTCGTTAAGAACCTGAGCCAAACCGGTGTAAATTGCTGACATACCACAGAAGATGCCGATATAGCCGGCTATGACTTTCAGTTCATGATTGCCGGTAAAATCGCTGGCCGAAAGCATAAAAAACAGAAAGACCAGAGAACCGAAAACAACCTGAAGGGCGCGGTTCAAGCGGAAAGTAGCAAGGAATAGAACTGCCGAGAAGAGTCCCCAGATACCAAGATAAGACCCCATGGCAAACGGTGAAGAGGCTTCAACCCAGCCCGTCTTCGGTAACAGAATCAGGGCAACCAGAGTAACCCAGAACAGGCCGTATGAAGTAAATGCGGTTGCACCAAAAGTGTTGTTCTTTTTCCACTCCATGATGCCAACGATGATTTGACCAAGGCCACCATAAAAGAAGCCCATCCCCAGAATCATGGCATCCAGGGGAAACAGACCGATATTATGCAGATTCAGCAGTACCGTTGTCATTCCGAAACCGAGTAAACCGAGTGGCGCAGGGTTGGCCGTTGTGTCTTGCAGTGATAAGTTTTGCGTCTCTTTTTGCATCTTCCGATCCTTTTTTGTTCAAACTTAGCTATATAGATACACATACTGTCTTTAATGACAGCGCTTCAGGGATTCTCATATTCATAAAAAAACCCGGCTACATGAATACGAATACATTGAGTCGGGTTGGTTGATATGTAAGATTTTGTAATTCTCTATCGGTGCCTTGTTGATTCGAATGGATCTATCGGCAGTCTCTGCTAATTGGTGCAGAGTATCGCAGATTTGTGAAATTTTGTATCATGTGATGTCGACAAAAGTCAAAGAAAAACCAATTATTGGTCATACCACTGTGCGAAACAACAATAAGTTGGATTCAGGACAAACGAATGGACATGCTCTCAGCTAAAACCAAAAGCCCTAATCGGGTGCAAGGTGTGTCGCGTGGCTCTTACTGGTGCCCACAGTCGGACGGACTCGGGCAAGGGAAGCGCACCGGCTGTCTGGACCGTGCCACATACAGCAAGAGCTGTCGGAGGTAAACTCTAAAGGTCGATCATGCTGAACAGGAAAAAACCGAACTGTCCGCCCGGGGGTCCTTTTCTCACATATTGTCAACCTGGGAGTGATGGACCGTAACATTCTGTAAGGTCCGCTTAAAACTTATCAGCATCATTCTCGATCGCCTTATTCTTATTGTTCAGGTACTCGTAGCGACCCTGAGTCTCGACAGCTTTTTGAAAGCGATATCGGTATATGTCAAAATTGGGGCGGAAAATAATTTTAGTGTGATTCGATCGGTGTTATCTAAAGTCCACCGGTATGTCCTTTTCTGGTTACGCTGAGCTTTGTCGGGCTGGCCATATTTATCGATAAGCATGTTGATTAACTCCGGGTACAATTGTTTTTTATCCATTCTGCCGGTCATCATGATTTCTATCTCATATAGTCTTCTTGGTTGTTCCGGGGCAATTTTCATATTGACAGTTGAGTCGATGCCAAACAGCTTGGTTAAATACCCGACGGAAGAAGCATTCCAGAAACCCTCATTGATAAACCGTTGATTAAAACCGCTACTATGCGAAACGGTACCAGCCTGAGTCAGGGGAATGTCGTTCTCTCTTGCTGTCTCTACTATTTCAACTAGCGTCATCCCTGTTTTCCACACATCAAACCTGATAGCCAGGGCCGGGGTGGATACGATCAGTATGGCCAGAAGTAGTAAGCCCGCAAGCATGAATTTAATATAAAATTTCACATTTTCTCCGTTATGTAATTTAAATAATCTGTAATTCTGCTTTTAGGGTATCACACCAGAGTCACCACCACAGCCTATTCTTCTCTTTACTACGATCATCAAGTTTCAAAAAAGAGGAAAACGAACGCCATGTCAGTAACGCGGTCTACACCATCCCCAACCTGAAGAATGATGTCAAAGAAAGCTTTCCTGACTCTCTTTTGAGGCAGAAGGCTTACACTTCTGGTTGAACGCTTTGACCGACCTCTATCACTGTGATGTCCGAGATCCTTCGATTGCTTATACTGAAGGGTTAGGGGGCGTTCCGGAGGCGAGTGTCAGTCGCTGCCTGGTTTTGCCTTCAACAGGTTTGTACTGAAGAGAATAAGGGAGGCGTTTTCTTTGCTGGAATCCACCATTGCCGTATAAACCTATCGGCTTGGTCCCTTGGAACAAAAACAGCGCTCACAATATCGCTTCTGTACGTAGCGTTTTGCGTAGCGCTGCTATTTCCGCTGATTCATTTTAACTGGTGCGAAGGCGGGACTCGAAAAAATTGTCCATCTACGCGTTATCAATAGGAAAAATTGGCTGCTATTGACGAGAATACCCCAAAATCTACCCCGAAACTTTAGTCGGAGTAATACAAGCGCTTATTTTTGAACCGTACTCTCAATCCTCGAAGAGCTGGCCCACCGTACTCATCGGCATAAACATTCTGGTCCTGCCGTTGTTGTCGCACAAAATCTCAAACCCGAATTTTGTGTAAAAATCCTGGGCCGCCTGGTTTAGGCAATCGACAACCACTGCATAAGCTCTCATGTGGGCATGGATGCTCCAGAGATGCTCCAGTGCTTTAATCAGTGTGATCTTGCCCAGACCTTGCCCTTTGATTTCTGCATGCACAGCAAGTTGGGCGATCAGGAAGACCGGAATAGGGTAGTGCGGAAGTTTTTGGAAACTGCTGCCGGGATGGTCTGTCTTTCATTCTGGCTCGGAGCAATCGAATAAAAGCTGCAGATGGGGTATTTGCCATCAGGTAAAGGAGAGGCGGCTGGTAGCACCATTGTTCTGCTAATTCCAGCCGCCATATGCTTTGCTGCTTTGGGTTTGATGAAATCATTCAGCTCATCCTCGCCGCTGTCAAATGAACTGCGGTCATGGACTTTTTTGTCAAGCTCAACGAATTCCTTTGCCCAGCTCACTTGATGCCTTGCTTTCGGGTGAAGGTCAGGGCTTCGCGCAGGGCTTTGTTGGGCTGTTTCGCGTTCTCGCAGGCGTGCATGAAGCGATCAAAGACATCGTCGCTTACAGTGATACTTTCATGTTGTGCAATAACTTTGGAAGCATCTTCATTCATGAGGTGCACGACATACTCTGTGAGACTGCGCATTCCGAGCAGGGCAGAAGCTTTCTCTGCCTTTTGCTTGACTTCCAGATCAAGTTTCATGTCAAGACGTGCGGTAGCCATGTGAGTTCTCCTTTGTGCTTGTACGGATTGTTTCCGTACTCTTAGGTGAACTGTAGTTGTCTTCCAGGGAGATGTCAAGCGGTACGGGTTCTTTCCGTACATGCGTAATATATCGGAGTAAGGGCGGATTGCCAAACTGTCTTTTCCAACCTCTTCGATCATGTCCAGCATTCATGGTTTCAGTGTTCATAACGGCTCCAAAAGCTGGTTTTGCGGCCGTGCTGCTGGCGTAGCTGTTCGACATAAACATTGTGTGGCTCGATGTCGCGCCAGTCGCTGACGGTTTTTGCCAGCAGATCGAGTTTACGCAGGTAGCGCGAACCATGACTGTAGGTTGTGGTCTTGGCTCGGCGCAGGATTGAATCGAGCAGGGCGCGGTAGAGCAGGCTGGCGGTCAGCGGACGGGCGAGAGAGGCGAAGGTTTCCGCCAGCGGTAGCAGGGCGTAATAATGATCACCATTGAGCTGCTCGGCGCGGGCCTGTAGGTAGCTTTCGGCGGTGTCCCACTGCTCCATGGCGGTCAGAAAGGCGGCATCGGTCAGTGAGAGGAGAGGGGCATCAAGGATAATCCGTATCTCCTGGTTGAGCAGGTCAGCGCGCTGATCCTCGCCGACGATCGAAATCCAGCGCTCGAAGCCCGATTGGCTGCGCTGCCGGCGTAACTGCGCCGTGCACCTCGGCCTGCCGCTGTTGTCTCCCTGCCGATCGTATATGGCGAGTAGCAGTTCGTCCCGCTCCTGCTGTTGAAAGCTTCACCGGCCGGAATTCGTTCCAGCCAGGTCGAGGGCGGTCTGCTCCTCACTGCATTCCAGATAGACTCGGGCGATGTCGACGCAGCCGGCGGTGCCGGGTTCATCCCCCAGGCGGCACGGCGGGTCTGTTCGAACAGCGGCGCATCCTTCAGCTGTCGGGCCAGCGATTCGATCTGGTACAGCCAGTGACGGCGCGGAAACTCGTCCGTTCCCTTCTCCGCCACCTGCTGGTATTGGTCGATCAGCCAGCGCAGCTGCGCTGCTGGCAGAAAATCTTCAGCACTATTCACCAGTGCATCGCGCACGCCGTAATTGTCCTTCAGGCTGGTCTTGAGGATCAGCTTGGTGAGCCAGGGCTTGTCGACACAATGTTTCGCGTAGTCGACAAACAGCTCACAGGCGTCATAGCGGTAGACATCCCCGACATGACCGCTCGAATCATCGCAACGTCCAAAGACACTGTGGTCGGTGGTGTAGAAGTCGGCCACGAGCTTGCAGCCGAGTTGTGCATCCTCGACCTGATCTTCGATCTGCTGCAGCAGATCGCGCAGCTCCCGAGCCAGCCCGGCCGATTCGCCCCAGCGGACGAAGCGTCGACTGCGTTTCAGGGTTGAAAGGCGGGATTTGAGTTCTTTGTCAACAGGCATTCGTGGTTGCTCAATTCAGATAGTTTCGAACAATGCAGTATGAGTCAGTCTATCGGTTTCTCTGCTGACAATATCAGGCTGTTTTGCCAGTTCATCCTCCGGCACGAAAACCTTCCGCATTCCCCAGCCAGAAACTTCTAGCGCCGAACTCCTCATGGGTGAACTCCTGGTAGTCAATTTTAATGACCGCTCTGCGTCCGTCCTCGTCATGGATGACGCAATACAACACGTCACCGCGCGGCACTCACTGATCGCAGCGCTGGAATATTCCACCTGCGTCTGACGACGGGGAGACTGCGGAGAAAAGCATCAATGTTATGGTACTGAAATGCGTTAGTGACTTCCTGGCCCTCTACACTTAAGTTTTGTCGCAATTCAGATGCCAGCTCATCAGCCAAATTTTTAAATACATTCAGCCGGTTTATTCGATCCTCAAGCAGTTTTCGTTGTCTCTCATCAGTTCCGCTCTCATTTGCAAGTTCGCCTTCAGCAGTGACGAATCGAATAACGGGGAATTCTATTCTATCTTCTAACCCGTTAGCTTCGGTAAGCTTTACCCATTCTTGAGATTTATCAAGAGCATCTTGAGATGCTTGCTCCAAACAGTATCGAATAAGTAGTTTGGCCGAATAATCCAAACCATCTGCAAGTTCAAGCCATTTTCTGCACTCTGGGCTCTCTTCAGTTTTGTCGATTGGATCTCTTACTGCTCGAAAATATCTGGGAGTATCGTTATCAGGGTCAAGGCTCTCAATGGCTCTGAATATCGGCTCAAAGTCCTCAAACGGCCTTTTGCCATTGGGTAACTCATGTCGATGCTTCCAAAGGGCCAGAACCATCTCAGCGCACTTCGCCAGTTTTTGGGACGATCTTCTGCAGTTGCGGTTTCCGCATCCTCAATCAACTCAGCAATGTAGTGAGCCATCCAGCGACATAAAGTGTTATCTCCTGGTTCAAGGCCCAACTCTTTAATCAATAACTTACCAATTTCCAATATGCCTTTTGGCATCGGAGATGGAACCATCGGATCGGAGCAGGATGATTTTGTTGTGCTTTTTTTCTTTCTCGGCTGATTCATGTGCCCGCCCATATTCTTTTCGGAGTTCGCGCTCAATCTGTACTTCACAGATCAAATCATATCGACTGGTTGCAAGGAAAGTCTGTATTTTGTCAATCCTTGCCCAAAGCCGCCAGCCACTTGAACGATTCCTTCTCGGGTAATAGTCATCATCAGGGACGGCTCGTCACACCATGCTTCGTAGCTGAAAGTAGCTTCACCTGTGTCACTGCAAATCCAGGTTTGATGGTTACCGGCTTCTTGCGCTAGCATAAATGCTTTTGTCAGCTTACGCCCAGGAATAACACGCATTTGACCTACTTCATACCTGAATGAATCGTTATCATCAAAACGGAGATCGCCATCTAAATGAGAAAGCCAACCTTGTAACCGAAATGATTTTGAATTGATCTGATGGTCACTGTTTTCATACGGCAGGCGAAGTCCCCAAACATCATCTTCATTTTGAAGTGCACGAACGAGGCGGATGCCGTCTCAGGGGACACCAAGGCTGAATTAATCCGGACATTCTCTTCCCGTTTGGCGTAACGCGTAGTGTAACTCCCACTAACAACAACCATCCCTCTTGGTTTGGCGTAGAGAAGCCAAATTCTGATAAAAGTTCAGCACGGTTGATATTTTGTAACCACCCCTTGTCGGTTCTTGGATCGTCTTTCCAAAATCGAAGTTCTAGGGGCGTGGGTCTGCGATGATCAGAAAGCCAAGCCGGGTCATCAGTCAGTAGTACATGGGAAAGCCAATAACTGAAGCTTCCATACTGGCCTTCTTCTTCATCTATAACAGGATGAGACTTCAATAATTCTCCAACAATACAATACATTGCATTCCACTCAAGGTGAGTTCCATAACGTTCAATGGTTGGACGGGAATGGTGGCTATGAGACCATAAATTATATTTTCGATCATCGTAACGGGATTTCCTCGGTTCCTTATCCCAATAATTAGCTTTGTCGATGGCTTCCCATTTATCGATAATCCATTGTTCGCCTATTGTAAGGACCTGCTCCTGTGACGCGGTAGGGAACATACGGAGAATATCCTCGTACCAGTAGCGAAGAGTGTCCATTCATCAAACCTGAATCTACGCTTACCGTCCTGGACGTGTCCAAATGTCCGGAAAGAATCCCTTCCTTTGTTTGTTTTCCCCTTGATAGTGGTATTAACCTTATCAAGTTGATCTTTTTCGAAATCAGTCAGGGCAATCACCCCAGAAGCTGCCAATTGGTGCAAGGTTCTCTTCGCATATTCCTGAATCGCGACATGCGGCAATTCTGACGAAGTCGCAATGTAAAAAATCTGATCTTTATGTAAATTCAACGATCCAGGTGCTTCGGCGCTAATACGATGAAGGGAAATCATCAACCAAAGTTTGGCAGCCAAGAAGTAGAATGGGGCCGTAGGGTCACGAAAGGATTTATCAACAAGTCGGTTTGATTGATCGATAGTAGCTTTAACGATATCCAAGCAACCATGTTGAGCCAACCGACGTAATGTGTGGGCCGCCTTCCAACGGACTCGCGTATCAATATCGCTCATAAGGGCGAACAGGAAACGTGCAATCGCTTCTGTCGTGTCATCTGGGATGTCATCAGGCACAAGAATGGCGTGGCTCTCAGCAGGAAGCCGATTCCTCAGTCGCTCGGAGTACCAAACCAACAAGTTGCCAGCTTCGTTTTCATCAAGAGCACGAGCAATTTCTTCGGCTATGGCGAACAGCGTACGGCTGCTCAGCCCTTCACCGGCTGTCGCAACACCTGCAAGAATTGTTTTGAGGCGGTCCTTGGCGTCAAATCCGGTATGATCCAAAAGGCTATGAAGGGCAGATTCGCCTTCTTTGAGATAGCGCGCTGCACCACAAAAATGTGCAACCAAAATAGACGGTAACGTCTCCTTACACCAATGATTAACGGCGGGCGTACCTTTCCATGCATCAATAGTCTCTCGTAACATATCGATACGGGTATGTTCCCAAAGGGTCTCGTCGGGGACATTGGCAAGAGCGTTCAAAAATGAAATTCTGTCCCGAAGATAGGTTGCTTCTCTCATTTTCCGGAGAAGTTCTCTATCATCATGCCGCAAGTCGGAGGCCTTAGCAGTTTGTAGAATCTCTGCTATGGATTCAGGTGTACTGAATAATTTGCCTTGTGGGTCAAAATCGAATTTGGGTGGTGGTTGGTAATCGCTATCCCTATATGTTGTATTTGTATACTGAATTGCAGACTCGTCTGTGATGCCAATATTTGCACTTTTCAAAAAATCAACCGCGTTCTTTAAATGCGTATACCATTTACCCGTAAGCATGCTCTCTTTGGAAATACGGTCTACGATTTCGCTTCCCAATTTAAGTCGGGATTCTTGAGCTTCAAGCAGTAAAATCTCCTTTGCCAGCCCTTCGATCACTTCTTTGTTATGAAATGGTTTTGCAACGGCCCGACGTACAACTTCTTGCCAGAGATTCCCGCCAGAACCTCCGATTAGCAGCGCAAGGGAACTCGCTACTTCAAGACTGATATTGTCACGTTTCAAATCTGTCAAAAGGTGATGATCCAACGTTTCGCAGAGTGAAACAGTCCCTTCGTCAGCCCAACGACATATGGCAGCCAATGCTGCTTTGTTGTCCACGCAAGTAAGCGCCTGTACAGCTGATTTCCATGGAAAATGATCGTACCCAGATAGACGCTCAGCAGCCCCAGTAATAAAAGTAAATATATCGCCCACAATATTTCTTCTATCATGTTGCACTGGTATGTCTGCTCGATCAGCCAAGACAGCTAAGAAGTCAATTTGATCAAAAGCTTCTCGATCTATTTCCTTTGCGATCATAACGGCGTCGTTAAAAAGTACCGCTGCATCGTCCCTGCTAATCGCCAGAATAAGCCGGCAAAAACGAATAAGTGCCTCCACCTTTGAAGATGAAGCCTCTCTCAGTTTTTTGACATCCTCCGCAGCGTCTGATACCAGATTGATCAGTGTTTCTGCTTCTGGACTCCGCAATCTCATCCGAGACCAAAGTAATAGACGACTGCTCGCGAAAGAATCACCGTAACGGCCTTTGGATAGAGCGCTCGCTCTTTTCACAAGTTCAGCTGCCTTGATATCTTCAACTATCAACAAGCCCATAACGCTTTGTGCGGCAACATTACGAAGTTTCGAACTTTCGTGATCGTGATCAAAATCGTATGAATGCGAGGCAACATTTTGAAAATTATCCAGCTGTTTTTCTTCTATTTGATGGCCTTCTTTTGCGCATGAGAGTATTTCGAGGCGGCCACAATAGATGGGGTACAGAGCTTTAAGCTTCTTGTTGATCTTTTCAATGTCCCGGTTATCAGTACGCTGTTTTCCCTCTCTTATTTTTACTTCTTTTTCCCTTTTGTCGTTTTACTGGTTCAGGCTCAGGGTTGAGAGAAGTTGTATAAGCAATAAAATCCTCGGCCTTTGTAGTTCGTCCGCAGACGAATTCTCTAAGAAGCCAGCATCGGAAAAGACCGTCAATCCGATATACGTCAAATAGGTAGAGATGCCTCTTCTTTTCCCCCTCTAAAGCTGACAAAAGCAGGTTTACGGCGGAGAGTACAATTGGCCCATCCAAGCCCATCTTGTAAGCAAGTTCGCATGCGGTGATAAGAGTGTCGAGAAGGGTTTGTTGCCAGCCTTCGTCGCTGTGCGAAGCACTTGTGCTATTGATGTTTGGAATAAATCGGAGGTGAAGTCGTGTAAGCGACCTTTCGATTGCTGCCCTGTCGATTGATTCACCCGCCATTGCCAGTGGCACCCACAAGAGTAAGTCCCACGGGCTGTGAGGCCGACAATTCTTTAGAAGCATTTTAATGTGATCGGTTTTCCAGCGGCAATAAGTTGGGGCACAAGAATGACAGCGACGCGAATCGCGATATCACGTGGTGTCCATCGAAGTAGTTCGTGAATGGCAGCTTTCGGTCCACCAAGTTCCAGTATGGTTTCAACGCGGGCCGAAACATCATAATCTGTAACCTTCCAGCTATCCATTTCCTTGTTCTGAACTGCGCGGCGGCGATTCAGCCACGCGTCGTGGAAGAAAAGTTGCTCTCTAGCAGTAGCACGATCTCCTGAGCGAATCGCTCGTACCGCATCTTGAGCGAGAAACGACCCCTGCGATTCAATGCGTTCAGGGTCCAGCAGGATTGTTCGCCGCAACGATGAACCGGCGAATTCCACAGACAGGTCTAGCTCTTTTTCGAGAACTTCGTTTAGTGTGCTGTCGTCACGTTCAGCTTCGGCACTGATCAACACAGTCTTGAGAGCATCTGTAGAGGACCCTGCCTCTCGGCATGCCGATAGAGAAAGTTTAAGTCTTCTAACTTGAACCTGACGGCGCACAATCGGATCTGATATCGCAGCCACTTGTGGGTCACACTCTATGACTGACAAGACATCATGGGCACGACCCGCTGCAATAAGTGCGTCTGCGGCATGAAGTGAACTATAGTGATCGACATAAAGTGTTTTGTAGAAGTCAGCCGCTATGCTGGCAGTAACTGCATCCCGATTAGCAGACCCCTTGCCCGTGATGAAAGCTTCAAAATCCTCATCGGCAATAGTAATTTCGTTCTCTTTAAGACGTAAGCCAGGCCACAAGTCAGTTGCAAAATCACGAACAATATCCTCGGAAGTGTCAGTTATGCGCGCAAGTGCGGATACGTTGATGGGAGCAGGTAAAAATGCCAGCGTATCAATAAGATCATCATATTTTGGGATGCCCAAGTTTCTGAAGTGCAATCTTAAATTGCTCTTTGAGAACATCCGATAAAGATTTCCTCCGGGTAGTAGTGCCGCAAGGAGTCGTGAGACTTCGCCTTCAGCCGCTGCTATAGCATAAGCTTGAACGCGAGGGTTTCCATCGGATAGTTGATGAAACTGTTCAACCAGATTATCTGGCAAATTGGAAAACGTAGCACCCAAATGCAGTTTGGTCTCCTGCAGCGTAAAGGAGGAACAAATGACCTCAGGCGTCCCTGATGGCAGTCGAACAGAATCACGCCGTGCGGGGTCAGTACGACAGGATGTTATAAAGCGAATATTTTGGGGTAGACTCTCCAAATCAGCTCCGAAAATTTCATGAACGAATGATGTTTCAGAAGGGTTGGCGTTGTGGGCAGCTGCAACAGAATTGTCCGCAGCGTCGATAATAATTAACAGAATCCCCTGCGGAGCAAGTTTTTCAAGAGCTTCTCCTGATGAACGGAGTTTTTGCATAAACTGCTTGATGTTTGCGGGATTTTTTAGGCTTCGTGGGATAAACAAAGGGAGATGGAGCGTTGTCGCAAGATCATTTGCCAGCTGGAGAAAAGCATTTTCCGGAAGATGTCTTTTATCGTCGGTCTGAATGTAACGACCACCACCGAAACAGTCGAAAAACACCGTCGCCGATCCACCGGGCAAGAGGTCAACAATCTGTCGCATGAGAGTGGTTTTCCCGCAACCGCCAGCACCATGGATCAAAACAAGGCGATCACCCTTAACCAGCAAGCTAACTGCTTCATCGGCTGCTTTACGTTCCACTATCTTTGCGGGTGCTCGGACATCAGGTGGACATGGGAATAAGCCGTCACGACCGCCCACATTGAACCAGTACAATATTTCTTTTTCAGTAACGATTTCACCAGCGCGTTCTGCCATCATCAGCTTGCGGGCATTAATTTGTAGCTCACGGACCTCTGAAGACACATCATCACCAAGAAGAGAAGTAGCAATAGACACGACCTTTTCTTCTACTGCAAACGGGAATGAGAGCCGCAGTCCTTGATATCCAGTGCTGCAAGAAAGCTTTGAAACTTATTTCAACTATGCCAGCAGCCTTAGCAAGATTTTGAAGGTTGTTCTTATTGCTGGATCAATGGTGGCATTTTTTAGTGAGCCAGACCATCGAGTATCAATCGTCTCTATTAGATCGGCTGAGACATTTTGATTACTGACGAGCCGAATTTTTAGTGGAGCCCCTTGTCTCATTCGTGCTTTAGCATCTTTATAGTCATCAGCCATTCTGCGGATGACAGAGTTATTCCCTTTCTTTGCAGTGTTTTCGCTCAAGCGAGCAACTGACCAAACCTTCTCAGGATTAGCAGCAGAATATTTAAGCTGAGCAAATTCGACACGATCAGCAGTTTCAAGCGATGTTCCACCATAATAAAGCGCGCAATCGACACCGTCCCAAGTGGGATTGTCGGCAGTCTGCACAGATACTTCAGTTCTAACCCCTTCAACCCCTACAGCTTTCAGTTCAGTATTTGGACTCAAGAGTTCGAGTATCTGCTGTAACGCCCATAGTTCGTGAAACTGGTCGCCAGCGTTTGAACCGCGAGCACCACCATAATCGACAGATGATGTAACAATGCTCAATGTGTATTCTCCAAGGCTATTGTAAATCTCCCATACGAATTGTGTTTCCCCTGGAACGCACAAAACATAACAGTTACAGGGATATCACAAACGGAGGCCTACCCACCCCGCCGATTATCCTCAAACATCTCCACCGGCATCGGGTGTCGCAACTGCCAGACCGATCTTGATCGGCCGCTCGCTCTCGTAACTCACCCGAACCCCAGGCCCAAAGTAAATGAACGGCAAGGTCCCTTCATTACGCTTTTTCGGAGATTGGTGTCAGCGAGATTGCTATTTTGCTATTTGAAATTCCTGCCCGGCTGTTTGCTTTTGGGAAGTAACTCTGAAATAAAAGATTCCCCACAGACGATTTCCCAACGACCGCCATACACCCGATTCGTCCCCCTAAATCTCAATAACCGGTCGAATCATCGTCGCCACGGGATTATAAATGTCCATTGTAGTTTCGGGGGTTTTGATCGTCACCACAAGCGAATAACGCGCCATTCTTCCCCATCGCCCGAGCTGATGCCGTTCCTTCCACCAGCCGATCACCGGGTAAACTCCAACAAACCCACGTTCGGCCAGATCTGCGGCCGTTCCTTCCCAGCAGTCACTGTGAATCGACCCAAGACTCCTTATGTCAGGCCCGAGGAGCCAGTTTGCGGCGTCACTGGAGGTGAGATTTCCGAGTTCCTCGTCCCGCGCCGCCTGATTGATTCTGAGTCTGAACTGGTCGAGAGTCTCCGTCGGCGTCTTAACGTCGAAGCGGAGTCCGTGTGACATGTAGCGATGTTTCTTGGTCCAGCCTCGGCGTGCCGGGTTGGGTTCGATAAAATAAGAGAGAGTGACCCTCATTTCCACGGGAGTTTCTCCCAGTTGCTGTAAGACCTCACGAGGCCAGGGGATGGTGTGGATATGCATGTCCCTGGTTTTAACCGCCTTATCGATCCTGTCATAAGGCTGAAGTGACTCTTGGGCAATGAGCGTCAGGGAATTTTGAGCGCTCCAAAGAAGGGACTGCAGGTGCGGAACGCCGAAACCATAACAGCGCAACAGATATTCGGTAGCCCGTCTCCTCGAAAGCCCTGCAGCGGCAACTCGCTGCTGCATCGCTGGTGTCCAGTTGGCTGAATGCACCAGCAGGGCACGCAAGGTTTCCGGCCAGAAATCGGGATACTGGGCCTGAAGAATGGCAGCCATGCGGGAGGCCTGGGCCGTGGCGGCGCTGGTCTCCCTGGAGGTGATCAAAAGCTTCTCCAGAGGACGGTAGTAGGTCGACAACAATTCGAGACTATCCACGTAGTCGGCTCTGCCCGTTCCAGGATCGAGCCCATATTGCCGCCTTCAAGAACAATATCCGGCTTCACTGGCCAAGGACGTTGCCAGATGACGGAGGTGGTACTTGAGGGGCTGAGGTCACCCTGCTGGGCAACGGGTGTCCAGTCGGGATAGGTCGCCGGATCGATTTGAGATTTTTCCGTGAAGGCGCCGACCGTCAAGGCATTCCAGGACTGGCCAGGATCATGGATGCCGTCCGTCAGGTTGCTCTCCGGGTACTGATGCCTTTCTGCTGGATCGGTATTCCCCGCAGAGATAATCACCAGCCGCCTTTGATCGTCGTCGGCTCCGGAGGTGAGCGAATCGATGGTGGCAGACCATTCCGACGGCTGGCCTCGGTCGCGGAAATCGGTGGTCGTCACGGCCATGGAGATGACCCTCTGCCGCTCTGGTGCCTGAATTTCCGCCCGAGCAACACCCTCTTTGGTAATGGCCCCGTAAAGATGGGCAGGATTTTGGCCTGTGGGCGGAAGGATTTTCACCGATTCCAACCGGTGCCTGAGGGTGATTGGTGCTGTGGTGCCCAGGATTTCCGTCAAGTCACCGTATAAAGCCAGTCCGGCCATTTCGGTGCCGTGACCGTGGTGGTCGGCGACATTCCAGTCTGGATGGCAGGAATGAAGATCTTCTTCAGCTAGAGCCGACGTGATCAAGGGATGTTGCCGGTTGATGCCAGTGTCCAGAACGCACACAGCGGGAGCCTGGATCGGGGAGGGACGAGGTTTCCAGGGCAGCCTGTACCCATTCCTCTTGTTCTGCGGGGCGCATTTCACTGAAAATTCGGCGGTGTCTTTGGCCTTGCGAAGCTCGGCGACGCAATTAAGCAGGTTGATCGACCGCGCCATTTGCGACTTTGTTCCGCGCGCCAGAATAACCGTGCGGTCGGGGAATCTGGACGTCTCCTCGCCAACCTCCAATCCTATTTTACTGCATGGGTCGTGAAAAAGTCCCTGATCTCATTCCGGCTATCACCTGTGCGGAGCCAGACCTCCCACCAGATCGGTTCTTCGGTTGTTGGCAGAACATCCTGCTATCCGTCCAAAAGGCATCGAGGACCGCCAGATGGATATCCGAGATGCTTTCGACTAGATCTCTGTTTTCGGTTTTCCCTTGGCAGTTTCCCGATCACGGTAGGCGGAGAGCAGCTTTTCAAAATGGACCAGTTTACCCTCAGGGATAAATACGGTTGCGAGCGTTTTTGCCCCTTCTTTTTTGATGCTGAGCAGTTCGATGCCCTGCGTTGAATTCTCAAGGCTCTCGCATTTCAGGTCGAAATCCGGTTCGCTCTCAAATTCCAGATAGATACCGGTTTGGGCATCGACGCCAAAAGCTGTCCGTTGTTGTTTCAGCGCCTCGGATTCCTCCCGCACACGGGTGATTTTTTCAAAAAGGATTTGGGCGTGCTGTTGTCGATTGCGGGCGGGAATCTTGAGAGTGGGCCCTCTGCCGGGCTTGGGCGTGGCGTAGAGTTCCGTTGTGGCCGTCCTGGATACTAATAAATGTGGTAATCCCCCTCGGATTTCCGGCATGGCATTACAGTCCTTTTCAGACAGGAAAATTTATTTTCGGTGGATAGATTGACGTTCCTGGAGCGGTTTTAGGAGGTCATCCGTCGAGACTGCCTCGCGGTCGTGGATAATCGTATCCTTTATGGCATCCTCGCAGGCTTTGGTGATGTCGGCATAACTGAGACCTTCGGCCTTTTCTGCGAGAAGCTTCCAATCCAGATTCTTATTTTTGAAGCGAAGCAGTTTGTTAGTTATGGTTTGCTCGATCAGCTCCCTGGGCGGTATCTCGAACTCGATGACATCGTCAAAACGTCGGAAAAGTGCATGGTCAAGGATCTCGGGGTGGTTCGTCGCCGCCAAGATGAGGCTGTCCGAGGTGTCCTGTTCGATCATCTGCAGGAAGCTGTTCAGGATACGCCTGATTTCCCCGACATCATTGAGAAGACCTCGTTGGGAACCGATTGCATCGAATTCATCAAACAGGTAAACGCCTCGGGTATGGGTCAAAGACTCGAAAATGAGGCGGAGTTTGGCCGCTGACTCTCCCATGTATTTGGTCATCAGGCTGTCGAGACGGACGGTGAAAAGAGGCAACCCCAACTCACCGGCCAGGACCGCAGCGGACATGGTTTTCCCGGTTCCAGGCTGTCCGATGAGAAGCAGTTTTTTTCTCGGCGTCAACCCGTAGGAGCGGATTTTGCTGATTTGGCGTTGTTCTTTGATCAGACGCTTGAGGCGCTCGGACACAGTCTCCAGAAGAACCATGTCTGAAATCCGTAGTTTAGGATAGGTAACCGAGAGCAGGGAGGAAAGCTCCCCACGGGGGGTCGTGATCGGTATCGGCTGAGAAGAAGCGGGTGCGTTTTTGCTTTGGCTGCATCGATCAGGCTCTGATCTCCTGAGCCAGTTTGCCGTGACCGCGTTTTGCCTCGGACGCAGCCATCTGCATCGCAACGGCGAAGAAATGAGAATCATCTCCCTCTATGTGCGACTTTAGCAACGCTTTGAGTTGGTCTGCATTAGCCATGATTAAATCTTCCGTGCGCCAGATAGATGAGCGCTTTCAAGAATACCGCTTCTCTTATTTTCAAATTTAGCAAATATGTACATCCTCGAAGGGATATAGACCTGACTTTATTGTGCCATGGATGGGTTATCGCCAACCATGAGTGATCAAGAGAAAGTAATAATTTGGCATCGTAACCTATAACGTCGTGTTTTTCCATAAAATAAGCCCTCTCTCATTTCATCAAATACCACATGTCAGTGACAGAATATGCCGCGACGCATGGTGGATGTAAACATCGGTCGAATAGACTGGGTGGACTACTCAAGGTGCCCCCGATGTCATTTCCAACTTTCAAGATCGTTGCCCTTGGCAAAATCCAGAGAAGCATTCCAGTTTTCCCAAAGATAATAACCACCTTTATTAGTTGCCGGTTTTCCAGAAACTCCACACAGCGATTTCCAGAAATTCGGCGTTGGTTTCCAGACAAACGACCCTCCTTACGGGTTGAGCCGTCGGCCGCGTCGGATCTCGTAGGCCATGGCGCGGATTCGGTGAACCTGTCTCGTGCTGACGGGGGCATTGAGGTAATGTTTAACTCGGGCGATAATGTCGCGGGCCTGGATGCGTTCACCTTCTCTGGCGTTGAGGTAGCAGGTCAGCACATAGCGTTCGACCCGGTTTAGTTCCGGTTTCCGAATCAGTTCCTCCCTCCGTGTCTGGGAGAATTCGGCCAGCGCCATGCGCAGAAACCATTCTCTGCGCCAGACTTGACTGATCATTGCCAGGCCACGCAAATCCATGTCAGCAACCGGGTCGCAGATAATCCCCTCGCGGCACAGCCTCCACAGCAGTTTTGGCGGCAGGTTGGTGAGTTCTGCGGCGGCTTTCACATCTACTTCGTCTTCAATTCTGTTGTCCATCGTCTCCTCCTTAATAGCTGAATGACTTTCCTCGAATTTCGTTAAAAGGGCCTCCACTGGTTACTGCAATAACTGCAAAAAGGTTTTTGCGGTTTTGCAGGGCCTTCCCTGGGACTTTTTTCAAGTTGTTGCAGTTTTGCAGTTCCCAGGGTAAGGGGTTTTTGTGGCGGTGATCGGGTGTGGATCGTCATATTGTCCTCCCTGTTACAGCCGGATGGGCATGGTATCGGGTCGATGGTCGACCTCCGGTGGCCCTTGCGCTTTGCCGTTCGGCGAGCAGCCAGCCGTATTCGACCAGCAGATCGAGGGCGTCCTGCACCACCGGCCGATTATCGAGACCGGACCAGCCGGTCGCCAGACCTGCCAGCCGCTGAAGGGTGATGTCAGATCGCCTTTGCGGATGCGCTGGAGAATCGCTTTGGCGGCCGCCACTTCTGGCAGGGTGACGGCGGCGTAAACCCGCCGGGCATGACTTTCCAGATAGTCCGCCCAGCCCAGAGCGCGGTGGAGCGACTTTTTTTCCGATCGGCCCCTGTCTGCTGTCGACCAGATGATCGAGCAGCGCTAGGGCAGGCACCAGCTTGCGGTATTTAGCCAGATGGCTCTCCATGGCCGGATGCAGTTCGCCACCGCGCAGGCGACGTTCCAGTTGACAGCGCCAGTGGCGAAAGTTGTCGAGAGCGTCGGGATCAAACCGCAGCAGGGGTGGTCCATCCTCCTGCAGGGTTGCGCCGACCGCTGCAGGGTCGAGCTGGGAGAGGCGACGGAAGATCTGCCTTGCCTGTTGCCGGGCCAGCTCGTGGGGCGGCCGGTCGATCTCCCGCCAGTTGACGCTGACATCCGGCCAAACCAGCAAGCCGAAGCGTTGCAACAGGCCATCGTCACCGGCACCACCCTGCAGAGCGGTGCGCACATAACCAGCCAGTCGCCCCGGCTGGGTTGAGCCGAGCAGCGACAGACATAGCGCCGGGATGTGCAGATTGAGTCCGCGCCCGATGCGGTCGAAGGTGTAACCGCTGTCACCGTTCCAGGCGGTGAGATAGAAACCCCGGGCGGCAGCGTTGTCCTCGCGGTCGAGCCATTTCAGCAGCGACATGATTTCATCGCGATGCACCAGCAGCCCATCCGGGTTCTGGCGCAAGAGCTCGCCAAGGGCCTCGACACTGCTATCGCTGCTGATATAACGCTTCAATTGCGGTGGTTCCGGTGGCGGCAGCAACAGCTCCTTACAGATGTCGGCGGTAGGATCTTTCGCTAGTTTCTGTCGTGCGGCCTTTTCCACTGCCTCACGGCGCAGTTTGTGCGCCAACAAGGCAGCTTCATGTTCAGCTTGGGTGGCTACAAAAGAATCCGCCTCCTCTGCGCCAGGCGTTGAGTGGTGTCAGCATCGCGTCCATGGCGGGAGATTTCAGCAGCCCCGGCCGACCGACCAGCAGTCCCCATAGGTTGGGCACCACCAGCCAGTCGGTTTCCGCTTGCGGACCGACGGCGATCTGACGCCCTACAATCCCGGCCAGGGCGACCATGGCGGCGACCGCCGGGTAATCAGGCGGGCACTGCATCCGCTCCCAGGTATCCATGACCCAGGGAGCCAATGCCTGCGGTAGCAGAGCTTCAGAGAAGGGCATGACCGGCGGCAGTTCCTCGGGCAGGGTCCTGGGTGGAGGTGGTGAATCCCCGTAAAGTTGAGCTGCGGCTGAACAGGAGAGGCCTCAGTTTTCATCGGACCACTCCAGACCGAACCTGTCTGCCGCTGATGCAACTCCGCAGAACCTCGCTCCCCGTGGACGGCTTGACGGCGTTGCCGACCCGCCCACCGGGAGGTTCGTTGCGCTCAGGCGCGTCTGCTCTTGGGGTGGTCCAACCGTCGGAAAGCCGATTGCTGGCGCATCTTTTAAGTGCATAAAATCTCAAAAACAATGAAGTGCCGGATCGATTCGAGATTGCTGTTGGGGCTGTTAGTCATTGCCGAACTCAGGCTGCCAAGTGCCGTTGATCAGAGCGCGGATCTCTTCGACCCGCCAGACTGTGGTGCGGGTGCCGATACGCACCGGAGCCGGGTAACGTTTGTCTTTGCAACCCTGCCACCAGGAACTGCGTGAGACTGGAATGATTGGTGGTACAGGTGGATTCGCCTTGGGATCGCCGATGATCTGCTTGAGTCGCAGGTAGCCGGTTTCGGGGAGGGGGTTGTTAGCCATGAACTTTCTCCTTTCCGTGTTTATAGTGAACAAAGTGGACGTTCTGCGTCCTTGTTGAACTAATAGGGAAGGGGGGAAGTTGAACCGGGTCGAATGTATACAAATAGATGGAAATGACGTCTTTTTCGTCCATTGCGGACAGGAGGATCGTCAGTCGAGCTTTGACAGGGATGGGAGCGAAATCACCAGAGAGTTGTTGGTGGAATTCCCGGAGACAATATCAACCTTTATTAGTTGTCGGTTTTCCAGAGACAGGGTGCCCGGTTTTCCGGACAAATGTGCGGCCGGAATGGTGCAGAAAAGGTGGTAAGGGGAGGGTGCATTTTTTTTTTACGATAGGCCGAAAAAGTGAATCAGGGCGGCATTTGGTCAG